>Ga0075430_100003230_pt1 | contig 13656 bp, 9 predicted proteins | sample RhiMetdeltSRZDD4_FD_75294 | JGI IMG/M metagenome (GOLD analysis project Ga0075430, IMG submission 75294) | Populus rhizosphere microbial communities from Tennessee, USA - Rhizosphere MetaG P. deltoides SRZDD4 | ecosystem: Host-associated > Plants > Roots > Rhizosphere > Soil | place: USA... | reverse complement strand
ACGCGGCAGACCGGCGGCTTGGCCTCCGGTGCGACCTCGACGAGATCGAGGTCCTTGCTCTGCGCGTAACGGAGCGCCTCGGCAGTGTCCATGACACCGACCTGGCCGCCCGTCTCGTCGATGAGCCGAACCTGAGGAACGCGAATGCGCTCATTCGTCCGAGTCGTGTCCCGCTCGGGAAGGCGCCGGTCGAACCTACGAGGAACCGGCACTAGCTGGATGCGAGGCGCGTCAAGCGATGAGCGCCGGGAAGTAAAGGTGAGTCAACGAGAAGAAGTATAGCCGCGTCGATCAAGGCGATGGGACGGTGTGCAACCGCTGCGCCAGCGCGTCGACGGTCATGCTTCCGAGGTCGCCCTCGTGGCGACGACGGACGCCGACCGTGCCGTCCTCCGCCTCACGGTCGCCGACGACGAGCATGTACGGGATCTTCTGCAGCTCAGCGTCGCGGATCTTGCGCCCGATCGACTCGACGCGCTCGTCGATCTCCACCCGCGCTCCGTGTGCCCGCAGCCCGTCCGCGGCAGCGCCGGCGGCGTCGAGGTGGCGGTCGGCGATCGGCAGGACGATCGCCTGTACGGGCGTGAGCCACTCCGGCAGCTCGCCGGCGGTGTGCTCGATCAGGATCCCGATGAAGCGCTCGAACGATCCGAAGATCGCGCGGTGGATCATCACCGGCGTGTGCTGGGCGTTGTCGGCACCCGTGTACTCGAGGCCGAAGCGCGCCGGCATCTGATAGTCGAGCTGGATCGTGCCGAGCTGCCACGAGCGGCCGAGCGAGTCGGTCATGTGCAGGTCGATCTTCGGGCCGTAGAAGGCGCCGTCGCCGGCGTTGACCGCGTACTCGAGGTCGTGGGCGCGCAGCGCGTCCTCGAGCGCCGCCTCGGCCTTGTCCCAGAGCTCGTCGTCGCCGAGGCGATCGTCGGGGCGCGTCGACAGCTCGAACCGCAGCGGCAGGTCGAACAGCTCGTAGACGGTCGCCGCGAAGTCGAGGCAGGCGGCGACCTCGTCCTGGATCTGGTCCTCGCGGCAGAAGATGTGGGCGTCGTCCTGGCAGAAGTGCCGTAGGCGCATCAGCCCGTGCAGCGTGCCGCTGGGCTCGCGGCGATGCAGCAGCCCCGGCTCGGCGCAGCGGTACGGAAGGTCGCGGTAGCTCCAGCGCTGCAGCCCGAACAGGTGCGCGTGCCCGGGGCAGTTCATCGGCTTGACGCCGAACTCGCGGCCCTCGTACTCGCTGACGAAGATGTTCTCCTTGTACTTGCCCCAGTGACCGGAGGTCTCCCACAGGTGGCTCTCGTAGATCTGCGGCGTCTTCACCTCGACGTAGCCGCGCTCGCTCTGCATCGAGCGGTTGAGCGCGACGAGCGAGTTGAACAGCGACGCGCCCTTCGGCAGCCAGAACGTCGAGCCCGGCGAGACGTCCGAGAACGTGAACAGCCCGAGCTGCGGGCCGAGCCGGCGATGGTCGCGCGCCTTCGCCTGCTCGAGCCGCTCGAGATGCTCGGCGAGCTCCTTCTTGTCGAAGAACGCGGTGCCGTAGACGCGCGTCAGCTGCGCCCTGTTCGCGTCGCCGCGCCAGTAGGCGCCGGCGATCGACTGCAGCTTGATCGCGCCGATCCGTCCCGTCGACGGGCTGTGCGGCCCGCGGCAGAGGTCGAGGAACGGCCCGTTGCGATAGAGGCTGACGTGCGTGAGCGGCTGCGCCGGGTCGGCAGCGGCGGCGAGATCCTCGATCAGCTCGACCTTGTACTGCTGGTCCTCGCCGCGGAACAACTCGAGCGCCTCCTCGACGGTGACGTCGGCGCGCTCGAACGGCTCGTCGGCCTTGATGTGCGCGCGCATCGCCGTCTCGAGGCGCGCGAGGTCGTCCTCGGTCAGCGTCGTGCCCTCGGGAAAGTCGAAGTCGTAGTAGAAGCCGTTGTCGATCGGCGGCCCGATCGACACCTTGACGCCGGGGTACAGCTCCGCCGCCGCGGTCGCCAGCACGTGGGCGGCGTCGTGGCGAATCAACTCCAGCGCCTCGGGGCTGCTCTTCGTGACGATCTCGATCGGCCCGTCGACGACCGCCGCCGCGAGGTCGCGCAGCTCGCCGTTCTGCTTGATCGCGAGCGCGGCGCGCGCGAGGCCCGGCCCGATCGCCAGCGCGGCGTCGGCGCCGGTGGCGCCGTCTGGCAGCTCGAGCGGGGTCCCGTCAGGGAGGGTCACGTTCACGTGCGGCAGGTTATGCGCTCCCCCGGTGGACCCCCGGTTTCCTGTTCGGGCACGTACTCACCGTTTTCTCAGAGTTCGCCTGAGAGCCCGGAATCTGGGGGTTTTTCGCCTTTCGAAGTGACATAACCCGGCATCCGTCCGATCCGTCTCGCTAGGATGTGCCCCGTTCGGGCTCCGGATGTGCTCAGCACGTCCCCGCGAGCGTCCCCGAGGCGCATGGCCGGCAAGACCGGCTTTTCCACGGAGGAACGCACCTCACGGATTGCTTGCACCCGACGCACCCGATCGGTTCGGCACGTCCACGCAACACGCGTGGGTCGCGTGCTCGCCAGGAGGCATTCCCCAACACCATGCAGATGAAAAGGACACTTGTCGCCGTGGCAGCTCTCACTGCCCCAGCGGCTCCGGCCGTCGCAATGACGGCAACGGCATCCGACACCACCCCCGTGAAGGACCCGGTGGCCACGACCGCGGCGGCGCACGTCGCCGCGCATCGCAAGGCCGCCAAGCGCAACATCCGGCTCGCGCGAATTCGCGCACACCGGACGGGGGCGAAGTTCCGCGTCACGAAATACGCACGGCACACGAAGACACGGTCTCTGGAGGACCTGCAACGTTCGAACCGCCACCTGCGTGTAACCCTCAACCGGCTCCATCGCGAGACAGCACTGATCGCACGGCTGCGGCCGACGCTGCGAGCGATCGCGGCCTGCGAGTCCGGCCACAACCCGCAGGCGGTCTCTGCCAGCGGGACGTATCGCGGGCTGTTCCAGTTCAACGGGTCCGCCTGGACCGCTGCCGGCGGCAGCGGCGACCCGGCGCGGGCCTCGATCCGCGAGCAGTACCTGCGCGCCGCGATCACGTACACGCGGCGCGGGGCGCAGCCCTGGCCCGTCTGCGGCCGCTAGCAACCCCGCGGTCGGCCTGTCGCAGCGTGCGGCGGGCCGACCGTGTGGGTCGCGTCCACCGATGCCGCCGCCTTCTATGGTCGGAGCGATGACGCCCGACGAACTCCGGGCCGAGTTCCCGGTCACCGAGCAGATCGCGTTCCTCAACGCGGGATCGTGCGGGCCGCTGCCGCGCGCCGCGCTGGAGAGCGCCGCGGCGATGCTCGGCGAAGCGGTCCGCGACGGCCGCGCACAGGATCACTTCGAGCGCCTCGTCGCCGCGGCCGGCGAACTCCGTGCCGCGTACGCATCGGTGCTGTCGGCTGCGCCCGAGGACGTCGCGCTGACGACCGCGACGAGCGAGGGGCTCGTCCGCGTCGTCCTCGGCCTCGACCTCGCCGGCGGCGACGAGGTCCTGATCGCCGATGACGAGCACCCCGGGCTGCTCGGCCCGCTCGGTGCCCTGCGCAGCCACACAGGCGTCGCCGTGCGCGCCGTGCCCGCCGATCGGCTCGCTGAGTCCATCTCGCCATCGACGCGGCTGATCGCCTGCTCGCACGTCGCCTGGATGTCCGGCCGCCTCGCGCCCGACCTCTCGGGCGCCGACGTCCCCGTCCTGCTCGACGGCGCCCAGGCCGCGGGGGCGATCCCAGTTGACGTCTCAGCGCTCGGCTGCGCCTTCTACGCGGCACCAGGCCAGAAGTGGCTCTGCGGCCCGATCGGCACCGGCCTGCTCTACATCTCCCCTGCCTGGCGTGGCCGCCTGCGCGCCGTCGCGCCGACGTACGTCGACCTCGCCGAGCCGGCCGCGGGCCTCGACGCACAGCCGTGGCCAGACGCTCGTGCACACGACGCCGTGGCACTGTCGCTCGAGACCCTCGCGGTGGCGCAGGCGGGCCACGACACACTGGCGGCGTTCGGCTGGAGCAAGGTGTTCGACCGTGGCCCCCGGCTCGCCGCCGAGCTCGCCGAACGGCTGGCCGCCGCCGGGCGCGACCTCGCGCCGCGCGGGCCGTCGACGCTCGTGTCGTGGCGATCCGGCGACCCGGCGGCCGAGGTCGAACGACACCGGCAGGCGGGCATCGTCACTCGTTACTTCCCCGATATGCCCTGGGTGCGAGCATCCGTCGGTGCATGGAACAACGACGACGACCTCGACCGGCTCCTCGCCGTCAGCGGCTCGTAATCGCGTCCAGGTCCGACCAGCGGCCGGGTACCGTCAGCCCATGCGGCTGATCGTCAGCCTGCGCGATTTCGGCCGGCGCCACCGGGTGCCGATCGTGATCGTCGGCTCGATCGCAGCGGCAGCGGGCTTCGTCTACATGCTGTCGGGCAAGCGCGACGAGTTCTCGACGGCGCTGTCGTCGGCTTCCGCCGCGATCCTCCTGGCGACGATCGTGCTGCAGATCGTCGCGCTCGTATCGCGGACCGAGGCGTGGCATTTGTCGATCGAGGCCGCCGGCGGCGCCGTCTCGCGGCGCGTGCTGTTCCGCGCCTCGAGCATGCAGGTCGTCGGCAGCGTCTTCAACGGCCATCTGGGGGTCGCGGCGCGGATCGCGGCGCTGCGGCGCTCCTCGCCCGACGTCAGCCCGCAGGTGCCGACGCTGATCGCCGCCGAGTTCCCGATCCTCGCCGTCGAGGCCGTGCTCGCGGCCGGCGCGTCGTTCACGCTGATCGGTCCGCTGGACATCCGGTGGTGGGCGCCGGTGATCGCGATCCTCGTGATCGTGACGCTGAGCGCCGGCATGCGTCACCTCGCCGCGCGCGAGGCGCGCGAGCTGTGGCGCGGCCTGGCGGTGATCCGCTGCCTGAGCAGGGGCCCGCGCGTAGTCGCCTTCGTGATGGTTGCCGTCTTCGCGCAGATCTTCCGTAACTGGATCCTGCTGCACGCGGTCGGAGTCGACGCGTCGTTCCTCGACTCGATCGCGGTCCTGATCGGGCTCGTGGTCCTCAGCCAGCTACCGATCGGCCCGAGCACCGGCGTCGCTGCCTCCGTGTTGATCCTCGGCTCCGACGGCGTCGCCGCGACGGCCGCGGCAGGTGTGCTGATGACCGCGACGGGAACGCTCGGCGGGCTCTCGTTCCTCGCCTGGGCGGGCGGCGACAGCCTGATGCACCGCGCGCAGGATCGTCGTCGCGCGCACGCCGCGCGCCGGCACCGCGTCTAGCGGCCCGCCCGCCCGAGCGGGCGCGAGGCGCCGATATACTGGCGCCTTCTGCGGCTGTAGCTCAGTTGGCTAGAGCGTCTGCTTGCCATGCAGAAGGTCGAGGGTTCGAGTCCCTTCAGCCGCTTGCGACGAAGGCCCCGCCCTGGCGGGGCCTTCGTGTTTTTCGCGGCGCTCGTCAGCCGCCCGGCTTCGGCGACAGCCCGGTCGGTGGCGTCCGGCGGTCGTTGAAGTCCTGGAGATAGAGGCGCACGAACCGACCCGGCGTCGCTCTCTGCCGTTGCCAGCGCGGCCTCCGGCTCCCGTGCATCAATGCTCGCGTCTGTTCCATGATCCGTGACGACATGTTCGCCGTTGGTGCTACCCAGCGCGCCGGGTGGGGTACGCATACTGGGCGATCTTGGCGCCCGACCGTCCGCCGGCGGCTAGCGCCGAGGTCGTGACGAGGACTGCTTTCGACCACCTTGATCGCCCGGCCGCGCGGCCGGCGGCGGCTGAGAGAGCGTGACTCCCAAGGGACGGACATGGAGGCTCTCGCGGGCGGCGGAAATGCGCCGAGCTTCGAGCCGTGCTCTCTCTGTCAACCGCTTCAGCGGCATCGTTCGACTGTACGCCCGCGATTGGTTCGGCGCAAGCGCTCCGGAGCGCCAGGAGGCCGGACGTTACGAGGCGTCGACGCTGCGGAACGCTCGCCGGGCGAGCTCAGGATCCACTTCCGTCTCACGGAGCGTCCGGAGCCACTCGAGCGTCTCGAGCCGGTCCGCATCGTCCATCGCGCGTCCGCTGTGTGCGAGGGCGAAGAGACGATCCTCGACCATCCCGGCGACCTCCACGAGCCGTTTGTGAGCGTCCGCCAGGCGCTCGGTCAGCTCGGCGTGTTGCAGGTCACGGAGATCGATCTCCGTGAGGTGGCTGATCTGCTTCGCCGGCAGTTCGGAGATCGCGAGCATCAGGTCGCTCAGGTCGGCCCGCTGGGTGAGCACGTTCCGGTACATGCCGACGAGCTCGTCGTGGTCCGAGGACGACCGCGCGACGAGGGCGCGCGTCTGCGCCTGCCACCGCGAATGGGCCCGGTCGGGTCCGAGGAAGTCGAGCAGCGCCACAGCCGCACCCTAACTCGGGCGACCCTGGCCCCGCACATGCAAGCGGCCACCGTTTCCGATGGCCGCCTGCAACTCTGGAGGAGAGACTCTCGGAGGAGGAGAGGTGTCCTGCGAATACCCGTGTTCGGCTCCGGCAATATCAATGCTGGATAAAACTTCCTGGAGCGCGGTTGTGCTGCCCGACCGCGCGACCTGCGGGTCGTGCGGCGAGCTACCGCTGGTAGCGCAGGTGCGTCACGCCGCCCGCGAACGCCCGCTGCTCGACAAACTTCAGCGTGGTCTGAGCAACGCCGGGCGCGAAGTACGGCGTCCCGCCGCCGACGATCACCGGGCAGACGAACAGGTGGTACTCATCGATCAGATCCTCGTGCGCGAGCGCGGCGGCGAGCGTCGCGCCGCCGACACCCACCACGCCGTCCTCGATCGCTCGCAACTCCTCTGAGACCGACGCTCTCGCCAACCGCGCGTTCGGCCCGAGGTCTGCGGCGGCCAACGTGCTCGAGAAGACGACCTTCGGCAACGCATACCACAGCTCGGCGAACTCCCGCTCGACCGGCCCCCACCCCTCGTCCTGGTTCTCCCAGTACCGCATGAGCTCGTAGAGCCGGCGCCCGCACAGCTGCACGTCCTGCTCACGCACCCGGTCGTTGTGGAACTGATGCAGTTCGACATCAGGCGTGGTCCAGTCGAACGCGCCGTCGGGCCCGTTGATGTAGCCGTCGAGTGACATGCTCATCGAGTAGATGACGGTGCGCATGCGGACATCATCCTTGCAGCGTCAGGACAAACACCACCTGAGAGTCTCGACCCAGCGGTTACAGCAACGCTACGGCGCAGAGCACAACAAGGCTCCAGAACCCAACGAAGGACGCCACCAGGACTGTCACCAGCAGCAGCTCAAGCAATCGGTCGCTGAGACGAACCATCGCACCGACTACGGCCCTCGCTGACGATCGGATCACTTGAGCGAAGCCGAGATCCTGGACGGCGAAGAGGCACCGACCACGCCGAGCAGCGTTCAGAGCAGCGTGAACCCGACACTCAGCTGCGAGCCGAGCGTCGAGAGGTCGTCCGAGCCGTGGCGTTGATGCTCCTGCTCACGGAAGGAAGCACGGCGGAGCGTCCGAGCGCCCACAGGCGGGTTCCCGGCCACCAGGGATTGCGATGAGCCGTCCACCGGTCGCCATGTTGCGCTCAAGCAGAAAGACCTCCGGCCGGCGATCTATCGCTTTGCCTCGGGCACGCTGTCGGCTGCGTCGCGGGCCGCGAGATGGCCGTAGATGAGTCCGCGCCCGACCGCCATCCCCGGTTGGTAGCCGGCCATGGTCTCCAGCCATGCCATGGAGTTGCCGGCGACATAGAGGCCAGCGATCGGCTCGTCGTCATATGTCATGACACGAGCGTGCGTGTCCGCCGCGAGCCCGACCGTCGAGATGCCGGTCGTGACGATGCTCAAGGGAATGGCGTAGAACGGCGCCTTCTCGACGGTGCCGAGATTGGGATTGAGGTAGTCCACGTCGCCGACCATCTGCGAATAGGGCTTCTCTCCGCGACCGAAGTCGGGATCGTGCCCATCTCGCGCGTAACCGTTGAGCCGCTCGATCTGGTCTTCGAGCCCATCGGCGTCGATCCCGGCAGCCGCGGCGAGCTCGCGCAACGTATCTGCCTGGATCGCGAAACCGTCTGGGAATCCCTGACCCGGCGGGATCGCCCCCAGTGGATATTTCTCGGTGAACTGACTATCGAGGATCATCCAGCATGGGACGTTCGCGCGCGTTTGTGTCACTCCGTCGAACACCTCCAGCGCGTTGTCCACTGACGCCCCGAACGACTCGTCGGCGAATCTCCGTCCCGCACGGTTCACGACCAGCGCATGTGGACGGCCCATGGCGTCAGACGCTTGACGCCAGAGATCGTCACCTTCGAACTGCTCCCCGGGCACGTGCAATCCCAGGAACTGCGTCCACGGGATGACGCTGGCGATCTTGGCGCCAACGCGCCCGGCAAGCGGGATGTGATCGCCGGTGATCTCTCGTGGGACCACCGCACGCGCGTCCAGATGATGGTGGTACTGCTTGACGAGGTCAGCGTTCCAGTCGATACCACTCGTTGCCAACAGCACACCGCGGCGGGCCCTGACCCGGAACTCGCGGCCCGCGCGAGTCGCCTTCACCCCGATAACACGGTTGTCGTCGACGATCAGCTCCTCGACTCTGGTATCGGTATGGATCGGGATCTTGCGATCGAGGACGTTCTTGACGAGATAGCCGACCAAGCCCGGGCCCATACAGCGCTCGTCGTTCTCCAGACGGCGCTCGACGCGAGCGCTTCTCTCCGCGTTGGCAGGGCTACCCCAATCCTCGAGCGTCACTCGGTAGTTGATATGCGGCGTGGTCCTGACCTTGTCGACCCACTCCCCTAAGCTCGACGCAGGAAACGGCTCGACCTCGACAAGGCGCCCGGCCCGGCAGGCATCGTCGTGCGTCGGCCAGAAGGCATCCGCCATCTTGGTGGATACATGCCAACGTACTCCTGCCTTCTCCTGCAAGAAGTTCAGGACCCTCGGCATGTGATGTAGGTAGTTTCGAAGAAGGGTCTCGTCGGACAACCCTGCGCCCAGCCAAGTGATGTAACGGAAGCAGGAGGCAGCGTCCGGAGACTCCTCACCGCCGGCGGCTGCCTCCAGAGAACCTGCGGGAGCCCATACCAGTCCGTACGACACGGCGGTCACCCCGCCGACGACGCTCGCCTTCTCGAGCACGACGGCCGACAGCCCGTGCTCGTCCGCGGTGATCGCTGCTGACAAACCACCGGCGCCAGACCCCACCGACACAAAATCCACTTCCTCGTCCCACCTGTCCGACAGCTCAGTACCTGCCATCACACCCTCCTCTCATCGACGACAACGACATTGACCAACCGACTCTTCCGGCGGACCGCGAACGGCGCCTTTGAGCCAGATGAAATGCCAAGACACAAGCGGTCAATGCGGCTCGGTTCGCACGCTTGCCGAGTTGAAGGAGCCGGTTCGAGCTCGACTGTCCTCGCGCGTCAACCCGCCGAGGTACTGTTGCTCCAGCCTTGCGGCATCGCGCAGCAGCTCGTTCGCATCCGATGCGATCTCGATGCGCCCGTTCACGAGGACGTAGGCGCGGTCGGCCACGGAAAGGGCCTTCTCGGCGTGTTGCTCGACGAGCAGTACGCCTCGCCCATCGTCTGCGGCTGCGCGCACCGCGTCGAGCAGACGGTTCACGATCACGGGTGCGAGACCGAATGACAGCTCGTCGGCGAATAGGGCGAAGCTCGGCTTCCGCGTCAGCGCCCTGGCGAGTGCGACCATCTGCATCTCACCGCCGGAGAGGAGGCCGCCGCGACGATCCAGCAGAGGCTCCAGCTCTGGGAAGAGGGCGATGCTCTCTGCGATGTCGCCACCGCCGAGGCGCAGGTTGTCACTCGCCGACAGCGAGTTGATGACGGCGCGATCTTCCGGGACGTAGCTCATGCCCGCCCCCGCGCGGCGATCCATCGGCAGTGTCATCGGCTCGCCTTGCCAGTAGACGTCTCCTGACTGGACGCGCGTAGCGCCCATCAGGGCGCGCAGGGTGGTCGTCTTGCCAGCCCCGTTGGGGCCGAGCAGGGCAACGACCTCTCCCGGCATCACGCAGAGGTCGATGTCGCGGATGACAGCGAGTCCGCCATACCCGGCGCTGAGCTTCCGAGCCTCGACGAGCGGCGTCGTCCCAGCGGTCTCAGCTGGCAGATGCGACACGTTCGCGGTCCTTTCCTTCCACCTCGGTGGTGAGGCCCAGGTAGGCAGACACCACCGCCGGGTTCCTCAGCGCTTCGTCGGGGGTGCCCCTCGCAACGACCTCGCCGTTGGCGAGGACGACGACGCGGTCGCAGACCTTGGCGACGAAGCCCACGTTGTGCTCGATCAGCAGCACCGCCATGCCCCACTCGTCTGCCAGCGTTCGCACAAGCGAGGCGAGCTTCTCGGCCTCGGTCTCGTCGAATCCGGCGGCGGGCTCGTCCAAGAGGAGGACCGAGCAGTTGCTCATGATCGCTCGCGCGATTCCCACTTCCCTTCTTCGCGCGTGCTGCAACTCCGTCGGCTTGCGGTCGAGATCCGCGCTCAGGTCGAAACGCCGCACGACCGCCTCTCCCATCGCGCTGAGCCGGACCTTGCGCGGCCAAACGAGGTCGAGCAGATATCTCCGGCGGTTGCCCTCGTCGGCGGCGATGCCGAGGTTGTCGGCGACGGTCAGGTCATCGAACAGCTCCACGGTCTGGAACGAGCGGCTGAGGCCCGCCCGCGCGCGCCGGAACATCGGCCAGGAGCTGACGTCCTCCGATCCGAGAAGAACAGCCCCACGCGAGAGGGCGATCCCTGTGACGGCGTCGATCAGCGTCGTCTTGCCGGCGCCGTTGGGGCCCAGAAGGCCGACCACCTCGCCTGGATTCACGTCTAGGCTGACATCCGTCAGAGCGTTGACGGTGCCGAACGAGACGCTCAGCGACCGCACCTCCAGGCTTTTCGGCACGACACGCGTCTCGCTGAGGTCGATCTCGCTTTCGAGGACGAGGCCACCGACGTCGTCGGTGGCCTCGTCACCCGTGGAGCGCAGCCGGGCGAGCCAACGCCTGCGCACCCGGGCGATGCGTCCGTGGTCGTAGAGGCCGAGCCGTTTCACGTCGCGCGTCCACTGGCTCACCTGCCCGTCAGGCAGAACGACGAGCGTCACGAGCAGTAGGGAGGCGCCGATCAGCAGGACGTACTTCGAGATGTCGAAGACCTGACCGACGGCGAACTCGCCGAATCCAGCCGGCGCGACGGCGCCCCCGAACACGCTCGAGCCTACGTACCCGACTCCGCCCGTCACGGTCCACAGCAGCGCGTTGATCGATGTCTGGGCGTCGAAGCCGTCGAACACGACGTTCGTGTAGCGAAAGCACGTGAAGACCCCGCCGACGCCGGCTAGCGCGGCCCCAAGACCGAACGCAAACAGCTTCGCGCCCGTCACGCTGATTCCCAGCGACGCCGCCGCCGTCTCGTTGGAACGAACCGCGATCAGGCGGCGTCCAGCGACCCCCCGGCGTAGGTTCGCGACGCAGATGGCGAGGATCAGGAAGGTGAGTATCACCAGCGCGGCCCACCGGTTCGGATGATCCCCGGCATCTACTGCAAGGCCGAACAATCTCGGTGGATCCACGACCGTGCCCTTGAACGGCCCACCGTTGTACTTCGCGTTCGTGAAGACGAGCACATAGACGGCAGATGCGAGTCCGAGCGTGACGATGGCGAGGTTGACACCACGAACGCGCAGCGCCGGTAGGCCCACCACGACGCCTGCAAGCACCGCCATGCCGACACCGAACAGCGCTGACCACTCGAATGCCACCCCCTGTGTTGCCGCAAGCCGCGTCGCCGCGTATCCGCCCACACCGGCAAGCGCGTACTGGGCGAGCGACAGCTGCCCCGCGTAGCCGACGACGACGATCAGTGACAGCCCCACGAACGCGAACGTGACGGTCGTGATGATCACCTGCGTCCATGAGCTTCCATCGAAGAGGTTGACCGATGCCAAAAGCGCGGTGACGATGAGGGCGATCGTGCCCCAGCGAATCACTCCGGTGCCGACAAGCGGCGGTCGCTCGCCGACGTGTCCACGAGCCGGAAGGGCTCGGCCACGCACGATCAACAGGCCCACGATGACAAGGAACGGAAGGGTGTCAGACCACCCCACATGGGGGGTGTACCCGGTGATCATCGAGCCGCCGACCCCGAGCAGCAGCCCGCCCGCGAGCGCCAAGCCAAACGATGAGAACGTTCCGACCAGCGCGGCCGCGAGCGCCGGCAGGATCACGAGGGCAACGAGCTGCGGCACGAAGGCGTTCTGAACCGCGAGCAGGAACACCCCGGCGACCCCGGACAGGGCGCCACCGATGGCCCAGTTGGCAGCCGCGATCTTGTCGACCGAATATCCGAGCGCACGCGCGATGTCCTCCTTCTCCGCGACCGCCGCCGTCGCCCGGCCGAACGCGGTGCGCTTGTACAGCAGCGTCAGCGCGATCGTCAGGGCGAGGGTCGCGGCGGCAATGATGACGCGGTCCTGGAGGAATCGCAGTCCATGAAACTCCCAGGCGCCGCTGGGCAGCAGGAACTTGGCAGGCAGCGGAATCGTGCCCCAGTGGAGAACCGCCGCCTGGTTGAGAACGACCCACAATCCGAGTGTGGCGACAAGCCGCACCAGCGGCGAGGCGAGGCGCAGGCGCCGCATCAGGAGGACATGCGTGAGCAGTCCGATCGTCGTAGAGGCAGCGACCGCGCACACGAACGCAACGAGAGGCGGCAACGGACCGCTGGTGCTGTAGAACACGCCCGCGCCGACGAGAGCGTTGGCACCGTGCGCGAAGTTCACCACACCCGAACCGCGGTAGACGACGACCAGCCCTTGCGCAACGAGCGCGTAGACGGCACCGGTCGCAAGCCCGATGACAAGGAACTGCACAAACTTTTCCACTTCGCTACGTCACCTCTCGGGCGTGAAGGAGGGCCCGAAGCGCAGGTGCTCCGGGCCCTCCTCCGTTTAGCTGCTTATCGTTTGACGCGCTACTTCAGGGCCGTCGTGAACGAGCTTCTCTGCACGACGGTGCCGCTCTTGACTTGACCGAACGTCACGGTTCGGTTGACCATCCGGGGAAGCTGACCACCCGCTCCCTTCCACGGGAGTGCTTTGAAATTGAGCGGCGGCGTCTGGCCACCGGTCGAGTACTTCGTCCAGCTGTTCATGACCTTCTGAATGCTGGCGGAGGTGACTTCCCGGTACTTAGCCTGAGCCTGCTTGCCGGCATCCTGAATCATCTTTGCGCCGATCCAGGTGCTCTGCGCCGTGCCCGTGGGATCGGCCTTCGCCTTGGCCATGAGAGCCCGATATGTGCGCGACTCCGCATTGTTCCAGTCGAAGTGCGAAGCGAAGTAGACACCGTCGCCGGCGCTGCCCATGGCCTTGGCGTCAGCCGGTGGGACGTTGTCATCGACGGCAAGGATCGGCATCTTGATCCCGAGCCGTCGCGCCGTCTGGACGAAGCGGACCGTGAAGGATCGCCCGCAGAAGCACAGGGTGGCATCGGCCCCGTCGGCCCCCTGCTGCGCATAGCTCGAAAGGTCGGTCACGTCGAACGGGAAGTAGACCGCCTTCGTCACGCTGAGCTCCGACTTGCTGTATCCCGCAGCCTTGATCCCGTCGGCGATCAGGGTGGGAATGGCTTGGCAGGGCACGCAGTTCGCGG
>Ga0075430_100003229_pt1 | contig 13659 bp, 12 predicted proteins | sample RhiMetdeltSRZDD4_FD_75294 | JGI IMG/M metagenome (GOLD analysis project Ga0075430, IMG submission 75294) | Populus rhizosphere microbial communities from Tennessee, USA - Rhizosphere MetaG P. deltoides SRZDD4 | ecosystem: Host-associated > Plants > Roots > Rhizosphere > Soil | place: USA... | reverse complement strand
ATCGACTACCGCGCCGTGCGTCTCGGTCGATACAAATACATTCGCTGGATACGCGAGGACGAGGCGCATGAGCTCTACGACCTGGAGACCGACCCGTTCGAGTTGCGCAACATCGTCGCGGAACCGGCGCACGCTGCGACGGTGGCGCGGGCACGGGAAGCGATGGCGTCGCTCGTCCTGGGCTCGCTCGGTCTGCCAGTCACCCGGCAGCTGTAACTTCGTCGATCGCTGACCCATGCAGCTCATCGCGATCGACTGGATCATCCTCGGCGTCTACTTCGTTTTCGTGCTCGGCATCGGCTACGCGCTGCGGCGCTACATGCGGACCAGCACGGATTACTTCCTGTCGGGACGCTCGATTCCCGCGTGGGTCGCCGGCCTCGCGTTCCTGTCCGCGAACCTCGGCGCCCAGGAAGTGATCGGCATGGCGGCGTCGGGCGCGAAGTACGGCATGGCGACCAGTCACTTCTACTGGATCGGCGCGATTCCGGCGATGGTCTTTCTCGGCGTGTTCATGATGCCGTTCTATTACGGCTCGCGGGCGCGCTCGGTGCCCGAATACTTGAAGCTGCGCTTCGACGAGAAGACCCGCGGCTTGAACGCGATTTCCTTCGCGGCGATGACGATCTTCTCCTCCGGCATTTCCATGTACGCGATGGCGCTGCTGACGAACCTGCTGCTCGGCTGGAGCTTCGGCTTCAGCATCTGGATCTGCGCCGGCGTCGTGTTGCTCTACATTCTGTTCGGTGGACTGACGTCGGCCATCTACAACGAAGTCTTGCAGTTCTTCCTGATCGTGTTCGGCTTCGCGCCGCTCGTGTTCGTCGGCTTGCAGAGAGTCGGCGGTTGGGACGGATTGCACGCGGCGCTGCAAGAGGTTGCGACATCACGCGGCTTCGCTGACGGCGCCTGGACGCAGACGTGGAGCATCACCGGCGATGCTGCCGCGAATCCGATGGGACTCGAATGGTTCGGGATCGCGATGGGTCTCGGCTTCGTGCTGTCGTTCGGTTACTGGTGCACGGATTTCCTGGTCGTGCAGCGTGCGATGGCGGCGAACTCGATGTCCGCTGCGCGGCGCACGCCGCTGATCGCCGCGGTGCCGAAGATGCTGTTTCCTTTCCTCGTGATCGTGCCGGGCATGATCGCGATCGCACTCACGCAACACGCCGACACGAGCGGCTTCGCCTTGCCGCCGAAGGCGGACGGCTCGCTCAACTACGATCTCGCGATGCCGATGCTGCTGGTGCATTACTTCCCGCATGGACTGCTCGGGCTCGGCATCACCGCGCTGTTCGCCAGCTTCATGTCGGGTATGGCCGGCAACGTCAGCGCATTCAACACGGTCTGGACTTACGACATCTACCAGGCCTATCTGCGCAGCGGTGCGAGCGATCGCCACTACTTGAACATGGGGCGCATCGCGACCGTGGTGGGTGTGTGTCTGTCGGTCGCGGCGGCGTACGTCGCGAATCGTTTCAACAACATCATGGACATGCTTCAGTTGCTGTTCGCATTCGTGAACGCGCCGCTGTTCGCGACTTTCCTGCTCGGCATGTTCTGGAAGCGAGCGACCGGTCACGGCGCGTTCTTCGGCTTGCTCGCCGGCAGCCTGGCAGCAGCGTTGCATCACGGGCTCACGTTGCCGCGCGGGGCGACCGTCGGAGTGAAGGGCGGCTGGCTGACAGTGCTCGATTCGTATCCCAGCGAGATGGCACAGAATTTCTGGACCGCGATCTATGCGTTCAGCGCTTGTCTGGTGCTGACCATCGCGATCAGCTTGCTGACGAAACCGCGCGACGAGAAGAGCCTCGTCGGTCTGGTGTATGCACTGACTCCGCGTGAGGTCTCGCAGGAAGCGGCGTGGTATACACGCCCCGCGCCACTCGGCTGTGCGGTGCTTGCCGCGATGATCCTGCTCAACATTCTGTTCTGGTAGGAGCGACGATGGGACTCGACGTGCGTCTGCCGATCGGACTCATGTTCTCGATCATGGGCATTCTGCTGAGCGGTTACGGTATGCTCGCTGCCCGCACCGAACATGCCAGCCTGAACGTCACCTGGGGACTCGCGATGTTGGCGGTCGGTGCGCTCATGCTGTGGCTCAGCCGGAGGTCAAGAAGGTGAAATCGATCGTTGCCGCTCTGCTGTGTACGCTTGCCGCGAGTGCAGTCTTGGCCGATGCGCCAGCGCCGCCGCCGGATCCAGCGCAGGTCAAGTTCCAGTGGGGCGTGAAGATCCCGCTGCGTGATGGCGTCAAGCTGAACGCGACCGTGTACACGCCACGCGAGCAGAAGGCACCGGCTCCGTGCGTATTCACGCTGACGCCGTACATCTCGCAGAGCTATCACGACCGCGGCATCTACTTCGCCTCGCACGGCTATCCGTTCCTGACAGTGGACGTGCGCGGCCGCGGCAACTCGGAAGGCCAGTTCCGGCCGCTCATCCAGGAAGCGAAGGACGGTCACGACGTCGTCGAGTGGCTCGCTCAGCAGCCGTACTGCAACGGCAAGGTCACGATGTGGGGCGGCTCGTACGCGGGCTACGACCAGTGGGTCACGGCCAAGGAGTTTCCGCCGCATCTCGCAACGATCGTACCGGTCGCTTCGCCGTATGCGGGCATCGACTTTCCGATGCGCGGGAACATTGCTTCGCCTTACCTCGTGCAATGGCTGACGTTTACCAGCGGCCACGCGTCGCAGGATCGCATCTTCGGCGACGATGCCTTCTGGCGCGCGAAGAACCGCGAGTGGTTCGAGTCGGGTGCACCGTTCAAGCAGTTCGACGAAATCGTCGGCAATCCCTTGCCGACTTTCCAGGAGTGGCTCGCGCATCCGTCTGTAGACGCCTACTGGGACAGCTACAACCCCACGGCGGAGCAGTACGCGAAGCTGTCCATCCCGATCCTGACGATCACCGGCAGCTACGATGGCGATCAGCCGGGTGCGATGGAGCACTACCGGCAGTACATGAAGAACGCGAGTCCCGAAGGACGCGCGCGGCATTACCTGGTGATCGGCCCGTGGGATCACGCGGGCACGCGCACGCCGCAAGCGCAGTTCGGCGGCCTGACGTTTGGGCCCGCAAGCCTGGTCGATCTGCCGAAGCTGCACCTCGACTGGTATGCGTGGACGATGCAGGACGGGCCGAAGCCGCAATTCCTGCAGAAGAACGTCGCGTACTACGTCATGGACGCAGACAAGTGGCGCTACGCGGACACGCTCGAGGCAGTAACGGCGGAGTCGCGTCCCTACTACCTGGACTCGGTGGCCAACGCGACCGACGTTCTCGCGGGCGGCTCGCTCGGGACCGCGAAGCCGAAAGGCAAGCCCGACCAGTACGTCTACGATCCCAGTGATGTGAGCGTCGCCGCGGTCGAAGCGGTGGTGGATGTGGCGTCGTTGACAGACCAGCGTCTGGTCCATGCGTTGCGCGGCAAGCAGGTCGTCTATCACACCGCGCCGTTCGAGCGCGACACGGAAATCAGCGGCTTCTTCAAGCTGTCTGCGTGGCTCGCCATCGACCAGCCGGACACGGATTTCGGCGTCACCGTCTACGAGGTCCGCCCCGACGGCAGCTCGATCGCGCTGACCGGAGATGTGCAACGTGCGCGTTATCGCGAAAGCCTGCGTACGCCGAAGCTCGTCACCACTCGCGAACCGCAGCGCTATGACTTCAACGGGTTCACGTTCGTATCGCGGATGCTCCGTCAGGGCAGTCGCCTGCGGCTCGTCATCGGCCCAGTGAACTCGATGTACAGCCAGAAGAACTTCAACTCCGGCGGCGATGTCTCATCGGAGTCGAAGCGCGATGCGCGCACTGTCACGGTGAAGCTCTATCACGACGGCGCGCGTCAGAGTGCGTTGTACGTGCCGTTAGCGCAACCGTAACGGCAACCAGAATTCTCTCGCCAAGAGCGCCAAGGCCGCCAAGGTAAAGAGTTTCTGACATTTCAGATTCCGGACCTTGGCGATCTTGGCGTCTTGGCGAGAGTCTCTCCTCTCGGAAATCCGAACGTCAGGCTGGCGAACGTCGTCTCGTAATCAGCGTCGGCGGAGTCCGCCAATCGCCGCGTCCAGACGACGCTCACGAGCCAGCTGCCGCGCGTCGGCATCGAGAAGCTTGCGACGCCGGTGTCGTCGGTCAAACTCTCGTTCGCAGCCGTGAGGTCTTGTTCGAGATTCATCAGTTTGACCAACGCGCCCGGCAGCGCACGGCCGTCATACAGAACGCGCACGGGGAACCTGGTCGGTTGTGGCTCCGCATACGGGCTGACTTGCGGGACGATTTCCAGCTTCAGTCCTAACGGTTGGGTGACGTGACGCTGCGCTTGCCGGCTGTGAAGCCCGACCAGCACGATCGATTTCGCCGTACGGCTGTAACGCTCGAATCCATCCGCGTGCATTTCATGCGTGCGCATCCGGTACTCGATCGCAGGCCGCAACCCCTCCGCCTGAATGTACTCGTTGAAGCGCGCGGCCGACTGTTGGCTGTATGCGGCATTGTCCGTTTCGAGAGCCACCAGATAGGCACCCGGCTTGTCGAGCCGGGCGGCACCCCCACGCAGATCGACCGAATCCCCCGTCGGACCGATCGCTTCGAATCGAGTGATCCGATGCGGCGGAATCGGCGACTGCTGACGCGAGCGGCTGTCGCCCACCTGCAAGCTGACCGTCAGCTCTGCCCGCGGCATCAACCAAAACTGCTGCGGCTGAACCCAGAACTCGTGCGCTGCGCCGTCACGCGCGCAGCACACGCCAATCAGCAGCACGAGCATCGCGGCACGACGGGTCATCGGTAACTCCCCTTCGGTCACGGTGCCGCGAAGAACGGAAACGTCGTCGACGAATGCTCTTGCTTGTCGCGCGTGAGACCGTCATCGATGCCGACCGACGTGCCGTTCGCAAGCAGCGACCGATACACGTTTGCGGCGGAGTAGGTCGGGGTTCTGCCACCGCAGTCGTTGCCGAGTCCCAGCTCGACAGCGAAGAACTGCTTGCAGACTCCCGTTGCACTATTCACCCACAGTCGATCATCCGCGAGCAGCGTCGCGAGCTCGCGATAGCGGCCTGCTTCGGTGACGCTCTTGCTTGCCAGCAGCTGGTTGCCGCACTTGCCGTCGAAGCCGTCGTAGAGCGCGAGGTTCTTCTCGATCTCCGGCACGAAGCGCGCGGCGGTGGCGGGCGTTGCCGCGTTGTATTCCTCTTTCAACTTTTCGCTGACTGTGGCAGTCGCAAGCGTGCCGAGCAGCGCATTGCCGGTGAGCGGACGGCCGACGCGGTCCAGCTGTCCGAACTGAGAAGACGTCGTTGCCCAGATGCCCAGCAACGGACCCTGCTTCGCAACGGAATCGACCTCGATGGATACCACCAGCGACGCCGGCGTCCATCCCTCGAGGAAGTCGCTGGCGGCGCTGCCATCCGTGTGCCGCCACTCGGAGAGAATTGCCTGCGTCGTCTGCGCATCGAAGCTCGGACAGCCGGCCGCATCCGGCGCGGCTCCGTTCCGTACTGCCGCAGCGGCACGCTGATACGCTGCGCGCGTTCCCTTCACGTTGTTGAAGAACGGATCGTCCCGCTTGCCTGCGAACACGCGTAGCGGCGCTCCGTTGTCCGCGAGACACTCCGCCCACTGATCGGCATTGAAGTAACAGACGATCACTGTCGTCCCCGTCGTCGCGCCCAAACGCTTGCCGCTGTCGATGTGGAACCGGTACTCGACTTTGTCCGAGAACGACTGGGCCACGACAGTCATCACGAGATTCAATTGCTTGCCGTCCGGCGACGTCCACGCATACAGATCGCCGATATCGGCGCGCGGATTCATCGCCACAGTGGGTGTATCCAGATGGTCCGACGCGCGCACCGCGCCGCCGCCGACGAAGCCCATCGCAGCGGTGACGAGCGTCGCCAGCAACTGTTTGTACGAAATCGAATCGACCATGGCCGAGGCTCTCCTGAGGTGCCTTAGGGTGGGCATAGCAGGCCTGAGCCGGGGTGCCGGTCGCTATCAAACTCTTTAGCGACTTGTCGGTCTGAGTTGGTAATAATCGTCTTCACCTCATGACCGAGCTGGCCGTCAAACTGCACCTGGACACCGCGATCACGAACGTGCGTGACATCGTGTGCAGCGGCGGCTGTCGGCACGCCAGCGCGGTGGAGTGCGCCGCGACGACGTACCTGGTGTTCCCGTATCGCGGCGTCTACGTTCGGCACGTCGGCCGTAACGAGTCCGTGGCAGAGAGCAACCAGGTGTTGTTCTTCAACCAGGGCGAGGAGTACCGCATCAGTCATCCGGTCGAAGGCGGCGATGCGTGTCTTTCCGTCGGCGTCGCCGATCAGTGGCTCGACGAACTCGCACCCCGGCAGCACGTCAACGACCGCGCCGGGCTGGCATTCCGCCATCAGCGGCTACGCATCGATGCGCGTGCGCAAGCGCTGGTCGCGACCTTGCGCTACAGCCTAGATCGCCAGGTAGCCGAACCGCTCGAGGCGGAGACATTGACGCTGACCCTCGTTCGGCGCGCGCTCGGCGAGCGGACCTCGCACGCCGCGAGTGCCAGCGTCGGGCGGCAAAAGCTGGTCGATCGTGCGAAATTGCTGCTGTCTTCGGACCCGATGCGTCGCTGGACGTTGAGCGAAATCGGGGCAGCAGTGGGCGTCTCGCCCGTGTATCTCACGCAGGTGTTTCGGCAGGTCGAAGGTCTGCCGCTGTACCGCTATCAAATGCGGCTGCGCCTGGCCGCTGCCCTCGACCTGCTGGGCCGTTACGACGACCTCACCCGCCTGAGCCTGGACCTCGGATTTTCCAGCCACAGCCACTTCACCGCAGCGTTTCGCCAGGCCTACGGGCGGACGCCGGCGGCATTCCAGCGGTCGGTTCACCTGCGTTAAGCAGGTTCAGCTTTCACCCGGATCCGGAGTCGGGCTGAAGCCTGCTGCGCAGGGATGCGCCAATGCCGCGGGCGCCAGGATGCGCTGGAGCGGCCGACCTACAGCGCATCTGCATGGCGCAAATGTGCGGATAAACGGTCGTGTTCAGGTTGACGATTCTCTAAATAGGATTACCATCGCCTGAAAGGATAATATTTGCCCCGGCGGAGAGTCGCTGGCGCCGCGATCCAATTCAAACGAAGGGGGAGAGTCACGATGAGCGATATGAGCAAACTCTTGCGCGTCGGCTCCGCCGGCGCGTTGCTGCTGCTAGGGACGACCAACGTGCTCGCGGCCGAGGGCCAGAACATCGAAGAGGTCATCGTGACGGCGCAGAAACGCGCGGAAGCGCTGATCGACGTGCCGCAGTCGGTGAGCGTCGTCGATGGCGCCGTGCTCGAACGCCAGCACGCTTCGACTTTCCAGGACTACCTGAAGCTGGTCCCCGGCCTGCAACTCAGCCAGACCACACCCGGCCAGGGACGTCTCGTCATGCGTGGCGTCAATACCGGCGGTGTCGCTTCGACGGTCGCGGTGTACGTAGACGAAACGCCGTTCGGCTCCAGCAGCGGCCTCGTCAACGGTGCGATTCTCGCGGCCGACATCGATCCCTTCGACATGCAGCGCATCGAGGTTCTGCGCGGACCGCAGGGCACGTTGTACGGCGCCAGCTCGCTCGGCGGCGTGCTCAAGTTCGCGCCGAATCCGCCTTCGACCGACAAGACGGAGGCGCGCGTGCGCTTCGGCGCGGAGAACGTGTCGGACGGCGAGATGGGCTATTCGGGCACCGGCATGCTCAATGTGCCGCTCTCCGACTCGTTCGCGTTGCGCGCTACCGGCTACTACCGTGACCAGGGTGGCTTCATCGACTCGATCGGCACGGCCGGCTCGGATCGCGAAGAGGACATCAACTCGTCCAAGAGCTACGGTGGCCGCCTGGCCGCGCTGTATGCGCCGAGCGATACCTTCTCGGCGCGCGTGAGCGCGGTCATTCAGAACATCCGCAACGACGCGGGCGGCGACATCGAGAGCAATGCGAATACACTCGAGACGCTGTACGGCGGGCCGACGCAGTCGCAGTTCGTGCCGGAGTTCACCGACTTCGACTACCGCGTGTACAACGCCACGCTGGACTTCGATCTCGGCTTCGCCACGCTCACCTCCGCCAGCAGCTTCAACGAGCTCGAGGAGCCCTTCCGCTCCGACCTGACGACGCAGTTCAGTCCGCTGCTCATTGCAGTGTTCGGCTTTCCGCCGCACGAGCTGCTGCAGGAGCAGACGACCAAGTACGACAAAGCCACGCAGGAGCTGCGCCTGGCGTCGCCTTCGAACGATCGATTCGAGTGGCTGCTCGGCGCCTACTACACCAAGGAAAAGGGCGACATCATTCAGCACATCGAGGCAGTGCAGCCCGGGACGCTGACTCCGCTGCCGCTCGGCGTGCTCGGCGATGCGACCCTGCATTCGAATTACGAAGAGATCGCGGGCTTCTTCAGCGGCACGATTCATTTCGGCGATAGCTTCGACCTGACGCTGGGCGGCCGTTACAGCACGAACGATCAGGACGCGACGCAGGTCTCGGGCGGAGCGCTGGCTGGCGGCCTCCCACCGACGACGCTCACGGCGGCCTCCGACGAGGACGTGTTCACGTATTCGGTTGCGCCGAAGTGGAAGCTCGACGAGCACAAGGCGCTCTACATCCGCGTCGCCACGGGTTTCCGCCCGGGCGGACCGAACGTGGTGCCGCCGCTCGCGCCGCCCACCGTGCCGCGCATCTACGACTCCGATGAGATCACCAGCTACGAGGCCGGGCTCAAGGTCGAATCCGCCGATCGTGCCTACAGCCTCGACCTCGCGCTGTTCCACATCGATTGGGAAGACATTCAGCTGTTCGCGCGCGTCAACAATTTCGGCGTCAACGTCAACGGCGGCGATGCTGCGAGCTACGGCTTCGAATTCACGGGCAGCGCCTATCTGACTGAGGGCTTCAACGTGTCGTTGAACGGCAGCCTCACCGACACGCATCTGAAAGACGACACACCGGCTCTGTCCGGCGGCAAGAAGGGCGACGCATTGCCGTTCACGCCGGAATGGAGCGCGAGTCTCAACACGAACTACGAGTGGTCGGTGGGCTCGCAGGCGATGGCGTACGTCGGCGGCTCGGTGCGGTACCTGTCGTATCAGACGGCGTCGTATGACCTGGCGTTCCGCACGGCCAACGGCCGGCAGCGGAAGGTCGAGGCGTACGAGGTTGTCGATCTGCAGGCGGGCATCGATTTCGGCCACTACACGATCGAGCTGTACGGCAAGAATCTGACGGACAGCGACGGCAAGACCTCGACCGGTGGGCTCGGTGGTGTGCCGGCCGGCGCGCTGCCGACGGGCGTGATCCGGCCGCGCACTTTCGGGTTGACGGTCGGGTTCAATTTTTGAGGAAGCGGGATGACGCTCATCCCGCCAGCGACGGATCTCGCCCGTCTGGATCTGCCGCGGCCGTACCTGCTGTTCCTGGGCGACGTCACGGAGGCCGGCTACGCCAAAACGGCGTTCGGTCTCCGCGACTGGGCGCGGGAGCATTGCGTTGGCGAGCTGTCGTTCGCGAATGCAATCAGCGTCGGCTTGCCGCGGCTGACACCAGAGGAGGCGAGGGCGTGCGGCGCGCAGTCGATGGTGATCGGCGTCGCGAACGTCGGCGGGAAAATCATCGATAGTTGGGTGCCAGCGCTGATCGAAGCGTTGGCAGCCGGGCTCGATCTGGTCAGCGGCATGCACGCGCGGCTCGCCAACACGCCAGCGCTTGCAGCTGCGGCGGAACGTCATCACCGCCGTCTCATCGACGTGCGTACACCGCCGCGCGACATTCCGATTGCGAGTGGACGCAAACGCAGCGGCAAGCGTTTGCTCGCGGTCGGAACGGATTGCGCGCTCGGCAAGAAATACACCGCGCTCGCGATTGCGCGTGCGTTCAAACAGCGCGGCATCGATAGCGATTTTCGTGCCACCGGCCAGACGGGAATCATGATCGCCGGCAACGGCATTCCGATGGATGCTGTGGTCTGCGACTTCGAAGCGGGTGCAGCCGAGCTGCTCTCGCCGGCCGCCGCGCCGGATCACTGGGACGTGATCGAAGGGCAGGGATCGATTTTTCATCCGGCGTACGCGGGCGTGTCGCTCGGCCTGTTACACGGCAGTCAGCCCGACGTCATCGTCGTGTGCCATCAACCGGGTCGCACGCACATGCTCGGCCACGCGGGGTTCGAGCTGCCGAGCGTCGAAGAGACCATCCGGCTCAACCTGCTGCTGGGCAAGCGCACCAACCCGGCGATTCGCTGCGGCGGCGTGAGTCTGAATACTTCGCAGCTCTCGGAGAGCGAAGCACGCGCGGTGATTGCGGCGGAGAGCCGCAGGTTGCAGCTGCCGGTCGCGGATCCGATCCGCGGCGGCGCTGAATTCGAGCGATTGGTCGACCACTGTCTGGAGATCGCATGAGGCTCATCTTTGCGCTGGTTCTCGCTGCCCTCTCATTCCCGTTGGCAGCTGCGCCACCGGCAGATTTCGATGCGCGCGTCGAAAGCCTGCGCGCGAAGATCGGCGTTCCCGGCATGGCCATTGCGATCGTCGAGAATGGCGAGGCGACGCTCGCGCGCGGCTATGGCGTCAGCAAGCTGGGCGCGCCGGAGCGCGTCGATGCCGACACGATTTTCCCGACCGGCTCGACCGGCAAGGCATTCACGGTCGCAGCGCTGGCGACCTTGGTCGACGCGGGCAAGCTCACTTGGGACGACAAGGTCACCGATCGCCTGCCCGGCTTTCAGATGTACGACCCGTGGGTCACGCGCGAGATGACGATTCGCGATCTGCTCGTCCATCGCAGCGGTCTCGGTCTGGGCGCGGGCGATTTGCTGATGGTGCCCCGGGGCAGCTATTCGCGCGCCGAGGCAGTCAGGCGGCTGCGCTTCATCAAGCCGGCCACCAGCTTTCGCAGCGCGTACGCGTATGACAACGTGCTCTACATGGTCGCAGGTCAGCTGATCGAAGCGGTCAGCGGCCAGACTTGGGAAAACTACGTGCGCGAGCACGTGCTGGCGCCGGCGGGGATGACCAAGTCCACGAGCGACAGCGATGGCCGCTTCGCGACCGTCAATCGTGCGTACCCGCATGCGCGGCCCGGCCGGGTGCGTGGCACCGGTGCATTGCAAATGCTCGATGAGCGCGACGAGCTGGGGCGCGCGGCTGCGCCGGCGGGAGGTCTCGCGATCAGCGCGAACGACATGAGCAAATGGCTCGCGCTACAACTGGCACGCGGCAAGCTGCCGAACGGCGAGCGGTTGTTCAGCGAGGCTGCACACGCAACGATGTGGAAGCCCGAAGTGCTGCAACCGACCGGGCCGCTGCCGGAAGCGCTCAAGCTCGCCGAGCCGATGTTCCAGGCTTATGCGCTCGGCTGGGGCGTTCGGGACTATCGCGGCGTCAAGATCATCACGCACGGCGGTGCGGTGCTCGGATTCCAGAGCGTGGTCACGCTGATCCCGTCGAAGAACATCGGCTTCGCAATCGAGATCAACAGCGAAGACGGCGAGATCGCGCTCGGCCTGATGTACGAGCTGCTGGATCACTATCTCGGCTTCACGCGCAACGACTGGCCGGAAAAGTACTCCGCGTTCAAGCAAGAGCGGCTCGCCGGGGCGCTCAAGGCTCTCGATGCGCCGGCAGCCAAGCCGGCGAAGGTCGGACCGTCACTGCCGCTCGAACGTTACGCCGGGACGTATGCCGATCCGTGGTACGGCAACATCGAGGTGGGCGTGCGCAAGGGCGCGCTGACGATCGACTTCAAGCCCACTCCGCGCATGGCCGGGACTCTCGAGCACTGGCAGTACGACACGTTCGTCACGCGTCTCGACGACAAGACGATCGAGCCGGCCTATGTGACGTTCGCATTGGACGCGGAAGGGAAGGTCGAGCGGATCACGATGAAGCCGGTTTCGCCGCTTGCCGACTTCAGCTACGACTATCAGGATCTGCTGTTCACGCCGGTCAAGACGAAGTGATCACTCGCGGTACTTGCTGAGCACCAGCCCGTCTTCTTTGAGCTGGTCGTGACAGGCGAAGCACACCTGCGGCGTGGGCGCTGACGCCAGCTCTTTCGTGTCCTTCACGAAGCGCTGAAATCCCCAGCCGCCGGTCGAGGCGAAGCGCTGCGAGTCCTTCATCATCACGTCGACCTGTCGCCGCGGGCCTTCGAGGAAGGCGCCATCCTTCTCGCTCCACTCCAGCCACTCGAAGACGATGACCGACTGTTCCGGAAACTGCCGCGTGCGATAGCCGGCCAGCGCTTCCTTGTTGGCATATACGTGGTGCAGGCCGCCCAGGCTCGCGAAGTTCTTGTGCTGCGGGCCGATCACGCCACTCTTGACGTGCGACCAGCTGCGAAAATTATCGGGATACGGAACCGGATCCGCACCATTGGCTGAGCCAGCGATCAAGACCACCAGGACGAGTGTTGCGCGCTTCATAGGGCGGTCATGCTAACCCGCCCCCTTGCCGGAGACTGGCCACATTCGGACGTTTTCGTTGCACGTATGGCTCAGATGATGAGCGTGAACGCAGCGATGCCGAGCATGAACGCGCCGAAAATGCCGCCCGTGAGCGCGATCACGGTGAATGCCGCGGTCGCCAGGGTGTAGTCGCGATCGTTGCCCGAGTTCTTCGTCATGTTGGATCCTCCACAGTGAGCGTGGAGGTATTCTTGCCAGACAGTCGGATCGGCACTGTCAATGCGTTGACACAGGACTACGAGGCGGCGAGCAGCCAGCGGTGAAGACACTTTTCGAGCCGCTCGCGATCGAGCGGCTTGCTGAGGTGATCGTCCATGCCTGCCGCCTTGCACTTGAGGTCGTCATCCTTCATCGCGTTCGCGGTCAACGCGACGATGGGGATGCGTCGTGCAGGCGGCTCGCGCGAGCGGATCTCGCGCGTCGCTGCGTAGCCGTCGAGCACTGGCATCTGGCAGTCCATCAGGATCAGGTCGTAGTAGCCGCAAGCCCACGCATCGACAGCTTCGCGACCGTTGCGAGCCACGTCGACCAGGTAGCCGAGCTTCTGCAGAAAGCGCGTGGCGACTTTCTCGTTCACCGCTTTGTCTTCCACCAGCAAGATGCGTCGTTCGCTGCGTCGTTGTAGCTCGGCACTGTCCATTGGCACGGGCTGCGCTCGCTCGTCTTCCGCGGCCCGTAGCTCGAAGCCGGCAGTGAACCAGAACGTCGAGCCCGATCCCTCGTGGCTTTCGACACCGCGCTGTAATCTGAAGAGCAACTACGGCAACGTTGAGGGACTGTCGCAGAATTTTCTCAGGCGATTTCTGACAGGTTGTAATTCGTTCCTATTTTCCCCGTGCAATAGCGCTGTCATGCTCATTTGCAGGACTGATACCGCAGTCTTGCGAAGTGTTGGGGGACATCATGAGTACGAATTTGCGTATCGCTGCAGCGATCGTCGCGGCGATCTCCACGCCATCATTAGTTCAAGCGCAACAGCCCGAACAGCCACCGCCGCGAGATGCGGGCAGCAATCTCGAAACAGTCGTGGTCACCGGCAGCGCGATTTCAGGAGGCGTCAAGAAGCTCGAGGCCAGCTACAACATCGTCACCGCGAACGAGGAAGAGATCCGCAACTCGAATCCGAAGAGCACGGCCGATCTGCTGAAGATCTCGCCGGGCATGTGGCCGGA
>Ga0075430_100003228_pt1 | contig 13664 bp, 9 predicted proteins | sample RhiMetdeltSRZDD4_FD_75294 | JGI IMG/M metagenome (GOLD analysis project Ga0075430, IMG submission 75294) | Populus rhizosphere microbial communities from Tennessee, USA - Rhizosphere MetaG P. deltoides SRZDD4 | ecosystem: Host-associated > Plants > Roots > Rhizosphere > Soil | place: USA... | reverse complement strand
GCCATGCCGTCTTCGATCGGGCCAGTGATGAAGATGATGCGCTCCTTCAAAAGCCGCGAATAGATGTCGTAGGCGCGCTCGCCGCGATTGGTCTGCTCGACCACCATTGGGACAAGCTGGTTTTGGTAGGTATCGTCCGGATCTCTCATGTCGCCTCCTTTGGACCGGCCGATCGCCATCAGCGCAAATTTGCACGAGGAACCCACATCAACAGCTGAGCATGTCCGCTTTGGTTCATTAGCGGACATTTCACGCTGTCCGAAGTTTTCTTGCAGCCTAAGGTGTCGACCCCCGGGGGTAATGGACAGGCCCCCCGGGGGTGCCGGCCCCTCCATGGGTGTGCCGCTCATATGCAGCCCAAAAAAACCGAAAGGTATCTCGAAAGTAAAATGTCAGCGCTCTTCCGTACGCATCACACGGTGCGATCAGCTGACTCTCGTGCTAAGTCAAAGCTTCGTGTTGCAGACCTATGAGTGCGCGTTCCGCATTGCCCGTCGAGTTGCAGGCTGCAGGTCTTTAAATTGCGTTTGGAATTTGCTTTGAAGAAAGCGCACCCCCGGGGGTATTGGACAGGCCGGCGGGGTGGGGAACCGCGTATAGGTGTGCCGGAAATATAGATGACGCGAAAATGGCGTTTCACCTTCGTGTAACCATAAAACCATGGCACCCCATCTTCCTCGTTCCCAAAAAATTCTGGAAAGCCCAAAATCGTAGTGTTACTTTGTGAAACCTAATTGGGCGGAGGTTTTCAGAGGCGCGCAAACTTTAATTAATCACCAAATTCATTCCGCCCGCGTCGGGGGATGTCACGGTGACAAGGTAAGAGCGCCCAACTCCACAGCCGTGACACCAAGAATTGTGCTGCGCCTTTTGTTCAATCAATGCGGCTTCCCGGCGTGATTCCCCGGGAAGATCGATTTTAAAAAGTCATTGATTTTGCTGCCGCACGTCGGCTTCTCGACCTTGGTTATGACCCCGCCAGCGTACTGAGCACCGGCGGTCTGACTGCACAGATCGGCGTGGCGGCCAAATTGAGGGTGAAGGAAGATCGGAATGGCCCCCGCTTTGTCCCGTATGAGCCAATTTCGCGCCGGGTCAAGGCGCTCGCGAGCGCAAAAGCAAAAAGGGGTGCAAGGGCAGCCACCGTCAAGCCCAACGAACCCAGCCCCGGACCCGGCGCAGCAGCGGCTACTAAATTTTCTTCCGTACCCGCGTCCCCGCCGCTTCCGCCCAAACGGGCGGCGGCACGGCGGTCGTCGCTGACGGGAATGCCGTCGCCATGGTTTTCCGTGATTGGCAAGCACAATACGCCGCCCACGGGGTTGCCACTTTTCCCGTCCGCGTTGGTGATGACGGCAAGACGCCTGCCATCAGGGGCTGGCAACGGGTCGGCTTGCCGGGGAGCGCGAAGCTAGGACAGCAGTTCGCCGATGCCGACGCCTTTGGATTTTGCCCCGGTCGCGGTACTGGGCTGACAATCCTCGACGTCGATTCAAACGATGAATGCGCGCTTGCCGACGCTCTCGACCGCCACGGCCCCACGCCGATCATCGTCCGCTCCGGCTCTGGCAACTATCAAGCGTGGTACCGCTGGCATGGCGAAAGGCGCCGGATTCGCCCCGACCCTGACACGCCCATCGACATCCTTGGCAGCGGTTTTGTGGTCGCGCCGCCCTCACATGGCACCAACTCGACGTATCAGTTTATTGAGGGCGGCCTTCATGATCTCGACCGCCTACCGCATTTGCGCGACCTGCCATCGGATATCGCCGGTCCCGCTCATTTGGCCACACCACTGGCAAACGAGCGCACCAGCGAAGGCGCGCGTAATAAAACTCTCTGGCAGCATTGTATGAGGGCAGCTCATCATTGTGACAACTTCGATAGCCTCCTCGACGTAGCAGGCACCCGAAATCAAGAGTTTTTGCCACCCCTGCCGGAAGCCGAGGTGATTAAGGTCGCCCAATCAGCTTGGGGCTACACGCAGCGCGGAGAGAACCACTTCGGACGCCCCGGAGTATTTTTCGAGGCGAATGAAGCTACGGATTTAATCTGCTCAGACTCAGATGCGTTCCTGCTGCTCGCATATCTGCACGCCAACAACGGCCCGACAAAAACCTTCATGATCGCAAATGGACTGGCCAAGCAATTAGGTTGGACGCGAAAGCGACTTGCCGGTTCACGGAGGCGCTTGGAAGGCACCTACATCAAGATGGTGCAGCGCCCGAGTACGTTTAAAGGCCCTGCTCTGTATCGCTGGGTCACCAAGGGTGGTCAGAATTGACCACCTACCCTCAACAGACACCTTCTCCTTTTTTCTTTTGTTGTACACGGAGCAGATCGAAAATGACTGATGAAAGTATAGAAATTGATCTTACTAACATGAGTCCCGATCAGCGGGCGCGGTTGTTGGGTCCTGATGATCCAATTGAACCTTACCTAGCGCATCTCCATCCGGTCGAGCGCTCCCTGATCTGGGATGGGACCACCAAGGTCGAGCAAGCAGTCCTCAAATACGGCCGTCCCTTCACCGGCATTGAGCGGCCAAAGGGTTACCGACAACGAGCAATGAAAAAGTGCTTCACCAATTCAGCTGATGTCGCTGACGGCGAGCGCGGCGTCTATGTCGAAGGTTTTGCACTTACGCCAATAGCTGGAAAAGCAGTTCATCACGGCTGGGTGACTTTGGATGGCGTCCATGCGATCGATGTTACGTTTAAGGACGCCCCAAAATGTTGGTTTTTTGGAATTCCATTTTCAGAGGAAGTTGTTGGACGATGGGTTACGCGGTGGGCGGGTTATTTGCCCCTAATTGATCCGTATGCCTCGGATGAGGAGATCGAGGAATTGTTACAAGACGCCCTTTCCAACCCGCCGATATTCTCCTGAACAGGAAGCTACCGGCATGACCAATAGTGACCCGCGAGATCCTCAACGGCAGCAGGACCGCAGCTAATACGGGTCTAGTCCAACGCATTGGCCTCACAGGGCGTGTCGGCGCGGGTTCGCATCGTCACGATTGAATTGGCGGCAGTATGCCTACAGCTGGCTATCAGCACTGGCGAGGACCGAGCCAAACAGCAGGCCTTCGGTGTGAGCTTGATGAAGGCAAGGTAGTTGGCCGCAAGTCTGTCATATCGAGTTGTGACGCGCCGACATTGCTTGATTTTGTTGAAGAGCCGCTCGACCAAGTTGCGCGCCGGATACAGATATGGACTGAAGCAGATCGCCTCTTTGCGATTCCGTAACAGCGCGCCCGTTTGGTTGCTGTCGGGGAGAAGCGGACATTCCAAAAATGGGCAAATGTCGCGAATGACCCAAAGCAGACATCCGGCTCCGCCCGGCGTGCGTGCGGTGTCGTTTGTGCTGCCGCGCTTGGATCGCGATTATCCCTTGCGCTGCGATGCAGGTTCGAATTCCGCTCCTGGATCCAATTGGTCAATTCATGTGGCAGCGACTGGGGAACTGGTTACCGCCGCGTTTGCAAGACGCGTCAATGGGGGTCGACTCCCGTCCGCCACTCCATTCATGGGCTACTGGTCGGCGCTCTCGAGCACCTGCTCGCCGCGCGCCTTGCGCGCCGCGCGCTCGGCCAGGAGGTTGTCGAGCCAGCCAGTCGCCATTTCCGGAACGGAAGAGAGCAGGAGGTCGGTGTAGGGATGATGCGGCGGGGTGAGGACCTGGCCCTTGGCGCCCTGCTGGACGATGCGGCCATCGCGCATGACGACGATCCAGTCAGCGATCGCCTTCACCGTGGCGAGATCGTGGGTGATGTAGAGATAAGAGACGTTGAGCTCTTTCTGCAGACGAAGCAGCAGCTTCAGGATGCCCTCGGCGACGATCTGATCAAGTGCCGAGGTAACTTCGTCGCAGATGATAAGCTCTGGCTCCACGGCGAGCGCGCGGGCGATGCAGATTCGCTGCTTCTGCCCGCCGGACAGCTCACCCGGCAGCCGGTCGATGAAGCGCTCGTCGAGTTCGATCATCTCCAGCATCTCGACGATCCGCCGCTCGCACCCCTTGCCGGTGAGACCGCGATGGATCTGCAGCGGCCGGGCAAGGATGTCGCGCACGCGCCGGCGCGGATTGAGGGCCGTATCCGGGCTCTGATAGATCATCTGCAGGCGCCGCAGCATATCCTTCGAGCGGCCCTTGAGAGCCGGCGGCAAGTGTTTCCCGTCGAAGGCGACCAGGCCCTTCAGGGGCGGCAGCAAGCCGGTGATGACGCGTGCCAGGGTCGACTTGCCGGAACCGGATTCGCCGACCACTGCGACCGTGCGGCCGCGCGGCACATCGATGCTGATATCCTGCAGCACCTTGACGGCAGCGCTGTAGCCGGCATCGACTCCGCGCACGCTCAGCAACGCGCCCTCGCCCGGCTCCTCCTCCTTGCGCAGCGAACGCACCGCCCATAGCGACTTGGTGTAGGCCTGCTGCGGGTTGGCCAGCATCTCGCCGGTCGGCGCCTCCTCGACCAGCTCGCCGTAGCGCAGGACCATGACGCGGTCGGCCATCTGCGCCACGACCGCGAGGTCGTGGGTAATGTAGATCGCAGCGGTGTTGAACTGATAGACGATGTCCTTGATGGCAGCGAGCACTTCGATCTGCGTCGTCACATCGAGCGCGGTGGTCGGCTCGTCGAAGATGATGAGATCGGGACGGCATGCCATCGCCATCGCGGTCATGGCACGCTGGAGCTGGCCGCCCGACACCTGATGAGGATAGCGGAAGCCGATATGCTCTGCATCAGGGAGCCGCAAGCGGCGGAACAGGTCCACGGCGGTGCGCTTCGCCTCCGCCTCGCCCATGACGCCATGCTGCAACGGCGCTTCTGCATATTGGTCGATGATCCGGTGCGCCGGATTGAACGAAGCGGCGGCCGACTGGGCCACGTAGGCGATGCGGGCGCCGCGGATCTTGCGCCTTTCGGCCTCGCTGATGTCAGTCAGATTGATGCTGTCGAAGCGGATCGAGCCGGCGGTGATGCGACAGCCGGGCCGCGCATAGCCCATGGCGGCGAGCCCGATCGTCGACTTGCCGGCACCTGACTCGCCAATCAGGCCCAGGATCTCGCCGCGCCTGAGCGTCAGGTCGACGCCTTTGACGGTCTCGTGCCATGCCTCGTCGCTCTGACCCTCGATGCGTAGCCCCTGGATCGCGAGTAGGACTACGTCGGGGGTGCTACTACGCCCGTCAATGGCTTGCTTGCTAGGACTCATCCCTGAGGTCGCTCGTTTTGTTGAGGAACCAATCGACGACGAAATTCACCGCCACAGTTAGGAGCGCGATGGCGCCCGCGGGCAGCAGCGGCGTAATGTCACCATAGCTGATAAGGGTCGCGTTCTCCCGCACCATCGAGCCCCAGTCCGCCGTCGGCGGCTGGATGCCGACGCCCAGAAACGACAGCGCGCTGATCGTCAGGAACACGAAACAGAACCGGAGGCCGAACTCGGCGACAAGCGGCGGCAGGATATTAGGCAGGATCTCACGCAACATGATCCAGCCGATCTTCTCGCCCTGCAGGCGCGCCGCCTCGACATAGTCCATGACCGCGACGTTCATGGCGACGGCCCGGCTCAGGCGGAACACGCGCGTCGAATCAAGCACGGCGATGATCAGGATGAGGTTGACGACCGATACGCCGACGATCGACAGCAGCACCAGCGCGAAGATCAGTTGAGGTATTGCCATGAGCACATCGACGAAGCGGCCGAGCACCTGATCGACCCACCCGCGCAGGACACTGACAAGGAGGCCGAGTGCGCCGCCCAGCAGGAACGCCAGCATCGTGGTCACGAACGCGATGCCGATCGTATTGCGGGCGCCGTAGATCAGGCGCGACAGCATGTCTCGGCCGAGTTGGTCAGTGCCGAGGATGAACGGCTCGCCCCAGGCCTCATACGCGCCGCCGACCGTCTCCGTTTCTCGATAAGGGGCGATGAGCGGGGCGAAGAGCGCCGCCAAAACGTAGATCAGGATAACGATGAGGCCGAACCACGCGGTCGGCGGCGCACGCCGCAGTTCCCGCCAGGCCGACTGGAGCCAGGTGCGCCGCGCGAACCTCGGAGGCGGCTCGGCGAGGCCGACATCCACCGACAGGTCGGCGTTTTGGTTCGAGGTCGTCATCGTGGATGCAACAGGCGTGGATTGGTCACGATAGACACAATGTCTGCGATCAGGTTGAGCAGGATATAAGTGGCCGCAAAAATCAGTGCGCAGCCCTGGACGACCGGCAAGTCGCGTTTCGAGACGGCATCGACCATGAGCTGACCGATGCCGGGATAGGTGAACACGACCTCCACGACGACGACGCCGACGATGAGATAGGCCAGGTTGATGGCGATGACGTTGGCGATCGGCGCCCAGGCATTTGGCAGCGCGTGGCGATAGATGATACGCGCGGGCGAGATGCCTTTGAGGTGCGCCATCTCGATATACGGACTCGCCAGCAGGTTGATGATGGCGGCACGCGTCATCCGCATCATGTGCGCGACGATGACGAGGATGAGGGTGAGCGACGGCAAGGCAATACGCTCCAACCGCTCGAAGAACGGCATGTCAGGGGACATGCTGGCGAGTGTGTGGAAGATCGGCAGCTTTATCGCCAGGAACAGCATCAGGATATAGGCGACGAAGAACTCCGGGAAGGAGATCGACGTCAGCGTGACGATGTTGACGATCCGGTCGAACGGGCTGTTGCGGTAGAGCGCCGCCAGCATGCCGAGGATCAGCGCCAGCGGCACGGCGATGATCGCCGTCACCGCCGCCAGGAACAGCGTGTTGGCGAGCCGCGGCGCAATGAGGTCGGCGACCGGCCGCCGGCTACCCCCAAGGCTTCCCGCGCCGGCAAGCGAATGGCCGAAGTCGCCCCGCACGACTCCGCTGATCCAGTCGAGATATCGCACGATCAGTGGCCGATCGAGACCGATGTCCTTGCGGAACGCGGCAAGGGTTTCAGGCGTCGCGGCCTGCCCAAGCATCGACTTGGCGAAATCGCCCGGCAGCATCTCGATGGCGAGTGAAATGATGATCGAGACGACGAACAGCGTGACAACCCCCAAGCCCAGACGTTTCAACACAGTGGCAACGATCGCGTTCAAGGCGTCATCACCCGTTGTAATGCCACATACGAAGGGGCTTATCCGCCCGCCCCTGGAAAGGATCGACCGGCTAGGCGAACCACCAGCGCTCGGCGATTTTCAGGCCATCAGCCGGGTAGTTCGGCGCGATTATCCCGTGGGCCAGTTTCTTCGTCGCCGCCTCCACGTAGTTATAGAACACGAGGACGATGACGCCGCCGTCGTCATGGATCAACTGCTGGATCTCGGCATACATGGTCGCACGCTTCTTATTGTCGGTTTCGCCGCGCGCCGCCACGACAAGCTCGTTGAAGCGCGCATTGTCCCAATGCGTCTCGTTCCAGGCCGCCCCCTTGGCATAGACCGTGGTCACCATCCAGTCGATGGTCGGACGGCCGTTCCAGTAGCCTCCGAACCAGGGCTTCTTCAGCCAGACATTGTCCCAGTAGCCGTCGTTGGGCTCACGCACCACGTTGATCTCGATGCCGGCCGCCCTCGCATGCTCCCGGTACAGCACGGCCGCGTCGACGCAGCCGTTGAAAGCGGCGTCGGCGGCGCTCAGATCGACCTTCAGCGTGGAAAGGCCGGCCTTCTTCAGGTGGAACTTCGCCCGCCCCGGGTCGTAGACATGCTTCGGCTGCGGATCGATCGCATATTTGACGGTCGGCGCGATCGGATTGTCGTTGCCCGGGACCGCGTGCCCGAGGAACACCTTCTTCGCAACGTCTTCGCGGTTGATCGCCCATTTGAGCGCAGTTCGCACATCGGCATTGTTGAAGGGCGGGGTTTTCACATTCATCGGGAAGACGTAGTGACCGTAGCCGGCGACCTCGGTAATCGCGATCTGCGGATTCCGCTTCAGCAGGGACAACGTCTTGAGGTCGGCGCGGCCGATCCAATGGACCTCGCCCGAGATCAGCGCATTGTTGCGCGCGACGACGTCGGTGATCGAGAGAAACTCGACATCGTCGAAGTACGGCATGCTCGACTTGTGATAGTTTGGATTCCGCTTCAGCTTGGCCCGAACACCTGGCTCCCATGATTCGAAGACGAACGCGCCGGTCCGCACTTTCGAGTCCCAATCGGCCGTACCATCGTCCTTCGCCGGCATGATCGGGATGTGGTAGTCGCTGACGATGTAGGGAAATTCGGCATTCGGCCCAGCGAGCGTGAAGACCGCCGTGTCTTTGCCATCGGCCTTGATGTCGGACACCGAGTCCAGCAGAGACTTGGCCCCCGACTTCGAATCCGTGCCCATGTGGTGCCTGAACGAGGCCACGACGTCGTTCGCCGTGACGTCCCTGCCGTTGTGGAATGTCAAGGCCTTGCGCAGCTTGAAGACCCACTTGTTGCTGCCGTCGCTGGGTTCCATGGTCTCCGCGAGATCGCCGACAATATTGCCCTTCGCGTCGACTTCCGTGAGGCTGCTGGACATGGCCCCCCAGAACGGCACCTGGGTTCCGGTGTCGAGATAGTTGCCTGGGTCCATCGTGTCGGTGGTGGCGCCGTGGGGGAGGCCGAATTTCGCCGATCCGCCCCTCTTCGGCTCGGCGCCGATGCCGGCCTGACTCAGCATCGTCGTCGCCAGCGACGTGGAAACGCCCAGAGCTGCCGCGCGGCCCATGAACTCGCGCCGCGAGATCCTACCTTTCTTGACCTGGTTGGCCCAGTATTCCAACTGGGTCATTTGCGTCTCCCTGACTGCTCCGGACGGCGAGCCGCTGCGGCGGCTGCCCCATAAACTGATCGGCTGACATGCCGCGCTGGGGTCCGCTCACGAAGGCCGGAATCTAGTACGGGACGCCAGTCGTGTCGACGTTCTCCACGATCACGCGCTGGCCGCCCTTGATCACTGCCACGTAGAGCTTCGGCGTCGCCTGGTTCCGCTCGTCGAAGCGGATGGGATTCCCCGCCACTCCGACGTAATCGCTCCTGGCGAGTGCCTCGCGGACCTTGGCCGGATCGGTGGATCCCGCACGCGTGATGGCCTCTGCGTGGAGATAGATGCTGTCGTACCCCGCCTGGGCAAACTGGTCCGGCTCCTCACCGCCCTGGTGGGCCTTGAAGGCGGTCACGAATTGTTTGTTGCGCGGGGTGTCCAGCGTGGCGCTGTAACGTATCACCAGGGGGATGCCCTCCGCGGCCTTGCCGGCGAGCTTGATGAACGCGTTGGTGTTGAGGCCGCCGGTGCCCAGGACAGTCGTCTTGATGCCCAGCTCCGCAATCTGCTTGACCTGATTGGCGGCGTCGCCCGAAATGTCGACGATGCAGACGCCCTCGGGATCAAGGGCCTTGATCTTGGTCAGGTAGGAGTGGAAGTTCTGCTCGTCCGGTGGGTGGAAGTCCAAGCTCAGCACCGTCCCGCCCAACTCCCGCAGCCGGTCCTGGAGCGCGTTGGCCGTGGCGCGGCCCCATGTGTCGTCACGGGCTAGGAAGGCCACCTTCTTGACGTTCAGCTTCTTGACCCAGTAGTCGGCGAAGCGCGACTCCAGACGTGGGGTCGCGGCGAACTTGAAGAGGTACGTGAGCTTCGTCTCCTTGGCGTCGGGCAGGTAGGCGACCCCGGTGGTGGTCGGGATCTTCAGCTCCTCGATGGCGGGCAGCGTGGCGATCGTGGAGGCGCTGAACCAGCAGCAGACGACGGCCACCACCTTATCCTGGGTGACCAGCTTATGAAACGCGCGGGCCGACTCGGCAGGGATGCCGCGGCTGTCAGCGGCCACGATCTCGATCTTGCGGCCGCCGAGGAGCCCGCCCGCGGTGTTGATCTCCTCAGCGGCGACCTGGGCGCCCATGAGCGTGCTCTGCCCGCCGAGGGCCGGGCCGGAATGCGGGCCAACCACCCCGAGCTTGATCGGCTCCTGGGCCGAAACGGCCTGCATGGAGGCGATGACGAGGACCATGGAGATCGAGAGGCTCCACGGGCGGATGCATAGGCTTCTCATGCTTCCCTCCGTCAAGAAACGGTGCACTCCATCGGTGAAGCCGTCCATGAAAGTGTACCAGTCGAAGCGCAACTAAGCGATGTCTCCTTCTGGCCCTTAGCGACACTTTTGGGAGGCCCGTACAACGGTCGTTAGGGGGTAGGAGCGGACATTCAGCCCGCCGCGCTCAACAAGCTGGATTTATGAGTACGCGCCCTAGCCAATAGGCGAGCGAGGCGGCGAACACGCGAACACCCTTTAAGGGGTGTGTTCGTGTTCGTTCGTCGAACACCCGCAAACAATGTTCGTGAATGTTCGTGTTCGCCAAAAATGTTCGCCTCCCACCACAGGCAAGATTTGCCTAAATGCAGACTGCATGTCCGCGTTCCCCCAAAGCGGTAGTCAAGGCTTGAGAGTCTGACATCCGAAGTGCCAGAATTTTTGGGGCGCCTACGCCAACCTCGGACGGTGGAACCCTCGTTTTCTGGCGCCTGCACAACCGCGTTTTTGTGAACGAACTGAGGCAATTGTGAGAAACCGACGGAGCCGCCGTGTCTGCTCCAACGAAGAAACTTCGGACATATAGCGCCCGAAGTTTTCGCGTTTGAACGTTCACAAACCTTGGCGATCTACGGCGGACGACTGCGATGTACTCTTTAGCGGTCTTGGCGCCGAGATGTGATCGCAATCGCAGGCAAGACTCTGACCGTCCGCCATTGCGCCGAACAGTCATTCTACAACCGAACATCGCGTTGTAACGTTACGTATCTCTGCACCGACTAGTCACCATCTCTGCAGACGCGGTGCTGCCCCTGGGGATTAGGCGCAAGTCCTCGCCTCGTCCACTTCCCATGCCTGCAGGATCACGAAACACCTCAGCATCACGAACATATCCACGCAATGTATCGACGCTCTTATGGCGGCTTACGTCCATCATTTTGAAAATCGATGCGCCGTGAGCGGCAGCAGATGTCAGAAAACCCGAGCGCAGTCAGTGCCCGCTGAAATCTGCGGCATTGTGCCGATAGGCCACGAGGACCATAGTGCTATCGCGGTGACCCCAGCGGTTTCTCGTAGCGACTTTCATCAGCCGCTCGACCTCGGCCTCAGTAAGATATTCACGGGTGCGCAGGTCGCGATTGGCCAGCCGTCTTGAGCCAACTGTTCGGTTTACGGCGGCTGGGGAAACCAGTCTGAGGTGTCGCTTAGGCATGGAAACATGCCTCCTCGGTTTATAGACTGTTCGATTATTTTTTGACGAGTCTGTCAATTACGTTCAATTACGGGACGAGTCTCTACAGCAATTAAAGGCAATCTCTCGTGATCCAATGCCTTGTTTCAAAAGCCCAGAGATTGGCGGCCCAAATCGGAAGTTGGCTTACGTCAGCAAATTGCGCAATTGATTAGCGGTTAGCATTGCTTGAAATTAGATAGGCTGACCGAAGTGACGACACCGCCAATTGTGCATCATTTTTTGTTTGTGGGCCATTGCAGGATTGTCGGCATCAAACCAAAGGCCCGGGGCTGATGGAGGAACTATAAGCAAGCTTACGGTGGTCGCCTCGGCAGAAGTTTGAACTTGGGGCAGGTCCAACCGGAGCTCAAGCGCTTCATTGCTCGAATGACCTCCGTTTCGAGGTCGATATACCTTAGGGCTCACGTCAACCGCGACGCCGAATATTGTGCCGCCCTTGAGGGTGCCGGCTGTCTTGTATTCTTGGCTTACCGCATCGCCGCTGTCGCGACCGACGCAAAGGCCGTCTCCCGAACCGCACGCCCGAGCGCCACGGGCCTCGGTACCGCGTTTCGGAGAAATTTCGCAGATTTTTCGGATCGGCTTCAGGACTCGCGGCCACGCAAGCGACAAACTGTCGATCATCCGTCGCCGTATCGGACAAGGGCTCTGTTTGCGATGACGACCGCTGATGTCGGGTCCGCCTACCGGCACTGGGACGGGAGTGAGCACAAGCATGGATAGATCACCATTTGGATGACCTAGGCTCGCGGACCTCACGTCTTTTCCGCAAGTCAGCAACAGGGAGGTGTGTGATGACCCTTGCAATCAATGACACCGCGCCGGATTTCCGTTACCGGAGAGAGCATTCGTTCCGAGCTGGGGCCTCTCGCATGGCCATCGCATCCCGCAGGGACCTTTCCACATCGAATAAGTTCGTAAGAAAATATGACCCTTCTTCGATCATTTTCAAAGAAGGCGAGCTCGGATCTGAATTTTTTATAGTTCTGTCTGGTTGTGTCTCCATTCAAAAAGCCATTGATTGCGAAATTCGTGAACTGGCCGTTTTCCGCGCCGGCGAGTTCTTTGGCGAGATGGCTGTTATAGATCGACGACCGCGCTCCGCGGCGGCCATAGCCGGGAAATCTGGCGCCGAAGTGATGGCGATAGACGCCGCCCATTTTATTCATCTTGTCAGCCAACAACCCGGATTTGCGATGTTGATTATGGACACCCTGACCAGACGACAGCGAGGCGGGTTGATCGATTCGACTCTTGAAATCGTCCAGAAAAGGGACCAACCCCACTATGAGATACACCGTATCGATGAAACCTGCATTCAGCTTAAGTCGAAGTTCCGATCGTGCAATGCGTACGTCTTCACTGACAAAGGAAAAACGTTACTAGTCGATACTGGGCTGCCTTCGTGCAGGCCAGCGCTCTGCAATGCGCTGCAGGAAATTGGAGTTGCGACGACGGACGTCAATGTCGTCGTGTTAACACATGAACATTTCGATCACACAGGCGCTGCCTCATTGTTTTCAAATACGGCAATCGTGGCCGCGCACCCGCTTGCGGCGAACAAAATCCGACTTCGCGATAAATTTGCAACGATGCAGTACGCTTTTGGCGAGCCATTTTCACCAACATCCGTCGATTGGGAATTGCACGAAGGGGTGATTATTGGGGTAGCAAGGCGTCAGCTGCGGGTCCTGCACACGCCCGGCCACACTTCGGGCGGGATCAGCTTGATTGATCAGAACTCGGGACTCCTGCTGTCGGGAGATACCGTCATGAAAGGAGGGCCAATCGGCGGAATTTTCGGTTCGGGCAACATCAGCGACATGATCTATTCGCTAAACAAGCTGAAAAGTCTGACCCCCCAGCTTCTCTTGCCTGGACACGGTCCTCTCTCGATCAAGGCTGGAGAAGACATTCGTCTTACCGTGGCCCGCTGCCACACTCTCCTCACCAATAGCCAAGAGATGTTCGATGTGCTGCGCGAAAATGACAGCGTCAATGTCGTCATGAGTTCCTATCGAGATTTAAATCGATCGTTTATGAAAGAGGCTGCAAACGAAAAATCGCCGGAATCTTTTGCGTGACCGATCTAAGATCCCAACCAACAACGAGGAGGCATTGATGGGCATCAGAATCGGGTCGCCGGCACCTGAAGCCGGAGTGGACTATTGGATAAGAGGCGCCCATGGACCCAAGCGTATGACGTTAGCCGAGCATCACGGTAAGTGGGTTGTGCTGTTCTTCTATCCACGGGATTTCACATTTATCTGCCCCACCGAACTCGTCGCGTTCGGGGAGTTGGAGGCCGACTTCAAGGCCGAGGAAGCGGTTGTCATCGGGGCCAGCACCGACAGCTTCTTCAGCCACAAGGCATGGTTCGAGAGCGACGCACGGCTGCTGCGCGTC
>Ga0075430_100003221_pt1 | contig 13674 bp, 33 predicted proteins | sample RhiMetdeltSRZDD4_FD_75294 | JGI IMG/M metagenome (GOLD analysis project Ga0075430, IMG submission 75294) | Populus rhizosphere microbial communities from Tennessee, USA - Rhizosphere MetaG P. deltoides SRZDD4 | ecosystem: Host-associated > Plants > Roots > Rhizosphere > Soil | place: USA... | reverse complement strand
GGGGACACATCAGGGGGGGATTCCCCCAAAATTTTCCGCTTTTTCTAGGGGATTCCCAAAATCGCCCTATCTCCTATATAATGCTAGGGTTAACTATTTCCAAGGAGACCACGATATGTCAATACAGGAAACAAATCTATCGCTACCAAGCGAAGAAGAATTGATCCACAATCACAAATTGTGCATTGGAATGGCGATAATTCTGGAAAGAAAGAAGATTGAAAATCCCCCATTCGACGAAATCCACGCGCAAATGTTATCCCACCATTACGAATGTAGATCACCATACAATTGTGAGAACCCGTGTTGCTTTCAGGATCTCCCGAAGGAAGGAAATTAGCATGGACAGTGGAACAGTAATCAGAATTGTTGGTATTGTTTGCGTGGGATATTTCGCATATACCATGTGGAACATTCCGGGTGTTGTTCTGGTTATTGGATTAGCACTGTGCAATAAGATATGACTACACAAACTGCATTTCGTTGCTACTATGATGACGGTACGATAGAAGTAGCAGAGATTTGCCTACCAACAAACCAATACGGTGCACAACTGATCAAATCTGAACTATCTATAATCGAGGACGTAACACAACAAATCGGTTTCCCTTGGTGGTTGATCGTTTTAGGTTTGCTCATGTTTGCCAGTAAGGAAAGGAAGTAACAATGCAAAACCGAATTATCATTCCAGCAAATTACACCGTTGAAGTGATCCTTAAATATGATCCTGTCAACGGACAGACAGAATTGAACGTACGCAACCGTAGCAAAATACAGGTTAGTATGTGGCAGGTTGTCGGATTATTAACAGAACACAGTGCTAGCTTGGTGCGTTCATTACTTGCAGGTAAAGTAGAAATGAAACCGGCAGCAGAACAACCGCAAACCGAAGTAAAAACAAACGGTGGTGATAACAATGCCACGTAAAAAGAGAACCATTGTTGAAGAAACATTGCCGGACAATCCTGCAACCGAAGACGAAACGATCACAGATTTTATGTGCGTGCTTACCAAGGTGCACAAACTAAGCGGTGCTGATCGTTTCTTTTGCTTTCAATCTGAGACACCGGTTGATGAGGTATTGATTCAATCTCAATATCCTGCCGGTGGTAAGTTTATCGTTACCGAATACAATTCGGCAGGATCATTGCTTGATACAAAGCTAATCAACATCGAAGCCAAACCGTTTGCAACTACGAACGGAAACGGTAGCGGTGACGATATCCGTACAAGAATGTTGTTAGAAGAACTGACATTCACGCGCAATATGATGTTGCAAATGATGAACGGTTTGTTCAATAGCAAAACTCAGCAGACAGCAACACCGCTTGGTGAGATTGCACAAGTAATGCAAACGATTCACAGTATGTCACCCGCGATTAACCCAACCGAATTAGTTCTCAAAGGAATGGAATTGGGAATTAAAGCCAACGGTGGTGCACCCGATTGGAAAGCACAGCTTGCAGAAACCGCAAAAGACATACTGCCTGCTGTCGTTCAAACAATGAGTGCAGCACGACAACCGCAACCACAGCAAGGACCAATGATGATACAACAAGCACCGACAGCGTTAATTAAACAAGGATTGGATTGGTTGAAACCGCGCATCATTGGCGGAATGGATACCGAATCAGCAGTAAATATGGTCATCACCAATGCCAACGAACCAATGTGCCAGCAGTTATTAACTTATGCTGCACAAGGCATTGATGCATTTATTGCTGTTGATCCTGAAATCGCCAACGAACCATACAAAACTTGGTTCACCAATGCAATTCAAGCATTAAAGGAATGGTATGCAGCACAGAGTGCAAATCAAAACGATGATGAGCGGAGAATTGGGGACGATACAGACACTACAGATGATGAGAACGTTGGTGCTGGAAAGTCTACAATCCGTAAAATTAGCTAAGCTTGCATCTATGCTTTATATGAAATCGCCAACCAACAAACGTAATCTGCTTTCGGTAGTCGATGGATACCTGCGGGACAGGTTTGTCTATCAGTCGGAAGCAATAGAGACGTTGCTATATCCTGATTACATGCTAAATGGATTGGAGATATCAGGTAGGTTGGTTGGCGATTGTGACGACATTTCTACACTGCATGCAACGCTATTAACTGCACTTGGTTTTCCCGTTCGTTTCGTCGCAATCCGTTCAACGTACACTGATCCTAATTACGATCATGTGTATTTGGAAGCTAACAACGATGGAGATTGGATTATGTATGATGTAACAATTCCATTGAACAGCACGATTGAATATTTCAGTCGGCTAAACATTCCGGTGTAACTATGCCACGTGCACTATCACCACAAGAAGCGGTGTTGCTACAGATGGACACCGACTATTTGAATGCCGGTATGGATGTTTGGGAATCACGCGTGTTGATATGGACACAAATGAACAACATGCCGGTGTTGATCTATCGCACCAAGGATTACGGTTACGCAACCACCGATATTAGCGATTTGGGACAATCGGTTATTAATGAACTTGCGAAGCAATCGGAAGTACACGGCATGTGGTACTATCTGCCGCAATCCATTCAAGAAGTAGTGTCAGAACGTGCTGAAAATGTTGCAGCGGTTGCTAAAGCTGCTGGAAATACCGTTACAGACATTACACGATTTGTTGCTGACGCAATCGGCAAAACGTTGCACGATTTGTTAGCACCGCTTGTTGATGTGCTGGCACCAATCCTAATCCTTGGTGTTGCGATAGCAGCAATTTATCTCACAAAGAAAGGATAACGTTATGGCAGGTTCGCAATCGTGGATTGAAACATACACCATGCAACCGACACCATGCATAACCAATACACCCGGACAATCAACGCTGTCTAGCTGTGTACTGTGGTTGGTAATCGGGTTGGTGCTTGGTTCAATTTCATTTCAGAAGAAAGGTACGCAATCGTGACACCGGCAAAAGCCAAACTAATTTTCACCACACATATGCAGGCAGCACGTAAACGCAAGCTGACCACATATGAACGGAATCAGCTTTCTACAGCACGGCAGGTGTTACGATCACACGCTAAACCGGCAATGAATAGCGGCAGAAAAACAAACGTCAGGGTGCAACGCAATCCAAAACGTGTGTTGATCTATGGCAATGTGCAACGTATCTACGCGCAGAAAACGCAACCGCATATCTGTGATGCAGATTGCAAGAAACACGACCACCGATATTTTCACGATTTTACTAGCAAACCGAAAATGTACGGATTACCTAACGGTGATCTGTTAATAAAGCACCATTGATATTCGTTGCTGTGGGTTCCGTCATCTACCACAGTGAACGGACACGGTTTGGTGCGTTTTCGTTCGGTTTGGCGCACCAACCGTGTTGGCTTCATAGACTAAGAAAGGAGAGAAAAGCATGCCGTGTTGTTCACAGACAAACGGTTTAGGTCAGGTTGATCCTGCAACGATACTTGCAGTACAACAAGCATTCGTGCATGCCAAGGATTTGTGGGACGATATCAAAGCAATTTTTGGCATTGGTGCGGGTGCGCGTGAAGCTGACGCAATCGTACCGTTGCAGAACCAAATCCAAGCGCAGATACTTGCACCGGTTTCTGAGTTTTTAACCAGTGTTAGAAACGGTACGGTGCACCCTACGTGTCAGGAATATCAAACTTGGCGTTCACAGCTTGTAGCTACTGAACAAAAATGGTTAGACTTCCTGCACAAAACAACGTGGGCAGATGGACGCGCAGCACAACAAGCTGAAGCTACGCTTGCACCGTATTTCACTCCAATGAAATCGGAATTGCAGCAAGGTATACAGCAGTATTGCGGTGTTATCGGTGGTGGTGGTGGAATCATTACCAACCCTGACGGTAGCATGAATTGGCCGATTATTGCTTTAGCAGGTGGAGCAATCTACATGCTAACGCGTAGGAAAGGATAAACAAATGAAAGGTATCCCATCGGTAGAAGGTTTGACGAAAGAACAGATTGATACAGAAGTAGCGAATCTCTGTCCGTCTGAAGATTCTTTCGTAGAAGAATGTGCGGTGCGTTCCATGATTTTCTTGCAGCACATCAAAGCGCAGTTTCGTGCTGGCAAGGTGAAAAACGGCAATGATTTGGTTGCTGCATTCAATAGCGGATTGGCCGCGTTGAATGATGATTAATAGAAAGGAGTAGAAAGGAGTAACAACCTTGGCTAAGAAGCTATGGGATTACTACGATGGTGAACCATTCATGGAAAACCCGCATATGGCAATAATCGGCAATCCATTCAAGGTTGGTTCTATCATCGAACGAAAGAAACAAGGTTTTCGAAAGATTTCGCAAAGGAAAGGAAGCAAAACAATGGCGTATAAGCGCAAGGGTGCAAAGAAGAACGCCCGACGCAAAAGAGCACGACGCAACCCATTTCCGGGTGGTGGATTGATGATCAATCGTCCTCGCCGAAGGAGACGGACATACAGTATGAAACGCAACAAACGTGGAGTGTACGCACACAATCCGAGACGGAGAAAAGGTCATCGACGCGCGCGCAGAAATCCTGCTGTGCTTGGTGTCGCATTACCACCGATCAACATGATTGCATGGGGTGCAGGTGGTTTCCTTGGAACACCAATGGCAGAAAGCTACATCAATCGTTTCTTACCTGCTGAAGTAACGTCTAGCGTGCTAGGTCGTTATGCCGTGAAAATCGGTACAGTGTTAGGTTTAACCTATCTCGTTAAGCACGTACTTAGCGCGAAGGAAGCATTTCCGGTTGCCCTTGGTGGTTCTCTGTACGTTGTCGTTAGTGCGGTAAATGAGTTTGCACCGCAATTAACGCAAGTTCCTGCACCTGCACCGGCAGTTAGTGCGTATCGAACCGGTATGATCAATGCCTATCAGAAAGGCGGAATTAACGCCTATCGTCAAGGCATGATTGCGACCGGCATTGGTTCGTACGCTGCAACCAATCTCGCCAAAGCATTACCGGGTTTGGCGCAACCGTCAACGATGATGACGCGTTACGATATTGATTCACCCGGCATGAAAAACCCGGTGTTTGCTGATCCACGTTTCGTCAACAGTCCATTCGTTGCCAGATAAGGAGAGCATACAATGCCGAATCCATTATTCTTGAAGGTAACAGGCATAACGATTCACGAATACAATGCCTATTCACCGGCAAAGAAAGCACGTTTCCAGAAAACAGCGCAGCAAAAGCTGATCGAATTGCACGAATCAGATATTGCTGCATATTCAAAATTAACCGCGGAAACCGCAAAATCGGCTGATGCTGACGCAGTACAAGCTGCCGCAGATGATGCTGAAGATTTGGAGAACAGTTAGTTATGTCTAACATCAACGGACCAATTCCGAGTGAATGGGGCGGATACGTCACACAGTCAAACGTTGGTTTGGAAGTTATACCGGCGGTTTTGTATGACACTCAAACCTACACCGACAACGTTACAGTACAGTTGCCGTTTTTCACGTCAACGCCTGCTAACGAATCCATTTCAAACGTGAGTCCACCGTCGATTCTGCCAACACCGGAATCGTTTCTGATCAAAAACATTTACTGGTTTGTTGTTACAGAACTGGAAACGATTGATCAGGGTGCAGCAGCAGCAGCGTTGCCATCACAAATTGACGATATCATTTTGCTTGGAAATACGGGTATCCTCAAACTGACGATTGGCGATAAACCGTATGGACCTTGGCCTTTATATCGTCTGCCTTGCAGCACGTATCCGAAGGTTGCATTAGCGGCAGCAGGTGCAGAGGCAGCAAACCTTGTCAGTGCGTACGGTAACACTGACGGACCACAGTATCCGGTGCTTCCACCGTTGTTGATTGCTCCAACGCAGAAATTCCGCGTATCGCTGGAATGGCCTGCCGGTGCAGTGAACCTTGCAGCAAACCGCGTAATTAAAGTAGGTTTGGACGGACAAAAAGCGCGCGGTATCCAGTAACCGAAAGGAGATTCGCGAATTATGTACGGTACATCTCCACTTGAAATTATGGCTATGCAAGCCATGTTACAAGGTTGGGTATACTGTTACGGTTTCACGTATTCAGCGTTGATGTTCGGTGCAAATGCGCTTGGTGCTTCTGGCACACAAACGGTAGCAACGCAAATCACGTCTGATTCTGATTTCGTAATTCAGCGTATTAACCTTGTATCGTATACCGCGTTGGATACACCGGAAGTTAATCCAGATTTCACGGTAGCTTTCACAATTGCAGGTTCTGCTATCAATTTGCAGGATGCACCGCAAAGTGTGAATAATATTTGTGGGAACTTCTTTGACAACCGCGTACCTAACGATTTGCCGTTTCCAATTCTGATAGCGGCAAACCAAAACCTTACGGTGCAAACAATCAACCGTTCTGCGGTAGCGCAGAACTTTACACAATTCTCTTACGTTGGATTCAAAGTTAAGTACCTTACCATGACGGTGCAGGATTCTAATGGTAATGTGCAACGGATACCGACAACAAGGGAAGCTGTTTTCCACGTACTGTAGTTGCTGGTTGGGCAGTAGCGTTTAGTCTTGTGCGCTACTGCCCTATTTTTAAGGAGACGTATGCAACAATTCGACAGACCAATTGTTTATCAGACATTCACAACATTTGTGGTTGCTGTCGCTACAACACCAACGCAAATCAGTATTGCTTTCACCAAGGTTGATTTAATTGACTCGTTTGCCGTCTCTGTGGACGCAGCAGCAGCTAATAACGTTTTCATTGGTGATCAGGGTGTAACGATCAATAGCGGGTTGGAAATTGTACGCGGTAGTGGACCAATCAATTTCATTATCCGCAACCAGCATCAACAATACGAATTGCAAGAACCTGCAATTGCAACTGCGGAAACCTTGATATGTGGTCCTATAGCACCGCGTGCTATTCCGTTTATCGTTTGGGATTTGTCACAAATTTATTTGGTAGCAGCGGCAGCAACTAATGTCCGCATCGCACCCTTTAGGAGCATGTTTATATGACGGTGGAAGTACTGGCGCAAGGCACAACATTCCGTTTGGTTACGCGACAGGTAGGAGCAAACGCAAACAACAAATGCTACTTAAATGCTGATCTAATTTACGATCACACAGACACAACACCATTAGGTGCAGGTAGGGTTGGTTTCAGTGATACACAATCATGCGGTGGTATTGCACCCGCTGACGTAATTTGGCAATACGTCAAGGCTAGGAATCTATGACGGTTGAAATTGTTAATCTCGGTGGTGGTGCTGCCGGTGGTGGGGTGTTGAATTTTTCCGATTCTTTTGCCAGACCGGATGAACCTTTCTTTGTTGGTGATAATTGGTATCCGGTAATGTCGCAAGGTATGGCAGGTACTGGCACCAACGTTGCCGCAAACGTTAACGTTGCTGCAAATCAATTGGTACTGACAACGCCGGCAGCAGTACCAAACATTGTGTTTATACCGCGATTGGTGAGTACCAATTTGATTGTTGGTACAAATCAATTCTCACAGATAAAAGTAAACAGCTACAACCTTGCAGCACAATTAAATGGTGGTCCGGGTGTATGGTTTAATCCACAAGCATCTTTAGCAACCATTGGTTACTACCTCAGACTTTCTACCAATGCAGGCAATTTGCTATGCAAAATCATTTACGGATTTTCACCGCTGACAACACCGGCAGGTGCTACCGATCAAACTATATCCGTAGGGGATACCATACGCATCGAAGCACGCGACAATGGTGCATCCAACGAGGTAAAAATTATCGTCAATTCTGTAACGCTGCAAACCATTACCGACAATTCTGCTAATCGTCCGCGTGCCATTAATGGTATTTACGGATTAGCTTTTGAATCCGGTGGCGGTGGTGGTAGTGCAGGTTTTCAGAATTACTCAGGTGGTGTCTTATGATGTTGTCTGCCGCAATTCAGTTGTTCTCTGAAGGAATTGCCCTTGCAGAAGGTTTCTATGTTGCAGGATCACGCGCAGCACGCAACCACAATCCGGGTAACATGACACTTGACCTAATCGGCAAAAAGATTGGTATGGACGGAATGTTTGTTGTGTATGCGAATGATGCTGACGGTTGGGCAAACCTACGTAGGCAGGTTGAAAAGATTTTGACTGACGCAAGCGGTATATACGATTCACAGATGACATTACGTGAGATTGGACAGAAATACGCGTCAACGTCACCACCGGATGAGCAATTAGCATGGGCGATTAACGTTGCCAGCAGGCTAGGTATCGACATAGATACACCGGTTTCCTCACTGTTAACTACGGCAGCAACCGCAATCGGGTTTGGTGTTCTGATCGTGTTTGCTGTGCTTTGGATCATGACCAAGGAGAAACACTAATGGCAGAGAATGCAGGATTGTTAATATTGCTTGCGACAGGTGCGTATTATTTCCTATCGACAAGCAAAGGTGTCCCAGCATTTCGCGATATCAACGGACAGGTGATTACACAAATAATGTGCGGGAACACAATCACGTTTGAAGTGTCAGGATATACGCGAGTATGGTTGCAGCGGTTGAAGAACGGACAGCTAGACTACGATGCACCGTTTGATTTACCAATGCCACCGTATATTCTTAGCTGCGTAAATGACACTGGCGTCTATGACGTAGCTGTGTACGAAATAGACGCCAATGAAACGAAAGGAAAGCTAATCGGACAGACTAAAATCACGGTTACTCCGCAACCTTAAATTGCGTTGTCGCGTGATCATTGCTTTGATTTGTCGTTCTTTCTTCATGTCTAGCTGACGTGATTGCCAATTAAGCAATCTGGTAATTGCGTCAGCTAATCTCCGCGATTGTTCTTTTCTTGTTAGCTTCATACTCTCCTTATTGAATCATTTTAGATGTTGTGTCGTAGTGCAACCGGATATCCGGATTGCTGCAAAGGTAATGACAGGCAGTCAATACGATTTTCAGCAGTTCTTCACGCGTTGGTATTACTGCGGATTTGCTGTGCATCGCGACACCTGCTAAACCTTTCTGGTAGCAGTTGCGGCAAAACCACCTAATTTTTAATTCCTTTACCTTCCATTTTGCCGTTTTCGTTTTCTTGTTGGGTTTGGACATAGACAATCCCATGCAATTCCTTTCTGTCAATACGTGTACGTCTACTGCCGCGTTTGTTACCTATCTGCGGTTGCCATATACACATTTCTTTTTCGTCAATGATAATCATTTCGACGTTTTCAAATGCACGTCTGGTTGTGTTGACTGTCAATGTTATTCGCATATCAGCATCCTTTGCATGGTTCTGTAGGTTCGGTTGGTTCCCACAGTCTAATGAATTTCTTTTTGAGTAAATCGTATGCTTGTAACAATGGCAGCATTTGACCAATCGTTAGCACAGCCATTAAACATTCGGTTTCCTCAAGTGACATTTCGATAAGGTTACTGCTGGCATGCACAAACAAATTATTAGTTGTTGTGTTGATACCGACAGTAATCCTATTGTTGATTATCCCAAGTGTACGTAGTTGCATTATTTCTTTTTCTCCAATTCTTTAATGTTCCAAGGTCGTGAATCGTTGTCACCAATCCACGCGCGCTTAGGTCGTGATTCGCGCAACCGCTTATCAATAATCACGTCCATCGTTGCGCGTGATCCATCGCGCATAGCTTCCTTGATACTTTTTCGTCGCACTACTTTATTGATATCGCCATTTACGAACGCGTCAATTTTGATATCTTCAAAGGTAGTACAACCACACAACACACATTTGTCCTTGTGTTTGTGTCCACACTTACATTGTTGTTCCAACCCTTTTGATTTCCATGTACCGTTAAACTTGTACAATTTGGGTTGCCAGAATCTACATTCACCTTCACCAACCAAGGACCAACCACCTATTTCCTTGTCGGTTAACATTACATCGGTGGTGAATATAGAATCCGTATCACAGTAATAGGTGCTGTCGTTCATACGTGACAGCAGGTGCAAACGTGCCTTGCTTGTGACAGCAGCAGAGATATGCGGCAGCAAGTATGCTGCGCGTGATGTTCTTTCGTAGTAAGCAAACCCGCTAGGTGTACCGTCAGGGTGAATAATTGGCCATGCTTTAACGGGTGCGTCGCGTTCGGTGGTGTAGACGCGTTTAACTGGTGCTTGTCCAAATTTGCCGTAAAAGGAATTCAGCAAATATTTGGCTATGGTGCGCGTAGGTTCTGCAGCGTGTTTCTTCAGTTCATAAAGTTTGCTGACGAATTCTTTAAGGATTGGTGCAGTTCTAAAATAAACTGCTTTGAAAATTCGCTGAATCCGACAGCCGTAATTCTCAGCAATCTGTAATTCTTCTGTGGACCATACCGCAGTAATTCTACCGACAGGGAAAAACAGCTTCTCTTGTCTAATCGGTAACACCGGTATGTAACAATCCGGAACTTCAATTTCGGCCAATACAAATCCATAGTAATTGTCTTTCAGTTTGTTTGATTCTGCTATGTACTGCATTGGTAAGTCTGCACACATAACGTAAGGATACATACTGTTCACGTCATAGCACATCAGGTGATCAGACTGCCGTTTGAATACTTCCACGCGTCCACCGTGATAACCCTGCCGTACGAATTCGCTGATGTTGTCGTGCGGTTTCCAGATAGTTTGTTTCAAAAAATCCTTTCTCCACACTTTCAAGGAGTGTGATGCAAATGTTTCGCTCATCATTCCGGTTTCGTCAAAGAACTTTTCCAGTACTTCATACAACCCGCGACAATCTTGCTCATTGTATTCAAGTAGTTCTCTGCCGTAAGCCATATCGTCAAAATCGTATTTGGTTTTCTTGTGCTTCACATCAAACGCAATGGTAAGATCACGCAACCCGGCAGGCAGCAAACGAAAGCTATCACATAACCGTGCATGACAATCACCCTTGCGTATATCCATTGCCAGCACCATTGAACCGCTACAGTAGAAACTAACCTTGCTGTCAGTTCTGCCTTTCAGATAATCAAACACAAAGTTTAGGTCGTACCTACCACCGAAGTGTGCGAACCAACGCCAATCACGATATTCCCAACGCATAATATGCGAGAGAAATTCTGGCACAGTACGGAAATGATAATAATCTTTTCCATCGAAGCACCCGATAACTTCAAGATCCCACCAATCGCGTGCTTCGATATCCCACGTTCCATATTTAAACGTAGTCGGTTTGGTTAATGGCTTTAAGCCAATGTTGATGTTCATTCACCCGAAGTAGTGTAGAAATCCTCATCATCCAGTTCAAGGATATCTTCTAGGTACTCTCCTAATTCGGGAAATTCATCAAGTACTTCAAGCAAGGTTTCCAATTCATCCTCGCCATATTCATCAGCGTAAATATCAAAATCATCCTTCTTTTTTCTTGCCATAGTACCTCATGAAACTTTTCCAGTATCGTATACATCTATGGTGGTAGATGTAATTGTTGTATGTGGAATACCATTCCTGAAACCACCAAACGGAACGTCCACATATATAGCAGCGTTGTTTCATCCGAATGTAAAAACGTCGTGGTATTACCAATGATTCTCCTTAGAACATTGTTTTGGGAACTACCGGACGATACGCGGGTTTTCCATCGCGGTTAATTACCGCAATGACGTAATAGTATTCATATTTGCCGGTGTCGCGTAGCTTGCGTAGTGCTTCGCCAATATCCTGCTGTATTGCTAGCTTATCGGTTGGTTGGCTAGGCTTTACTTTTTTGATCCTACGTACACCTTTAAAATCGTAGTACTGAATATGCAATTCAGTGAGATCAACCATTATTCATCCTCCAAAGTTTTCAACGTTTCGATAATATCTAAACATTTATCACAAACGTTATCTATCGAACATGGACAATCCGCCAATTGATCCTGTAGCTTTTCAATCAGATTCGTCATGGATCACCCTTTCTTCCAAATCCAATAATGGTATATCTGGTACACCATTTACTTTTATTATTTCGGGTTGTGCTTTCCACATGGTCATTTCGGAAAACGTTGGTTTCCGTTTCCAGTGCCAGATATGCGTCTTAGGATCTAAACGCGTCCACCTATACGTTTCTTCAATCGGGTGATACATGATTTTGATTCGTGGTTCTCTGATGTAGTCGCGTTGTTCTGTTCGGGTGAGTCTACGTAGCAGTTTGATCAACAATCGTTTCAACATTTCGGTTTCCCTTTCCCGCAATAAAAAATCGCTAACACCGACGGGTGCAGGATCAACCCGTTAAATACTCTCGCGGTGTTAGCGCGTCAAACCGTCTCTGTGTTCGGTTTAACTAGAATGGAATGTCATCATCGGAGTAAGTAGCTTTGCCTTTGCCTTTCGCTTGTTCGTCGCGTGCTGCTGTGTCCTGCCGTGCTTCAGGTTCGTAGATGATGTAGTCCGGATGGCTGTCATTTTCCTTGAAACCATTCTTGAACACCAACAAGCGAATTTCGGTGTTGTCGTCTAGCGTGATCCTGCCGGACATGTATCTATCACCCTGACGCGTTCGGTTGCGCGACAACCACAAAGCACCAATGCGGTTGAGATTGCCTTGCGGTTTTTCCTGCCGTGGTTGCGCGGGTTGGCTGCGCGTTGGTTTGCGTGCAGGTGCTACACTGCGTTTCGGTTTGGTTGTCATGTTATCTCCTTGGTATACGTTGGATCAGGACCGGGTGCTTAAAAGCGAAAGGTGTCTTTCGACATTTTCACCTTGGACAAACGGTTGATGTTGAATTCCATGCACTCGCGGATTGCATCACCAATCTTGTTGCGCTGATCATCCGTCGATTCATACGAAGCACCACCAAGCAATCCGATTTGGTCAAGTGCTTTGCGTACTTTGTTGACGCGTGCAGTTGCCAACCGGACAAACTTCTGCTGTTTCGTTTCACCTTCGGGAACTTTAGACACTCTAACTTTGCGTTCGATTTTCTTAGCCATGATAATCAGAATCCTTTCTTCAATTGTGTTTGACGTTTACTGCCCATGAAATTGCGGGTTTGACTTAGAAATGCCTGCATCGCGTTATCGTAAGCCAAACCCAGTGAAATGCGTTTGCGTTTCGCGTACTCTTTCATCAGACCGTGCAAATTACGATTCACAAACAACGTTACTTTTTGCACGTCTTTATTGTCCACGGTTGATCACCTGCCTTTCAATTTACGGTCTGGAATTCTGCATCTACTCTAGCGGCAATCAATTCAACCGCTGATATGGTGAACAAGCAACGTTCACACAAAGGAAAGTTGTACAGTTCTTCTACCAACACCAAACGCGTTTGCACCGGACAGCAAAAGCACGTTTGTTCAATGTCGGTTTTCATCACGTTCAATGGACGATTCATTACTTTATCCTTTCTGTACCGGTGCAGTTAATGTCAATGTCGGAGATTTCTTCGATGTTACGAACCAATGCCCGGATGATTTGTTGCTTTAGATCATTGACTGATCCACGCAATTCGTCATCAACATAGATTCGCATTTCAAACGAGATAACTTCTGTAGCCATAGGTGGGAATTCCTTTCGTAGAATTAACATTCCATATGATTGCGGGTGCGATTGCTAAGGCTAAAAAGCTAGCGGGTTGGTACTCTGATCAATCCCGAAGGATTATGGCTTACGGTTGGTGTCTACCGTTCTGCAACCCGTTTCGCTCGCTTACTGCACCGTCAAATTGTGTCAACGTGTTCTATTCTACGCTAAGGACATGCATTTCAAAGCAATTTTTTAGCGTTTCCTGA
>Ga0075430_100003219_pt1 | contig 13675 bp, 8 predicted proteins | sample RhiMetdeltSRZDD4_FD_75294 | JGI IMG/M metagenome (GOLD analysis project Ga0075430, IMG submission 75294) | Populus rhizosphere microbial communities from Tennessee, USA - Rhizosphere MetaG P. deltoides SRZDD4 | ecosystem: Host-associated > Plants > Roots > Rhizosphere > Soil | place: USA... | reverse complement strand
TCCCAGGCCCATCGTGACGTCCACCTGAAAGTTCGCGGCGGCACGCAACAGGACGCCTTCGCGCCGGAACGTCGTGAAGCCCTGTATCTCGGCCTGAACCGTGTAAGTGCCCGGCGGCAGGTTGACCAGCCTGTATGTACCGTCGCTTTCGGAAACAGCGACAGCGGGGGCAATGAGCGCCGGGCTCGTCGCCGTAACCGTCACACCGGGTATGGCGCCGCCCTGTTCATCGCGAACGGTTCCACGAAGACTGCCGTCGCCTCCCTGCGCTGCCAGAGGTGCAGGCACAGCCAGACACACCAGAAGGATCGCCCCGAATACCGCCGTGCGCATTGTCAGGCTCCTTTCGACAAGACCCGACCAAGGTACCGAGAGGAAGAAAAGCCACAGAGACACAGAGACACAGAGTTTGTAGGGCTAATGATCTCTGTGTCTCCGTGTCTCCGTGGCCCGTGGCAATCGGGCCGGGTCCAAAAGGACCCGGCCTACGGTTACGAGCCCGCTCCTTAGAACGTCACACGGAACCCGATTTGCGCACTCAGCGGCTCGTCGGCGACGATCGGCACCAGGAAGTTGCTCGAGGTCCGGCTGCCGGTCGGCGGGCCGTAGTTGACGTGATTGGTCAGGTTGTACACCTCGAGGAATACGCCAGCCTGGTACCCCTGAGGAGCGCGCCAAATGTACTGTGCACGGGCGTCCAAAAGGACTTTGTTCGGACCATCGACGCCATTGCGCACCGCCATTCCCTGGGCATCGACTTTCGACACGATCGGTCTCGTCAGGTCGTGGACGCCCCGAACCGGACGATCGTTGTTGATGCCGTCGCCGTTGACGTCGGAGCCGACCGTTTCATTGATCGGGTAGCCCGAATAGGCACGGAAAGATATGCCGGCGCCGAGCCCGCGCCACACCTCCACGTTGGCGCTCGACGCGAACGCCTGGCGATTGTCACGCAGGCATGCTCCATAGTCGCGGCGGGGATCGAGTTCGTCGACGAAAGCCGCCGCCGGAGCCGGAGCCGCGACCGGCGTGTTGATCACGTCGCGGCATCGGGCGAGAGTATAGCTTACGCGTCCGGCCCACCGGTTCGACAGCCGTTTCTCGAGGCCGAGCTCCATCGAGTCGAAGTCGCTGTTCAGTGCGTCGAGCGTCTGGAACTGGTAGAACCCCTGGAACGCAGCGTTCCGGGCCGAACCAGTTACGAGCGTTCCGGCAGGGTCGAAGACGCTTACGCCACGTCGCGTGATACGGCCTGTCGCTGGATTGATCGCTCCCTCATTGATGTCGATCGGAGCCGTGTTGTCGTACCCGCGGTTGCCGACGTAGTCGGCGGTCACCGCCATGTTGTTGGCGATCTGGTGCTCGACGCCGACGCTGAAATTCCACGTGTACGCCAGACGACGGTCGCCATCGACGAGGGGTCCGACCGTCGTCGTGTTCACGAATCCGCCCGCCAACACCTGATTGCGCATCCCTTCCAGGAACGTGCGGCACGCCGGGCTGATCACCGCGACACCCGCCTTGCTGCCAGCAGAGGGCCGAAGGCATGCTGTCGCTTCAGCCGTCGAACCCGTCGGCAACAGACCGGTCGCTGCCGGCGAGGCGACTTGCGCTGTGTCGTAAGTGAGGGTTGGTGCGATGACCGTGCCGCGCGCAAGGAGCGCCGGGACCGCAAGCTGCTGGTACTGATAGACCTTCCCGACCCCGCCTCGGATGACGCTGCGACCGGTGCCGCCGATGTTGTAGGCAAACCCGAACCGTGGACCGAACGCATCCTTGGTCTCCGGCACGGCATCCTGCCAGTCGTACCGAACGCCGATGTTCAGCGTGAGATCCCGGGTCACCGCCCACTTGTCCGAAACGTACGCGCCAACGCGATAGTCGACGACGTCGAAGTCCACCTGCCCCATTGCGAGCTGGAGCCGCCATGGATAGGTGCGCGGGTTATTCGGGTCGAAAGGTGTGTTCGTCGGGAACATGTAATTGCCAACGAAGTTTGCGCCCGCTCCGCTCGGTTCCAGCGGGTTCCGCATCCAGCCGAACCCGGTTTTGAAAGTATGCTCCCCCGCCCATCCAGACTTGATGAACGTGAGGCTGTCGTCGAAGGTGATATCGCGCACCTCATTCTGGGCATACGTGTTCCGGTTGCCCGTGATGTAGTCGGGATGACTGTTCTGCGGCCCGAGCGTGAACGGATCCAGCTCGCCAAACCCGATGAATTTCCAGTTGTCGTCGAACACGACGCGTGGGCCCTGCAGCAGACTCTCCTGCACCCGACCTACTCTGAACTCATTCGTGCCGCGACTGCCGAGAACCGACGTGAGCGTGAAGTTCAGAACGATGTCGCCAGCATCGTTTTCATATCGCGCGGCGTCGGGGGTCGCGAGGTCGGCCTCGAGCTCGTCGTTCTGCGTCAGGATGGCCTCTCGCAACCAGCTGAATTTGATGCGGTGATTCGTCGACGCCTGATAATCGAGCCGGAGGTAGGTGTTCGGTCCGGTGAACTTCGTGAAGCTCGAATACGGCGTCGCTAAAGGTGCGGCATCGGCCGGGAAGTTGAGATTGGCAGCCTCCTTCGCATGCGTGTATTCGAGGTTGCCGAAGTAGAAGAGCCGGTTCTGGACAATCGGACCGCCGATGTGGCCGCCGAAGATATGACTGCTGGAGTCGGGATTCTCTTCGCCCGCCTGTTTCAGGAAGTAGTCGGTCGCCTGCAGAGCGTTCCCTTTGTAGTATTCGAACGCGCGGCCGAACACATTGTTGGTGCCGCTCCGCGACACGCTGTTCACCACGACACCGGTGGAGCCACCGTACTCGGCGCCGTACTGGTGCGTCTGCACTTGATATTCCGCCATCGAGTCCAGCGAGATGCGCGCCTGGGTTCCCTGGGCCCCGCCGAGGCGGGAATCGTTGTTGAACTGCCCATCCACGAGAAACAGGTTCGACGTGGTCGCCTGTCCGTTGGCGCTGTACTGACCGCCTTCGAACGCGCCGGGCTGCAGCGCCGGAACCAGGCCTGGGATGGTCGTCATCAGACTGAACTGACTTCGGTTGAAAGAGGGGAGATTGTCGATATCGGAGCTCGTGATGTTCACACCAATTCGACTACTCGTCGCTTCGACGAGTGGCGCTTCGGCGGAAACGACGACACTTTCCTGAACACCGGCGAGCTGAAGGGTCAGGTTGAGCGTGATCTCCTGTCCAACGGCAACAACTAGCCCCTTCTGGCTCGAGGTCTGGAACCCCTGCAATTCGGCAGTGATCGTATAAATGCCGGGGAGGAGTGTCGGCATAGAAAACCGACCGTCGGCCTCCGTAACGGCCGTCCGTTGCTGGCCGGTGGCTTCGTTCGTAACCGTGACTGTCGCGCCAGGCAGAACTGCCTTGGCCTGGTCGAAAACGGTGCCGCTGATGTCCGCCGTGCCGCCCTGCGCAAACAAAGGCGACGGGCACACGAGCGCGCCAATCACTAGAAGCAAGATCGATGAAAAACACCGCAGACGCGAACCGACTGAAATGCTCTGCATGGTTGAATCGGCCTCCGTGGAATGCCCACAGTGCTTGGGGCAAGGCGGACGTTACGCGGTCGTCACCGCCGTGTCAAGGGCGGGACGACCAAGGCACAAGGCACAAAGCACAAGGCACAAAATCGGGAAATTTGTGACTTGTGACTTGTGAGGTGTAGCGGGCCTGAAGGCCCGCCCTACACGCGTGAATTTACGCTGTGAGCTGGCGGGTTTCCTGGGCGCGCTTCGCCTTGAGCGCCGCGTGGACCTTTTCGGCCGTGGCAGGCAGCGACGTAATCCGGACGCCCACCGCGTCGTGAATGGCGTTCATGATGGCGGCTGCGGTTGCCACGCAGGTCGGCTCGCCCACGCCTTTGGCGCCGAATGGACCTGTCGGGTCGTAACTGTCCACGATGTCCACCTCGACTTTGGGCATGTCGAGCGAGGTGGGCATGATGTAGTTGGTCAGATTGGGGTTGATCAGCCGGCCCTGCGAGTCGAACAGCATCTCCTCCTGCAAAGCAAACCCAACGCCCATCGAGATCCCACCCTCGACCTGACCCTCGACGAGCATCGGATTGATCGGGGTCCCGCAGTCGTGTGAAGCGACGATGCGGAGCACTTCGACCTCTCCGGTCTCGTCGTCCACGTCCACTTCGGCAATCTGGGTGGCGTAGACGTAGGTGGCAAAGGGCACACCCTGGCCCGTTTCCGGGTCGAGCGCAACCGTTGCGGGATTGAAGCTGGCGCTTCCGAGCGCGGGCTGGCCGTTGACACCACGTGCACGGTCCGCCACATCGCCAATATGGATGTTTCGCTGCGGGAAGCCCCTGACCTGGATCTTGTAGTCGCGGGCTTCCAGCTGGTGCGGCTTGACCCCGAGCAACGGGGCGGCCACCTCGAAGAGGATCTCCTTCGCCTTGGCGGCCGCCAGTCTGGCCGCATTCCCGGTCACGTACGTCGTGCGGCTCGCGATGGCACCTGTGTCGAGCGGCGTCGTGTCGGTGTCGGCCGAGACCACATGGACGCTATCGGTCGCAATGCCGAGCTCCTCGGCCACGATCTGCGCGAGGACAGTAAGCGAACCCTGCCCTGTTTCCACGGTCCCGGTAAGCAGCGTCGCCGTGCCGTCCTCGTTCACCTTGACAACTGCCGCACTCGGGTTTGCCGCCACCGTAAACCCAATCGGGTACCACATGCACGCGATGCCGCGCCCGCGACGTTTCATGACTTCGACCCGTTTCCGTTCCAACCGAAACGTTCGGCCGCCTGCTTCAACGTGTCCGCGACAACGACGCTGTGCAACACCTGGCTCGTCGGGCTGAGCGAGCCCTCCTTGAGGGTATTCATCAAGCGGATTTCCAGCGGGTCGATGCCGAGAGCCTTTGCGATGTCGTCCATGTGCGACTCGTAGGCAAAGCACACTTGTGGGGCGCCGAACCCGCGCATAGCCCCAGTCATCGTCTTGTTTGTGTAGACGACGAACGCCTCGGCGTGCAGATTCTCAATCTCGTACGGACCGGCCGACAGAATGCACGCCTTGCCGAGAGTAGTCTCGCTCCACGAACAGTAGGCACCGCCGTCGAGCACGAGCCTGATCTGGCGCGCCAGAAGCTTGCCCTGCTTCGATACGCCGGTCTTGTATTCCATGATCAGCGGGTGACGCGTGGTCGAGGAGGTGAACTCCTCGGGACGCGTGAACGTGCATTTGACGGGGCGCCCGGTCTTCTTCGCCAGCAGAGCGACGATCGGCTCGGTCGTGATTTCGTTCTTGCCGCCGAAATTGCCGCCGACGACGGTGGCGATGATGCGGATGCGGCTCATCGGAATGCCGAGCGTTCGCGACAAGTCGGCTCGACCGAGCGTGATGCGGCCCAGCGTCGAATAGATGGTCACGCGGCCATTCGCGTCCCACGTCGCCAGCGAGGAGTGCGGTTCGAGCGGAACGTGCTCGACCATCTGCGTGCGAAACGTGCCTTCGAACACACGATAGGACTCGGCGAAGCCCCTTTCGACGTCGCCCTTTTTGATGACCTTGTGCCAGTACACGTTCGGGTTGGGTGCGTGCACGCCAGGAGTCTCGAGCTGCAGCGACAGCAGCGGATCGAGCACCGGTGTAAGCGGCTCGTACTCCACCTTGATCTTCTCGAGGGCTTCGGTCGCGATCTGCTCGGTGACGGCTGCGACCGCGGCGACGCCGTCGCCGGAATAGAAGACGCGCGTGTCGGCCAGCACCGGCTGGTCTTTGAGGGACGGCCCGAACGAGTTACAGGGAACGTCGCGGCCCGTTATGACGGCCACGACGCCCGGCATCGCTTCGGCTTCCTTCGTATCGATGCTGATGATTCGCGCCGACGCGATGCCTGCACGCTTGACCTTCGCATACAGCATGCCCGGCATGTAGAAGTCGTCTATGTACTTGGTCTGGCCCAGGCCGTGGAGACGTCCGTCGGGCCGCGTAACGCGCTGGCGAACGGCAGGGGTCTGCTGCTTCGCTTCCGGAACGAGCACTTCGAGAGGCAACGGCGCAAGCGGCGCCGCAGCGGGAGCACGAAGCATCTCCTCGACGGAGCGCGCTCGTTCGGTTGCAGTTCCGGTTTCGACGACCGCTGACTTCTTGTCCATGTGTGGATTCCCCTACGCAGACTTCGCAGTTGGCCGGGCGTCTTCGACGCGTGCGGCGGCCTGAATCGCCTCGATCATCTTGGTGTATCCAGTGCACCGGCAGAGATTCCCTGCGAGCGCATCCCGGATCTCCTCTTCGCTCGGGTCCGGGTTTTCATCGAGGAGCGCTTTCGCCGACATGATCACGCCGGGTCCGCAGAACCCGCACTGCAGCGAGCCTTTCTCTTCGAACGCCTTTTGAATGGGGTGCAAGCGCTCCATCGTGGCGAGCCCTTCGATGGTGACCACGTCGCGTCCATCAGCCTGCCCGGCCAGCATCAGGCACGAGTTGACCGCTTTTCCATCCACGAGCACCGTGCACGCACCGCAGTCGCCGACGTCGCATCCGAGCTTCGATCCGGTGAGATTGAACTCCTCGCGCAGCAGCCGCAGCAGCGTCATCTCTGGCGGCACCGACGCCGAGCGCGCCTCACCGTTGACTGTCAGCGTGACCTTCGTCATCTGTTCTCCTTCGTTGCCTCACGGCTCACGACTTCCGCCGGCGGGCGAGTTCGAATGCTGCTTCGAGCGCGCGCCTCGTGAGGACGGCAATCAGGTCGCGCCGGTAATCGGCCGACGCGCGAAAATCGCTGATCGGCTTCGCGTCACCGACGGCGAGGCGACCCGCCTCGGCCATTGCGTCCGGCGTGATCGCGCGTCCTTCGAGGAATGTTTCGGCCGACGTCGCGTGAATCACCTTCGGCGCCACCGCCCCGAGCGCAACGCGCGGCGCGACGAATGTCTGCTTGTCCCAATCCACCCACGTGCTGGCGGCGACGTTGACGAGCGCCAGCGCCTGGCCTTTGCGCAGGCCGAACTTGAGGAAATGCGTGGGCTTGCCGACGCTCTCCTTCGGGATCAGGATTTCCGTCAGCAACTCATCCGCTTTGAGAGCGGTCTTGCGCGGCCCGACGAAGAACTCAGCGAGCGGCATCTGACGCTGGCCGCCCGATCCGAGGAGCGTCACGCGCGCATCGAGCGCAACGAGCGTGGGGCCGCTGTCGACCGAAGGCACCGCGGTGACGAGGTTGCCCCCGAGCGTACCGAGGTTCCGCGTCTGTACGGCGCCTATCGTGTGCGCCGCGTCAACCAAGGCGGGGAAAAGTTCGCGAATGATTGGCGACGCCATGATTTCGGTATGCGTCACCAGCGCCCCGATGCGAAGCCCCTCGTCGGTCATCGAGATGTGCTTCAGCTCCGTCGCACGGGAGATATCGATGACGACGTCCGGCGCGTGAGCCGTCGGCGCAAACTTGAGGTCGGCGAGCAGATCGGTTCCCCCGGCCAGGACCTTTACTTTGGCAGTCGGCGTCCGCTCCGCGAGAAGCGCCACCGCGTGGCGCGCATCGCGCGCCGCTACGAAATCGAATGCTTTCATGCTTTTCCCGGAGCCCGGTGATTTCCGGAGTGTCCCCTGGCCGTGCAGCCTGGCAGGCCGCTAACCCGACCTCGGGAAGGTACCATGTCCGCGGCACGGACCGCAATCGGGCAAGACCCATACAACGTGCCTGGTCCGCGGGCCGAACCCGGCCTGACGGCGCGCGGCACCCGGCCCACGTACGTGGGCGGGTCTGTGCGTCAGTAGAGCGCAGGCTTAAGCCTGCGCACCGTCAGAATTTGGATCTTCGCCGGGATTTCGGCACCGAGGGCCGCGCGGCCGGTGCGTCGTCCATCGGCAGCCGAAATCGTCGAATCCGGTCGTAGGCATACAGGGCGGCCGCGACAGCAGGCGCGGTCGCGACACAGCCGATTTCGCCCACCCCCTTGGCTCCGTACCCGCCGATTTCGTCGGGAACCTCAATCAGGATTACATCGACGTCCGGCATGTGCTTCGCCGCGACGATGCCGAGGTCGCGCAGGGCGAGCGAGTGGGGCATTCCTTTTGTGGACGGAAAGTCCTCGGAAAGCGCATACCCGAGCCCCATGTGCACGCCGCCCTCCATCTGTTCGGCGCAGAGCCGCGGATTGATTGCGCGTCCGACATCGTGCGCCGCGACGACGCGCTCGATTACGCCCTCCTCATTGAGGATGACGACCTGGGTGGCGTAGCTGAATGTCAGATGTGTGGTGGGGTTCAGTACCGCCTCCGGCGTGCCGGGGCGTGTTGTGAACGCCAGGACGTACTCGCCGTCGTATTCGCGGCCGACGAGTTGCTCGAGCGCTTCCCGGTCCGGCTGCCGGACCTTTTCGAGATCCACCGCCAACTTCCTTGCCGCCTCACGCGCGGCGGCGCAACTGAGCGTGGTGCCTCGCGACGCCCACGTCTCGCCGCACTTGTTTCCCAACTCCCGGTCCCACCCTACCGTCATCAGGTCCGCCGGTAGCCCCGTCTCCTCGCACACGGCCTGCATCGTCGCCGTGAAAACACCCTGCCCCATCTCGGTGTAGCCGTTGAGAATCTCGAGACGCGGACCCTCGACGACGCGAATCTTGATGTAGCCGCCTTCGACCGTGCCATTGCCCAGCCCTGTGCTCTTGATGCCACATCCGATGCCCTTGTACTTGGCGGCCTTGTACACGCTCTTCACGGCTTCGAGCGACGCCTTCATACCGCGCACGCTCTCACGCATGACCTGCCCAGTGGCAAACTGGTCGCCGGGATCGAGCGCGTTGAGGTAGCGGATGTCCCAACCGTCAACACCGACTTTCTCGGCGAGGATGTCCATCGCGCCTTCCATGGCGAACTGGGCCTGATTGCTGCCGAAGCCGCGCATCGCGCCGCCGTTCGGGTTGTTGGTGTAGACCGCTTTGGACTCGACATCGACGTTGGGAACTCGATACGGTCCGCACGTGTGACACGCCGCGCGCAGCGCGCACTTCGCGCTGGTCGTGTGATAACCGCCCGCGTCGGCGACGATCCGAGACCTGACGGCTAGGAGACGCCCTTCAGCGTCGGCGCCCACCGTGAGCGCGACCGTCATCGCATGGCGTTTGACATGGTGCTGGGTCGACTGATCACGCGTGAGCACGGTTTTCACCGGCCGTCCCAGCAGTTGGGCAGCAAGAGCAGTCTGGGCCTGAATCGAGAGCTCTTCCTTGGCACCGAACGCGCCGCCGCTGGCGGCCAGATGGATCTCCACGTCCTTCGGGTCGATGTTCAACACCTTGGCGATCTGCTGCTGGTCGAACACCGAACCCTGGCTGTCGGTGTGCACCGCGACGCCCGCACGCTGCGGAACAACGAGACAGGCTTCGGGCTCGAGAAACGCAATCTCGATCGGCTGCGTACGCCACGTACCCTCGATGACGTGTACCGCGGTCTTGAGCGCCTCGTCCACGTTGCCGCGCTTGAACGCGGTGATCGGCTGAAGAAGATTCGATGGCCGGGGACTGAAGGTGTCCTCCGAATGAACGAGCGGCGATTCGGTCTTCAACGCCTCGAACGGGTCTGTGATCGGCTCCAGAACCTCGTACTCGACTTCGACCTTCTTCGCAGCAGCGCGTGCGTGAAACTGCGTATCGGCCACCACCATCGCGATGAAATCGGAGACGCAGCACGTGACTTCGCCTTCGGCGACGAACACGGGAGTATCGGGGTCGGTGAGCCCCGTGCCGCGCGCGCCGGGGACGTCTGTTGCGGTGAGAATGCGTACGACCCCTGGCATTTCTGCGGCGACACCCGTATCGATCCGAACCACCCTCGCGCGCGGGTGCTCCGTAAGCACCATTGCGCCGTGCAGCATGTCGGGCACGCGCATGTCGTCTACGAACGGCTTCTCGCCAAGGGTCTGCTCGAGACCTCCCTGCCGGGCCGGTGAATCGCCGATCCGATGGCCATTGCCGCTAGCGACAAACGCGGCATCCCGGTGCAGGCCGAACTGTTCCCCGAAGAAATCGTGGCGCCTGGGCTGTGTCGGCAGCTTTCCGCCGTTCTTGACTGCTTCACCAGCAGTCTGGATGGCGTCGATGATTCGCGCGTATCCGGTGCACCGGCACAGATGGCCGTCGAGCGCCTTCCGGATGGCGCCCGGATCGTCGCTCTTGCCGTGCTCAATTAGCGACGCTGCACGGACGACTATGCCGGGGATACAGAAGCCGCACTGGACGCCGCCCTCGAGCACGAACGCCTCACCAATGATGCGGCGGGTCTCCTCAGGCAATCCTTCGAGGGTGACGATCTCGTGCCCGTCCATCTGCTCCGGCTTGCGCAGGCAGGACAGCGCCGGCCGACCGTCGATCATCACGAGACAACAGCCGCAAGCCCCCTCTGGCGCGCACCCGTTCTTGGCAGACACGACGCCGCACGACTCCCGGAGCACCTCGAGCAGGTGCATCCCGGATTCGTATGTGGCTTCGGTGGGTTTTCCGTTCAGGGTGAAGCTGATGCTAGGCATGTTCCGGTCTTTGGTCTTTAGTCGTTAGTCTTTGGTTGGTTGGGCGTCGGTGGGTGTTCTCGATCTGGACGCCACAGACCACTAAAGACCAAAGACCAGAGACCAAAGACCTAAGGGCATCGTAGCACGCGCCTTGAAGACGCCCGTGACCGGGAGGTAACATCAGGGGTTCGTCAATCCGCGAAATCTGTCTTCGGAGGCTACATGCAAGAACCCTGGAAAACTGACAAGTGGTTCATCAGTCCCTGGAACTACCTGCCAGAGGTGACGAAAAATTACGGCTTCCCCGCCAATATCAAGATTCACGATGTCACCTTGCGCGACGGCGAACAGCAGACGGCCGTCGTGTTCCGCCGCGAGGAGAAGGTGGCGATCGCGAAGAAGCTCGACTCGCTCGGCGTACATCGCATCGAGGCGGGCATGCCGGCAGTATCCCCGCAGGACAAGGCGGCGATTGCCGACATCGCGGCGCTCGGCTTGAAGGCCGAAATCTTCGGTTTCTCCCGCTGCATCCCCACGGAAGTCAAAGTCGTGAAGGATTGCGGCTGCAAGGGGATCGTCATCGAGATTCCAGCCAGCGATCACATGATCCAGAACGCGTACGGCTGGCCGATCGAGCGTGCGATGAAAGCCTCGATCGAGACGACGAAGGCCGCAAAGGAAGCTGGTCTTTATACTGTGTTCTTCACGATCGATGCGACGCGGACCGAGCTCAATCGATTCCTCGACATCGTCGAGCAGGTCGCGACCGAAGGGCACATGGATGCCCTGACGATTGCCGACACGGTTGGTGGCACCGCGCCCGAGGCGATCGGCCATGTCGTGAAGAAGGTGATTCAGCGGCTCAAGAAGCCCGTCGAGATTCACGGACACCAGGACTTCGGCCTCGGCGTCGCGAACACGATTGCGGCTCTGTCGGCCGGCGCGTCTGTCGCGCATACGACCATCACGGGCCTCGGCGAGCGCGCGGGCAATGTCCCGATGGAGGACGTCGTGCTCGCGCTCCGCTGCCTGTACGGCAAAGACCTCGGAATCAAGACCGAGCAATTCGTCGACGTGTCGCGATTCGTGATGGATCTCGCCAGGGTCACGCAGCCGCCGAACCGACCGATCGTCGGCGACAAGCTGTACGAGGTGGAGTCGGGCATCATCGCTGGCTGGATCCGTCTGGCTCGCAAGGAGCACCCGCTCGAGTACGTACCGTTTGCGCCGGAGCTCGTCGGTCAGAAGCCGGTCAACATCGTGCTCGGCAAGAACAGCGGTCCTCCGTCGATCGATGAGTGGTGCGAAAAGCTCGGTATCACTGCCACGGACGAAGAGAAAATGGCCATCCTCCAGGGTGTGAAGGCAAAGTCGTTCGAGAAGAAAGATCTGCTCACGACCGACGAATTCAAGGCGGTGGTGGCGAACGTACTGCAGAAGGCCGCTGTCTAGCTGGTTGGTGGGTGGTAGGCAGTAGGCAGTAGGCAGTAGGCAGTAGGCAGTAGGCAGTAGGCAGTAGGCAGTAGGCGGTAGCCTTCAGGCTTGCTGTTGGCTCGTAGGGCGGACTTCGGTCCGCCCTTTTGTGTGTACGTCCTTCGCGCCGCGCGTCGCGGACGTATACTCTGCCGAACCATGGAGGACGCGATGCGTGCTCTGTTCACTCCTCGGCGTGTGTCATCGGCTTCAATCATCCTGGCGATGTGGTGCGCCATCACTCCTGCCGCGTGGGCGCAATGGACGAAGATCCCTGAGACAAGCCCCCGCACCACAGACGGCAAGTCGAATCTCTCGGCGCCCGCGCCGAAGCGGCCTGATGGCACGCCGGATCTGTCCGGCGTGTGGACCGGGCCGGGTGGCCGCTTTGTCCAGAACTTGGCCGCGGATCTCAAGCCGGGAGAGGTGTCCTATCAGCCCTGGGCGAAGGCGCTCGTCGATGAACGGGCGGGGGGAGCGCGCGAACGCGAGAATCCAACAACGAACTGTCTGCCTGCGGGAGTTCCGCGGATCAACGTCGTGCCGCCGCCCTGGAGGATTGTTCAGTCTGATGGATTCATCGCGATCCTGTATGAATCGGGCAATCTCTGGCGGCAGATTTTCATGGATGGGCGTGAGCCGGTGCGGGACCCCAACCCGTCCTGGTTGGGATACTCCGTCGGCCGTTGGGAGGGCGCCACACTTGTGGTCGAGACGATTGGCTTCAACGGTAAGGCGTGGCTCGATCAGCGAGGGAACCCGACGACCGAGGCGCTGCGCGTCACTGAGCGCTTCCACCGCCGCGACTTCGGCCACATGGACCTTCAGATCACAATCGACGATTCAAAGGCGTACACGCGGCCATGGACCGTCACAGTGCCGGTGACCCTTCAGACCGGCGCCGGCGCTCAGCTGCTCGAGAACGTCTGCGAAAACAATCGCGATCTCGAGAACCTGCCTGGGGAGAGACTGCGGTAGACGCACTCCCTCACCGCTATTATCGAAACGGATGAGTTCCAATCGCAGCGACGGTCACATCGTGGCGATGGGCGGTGGCGGCTTCTCTATGGAACCCGACAATCCGCTCATGGACGACTTCGTGCTTGGACTTTCTCGCCAGCAGCCCGCCAGGGTGTGCTTCATTCCCACTGCCAGCGCGGAATCAGCTACTTACATTGTCAGGTTCTATCGTGCTCTTTCAGGGCGCTGTATCCCGACCGATTTGACACTGTGGAATTCGCCTTCCCTGGCGCGGCAACCGAGTCGGACATCCGAACTCGATACCTTCGTGCGCGAGCAGGACGTGATTTACGTCGGCGGCGGCGACACCGCAAATCTGTTGGTTCTATGGCGTCGACACGGACTAGACGTGTTGCTTCGCGAGGCCTATTCGCGAGGAGCAGTGCTGGCCGGCGTCAGCGCCGGGATGCTCTGTTGGTTCAACGACGGTGTAACAGACTCTTATGGAGGGCTCGAACCGCTCCGTGATGGCCTCGGCATCATTGATGCGTCAGCTTGCCCGCATTACGACGGAGAACCGGGGCGTCGGCCGACGTACCATCGGCTCATAGCTGCCGGTATGCAACCGGGATACGCAGCAGACGATGGAGCTGCATTCCATTTTCATGGTCAGACGCTTGTAGAAGCCGTGAGCTCCAGACCACAGGCGGGCGCGTACCGGGTTGAGCTCGTTGGTAAGTCCGTAACTGAAACGCG
>Ga0075430_100003216_pt1 | contig 13685 bp, 14 predicted proteins | sample RhiMetdeltSRZDD4_FD_75294 | JGI IMG/M metagenome (GOLD analysis project Ga0075430, IMG submission 75294) | Populus rhizosphere microbial communities from Tennessee, USA - Rhizosphere MetaG P. deltoides SRZDD4 | ecosystem: Host-associated > Plants > Roots > Rhizosphere > Soil | place: USA... | reverse complement strand
AGGACAGCCCTCCATCTTTTGAATCCAATACCCTTTTTCTCTAATACTTTTCTCTACCGCAGGAGGAGCTTCTTGAATATGACAAAACTGACATTCTTCCTGAGTCATCTTTTGATCTTCTTGACCTGCGCTTTGGAGATATTGCTCTCCATATTCAATTGCTTTCTCATGGGGTGTATCATCAGCAACTACAACATCAAAATGCATAATTTTTCCATCCTTTTTTTGCACATATGTATCATATACTGCGCAATCCATGGTTGAACTCATCTATAGAATAATTTAACTCTTGAGATGATTCTTGAAAGAGAAAACAACAGTAATTCCAAGATCAACAAAAAATATGATGCTGCTATGCTCTTGAATAACTTCGACTCTAGGGCAGCAGCCATTAAAAGTAAGACATATTGGAATTCGGTCTTTTCTGTCTGGCAGCGCGTGCGAAAACGCTGCCAGACAGAAGACCTGGTGATTTTATAAAGCTTGTCAGACTTTCCGGCTGACGGGTAATAATAATTAGGCCAGCCTAATATTTATTCAAAGTGCTGATTCTCTGTGGTGATTATTGCATAACTGTATAAGGAAAACGGTGGATGTGGAGTTGAAAAGTTCTGTACTTGTTCTAATATTATGAGAATCTTGACTACTCTCTAAAACGATGATCATTGATATCCATCAATATTGAAAAGTTAGGTTAGGCTTGGTTTGATTGACATATGGATTCTATCACCTTCTTCGTATACTAAAGACAACACGCACCCCTTGGTATTTCATGACCATGGGGACAATGTCTAGGGTGATTTAAGAGCGTGCACAACGCTTCTGTAAAAATGAGTTTCATGTGATGTTCTATCCCACAAACCATCTCCTCATCTATCTGGATCTTTAGAGCATCCCTCATAAGCACTTCTAGCAGGCGCGTATTTCTTACCATTTGCTTTCCAACACGCTCTCCTTCTTCAGTGATCTCAATTTCCCGGGGTGTATATCTTAGAAGGTTCAAATTATCTAGCTTTTTGAGCATCTGGACAACAGAAGGTTGTGTCACATTCAACAGTTGGGCTATAGTACTGACCTTGACCTCGTCACCTCTCTCTCTAATATACCATATAGCCTTTAGATACATCTCGATGTGTTCTGACTCTGCCGTTCCAAGATAGAGTGGCTCTTCCTGATTATCTTCTCGACTCTTTATCTTTACCATATCTAGAAAATCTCCGAGTTGTTCCCATGTTAGGCTTGCCTCTTATTCGTTCTTTGGTGAAAATAACGAGGAACATATTTAATGTAAATTATGATTCTCTAAATTGAGAATCATGCGCGCCATGATATATTGAAGAGTGTTTAAATATTAGTCCCTCGAAATGCGAAGCAAATATGTATAATAAAAAATCTGCCGCCATTATACCGGAAAGCTCCACCTCGCCGTCGCTGGTGAAAAGTGATGAGCAACAAGAAGACTTTGATATGAACATATTCATTTGTGAAAACACTGACTGCATACTGAATCCATTGGAACAGATGACATATGCGCTCAACGAAACTCAAGTCCAATACGGTTCAGTTGTCATACTTAAAAACGCTCCATAGTGTATTGTTAAAACAGAGGAGCCCAATACAATTGCCTTCCAAACACGTTATTCGTGAGGATAAAGCGGAGGAGGTTAAAGCTCTAGTAGCAAGGTATGTGCTTTTGAAAATTGAGCAAAAAAAGATAGAATCCAAATTGAACGAAATCACCCGCTTCTATGACGAAGAATCACTAAGGACGATATTTGAGCCAATAGGTGATTCTATGATGGCCATAATCGGAATTGAACTTCCAAGAAAAAAAGAGGAACATAGTTAGCTCCTAGATCAGAGAGATTAGCACTAACATTAATTCTTCTCTATATTATATAACTTCCTTCTTGCAAAAAATTTTGCACTCATAATATCGGTAGCTATAGAGCTCCTAAAATTCGAGCTTGTTCTTGATATAAAATTTTCAAACCAATTTATGTAAGTTAATTAGTATGTACTAACTTTTAATAAATATTGCTTAGCAGCGCCTAATAATTTGTAAAATTCTTAAATAAGGGTATGTCTATTAAATTTATCATGGGAAAGAAATCAATAGAAATAGCTGGTCCAGGCGTTGATGGAACAATTGCGATGCTACACAAAGCATATGCCTTTGAAATGTCAACATTCCATTACTTTCAGTATGTTGCCATCAATATAGAAGGTATTGGGGTTTTGCATCAAGGCTTTTTTGAAGAAAGGGCGAAGGAAGAATTGGGACACGCCAAAGAAGTTAGTGAAAGATTAATGCAGTTGGGAACTAATTCAACAGACGATCCTGCAAGATGGGAAAAGGAGAATGGGGTAGGAAGGCTTGAGCCCAGCAGGTATCTAACACTTAGAAGTGCCGTAGAGAAAGCCTTGGAATTTGAAAGAGCCGCTATTAGTCTTTATAACGATCTCTCAAATGCGACAAAGGACAAAGATCACGGTACATACGAGCTTGCACTAGAGTTGTTAAAAGACGAGCTAGCAGATGAGCAGACGATGGAAGATATTCTGGCTAGACTTGAAATTCAAGACAAAAAGTAGAGTTGACACCACGACCATAGCTGGCTCTCTTTTTTTCTTAATTTTTTATTCTGACTTAGCTCCACGTTTTTTCTTGCTTGGTTGATCCATATTGTCTTCTATGTTAGATTCTCTGAGTGGAGAATCGTGGGCTTGTTTAATTAAACTTGGTGCCAAGAACTGACAACCAATTGCAGGGCAAATCAAAGAGGACCTTTGCAGATCGGCTTGTCAAGATGGTCAATGAATATGTCGAGATGAAAGTCCATTTTAGATATCATTCCGGGATTGATGGGACTCTCACGAAACCAATTAAATCATGCAAATATTGTTTCTCTGATTAATATAATATATGTTCAGAAATCTGGAAATAGTAAGGGCTAAACGGGTTACCGTCTATTCAAACTAACTCCTTATTTGTTACTTCGAATATTAAACTTGGTTAACAAAAATTGCGTTTGGAAGAGCAGTGAAATTAGAACTCTATTATTCTGGATCCGTTATAGAATGTAATTGGTGAATTATAGTGTTTTTGCTACTACTAACTAAGAGTCCTCATATTACAAAATTACCTGTTACGCTGTTCTGCTCTTTGAGGTAAATGCCTAGCAAACTCCTCTACATTCATCACCAAGCCATAGTAGTCTCTTACAACTTCTAATGTTGACTCAAAGTGCTTAGCATTGCCTGAGGCTGTTGCATCTGAGATGAGCACTACATCATATCCGTTATTGAATGCATCTCTCAAAGACGCTTCTACGCATATTGAGGTATCGATTCCACAGAAAGCCAGGGTATCAATTCCTATACTTTTCAGCCAGACACCAATTTCTGTATCTTGAAATGCTGAATCTCGCCTCTTGATGACAATGTGATCCATTGGAGACGGCTTGATTTCATCCGCAATATCTGCATCCCATGTGTTTATTACACAAATGGGCATACTGGATATCCTCTCTTCTCTTGATTTTGGGAGTATTTTATGAGTATTTGTTAAAAGATCTATGCCAGATTTTTCGCGTACAGCCTGAGTATAAAATATAGGTATATTGACTCTCCTGCAAAGGCTGAGGAGTTCTAATATTCGTGGGATGACCCGCTGATAATGGGATACATCCATCCCAAGTTGGTCATATGACCCGCCTTTGCTTACAAAGCCGTTCTGAACATCTATTACCACTAGCGCAGGGCTAACATCGTGACCTTGAATATTTATAAATGTCATATAGGGATCATAAGTGTCAATCCAATTAATAAATTTGAAGTAACGCTATTCACCCACCTGCAGTATTACTAATGACATCGATGCTATACGATGACGAGTCAACGAGAAATTCCGGCCTTGCTCCATACCAATCTTTTAACGTGACAAGAACTTTTCTGTTGTAAGGATCGACTGCTGCTTGGAACCTCCCTTTGCCATTAATACTGTGCTCAAACCCAAAGTGAGTATATTCTTGCAAAAGTGAACCTGAAATTTGGGGTTTGAACGAGATCTTGTTTTGAAGTAAGTTAATATTCATTCCAAGCATCATTTCACGCAAGGCGTGAATATACATGCTAATAGACCATGCTTGCAATATACATGAATTAAAGGGGTCAGGTTTGTCTCCTTTGTAAGTTTCTGCAAACATGCCGTTCTCAGCCAGAATGCGTTCCGCCATGCAATTGATATAGTAGAGCGCTTGCTCGCTCCTTCCAGCCTTAATCTCGGATAATGCAGCCCAACCAGTGACAAGTGGCCAAACAGCTCCGTCGTGATAGAGTGCAGGATGATACTTTGGGTCCAAGTTGCTAAGCGTGCGTACACCCCAGCTTGTTGTCATGTCATCTTGTTCGATTCTCTCGATCACCGATTTTGTCTTGTGAGGATCTTTTACAGCACCTGTGAGCAAAAGCACAAGCGCATTTGGTCTTATACTTGGATCTTTGGATCCATCCCTTCTAATCGTGTCGAAGTAATATTCCGTCTTTTCATTCCAGTATTCTTTATCGATTGTAAGGGCTAGTTGCTCTGCATCTTGCCCCCACCTCTTTTGATCGTAGCTGTCACCAACTATACCTGCAAGCTCGCTTCCGATCTTCAAGCTCTCATAAAACAAAGCCTGAACATCGTTTGCGCTTTTCCTCCTGTCTATATGGTCCATCCAAGTTGAATCTCGAATAGGCAGCTTTTCTGCAGTGCCAGTAAAGCCGTGATCAATCAATCCGTCTCCATCCGTATCTTTGAGAAGGCCGCAATCAATGAGTGCTTTAATCGATTCCCACCTTTTTTGCAGGTATTCCACATCTGCAGTTGCCAGCACATATTCCCGTATCGCCCACGGAAACAGGAATGTTGAATCAGCTGAACCATAAGTGGTGTTGTGCAAGAAAGCCTTGCCACTTATTATCATTGGAAGCTCGCCTCTGACTGCACTTCCTGTAGTATTTTTAGCCTGATGATTGAAGAAATTGTCTATAACAGACCTAGCAAAGCGATAATCCCCTATTGCAAGGTAACCTCGAAGTGACCACCCCGTATCCCTTGCCCAATAGTTCGGAAATCGTGGAAGCCCGGCGCATATCCCTTGTCCAAGGCCATCATATTCTGCTTTAAGATATTGCAAGGATGTCTTCGCCTTTTCATACGCTCTTAACAGTTTTGATATATGGAGATCTTGTCTTTTTTCCGCTGATGGAGATCTGAATGTAAGTGTTGATGAGGAGTAATCCTTGAAGGTTTCTTCTGTGTCTTGCATAAGCTTACTGCAGTTATCTCTCATGAAACGAAATTCCCGTAGGCACTCTTCGGCACTGGAAAAACTGCCAGCTCCAACAAGTGCAAGGCTGATGTCTTGTCCTTCTTCAAGTTTAAGATCATAAGAGAGTTCGAGATCGTTATCGAACGAGTCTGTCAAGATTTTGCTTGGCTTTAGGTCTTTTGGCATGACCCCTATGACTCCAAAATACTGCACTTTGTCTCTCCTAGTGTTTCTGGCGGTGCTTATCTGGAGGCATGTATCGAGCTTGTTGTACTTGGAGATGTTACTCTGTGAAATAGCTGCAAGTCCGTAGCTTGTTATGTTACCATCTATCAAAAAGTGAAAGCGAATATTCCGTGGTACCTTCCTTTTTGCCGGCCTCAGATCACGGTCTGTATGAGGCCTCATGCCCATCTTTATCTCCATTATGAATCCTCTATTTTCAAAAGGTACACATAGCCTTCTTTGCACATGCAAGCCTCCCAGATCGTGGTGTGTTGTAACAATTCCATGTTCGTGTCTAGAGGCCAGTGCAAAATTTGGAAGACGTTTACGCACACCATCGTCCATTGATACCTCGACTATTATTCTACCAAATGATCTTGATGGAGGAACGTACAGGCCTCCGTTGTCATACCTAACTCCCATCCAGGTCCAGTTAGCAGAAAGCGCCCCGTTTGCAGAACACACGATGTATGCCTTCTTCCCGGATAACACAAGTGGACTCGTGAAATTCTTAAACATTGTGTCTCCGCTTGAAAATCCGGATTCGTTGTATCCCAGAGAATCCGGAGTAATGTGGATGCTATCTTTCTGATGTCTCGAGATATGATCACTGAAGCTAAATGGAATGGTTATTTCCTCAAAGCCTTCAAGTTTGCTCATTATCAATATCCTGTGCTTGACATTCTCATCCAAGCCATCATCTTTAATTATTAAGAATCTGGCGCTCTGGTATGGTTTGAATGAAATCGGCCTATTGTCAGACAATGTGGCCACGTTGACTACCTCGTCAGAAGTTGCGATAAATATTGAGTTCCTTTGAACATGCAGTTTGTCCACGTAGATATCAAGTGAAACGATGTTCCCTCCAAGTGGAACTGGTGGGTTCAGAAGAGAAAAGATAAACCCATGCTGCCTCTCGTCTCCATTTATTACCGTGACGTTTTTGAGACTTCCCCGGACATAAGAGAGCAAAGTGTGAGTGTTGTCAAGTGCTCTAGTTATTTTCTAACCACCTTCGATGATGCAACACCATCTAGATACGACATAATTCTTATCGCAGACCATAATAATATAATTTTCTAAAAAGTATTATGTAAAAGAAATCCAATTTTAAGTATTTATATAGGCATGTCAAACCGCTATCACCGTCCTCTGATACGAGCATATTCTTACTTTTGTTGCTTTCTTCCAGATCTCCCAGAGTCTAATGGGAAAACTTGAAAACAAAAATTGCGAGCGTTAGAATCAGAAGCTAGCCTACCACCCAGGACCTAAACTAAAATCACGGATTCTAACTATCATGACGGAGTTTTTACGAAAAGAAGACTAGAACCCGTAGACAGCAAGGACGGGCATACACGGACATCAAGCCGATACCTAACATTCGTAAACCCCACCACTTGCGCTACGGGCTACTTCTATTTAGAAAAAAAAGTATTTTAAAATTTTGCAAAATATTTCTGAACTAGCGTTGTTAGTTTGCCGTTGCAAGAGAGCCTTTGAATTAATTTGTATTACCATCTCCATACCTTGGTTATAATACGAGTTTTCAAATAGAGGGAGGTTGTCAAAAACAATACTCTGTGTCCAAAACCATCAAAGCACTATTTTCTATTTTAACCTGTCTGCCATATGAATACGTGAGTCAACAACACTAATTTGCTCCTTGAGCAACTTGTTATATCCTGTCAACAAACACACTTGCTCTGAATAAGGTTGTCTTCTTATTTCTGTCATGAGGCTCTCGAATGTCCTTGCTATGCCTTCTACAGAGTCTCCGAGAGCCGTTATGTCATCCGCATCTATTCTAGCTGCAATTGCTGCTGAGCTGATATCTCTTGTGACAAGCTCTTTTGCTTTTTCCACAGATTTCGTCTTTGCTTTAAGGATTGCAAGCATGGCCATGTCGTAGAATGCATCGCCTGAAACTCTTACCTTTGTGGTAAAGTCTTGTTTCTCCTGCCCAGACATACTCTATAATTGTAGTTACAGGGTTTTATATGTACATATGAGTGAAACTTTTTTTGCCGTTTCACAATACTATGAGAAGGACTATGGAACCCCTTGGATGTAAAGATTAATCCTTACATAGCAATTGAGAAAAGCCCTGCCAATTGTACTAAGAGCCATCTTACTTTTCTTACCCGCAAAAATAACACCATTGTTGAACCTGAAGTCAAAGGATCCATAGTGAAAACTATAGTAGCCCAAGAACTAGGAGAAAAATTACACAAGGTATACTAAGCTAAATGATAGCACAAACTTTGCATCTGATTCCATCTGGATTTCATAGTAGACACCTACCCTCTAATGATTCTTGGTTGACCATAAGATTATAGTTCTTTCGCTATGGGTATAATACTCAGACCAAGGTGAAGCCACTAGGGTTGCAGTAGATCATCACTCTATCTATAATTCCTCATTAACATCCACAAGCGTCACAAAGAATTAACCCTCTGATCCTATTAAAGGTCAGGCGCTGCAACCGATAACTAAAATTAAATGACAGCAACAAAAGAAGAAACCTCGTTGAGCATCAAGGTACGAGTAGGTACTCCTGAGGATGTCCAAGAATGCGCCGACATCTGCTATAGAGCGTTTAGAGTCATTGCGGAGAAGCATAATTTTCCGCCCGACTTTCCTTCCTCAGAAGTAGTCAGCGTATTTTTATCTGAGTTAATTGCGCACCCCGCTATTTATGGCGTTGTTGCTGAGCTTGAGGGTAGAATAGTTGGCAGTAACTTTGTCGATGAACGTTCAGTCATTGCTGGTATAGGTCCGATTACAGTCGACCCTGACTTGCAAAATCGCGCAATTGGGCGCGAATTAATGCAGCATGTCATGGACAGGATTGCAAATCGGCGTTTTCCGGGGGTGCGCTTGGTTCAAGCAGCCTATCATAACCGCTCGCTTTCTCTTTACACAAAGCTAGGGTTTGCGGCCAGGGAGCCGCTGTCTATTATACAGGGGAAGCCGATCTCTGTGCAGATCCCCGGATACATTGTTCGTCCTGCAAATGTAGGCGATTTGAGTGCCTGCAATCAGGTCTGTATGAATGTACATGGACATAATCGCGGAGGGGAGGTACACGATGCCATCAAGAAAGGAACGGCTACAGTGGTCGAGCATAACGACCGAATAACGGGCTATGCTACAGCAGTTGGTTTCTTAGGTCATGCTGTAGGCAAGACCAATGAAGAGTTAAAAGCGCTTATCGGGGCAGCACCAGAGTTTATTGGTCCTGGCTTCCTGCTGCCTACTCGAAATGCGGAGCTGTTTCGTTGGTGTTTGGAGCGCGGATTGCAGGTAGTTCAGCCGATGACCCTAATGAGCATCGGTCTCTATAATGAACCTGCGGGAGCATTTTTGGCCTCGGTCCTTTATTGATTGTCACTCTCAACTTGATTTTTCAATTTTTCCTGTTAATTGCTATAAACATGGTTCAGATGAACGATATCTGTACATGGTTTCGCTAACCGCTGGCATGATGATGCCCCACCCTCGTCCTCTCTCTTGACGATCAAAATAAATTCAATTATGTTCCAAGTATAAGATGTTGTTTGCCAAAAGCTCCAAAAGCCCAAGAATCAATTAGGAAGTTGTAATAGGGATTATATATTATTACGATGATTCGATGAAGCTAATATGATTAATCCTTTTAATGCAGAGCAGCAGGCAGGAGAAAGGATCTGGATCATTGGTGACACGGTGAAGATCAAGGCCACCGCAGCTGAAACTGGAGGCGCCTATACCATGATCGAGGCCATTGTATCACCAGTAAATGGGCCATCCACTCATGTCCATAAGAACGAGGCTGAAACTCTAGCCTGATCGACTAAAGAGTTGTCGTTCTGCGAGCCTTACGTCATCGGATTCTTATTCAGTCTGAATTTGTCTATTATCTCCTTTTTCCAGAACAGGAAGGTGAAACCAATTGCCCGCCCCGCTGTAAAAGGTGTGACCTGTAGTAGCAAAAGCTCATTGACCGAAAGAATTCTTCCAGGCTCATGATTGTTACCAATAGCACTGCCTACACTAGCACTACTACTGTGACCATAAGTCGTCTCGACTGAAAAAGTTGAAAGAGTGATAATGACAGAGTATCATAATACCACTGCCATAATCGCTTTCTATGTAGTGAAGGTTTTCATCTTGTGATTGGCATTTGTGCGCGATTTGTAGCAAAGAGTATCTTTGGCAAGAACATTAGCATCGTAAATGCAGTCACGAACAAGATATGAGCAGCTAATGCAAGGGCAGCAATACGCAGATCTGGGTTATCGGAGCCGTTCAATATTACCTGGGATATTGATCCGTCCTGTAGCCAGTGGAATCCTATATCTAAGGCCATACCTGCTGCACCAACCATGGCTATGATCCATAACTGCTTTATGCTGCGGCCTTTCTTTAGAACAGCCCAATGACGACCATCTGGACCTCGCTCTGTCTGCGACCTTTCGAAGAACAGCTTTGGTAGGACAATCAGCAATGCAAACGCTGCTAGGAACATTGTGTGACCGACCCAAGAGAGTGTAGCTATCTCGGGTGGCGAAGTTAGAACCATCTGCCCTGTCGAGAAGTCCGCCCCATCAAATATGATGGTCAGCGGTGTTCCTGAATCAAGTGTATGAAAGACTGCATCCAGTCCTAATCCAGCTGCTCCAATAATAGAGAGAATCCATAGTCTTTTTACTGTCCAGCCTCTTCTCAGAGGAACCATCAAGTTGCCATTATTATTATTATTATTATTAGAGAACTGCGATGCTTCGTCTGTTCCGTAATTCTTCATCAGCGATTGCATCAAATTAACTTACATTTATGTGGGTATGGAAATTCTCGTCTCGAAAATGGTACACTATGAACTATAATAAAATACTGAAGGTCTAAAGCAACGAAATTTGTTAAGTTCGCTTTATATATTTGGAGACTGCCTAAAGCAACACTTGCCCTATATAGTCCAAAATAAACAAAAGTGTATAAAATTGCTCACAGTAGAGAATGCGAGACTAAAACTTAGCAATCTTATTGCTCTTTGACAGTCAAAGCTCCGATACAGGAAATTCTTTCCCTTTATTGCTCAAACTTTACTCTCAAGAGGTTTTTGCTATTATTAGCTACTCTTGTGTGCTTTAATATTTGACTAGCTAATAGCTGAGCCGTAGGGGCTAAAATGCCGGCGCTTCCATATTCAAACTAAGCATTATCGATTCTTCTTCATTGTTTTCCAACATCTTAGAAATCATACTTTTCTTGAGCGCAAGGTCGCTTTCAGTGTCACGGTATTGATTGAAAAAGTTAAGATACTCCATTCCTTTACTTGTTGTTTGGTACCTATTAGATCTATAATCGTAAAATATAAGCCCACTTACGGAAGCATATCTAAGATACTTTTGTAACAGATTATAACTGACGTAGGATCCACGCATTATTCTTGTTTTCGTCGCACTCTTCCGTGCAGCTATAAGAATATTCGCAACAATTTCTTCTTTGCTACGATGCTTCTTGTACGACCTTTTTATTGTAGTCTGTAGTTCAGTAGATGTTGTCACTGTTTTAATTCCTCCTCGGAGTAGGGAAGGATACACTATTCCTTTCAGTAGCTGAGAACTTCATTTTTGATCGCATCGACTGGCTCCAAGAAAGCACTTTTTTTAATTATTGCGGAAGCTTTTTCTGAAGGGTACAACACGTTCGGGAGAACAGAAGTTAATACACGTCCCTTGAAGTAAATATCTATCATATAATCCTCATTTCTGGAAACTTGTAAGGGTTTTTCCCATAAATGAAAAATCACTCGCTTAAAGTCGACTAAATGTATGGCCATTGTTGACGCATATATGAGAAAAAAATTCTTATGTGTGTTTTTGGTTTATGACGAATGTTACTCGATTAACTCTCATATGCTCTGGGTCAATGATCGGCAGTAAGAGATATTCTTCTCAAGATCTACTTAGCATCCAAATCTTCGTTGAGAAATGATTAGCGTAGAACTGTGGATTAAATCGAGAGCTCTAGTTTCGGTTCAAACGTTAGTAATTACCATGCTACTGTTATCTCTTCAAATCCCCCTCATGCCACGATAATAATGTCTACTCAGTTGCAGGTAATTAATAATGTTCTCACATATTTCGATAGTAGTAAAATCGATTAACCAATAGATCCGCTAAGTCAGACCGGCCATCTATGAGGAAAAAAGTGGTAATACTTGATGCAGGATATGCTGGCACATTCGCAGCAGCAAACTTGTTGAGCCAAAGCCTTTGATGTAATCTTGATTGATAAGAATCCTTATCACCTTCTATTACGGCAAATCCCTCAAGTCGTTTCTGGGGAAAAAGTTCCACACGATGTCCACCTTTTGTCTTGCAGAACTGTTCAGTGATAAATAGCTTAAGGGTTATTGAAAACATTCATGGCATTATTAAAGGATTAGATTCGACGACTAAAACCGTAAGACTGTAAGGAGTCAGAGCAGACACGACAGGGCAGCGATAGTTATGCCTCTGTAATATGATAATCTATTAATTTCACTTGGAGGAGAAACACATTATTATTTTGGAGTACATGGAGCTCAGAAGCATTGTCTGATGTTTAGATCACCCCAAGATGCGATAAAAATTCGCCAGAAAGCTGAAAGCCTGTCAACGAATTGCATTGTAGTGGTAGGCGGAGCAGATGCATCTGGCGTAAGTCTTGCAGCTGCATTATAGGAAATGGCCGTGGTAAGAAAAAAAGAATTGAAGATCAAGGTGATCAATTTTGCTGCTACCATTCTTCCGGTGTGGGAAGTAAGGCTCGCAGCTACCTCAAAGAACGTGTTGGAGGCAAAAGTGTGCAAATAATAACTGGGAAAAGATAAGGATTGTTACATCTAACTTGAAGCTAAATCAGGTAAGAAAATTGAATCTGACTACCATATGAACAGCAGTGTTAAGGGTTATGGTATTCCATTTGTACCAGAGGTTGAAAGGACAAACGCAGGAAAGGTACTTGTAGATGAATACTCTAAGATATCTGCGTTTAATATTGCATTTGCAGTCGGCGATTTATCTGCATTTAAAATAGCTGATTCTCAAGGAGGTAGGATTGGTAATAATAAAAATTTATCTCTTCAACTGGCGTAGTTTGCAGTGAGGCAAGCGAGCTTTGTAGCGAAATATTGCAACATAAGAAAAAGAGCACAAGGTGATTGACAAATTGACCTTTTCGCAACGAGGTCACACAATACTTCTTGGTAATACAGGTCTTGGATTACTAAACGGGTTACTTGCCCTAGGAAAGTTGTGTGAATGTGCAGAGGATAGCATAGTGGATAATTCTATAACGGAACCAAGAAAAAAAGAAAAATGGCATATACTCAATGGCATATACTCAGACGTTCTCAAAGCCATCCACAATATGGAACCAAGCGAGTATTTTCCAGCTCAGTTTTAATTTTGTAACATACGCTACATATGAAGCATTCTTAGATCTGATGATCTGAAATGATGTGAGAAGATCGCGCATGCAACGCAGATCTATCAATGCTAGATGAAAGCACTCCTGTATCTAGAAGGGGAGTTGTTGTTAATATGGTATTTCAGCAGCTGAGCTTTCCAAAGTTCCCTGCGAGAGCCAGAATAGATTCCTATTTTTTTACAAGAAGATTGTGTTCTCGATTCTCAATTTTACCCATCTTGTCGAGTATATTCTTGCTGTCGACATATAATTCAGATATATCTATGCACCTGTACCTCAGTTTATTTTGAATTCAGTATTTTCTTATAGTTGTCAATATACTCTCTTTAGGCCAAATTTTCCATATTCATATAAAAATGAGATAAACAAACCACTTGAAGCGTTATTGAACAGATTGTTTTCCTTTAACTCACAAGTGATTGCAGCGGTTTTGCTTAGTGCGTTGTCAGTTTTCAGTCTGCCAATTCCGAGTCCACCACACTATGCTTATGCACATTCTACGCTTGATAGTGGCGCAGTTGTGAAGATAATTGATAATAACTATCAGATTGCATTTCAGATATATCCGAAATTTGCTCGCGCAGGTCAAGATGCAGCCCTTCATTTTAGCATACTCGACAATAGTAATTCTAAGTTAATCGGTGTTTATGCTGCACTTGTAATGAAGGAAAAAGAATCTGGCTC
>Ga0075430_100003215_pt1 | contig 13685 bp, 13 predicted proteins | sample RhiMetdeltSRZDD4_FD_75294 | JGI IMG/M metagenome (GOLD analysis project Ga0075430, IMG submission 75294) | Populus rhizosphere microbial communities from Tennessee, USA - Rhizosphere MetaG P. deltoides SRZDD4 | ecosystem: Host-associated > Plants > Roots > Rhizosphere > Soil | place: USA... | reverse complement strand
GAGTGAAGCGTGAAGCGTGAAGCGTGAAGCGTGAAGCGTGAAGCGTGAAGCGTGAAGCGTGAAGCGTGAAGCGTGAAGCGTGAAGCGTGAAGCGTGAAGCGTGAAGAAAGAAGCTCGCACTAACTGCTAACGATTCCTCACGAAATGCGAGATACGCTTCACGAGCGACGAGAGACGAACGCGAAGGACACTGTCTGGCAGCGGGCGACGAAATACGAACGACGAGCGACGATTTATCAGATGATGATCAAAGAAGCCATCGCCAAACTCGCCGATCGGGTCAGCCTTTCGGAAAAAGAGTCGGAAGAGGTCATGGCGCAGATCATGGATGGCGCCGCGACGTCACCCCAGATTGCCGCCTATCTGATGGGCATGCGCATGAAAGGGGAGACGGTCGAAGAGATTGCAGGGTCGGTGCGGGCCATGAGAGCGCGCGCGACAAAAATCAGGGTCGGCGATGCCATGGTTGTGGATACGTGCGGGACAGGAGGCGATTGTGCACAGACCTTCAACATTTCGTCTGCCGCGGCATTCGTCGTGGCCGGCGCCGGTGTCACCGTTGCGAAGCACGGCAATCGATCCGTGTCTTCGAAATGTGGCAGCGCGGATGTCTTGTCTGCACTGGGCGTGTCGATAGATCTGCCGGTTGAGCGAGTCGCCGATTGTGTGAACGAGGTCGGCATCGGCTTTCTCTTCGCACCCCTCTACCACAGCGCCATGAAACACTGTGCTCCCGTGCGACAGGAGATGGGAATCCGCACGCTGTTGAATATTCTGGGTCCATTGACGAATCCGGCCGGCGCGACCATTCAGGTCTTGGGTGTGTTTGACGGAGGACTGACGGAATTGTTGGCCAAGGCGCTCATCCACCTCGGCACACAACACTGTTTTATCGTCCATGGAATGGACGGACTGGACGAGATAACCGTGACCGACCGTACAAGAGTATCCGAAGGAAAAGCCGGCGTCGTTTCCAGCTATACGATCGATCCGACCGAGTTCGGCGTGGCCCGCGCGCGTCCAAAAGATCTGACCGGCGGCACGCCGGATGACAATGCGAGCATTGTGCGGGAGATTCTGCTCGGGAAAAAGGGCCCCAAGCGGGATGTCGTGTGCCTGAATGCCGCTCCAGCTTTTGTGGCGACCGGAAAAGTAAAAACACTGCAGGAAGGGTTTCAGCTCGCCTGCCGCATCATCGACTCGGGTGACGCCATGGAAAAGCTTGAGAGACTGATCCGCTTTTCGAAGCGAGGCCTCGCATGATTCTCCAGCGTATTCTCGAGCATAAGACCGCCGAGCTGCGGCACAAGGAAAGTCGCGGATATCTGGCGGACCTGAAAGGGAGGATTCGCGATATCGGGTCGGCATCGGGGCTGGCAGTGGCCATTGACGCGACGAGGAGTCCCGACAGGCCGGCGTTGATCGCGGAGGTCAAGAAAGCATCACCCAGTCTTGGTTTGATCAGGCCTGAATTTGAACATGAATTCGATCCGGTCAAGATCGCCGCGGCCTATCGGAAACATGGAGCTACCGCCGTGTCCGTACTGACGGACCAGGACTTCTTTCAAGGAAGCCTGGAGTATCTCGCTCAAGTCAAACACGAGGTCGGTCTTCCATGTCTCAACAAAGAGTTCATGGTACGGGATATTCAATTTTATGAAGCCCGGGCCTATGGAGCCGATGCCGTTCTCCTCATTGTCGCGGCTCTCGAGCGGCGGCAGTTGATGGATTTTTGCGCGCTTGCGAAAGACCTGTCGCTCGACGTGTTGGTCGAAACGCATCATGAAAAGGAATTGGACAGGGTGTTGGAATGGCTGCCGGATATCCGGTTGATCGGGATCAACAATCGTGATCTTCAGACGTTTTCAACCGACATTACGGTGACGCAACGGCTGGCGAAGCGTATTCCACCTGATAAGCTCATCGTCAGTGAAAGCGGCATCCACAAGCGGGCCGATGTGGAACGATTACTCGAGGCCGGGGTGCATGCGCTGTTGGTGGGGGAATCGCTCCTCCGTGCCGATGATGTTGGCGCCAAGATTCGAGAGTTGTTGGGAGAACCTGCGAAAAAGGAGGACGCATGAGGAGTCTTTGGATCCCGTTCGCGATAGGGTTTCTTGTCCTGGGCGGCTGTGCCAATCAGGAAATAAAAGAGTACGCGGTTCAATGGGATCAGTGGCTCGGTAGCACTAAAGACGCGCGGATCAAGGAAATGGGAATCCCTACGAGATGCCACTCCTTCAATGACGGCGGGGAGGTCTGCGAATGGACGATGCCGACTCAGGATGGCAAAACCGAAACCATCGGCCTGACCTTCGACGCCAAGGGCCGCGCCTGCCAATGGGCGTACCGCGGATTCTATGGTCAAGGGAAGAGCAAGGCGACCTGCCCGTCATAAACGAATGACATGGAGATGCCGGTTGTTTCCGATTGCTGTACCACCTGTGAATGCTGGATGCTTTCCTGAGAGGGGAAGCTGTCGTATCGACCTCGCCATTTGGGATCTCATGGAACAATGTGCCGATGAATTCTGGAAAGAGTTTAGTATGGAAGTGGCTCCGCTCTTGCCGAAGCCTAAGGCCTCGATGTCACCCGGTCATTCACAACCATTATGAGCTGTAAGATCAAAATCTGCGGCATCACGAACTTCGATGACGCTGCGGCGGCGGTCGAAGCGGGAGTCGATGCATTGGGCTTTGTCTTGTATAGGAAGAGCCCGCGGTACATCGAGCCACATCTGGTCAAGCAGATCATCGCCGAGCTCCCGCCGTTCGTGCTGCCGGTCGGAGTCTTTGTGAACGAAGATGCCAAAGTGGTCCGCGATCTCATGGATTCGTGCGGTCTCGTATTGGCTCAACTGCACGGAGATGAGACCGCCACCTATTGTGAGACATTGGGACGCCCCGTGTTGAAGGCGATCCGGCTCAAAGACCGTCCCTCCTTTCTCGCGCTCGCCGAGTTCAGGGGAAGGGCCGGCGTAAGGGGTCTTCTGCTCGACGCGTATTCGGAGGATGCCTACGGAGGGACAGGCAGGACCACGGACTGGTCGCTGGCTGCCGAGGTGGCGCGTGCCGCGGCGGTGTTACTCGCAGGCGGATTGACGGCCGAGAATGTCGGGGCCGCCGTGCGAACTGTCAGGCCCTATGGCGTGGACGTCAGCGGTGGAGTAGAGGATCGGCCGGGAAAAAAGAATCGGGAAAAGATGCGCGCATTCGTGCAGGCCGCCAAACTTGTGCCGGTGTGACACGTCCTACTATACTGCGGTCTCGCTCCCTGCAGACATCATCTGAACGACTATCAATCCACATTGAATCCAAGAAAGATGTGCATGGCGACTTTTCCAGATAAACGCGGGCGCTTCGGCCAATATGGCGGGCGATACGTGCCGGAAACACTCATGCCCGCGCTGCTCGAATTGGAACGCGAGTACGAGAAAGCGAGACGGGACCGCCGCTTTCAAACAGAATTCAAACAGTACTTGCAGCATTACGTCGGGAGGCCTACGCCGTTGTATTTTGCGCAGCGGCTGACCAAGAAATTGGGCGGGGCCAAGATATACCTCAAGAGAGAAGACCTCGCTCACACCGGCGCGCACAAAATCAACAATGCGGTCGGTCAAGCGTTGCTGGCCAGGCGGATGAAGAAGCCGCGTGTCATCGCCGAAACGGGAGCCGGCCAGCACGGTGTGGCCACGGCTACGGTCGCTGCCGTCTTCGGATTGCAATGCGAAATCTACATGGGGACCGAAGACATGCAACGGCAGGCCTTGAATGTGTTTCGAATGCGATTGCTTGGCTCGAAAGTCACCCCGGTCGACGCGGGCAGCCGGACGCTGAAAGACGCGATTAGCGAAGCCATGCGTGATTGGACGACCAATGTGCGCAATACCCACTACATCCTGGGTTCCGTTCTGGGTGCCCATCCCTATCCCATGATGATCCGTGATTTTCAGTCGGTCATCGGGTACGAAGCGAAGAAGCAGATCATCGCTCATGAGGGGCGGCTACCGGACCATCTCGTTGCTTGCGTCGGAGGCGGCAGCAACGCCATCGGGTTGTTTCACGCGTTCGTCGACGACAGCCGAGTCAAAATGGTCGGTGTGGAGGCAGGCGGCTTCGGTATCGAAAGCGGGAAGCATGCAGCACGGTTTTCGGGAGGGCGTCCCGGCGTTCTGCAAGGCACCATGACCTATCTGTTGCAGGACGAGCATGGCCAAGTCAATTTGACCCATTCGGTCTCGGCCGGGCTCGACTACGCGGCAGTCGGACCCGAGCATAGCTATTATCGAGAGATCGGCCGCGTGCGATATACGTCTGCTACGGATAAAGAAGCGCTGGCCGCATTCGATATCCTTGCGCGTGAGGAAGGGATCGTCCCTGCATTGGAAAGCGCACATGCAATCGCAGAAGTCATCAGACTGGCTCCGACGCTCAAGAGAAATCAGATCATCCTCGCAAATCTGTCCGGACGCGGCGACAAGGACGTGCAGCAAGTGGCTAAAATCAAAGGAGTCATGCTTTAGTGAAGCGTGAAGGTCCACGACGCGAAGAATAATGAGCGTCACGTTTGTGGACGCCGCCGAGATGTGAGGCGGCAGTCTCTTGTGGTTCGGAGTTCCGGTTTGTGACGGACGAGATACGCTTCACGAGCGACGACCCATCGCTTGACGACGACGGTTGACGACCGACGAAATACGAACGACAAGAGACGATGAAGCCAGAGGCGATTCGTAGAGACATGAACAGATTGGAGGCGACCTTTAACAGCCTGAAGGCCGACGGTGAAAAGGCGTTGATTGCGTATATCATGGCCGGCGACCCCTCGCTTCGGGAAACGGAGCAACTGGTTCTCGAGATGGAGCGGTCCGGAGCGGATGTGATCGAACTCGGCGTGCCCTTTTCAGACCCGATTGCCGATGGACCGGTCATTCAGCAGGCAGCGGACCGTGCCTTGCGGGGCGGCACGACGTTGCGAAAGATTCTGGAATCGGTGAGACGGCTCCGCGCGTCGACGCAAATTCCTATCGTCCTGATGGCCTATTACAATACGGTCCATGCCTTCGGCACGACGGAGTTTTGCCGTGAGGCGGTGCGCGCCGGTGTCGATGGGCTCATTGTGCCGGATATGCCCCCAGATGAGTCGGAACCATTACAAAAGCCGTCTCGTGAGACCGGGCTCAATCTGATCTTCTTGCTGGCTCCTACCAGCACGCCAGCACGGCGGGGCCTCGTGACGAAGCAATCGCAGGGGTTTCTGTATTACGTGTCTCTAACCGGTATCACAGGAACGAGATTGTATGACGTGACGGATGTCCGGGACAACGTCAGAAAAATCAAACAGCAATCCCGCGTGCCCATCGCCGTCGGGTTCGGCGTGGCGACATCGGAGGATGCCGCCCGAGTGGCCAAGGTCGCGGATGGGGTGATCGTGGGCACCGCGATCGTTCGCAATATCGCGCAGCACGCGAAGGACCCCCGCATGGTGTCGAAGGTAGGAGAATTTGTTCGCTCATTGAAGACGGCCATGCACCCGGCCTGAGCCGGGCCTTCCACCTGAATCGTCCTACAGCTTCCTAGTTCCAATCCGCCGAGTGATATCCGGTTCGGTTCAACGCATGAGGAATGGATGATGTGCGCAGCCGGCAGATTTGTGATCACGCAGACTCAGCGGTTGAAGGGGGTCGTTCGTCATCCCGTGGCGCGACGACTCCTGATCTTCCTGTGTGCTGGATGGACTGTTTGCTTCGGACCAGCATTTGCGGAAACGGTTCCCATGGGCTCGCTGCTGCTGCACAAAAGCGTCGTGAATGGACGATATTTTGCGATGCCGAACGATCGGCTTGTATACCTGCAAGGAGGTTATGAAGGATCCGAACTCCAAGACTACGTTTTCGACGGCAGTCTGCCGTCTGATTTCCAGAAAGCGATGGATCTCCTTGCACGGTACGATGGGAACCTTCTTCGTCTCTGGACAAGTGAAAGCAGCAGCAGAATTTTCGGAGAAACAGCGACCATGAGTATGCCGTGGATCCGATCCGCACTCTGTTGTGCTGCGGACGGAGGACACAAGTTCGACCTGGCCCGGTTGGATGTGGGAAATCTCGCGCATCCCTCTCTGAACTCTATCCATTACTTTGAGCGGATGCGGGCGAGAGTCATGGCGGCCAGGGTTGCGGGCATCTATGTCTCGATCATGCTCTGGCACAGTTTCGGATGGGAGAATGGATTACGTATCCCTGAGAGCCGGTCGTGGAGCAGACATCCGTTCAACCGCGAGAACAACATCAATGGAGTGAATGGCGATGTCGACGGAGACGGACATGGTCTTGAACTCGGCAGCATCGGGCAAGACTTCACTCCGTTGCAGGAAGCGTACGTACGCCAGGTGGTCGATGCCGTCGGCGATCTGGACAATGTGCTGTATGAGATCTGTAACGAATGCTACGACACTCCCGCGACGAATGAATGGCAGCAATACTTCATCGACTTCATCCATGCGTATGAGACCCGGAACATCTTCCGGCACCCTGTGGGAATGACGTCGCTGCAAAATTTCAACAACCAGGTGCTCATGAAGAGCACAGCCGATTTCATTTCACCAGGCGGTCCATCACTCGAAGACAATCCGCCCGCCAATGCAAAGGCCAACGTCAGCGTCATGGACATGGACCACATCGTGCCCTGTCCTTTGCAATTTGGAATGCCTCACAACTCCCCGCAATGGCCGTGGAAAGCGTTCACGCGTGGATACAATCTTTGGTACATCTACTGCAGTGGATATGGCACACCGAATCCTGCCGAAGCGATCGTCCTGATGCGGATGGGGCAAACCCGCTCCTACGCGAATCGGATGTCTCTCGCGACGGCCATCCCGGAAACCGATCCATCTGTATGTTCGACGGGCTACTGTCTGATGAGCCCGGAGCACCTGCTTGGATTCTTGCCTGAAGGTGGCTCGATTACCCTGACCTTGCCGACCGAGGGGACGTGGTCGGTGGAATGGTTCGACCCGGCGAGCGAAAATACAACGGTGGCGCCTTCCGCACGGGGTGGCATGAGAACGCTGGCAGCGCCATTCCCCGGAGAGGCGGTGGTGTTCCTCGTGCGAAATATACCTCTCCCTCCTGAATTCTGACATGTTCGGCGAGAAAGTTCGGATTCTTGCAAGGAGCACAGCAGACTACCGATGTGGGAGAGAGCTAGCGTTTTTCGGGCGGCATGAACTTGATCATCTCAGAGGTGAGTCTCGTGGCCAAGTCTTTCATGTTGGGTCGCATCCACAGATAGCTTTCCTGGACCTGGTGCCGGGCCTTCCAGACGATGGCGCCGTTGATCGCGTCGATCAGCCTCATACTCAGCCCCACGCGAGCGATGTTATCTCCTTCCTCGCGCGTATATTCCCAGGCATTCACTTTGACCACGAGCAGGGAATCGGCATTGAGCGCCTGGCCGATTTTCATCGCAGATTGCTTGTCTGACTGGCCGGTCGTCTCCATGCGCGTGAAATAGGTTACGAGCGCGTCAAACGCATCTTTTGTGGCTTGAAACGTGTCGGTGACCTGTTCGGGCGGCACCACCTTCTCCACTTTGCGACTCTTCATCAACACCTTGGCCACGACTTCTTCGACATCCTCCCTGGCACTATCGTAGACACCCGAGATGGGCAGGATCGCGACCGTTTTCGGATAAAAACCACGGGACGCCGGCCCTTCCCACATTTCCTGTAATCCACTGCAGCTGGTGAGGGCCGTGGTCAGAAGGATGAGGAAAAGTAGGATGTGAGAATGCCGTCTCATAGATCTCTGTAACAAGTGTATCAGATCGTGATTCATCAGAAGATCATCCCAAGGGACCCGGAAACCAGCGCGGCTTGATCGCGAAAATCATACCCACCACCGATGTCCACTCGCAAGGAGAGAATACGTAGACCGAATCCCGCCGTCGGTATGAAGGGCGTCTGCGCGTCCTGCATGTTTTTGAAGGCTCCGACGCGGAACGACAGCAATTCCGACAAGATCGTCTGCTCCGCCCCGAGGCTCAACAGTTGGCTTTTCACACCCGGCGTCAAGGTCTTATTCGACGTGATATCGCTGTCGACCGAAAGTGTCAGGGAGCTATAGGGGTTGAAGGCCACTCCGGTTCGAACCTGGGGATCCATTTTGAATTTGTCGCCGTTCGGAGCATCGAAAGTCGGCGCGGTGATATCCTTGGCCACGATGCCGAACCGCAACCAGGATGCCGGCCTATACATCGCGCCGATATCCAGCCCGAGGGCGGTGGTGATCTTCGCGCGGCCTGCATCCCTAAATATGTTTACGTCGTCGCTTGCACCCTGGATGTCCGTGGTTCCGGTATAGGCCGCCCCCTGGATAAATTTTCCGGTGATGCCGATGGAGAATGTCCGGTCCAGGAAGGCATAGGCATATGAAATCGCTGCCTGGCGGGCTTCCAATCCGTTTATGTTGACTTGTCCGTTGACATTAAGATTTCCGCCGGTCTGTGTGACAGTGGCCGGAGTGCCAACGAATGCGCCCCCGGTGGGGACATCGGACACATTGAAACCAATGGCATGCTCTCCAAAATTGGCTTTCAGATAGAACCCGCCGGACCCATTGCCTGAAAGGTTCGTCGTGGGTCGGTTGATCTGATTGACGAGACTCTGAAGCCTCGCCTGATTGGCAGCGCTGGTGTCGCTGAAGTTGAAGCTATTGATATCCTTGAGTGTATCGAAGAAATCTCCGCGATCGATTGCTCCCACTCCGGCCTGTAACCGAATGTCCACTTTTTTGCTCATGGCAAGAGCCGCAGGATTCCAGTAGGTTGCAGTGGCATCGATGGTCGCTGCTACACCGGCCCCTCCCATCCCGATCTGACGGGTTCCTACGAAGACAAATTCAACGGCGGCGGCTTGAATGGGGAGCAAAAGGGAGAGAGCGGCAGCGAGCGATTTAATCCACGTCCCTGTCCGCATAGGCTCAAGAGGGCTCCAGAAGGATAAGAGCAGGCCTGAGTCTACGAAAAAGACCCGACCTCGTCAAGAATTAGAGCAGGATCGTGGCAGGCCGACTCGGTCTCTTACGTTGATTCTTGCACGATCATGCCATCCTGCATACGTACGATGCGATCCGCTTGTGCCGAAAGCTTGTCATTATGTGTCACGATAATGAACGTTGTGCCTCGTGATCGGTTGAGCTGGCGCAGCAACTGAAACAGCGCGTCACCGGTATGGGTATCGAGGTTTCCGGTCGGTTCATCGGCCAGCACCAGATCGGGGCGCTGCATCAATGCCCTCGCAACGGACACTCGTTGCTGCTCCCCTCCGGACAGTTCTCCCGATTTATGATGAAGCCGCTCGCCCAATCCTACTTCTTTCAGCAAGGCACTCGCTTCGCCCTGCACCTCTTCCAGCGGTCGCTTTTGAATCATGGCCGGCAGACAGGCATTTTCAAGAGCCGTGAATTCCGGTAGGAGGTGATGGAATTGAAACACGAAGCCCACGCGCTTGTTGCGGAATTCAGCCTGTTGTCCTTCGGTGAGTTGAAACAGGTCCTGTCCTTCAAATGAAACCGTACCGGTCGTCGGTCGATCGAGCGTCCCGAGAATGTGAAGCAACGTGCTCTTGCCTGCACCGGAGGCACCGACGATGGCAATGAATTCGCCGCGCCGGATTTCCAGATTGATTCCCTTGAGGACGACCAGTTCCTGCCCGGCCATCGGAAACGACTTGTAGAGATCAGCGACCTTGATCATGTGAGCAGGAGAATCTCGTGATTTGTCGAATTGGTGATCGAGTGATGTGATGAATCGTGCTCTCCGACATAATACAGGGCATTGCGTGAAGACTTCACCAAATCACCAATTCACCATTCGTACTTCCCAGGGTCGTCATTCGTACCGGAGCGCCGCCGCAGGGTCAAGTTTCGCGGCCTGCAACGAGGGGTAGAGGGTGGCGACGAAGCTGATCACGATGGCGGATCCGGCCACGAGCATGACATCCGAGGCCAGCACGTGCACGGGAATACGGGAGATATAGTAGACCGTCTGGTCGAAGGTCCAGAAGGTTTGAATGAGCCAGAGAAAGGTGTAGCCCAGCGGCACGCCGATCGCGGCGCCGGAAAAGCCGATGATCAGCCCGTTCAACATGAAGATCCGCATGATGCCTTTGCGTGTCGCGCCCATCGCCTTGAGGATGGCGATTTCCCGTTGCTTCTCGGTGACGATCATAGTCAGGGTGCTGACGATATTGAAGGAGGCCACGATGGTGATGAGCACCAACAGGAGGAACATCATGGTCTTTTCCAGTTTGAGGGCGGAGAACAGATTCCGGTTCATCTGCATCCAGTCCCGCGCCCAATATGTGAAGCCGAGCTGCTGCTCGATCGATCGTGCGATATCCGCCGCTCGAAAGACGTCCGTCACCTTCACCTCGATCCCCGTGACGGTCGAATGCATGTTGAAAAACTTCTGGGCTTCCGCCAGTTCGATGTAGGCCAGCGACGAATCATATTCATACATGCCTGATTGAAAGATGCCGACAACGGCAAAAGGGCGGATTTTCGGGGTCATGCTGGCGCCCGTGACCGGCCCGACGGGAGACACGACGTTCAGCGTGTCGCCGATATAGACCCCCAAACGCATGGCCAGCTCTTTCCCCAAAATGATACCGGGACGCATGGCTTCGGCTGGACCGTTCGGCTCACGGTCCTTTTCCGGGATCACGACTTTGACCGGTGTCGACAGATCCGTAAGGTTCCCGGCTGAAAGGTTTTTGGCCACCTCGGTCACGGGCCCTTCGCGGGAGGGATCGATGCCGCGTAGAATAATTCCTTGCACGCCCGATTGAGAGGTCAACAGCACCTGCTTCATGACAAAGGGCGTGGCGGCCACGACGTCGGGAACTTCCTCCACCCGCTTCACTTGGGCATCATAGTCGGTCATCGCTTCCTTGGTCCGGTCATGAACCAGGATGTGCGCCGTGGTCCCGAGAATCTTGGACTGAATATCTTCCTTGAAGCCGGTCATGATGCCCACCGTGCCGATGAGCGCCGCGACTCCGAGGGTGATGCCGGTGATCGAGACGACGGTATTGAAGGAAATAGTCCGGTTACGGCGTTTCGCGCGCAGGTACCGCAGTCCGATGAAGATTTCGTAGGGTAGGGCCACCGATCTATTGCTCCGATCTCTCAGGATGTTGAAACACGTCTCCTGCTACGTTCTCGCAAGACACTGCCGCCTCACTCTCTCGGCGGCGTTCACAAACGTGACGCGCTTTATTCAGCGCGTCGTGAACCTCAAAGCCTCGACGTAACATACCGAGTACGACTCGGCTTCGGTCGCTGCGGCCTTGGTAGGGAAAGGGCGTGTCTTGGCGCGCCCGGGCCGGGTGGGTGAGAATGTACCGTGTTTGAACATCCTGAAACATCATGGCTGTGTGCTTTAGTTTCATTGTTCCGGTCTGAGTTGGGGGAAGAGCACGACGTCACGAATGGATGCCTGATTGGTAAACAGCATTACCAGGCGATCGATGCCGATGCCTTCTCCGGCCGTGGGCGGCATCCCATATTCGAGCGCGCGCAGAAAATCTTCATCAACGAGATGGGCTTCTTCGTCACCCGCGGTGCGCTGCGCGGCCTGCGATTCAAATCTCTCGCGCTGGTCGAGCGGATCATTCAGCTCGGAGAAGGCGTTCGCGATCTCCCGCCCGGCGATGTACAGTTCGAAGCGATCGGTCAGCGAGGGGTCGGCATCCTTTCGACGGGCCAGCGGCGAAATCTCTGTTGGATAGTCGGTAATGAAGGTCGGTTGCTGCAGATTGGGTTCGACCGTCTCTTCGAAAATTTCGTTGAGAATCACATGGAGAGGCGCCGGCGCAAGAGTCTGTCCAATTTGGAGTCCCAGTCGGGCAGCTGCTTTATGGGCTGCCCACTGATCCTTCAATACTACGTCGTCCAGCTTGTTCACCTCCAAAATCGCCTGATGGTACGACCACCGTCTCCACGGCGGCGCAAGATGGATCTGCGAGCCCTGATACTCGATCGTCGTGGCGCCAAGGATATCCTTCGCCAGTCGCGCGCACAGCTCTTCGGTCAACACAATCAGGTCATGATAGTCGGCGTAGGCCACGTAAAATTCAAGCATGGTGAACTCGGGATTATGAATCGTCGAAATCCCTTCGTTGCGGAAGTTGCGATTGATTTCAAAGACGCGCGGAAATCCTCCGACGATCAATCGCTTGAGATACAGTTCCGGAGCGACCCGCAGATAGAGATCCACATCGAGCGCGTTATGATGCGTGACGAAGGGTTTGGCCGTGGCGCCCCCGGGAATCGGATGCATCATCGGCGTTTCCACTTCCAGAAAACCCCGCTCGATGAGAAAAGCCCGGATGCCGGCAATGATGCGGCTGCGCATGGCGAAAATGCCGTGCACCTCAGGGTTGGCAATGAGGTCCACATACCGCTGACGGTACCGCGTCTCGACGTCGGTCAGGCCATGCCACTTTTCGGGAAGCGGGCGCAGCGCTTTGCTGAGAAAGGTCAGATGACGTACCTCGACGGTGAATTCGTTGGTCTTGGTGCGGAATAGAACTCCGGTCACGCCGATCCAGTCGCCCAGGTCCAAGCCTTCACAGACCTGATAGGATTGGTCGCCCAGGATGTCTTTCTTGAGATAGACCTGCAAGCGATCCGCCCCATCTTGCAGCACGGCAAAAGCTGCCTTGCCGAAACGGCGCAGTCCGACGATCCGCCCGGCCAGCGTGCAGGAGATCTGTTCCTGTGCAAGCGTGTCCTTGTTCTTCTCGCCATGCAATCGCACCAACTGTCCGGCGCGATCCTTCACGTCGAACCGAGTACCGTAGGGGGCGACGCCGAGTTCCCGGAGGATCTCCAGCTTCTTGATACGCTGCTGCCTTTGGTCGCTTAATTCATCCATTATTTTCGTCGTTCGTATCTCGTTGTTCGTCTCTCGTATCTACTGGCTTCGGTTTGTCCGAAACGAGATACGAGATATGCTTCACGAGATACGGTTCTCATGAGAGACCCTTCACGCTAGAGTTCTTCATCCTTCACCATCGCCGGCTCCGGCGCCTTGCCGGCGACGAGCTTTCTCTTCAGATAGGCTTCGATGAAGCCATCGATATCGCCGTCCATGACCGAGGAGACATTGCCGACCTCATACGCCGTGCGGTGATCCTTGACCATCTGATACGGCTGGAATACGTATGAACGGATCTGGCTGCCCCATGCGATATCCTTCTTCTCGCCGACGATCGCATTGAACTCGGCCTCTTTTTTCTGCTGTTCGACTTCAAACAGACGGGCCTTGAGGATTTTCATGGCGCCGTTCCGGTTCTGGAGTTGGGAACGCTCGTTCTGGCATTGCACGACGATGCCTGTCGGCAGGTGCGTGATCCGGATCGCCGTCTCGACCTTATTGACGTTCTGTCCGCCGGCGCCGCCTGCTCTGAACGTATCGATTCTCAAATCCTTGTCATCGACCACCAGTTCCCCGTCATCCTCCAACTCCGGATACACGAACACGGAAGCGAAGGACGTATGCCGCCGCTTGTTCGCATCGAAAGGAGAGATGCGAACGAGTCGGTGCACGCCCGCTTCAGCCTTCAACAATCCGTAGGCATAGGGACCTGTGACGGAGAGCGTCGCGCTTTTGATTCCGGCTTCGTCG
>Ga0075430_100003214_pt1 | contig 13685 bp, 8 predicted proteins | sample RhiMetdeltSRZDD4_FD_75294 | JGI IMG/M metagenome (GOLD analysis project Ga0075430, IMG submission 75294) | Populus rhizosphere microbial communities from Tennessee, USA - Rhizosphere MetaG P. deltoides SRZDD4 | ecosystem: Host-associated > Plants > Roots > Rhizosphere > Soil | place: USA... | reverse complement strand
CGAGCGTCCGCCTCAACCCCCAACACCCCGTCCTGAAGGACATCCGGGTGCGGCAGGCGATCGTCTACGCGATCGACACGAAGGGCATCATCGACGCGCTCTACCCGGGCGGCGTCGCAGTTCCGCTCAAGGGCCAGCTCATACGGAAGGGCTCGGTCGGCTACAACGCCAGCATGCAGGACTACCCGTATCAGCCGGACGTGGCCAAGAAGCTGATCCAGGAGGCCGGTGCCAGCGGCACGCAGCTCGAAATTGTCACCCGTCCGAACTACTTCCCGAAGGCCTCCGAGGTCACCGAGATCGTCGCCAACTCGCTCGATCAGATCGGGCTCAAGGTCTCCATCAGGGCCATGGAGATCGCGCAGTGGAACGAGGCGCTGCGTGCTGTGAAGCCCGATCAGCAGCAGACTGACCTGCTCGTGCGCAGCCCGAGCAACCCGGTGCTCGACAGCTCACGCGTGGTGGACCAGTCGTACATGTGCGGCGCTCGCTTCTCCTTGATCTGCGACCAGAAACTCGACCAGATGCTGAAGGATGCCGGCGCGCAAAGCGGCGAGGAGCGCGACAAGACGTACCAGGCGGCCTGGGCCTACGCCTACGACCAGTACTGGTTCATCCCGCTCTTCGGGCTCGACTACGTCCACGGGGCCTCGCCGAAGCTGAAGTGGACGCCGCATCCCGACGGCATCACCCTCTTCACCGAGATGACGCTGGCGGACTGAGGGAACGGGCGGTCGGCCCGCGCGGCCGATCGCCGTGCCCCGCCGCCTTTTCGTAGGCAGCCGCGAGCGCGTGGGGCTCGACGCCCCGGTCGCTACGCGGCGCCGGGGCGGACGATGCCGAGGCGGGTCGCCTTGACCGCCGCCTGGGTCCGGTCGGCGACCTCCAGCTTGGCGATGACGTGCTCGACGTGGGTCTTGACGGTGCTGACGCTCAGGATCAGCTCCTGGGCGATCTCGCGGTTGGTCTTGCCGGCCGTCAGCAGCCGCAACACGTCCAGCTCCCGCCCGGAGAGCGGGTGGGCGACCGGCTCGGGGACCGTGCGCCCCTCGCGCTCCAGCCGCCCGAGCAGCTCGGAGACCAGCTCGGCGTTCAGCAGCGACTCGCCGGCGAGCACCCGACGGATCGCGCTGACGATCTCCGGCTTACCGGACTCCTTGAGCAGGTAGCCGGCCGCCCCGACCTTCAGCGCCTCGATCAAGTACTCCGGGTCCTCCTGCATCGTGAGCATGATGACGCTGGTGCCGGGACAGGTCCTCACGATCTCGGCGGTGGCGCCCAGGCCGTCCAGGCGTGGCATCCGAATGTCCATCAGCACCAGGTCCGGCGCGAGCTCCCGGCACAGCTCGACCGCCTCCTGGCCGTCTCGGGCCTGGCCGACAATCGTCAGCCCGCGCTCGCCCTGGAGCGCGCCGACCAGCCCGAACCTGGCGAGCTCGTGGTCGTCCACGATGAGCACGCGGGCGGTGGCACCGCGCCGCCGCACCGCACCATCAACTGGCATGACGCATCGTCTCCGCGTGCACCGTTGACACGGGCTCCTCCTCTGATTCCTCTTCCAGCGGGATCCGTACCGTCACTCGCGTCCCGACGCCCGGCTCGCTCCGCACGACGCAGGTCCCCCCGACCAGCGCCGCGCGCTCGCGCATCCCGACGAGGCCGAGCTGGTGCCCCGGACCGGCGTCGTCGCGGCGCACGGCCCGGCTGAATCCGACGCCGCGATCCAAGACGTTCAGCTCGACGTAGCCGTCGCCGCGCCGCAGGCTGACCGTCGCCGCCAGCGTCTGGGCGTGCTTCCGCACGTTCGTGAGCGCCTCCTGGGCGATCCGGTAGAGCACGATCTCCGTCGGGCCGGACAGCCGACACGAACCGAGCCGCGCGTCGTACTCGATCGCCCAGCCCTCCGCGACCAGCTCCTGGACGTGCAGGCGGAGGGCACGCTCCAGGCCAAAATCGTCGAGCACCGTTGGCCGCAGCCCGCCGATCAACTGCCGGGCCTCTCGCACGACGCGCCGCGCCAGATCCACGCTCCGCTCGAGCTGCTGCTGCCGCTGGGGTGAGCGCGACCGGTACTGCGAGGCGAACGTCTGGAGGCTCAGGTGGGTCGCGGCCGCGACCTGCGCCAGCCCGTCGTGCAGCTCGTACGCCACCCGACGGCGCTCCTCTTCCTGGGCGATCAGCAGCTGTCTGAGCGCTTCCTGGAGGCGCTGCTCGCGGTCGCCGACCTCGCGGTACAGGTGCGCGTTCTCGAGGGCGCTGACGGCGTGGGCGGCCAGGCTCGACAGCGCGTCGGCGGTGACTGCCGTCAGCGGCTCCGAGCCGTAGATCTCGAGGACGCCGACCGGCCGGCCGCGTGCGACCAGCTCGACGTGGTGCCCCGTCCCGATCGCCAGCTCCGGGCAGGCCGGGACCGGGCTCGCCCCGGCCGAGGACGAGAACTGCACGACGTAGCGGCGCGACCGGCGCTCCTTGTCGCAGCACAGCACGTGCTCCACCAGGAGCGGATCGCCGTCGGCGCCCAGCAGCCGGGGCTCGTCGTCGCCGTTGTCGAGGAAGACCAGCGCCGCGTCAAGGCGGGCGATCCGCATGCAGCCCTCGACGAGCCGCCGGCCGATCTCTTCCTCCAGCAGGGTGGAGCTGAGGGCCCGCCCGGCCTCGTGCAAGACGAGCAGGCTCTCCAGGCTGTGGCGCAGCGTCCCCTCGGACGTGACCAGGTCCTGCATCAGGCGGCGCTCGCGCGTGACGTCGGTGAGGGTCACGACGGCGCCACGGATCTCGCCCTGGGCCGAGCGCAGCGGCACCGCCGACCCGACGAGCACGCGCTCGCCGGCGCCGGGAGGCCGAATCTCCAGCTCGCGGTCGCCGACGACGCTCCCGCCGAGGGCCAGCGCCACCAGCGACCGGCACGGGCCGAGCAGGCGTTCATGCAGCATGTCCGAGGGGTGGGGCACGGACGCCTCATCGGGCGGCGAGTCGTCACCCACGCATCGCGGGCTCAGCATCTCCAGCGCGCGCTCGTTTGCAAGGGTCAGGCAGGCGTCGTCGTCGAATACCAGCACGCCGCACGGCATGTGCTGGACGATGCCGGTCACCTCGGCCGCGCGCTCCTGGTGGGCACGGGCCTCCTGCTCGCGGACCAGCATCCGGGCACGGGCCGTCTCGGCGTGGCGGCGCTCGGTGATGTCCATCAGCGTGCCGGAGATGCCGCGTACCCGGCCGTCCGGCCCGAGCATCACGGTCGCATACCCTTCGAGCCAGCGCGTGCCGCCGGACCTGGTCCGGCAACGGACTTCGGTCCGCTCGGGTGGCGCCTCCCGGCTGACCCACGCACGGAACCGCTCGGCGAGGAACGGACGGTCGGCAGGATGGACGATCTCGAGGAAGGGCCGCCCGAGCGCCTCGTCGATCGCATACTCGGTCAGGTCCGTCCAGGCCGGGTTTAGAAACGTCCAGCGGCCCTCGGCGTCGACCTGGAAGACGATCTCGCGGGCGCTCTCGACCGCGCCGCGGTACCGGGCCTCGCTCGCGCGGAGCGCCGCCTCGACGGTCTGGCGAGCGGCGACCCCGCGTGCGATCACCAGGCCGACCAGCAGCGCGACAGCGAAAGCGCAGATCGCCGACAGGCCGGCCCGCCACGGCTCGGCGAAGCAGAGCAGCGGCGTTGCAGCGGCGAGCGCGGCGACGGCGCCGAGCAGCAACGCGAGCCGCAGGCCGTGCGGCAAGCCGTTCACAGCAGCCGGGATAGTCGGGTTCGCCACGGTCGCCTCGTCAGATCAGCCCGCATGGCAGACGTCGCCGCCGGGAGCACCCCGGCACTCGATCAGGTAACGGGGGATCGCGTTCTCAGGGGCCGGCCGGCTGGACAGCGGCCCCACCGTTGATGGCACGATGTGGGCAGCCGGCTCGCACGGTCGACCGAGGGGGGGGCCGGCCTGACGGCGGAGGAGCCTGTGCCGCGACGCAGCCATCAGCTAGGGGCCGCCGACTACGCACTCCTCGGGCTGCTGATGCTCGGCTCGCGGCATGGGTACGAGCTGGCGCCGTACTTCGCGAACGACGGCACGCTCGGCCTGGTCTGCACGCTGGGGGTGTCGCGCCTGTATGCGCTGCTGCACGCCCTCGAAGAGCTAGGGCTGGTACACGCCGAGAGCTCGACGATCAGCGGCGGGCCGCCGCGCAAGGTGTTTTCGTTGACCGAGGCCGGGCGGGACGCGTTCCAGCGGTGGCTCGATCAGCCGATCCGCCAGCTCCGGTTGATCCGCCAGGACTTCCTCCTGAAGCTGTACTTCTCGCGGCAGCTCCCGGGCAGCGACACGGCGATCCTGGTGGAGCGCCAGGTGACCGCCAGCCGGGCCGTCGCCGAGGAGCTTGCGGCGCGGGCCGGGGCCGAGGCGCCGGGCAGCTTCGCGGCGCTGGTGTACGAGTCGCGGCTGGCGATGGCCCACGCGACGATCGCCTGGCTGGAGACGGAGCGCGACCGGAGCGTCGCCACCACCAGCACGTGATCGCCATCCCATATACTCGCGCCAACGACCCGGCCTCTCAGACGTAGCAAGGATGGCGAGCGATGCGCTGCTCGGCCTGTGGTACGGAGAGTTCCTCCTCGGCGAGGTTCTGCGCCCAGTGTGGGGCGTCGCTGGCTCGCGCCTGCCCGCGTTGCGGCCACGAGGCGAGCCCGGCGGCCCGGTTCTGCCAGGAGTGCGGCAGCGCACTGGACGGTCCACCGGCCGGTCCGGCCGCCACGCCGGCACCATCCCCACTTGAAGGCGAGCGCAAGCAGATCACGGTGCTGTTCGCCGACGTCGTCAGCTCCACCGAGATAATCCAGGACCTCGATCCGGAGGAGGCGCAGCGGCTGCTGGACGGGGCGGTCCAGGCCATGATGGACGCCGTCCACCGCTACCAGGGGACGGTCAGCCGGCTGATGGGCGACGGGCTGATGGCGCTGTTCGGCGCGCCCGTCGCGCACGAGGACCACGCGCTGCGGGCCTGTTACGCCGCGCTGGCGATGCAAGACGGCGTTCGCCGTTACGCCGACGACGCGCACCGGCGGCACGGCATCGCCATCCAGATCCGGGTGGGGCTGAACAGCGGCCCGGTGATCGTGCGGCTGCTTTCCGACGACCTGCACCGGGACTACACGGCGATGGGGCCGACCGTCCACCTCGCCGCCCGCGTTGAGCAGCTTGCCCGGCCCGGGACGACCCTGCTGACGGCCAGCACCCTGGCTCTCGCGGCCGGCTTCGTGCAGGTCCAGCCGCTCGGTCTGACTCCGATCCGTGGCATCGCCGAGCCGGTCGAGACCTACACGCTGACCGGGGCCGAGCCGTCGCGGCGGCGGTTCCAGGCGACGACGACGCGCGGGTTGACCCGCTTCGTCGGCCGCGAGGCGGAGCTTGCCGCCCTCCAGCGTGCGGCCGAGCGGGCCGGCGACGGCCAGGGGCAGATCGTCGCCCTGGTCGGCGAGCCGGGCATCGGGAAGTCGCGGCTGGTGCACGAGATCGTCCAGGCCACGGCCGGGGACGAGTCGACTCCCGGGTCAACGCCGGCACGCTGGCTGGTGCTGGAGGGCGGCGCCGTCTCCTACGGGCGGGCCACGCCCTGGCTGCCGGTCGTCGACCTGCTCAAGCGGTACTGCGGAGTCGAGCCACGGGACGACCCGGAGACGGCACGGGAGCAGGTCATGGCGAGGCTGCTCGGCCTCGACGACGGCCTGCGACCGCTCGTGCCGGCCGTCCTGACTCTCCTGGACGTGCCCGTCGATCCGGGAAACGGGACGGACGAGGCTGCCTGGGCAGCCCTCGATCCGGCCCAGCGCCGGCGCCAGACGCTCGACGCGGTCAGGCGTCTGCTCCTGCGCGAAAGTCGCGAGCAGCCGCTGCTGCTGGTCTTCGAGGATCTCCACTGGATCGACGGCGAGACCCAAGCGCTGCTAGACACGCTGGTGGAGAGCCTGCCGGGCGCCGCAATGCTGCTGCTGGTCAACTACCGGCCGGAGTACGCGCACGGCTGGAGCAACAAGAGCTACTACAGCCAAGTCCAGATCGACCGGCTGGTGCCGTCCGGCGCAGCGGCGCTCCTGGCAGCGCTGGTTGGCGATGCCCTGGTACGCGACGGGTCGTTCTCACGCCTCCTGCTGTCGCGCGCCGAGGGCAACCCGTTCTTCCTGGAAGAGTGCGTCCGGTCCCTCGTGGAAACCGGGATCCTCGTCGGCGAGGCTGGCGCCTACCGGCTCGCCCGCAACCTGACGGACGTCGAGGTGCCGGCCACGGTTCAGGCGACTCTGGCCGCCCGCATAGACTGGCTGCCGGCCGAGGAGAAGCGGCTGCTCCAGACGGCCGCCGTTGTCGGCAAGGACGTGCCATACGCGCTGCTCCGCGCGATCGTGGACGCGCCACCTGAGAACGGCCGAGCCGCTTCCCGATCTGCTAGCTCGGACGAGGAGCCGCTCCTGGCCGGACTGGGGAGACTTCAGGCGGCCGAATTCCTCTACGAGGCGAGCCTGTTCCCGGAGCTGGAGTACACGTTCAAGCACGCCCTGACCCACGAGGTCGCGTACGGCAGCCTGATGCAGGACCGCCGCAGAGCGCTGCACGCTCGGATCGTGCAGGCCATCGAGGCGCTCTACCCCGACCGCCTGGACGAGCACGCCGAGCGGCTTGCCCACCACGCCCTGCGCGGCGAGTTGTGGGAGCAGGCCGTGGCGTACTGCCGGCAGGCCGGCCACCGGGCGATGGCTCGTTCCGCCCTCCAGGAAGCCGTGCGCTTCTTCGAGCAGGCGCTCGCAGCGTTCGAGCGGCTGCCGCCAGGGCCGGAGACCGTGCCGTTCGCGATCGATCTCCGATTTGACCTGCGCAATGCGCACTGGTCGCTCCAGCAGTTCGAGCCCGCCCACGAGATCGCCTGCGAGGCGGAGGCACTCGCCGAGGCGGCCGGCGACCGGGCGCGCCCGGGCCGTGCCTTGACCTTCCGGGCGCACTACCTGCGAGCGACGGTCGACCACCGCAAGGCCGTCGAGATCGGCGAGCGCGCCATCGCGATCGCGGACGAGCTCGGCGACATCGGCATGCGCATCGCGGCCGTTGACGTCATGGGCGCGTCGTCGTTCGAGATGGGCCGCTTCGACCTGGCGATAGACCAGTTCAGGCGATCACTCGCCCTGTTGGCCGGCGAGGCCGCGCGGGCGTCATTCGGCCAGTCGACGCCGCCGGCCGTCCACTCGCGAATCTACCTGGCGTTCGCGCAGGCTTGGCAGGGCCGCTTCCAGGAGGCGGTCGAGACGACCGACGAGGGTATCAGAATCTCCGAGGCGCTCGACAACGCCGGCTTGGTCCGCTTCAGCACCGAGGCGAGCGGCCTGGTGGCCATGCTCAAGGGCGATACTGACCGGGCAATTCCGATCCTCGAACAGACGCGTCCGATGCTGTACATCACGGGCACCTACTCGATGGCGGGCTCGGCGTTCCTCGGCTACGCCTATGCACTCGTTGGACGCGGCGACGAGGCCGTCGCCATGGCGACGTACGGCCTCGACCTGGCGGCGGCGCGCGGCTTTCTGCCGTGCACGTCGCTCTGGACCGGCTACTTGGCGGGCGGTCACCTCGCGGCGGGTCGAGTCGCCGAGGCCGAGCGGGCCGCCCTCCGAGCGGTCGAGATGGCCCGGACGCACCAGGAGCGCGGCTTCGAGGGCGAGGCGCACTACCGGCTGGGTGAGGTCGTCCTTCAGATCGAGCCGCTGGACGCGGCCCGCGCCGAGCGGCACTTCCGCGACGCCCTGGCCATCGCCGAGGAACTGGGGATGCGCCCGCTCCAGGCCCACTGCCACCTCGGGCTCGGCAAGCTGTATCGGAAGTGCGGGCAACTGCCAGAGGCTCGAGCCGCGCTGGACGTCGCCATCGACCTCTACCTCTCGATGGAGATGGCCCACTGGATCCCGGAGGCCGAGGCCGAGCTGGCCCGGGTGCTCGACGAATCGACGGCTGAACGCACCGGTTGATGGCCCCTGGTTGACAGTTGTGACGATCAATCGACCTCTCCCGGCCTATTCAAAGGTAGAATAGACGGAACGTTGCCGCGCACCGCGAGGAGAGAGCCGCCGTCATGAGCATGAGCGTCCCGATGCGCACCAGCTCGCCGTATCCGATGATCTCGGTCGCCGAGGCGACGCGGGAGATCCAGGCCCGCGTCGTGCCGCTGCCGCCGATCGAGCGCGGCTTCCGCGAGGCGCTCGGCTACGTGCTGGCCGAAGACGTCGCCGCCCCCGGCGACTTGCCCCCCGCCGAGCGCTCGGCGGTGGACGGCTACGCGGTGGTGGCGCAGCCGGGGCCGCTGCGGCTGCGCGTCCTCCACGAGCTGCGGGCCGGCCAGAGCGCCGACCTGGTGCTGGACGGCGAGACCGCCGTGCGGATCATGACCGGCGGCGTGCTCCCGGCGGGTGCCGACGCGATCGTGATGGTCGAGGACACCGAGGAGCGCGACGGCGTCGTGGCGATCAAGACCTCCCCGAAGGCCGGCGACAACGTCCAGGCCGTTGGACTCGACGCGAAGCGGGGCCAGGTGATGCTCGAGGCCGGCAAGCGGCTCGGGCCGGCCGAGATCGGGATGCTGGCGACGGTCGGGCGGACGCGGGTGAAGGTCTACCCGAAGCCGCGGATCGCCGTGCTGGCGACGGGCGACGAGGTGGTGGAGCCGGAGGAGGAGCCGCCGGTCGGGTACGTGCGAGACAGCAACCGGTACGCGGTGATCGCCGCCGCGACCGAGGCCGGCGGCGAAGTGGTCTGGTCCGGCCACGCCAACGACGACGAGGCGACGCTGGCGCGGGCGATGCGCGACGCCCTGACCGGCGCCGACGTGCTGATCACCTCCGGCGGCGTCTCGATGGGGACGCGAGACCTGATCAAGCCGCTGTTCGAGGAGCTTGGCGAGGTCCACTTCGGGCGGATCGCGTTCAAGCCGGGCAAGCCGCTGACGTTCGGCTCGGTCCAGCGACCGGCGGGGCCGGCCTACCTGTTCGGGCTACCGGGCTTCCCGGTCTCGTCGCTGGTGACGTTCGAGGTGTTCGTGCGGCCGGCGCTGCGCCGCCTCCAGGGGCTCGGCGCCGTGCATCGAGCCCGGGTGCAGGTGGAGCTGAGCCACGAGATCCAGCCGGACGCCGGGCGGCTGGAGTACCAGCGGGCGGTCGTCCGCTGGCGGGACGATCGGCTGGTGGCGACCTCGACGGGGAAGCAGACGTCGAGCCGGCTGATCACGATGGTGGGGGCGAACGCCTTGCTGGAGATCCCCTCGGGCACCGAGCCGCTGGCGGCCGGGACGCGGGTGCCGGCCCTGCTGACGGGGGAGATCGTCGCCGAGGACCAGTAGGCGTCCCGGGGACGCGGCGATCATCTACGCCGGGCCGCCGCGCTCCCAGCGAAAGTGTCACGCCGGCGCTATGCAGGCGGCCGCGGATCGTGTTACATACCGGCGTGCATTTCGAGGCCCCCGCGCTCACGCCCCCGACCGTCGACGATTCCGCCGAGCGACTCCGGCAGTTCCACGCGATCTGCCGGCGTGACCTGGCGATCCTCTCCGGCGTGGAGAAGTCGCCGGTCGGGCGGTGGCTGCTCCACGCGGCGCTGGGCTCACAGCTCCGCCGATTCGCCGACAACATGGCGACGTTCGACATGGAGCTGGTGACGCTCGGCCTGGCGGAGGCGTCGACGGCGCTTTGCGCGCGGTACGGCGGGAACGTCGTCGCCGAGGGCCGGCGCTGCGTCCCGATGGATGGTCCGCTGCTGCTGGTCTCGAACCACCCAGGCATGTTCGACACGCTGGCGATCTACGCGACGGTGCCGCGCTCGGACGTGCGTGCGCTGGCTCGACCGCAGCCGCTGCTCGGGATGCTCGCGTCGCTGGCTCCGAACCTGTTGATGCTGCCGGACGAGGGGGCCGGACGAACGGCCGGACTGCGCCAGGTGCTCCGGCTGCTCCGGGCCGGCGGGGCGCTGCTGATCTACCCGGCCGGCCACCTGGAGCCCGAGCCGGTGCTGCTCGGGCGGCACGGGCTGGACGGCGCGCCGACCGAGCCGCTGGGGCCGTGGTCGAGTGGGGTCGGGACGCTGGTGAAGCTGGCGGTTCGGCAGCGGGTGCCGCTGCGGGTGGTGCCGATGTCGCTCTCGGGGGCGCTCTCGCTGAGCACCTGGCGCTGGTTCGGGCCGCTGTTGAGGCTGCGCCGGACGCTGCGGGGCCGCGAGGATCTGACGGCGGTCCTCCAGGTGGCGTTTCCGGGGCTCGGCCCGACGACGATCCGGGTCCGCTACGGCGAGCCGCTCGATGCCGCCGCGCTGGCGGCCGGCGACGCGGACGTCGAGGCGATCACGGCGCGGGTCCGGGCGGCGGTCCAGGCTCAACTCGGGCAGGCCGCCCCGAGCCGGTAGCCCTACGGCGGGAAGAGTCCAAGTACCGCCCAGAAGTTTCGCGCCTGGACGAAATGGTCGTCGTTCATCGCGAGCCTTGCTACGGTGGCTCGGCCGATCGGGGTCAGGCCGAGGATTCGGATACCTGTGGGCGTACGAGCGAATTCGAAGTGGACGCGCGAGACATCGCGCCGTGGATTGAAGAGCGGAACTGCAGAGAAGTCTTGACTCTTCGGATCGAGGGCGTGGGCTGCCTGAGACTTCCGTCGATTGCAGGGTGCGCACGAGAGGGCCAGATTCGGCAGCTCGTCGCTGCCGCCGAGCGCTCGTGGCAGGATGTGCTCGACCTCGAATCGGTGGGGCGAAATCGCTTCGGGAGCCCCGCAATACTCGCAGTGGTGACCTGCGCGGGCGGCTACCTGCTCGTAGAGCCTATGAGGCATCAGCCCGGCGTTGGAAATTCCGCGATGATTGAAGGAACAGGTCGGTAAACGTCAGGCCCCGGTCTTCGGCAGCCTGTCTGAGCAGCTCCATAGCTCTTTCCGTTATGAGCCCCCCTGTCTCATCGAAGAGCTCCGGGTGCCTGGCCTGAAGCTCTACTCTCGTTCGCTCTACGCCAGCCTCCCACGCTGCCATGTTTTCGTCGTGTTCGGTCGCAGTAGTTTGAGGTCCGTCGTGCGTGGCCATCTCTCTCCGCCTGATTGGCAGGTTGCCACTCTAGTCTACCTCCCGGCAGCGATCGGATCGTCACCAGTGAGGCAACGGCTGTATCAAGGGTCGAGGGTGACGCCGAGGTGGCCGGCCGCCTCGTGGAAGGAGTCGACGACGGCCAGGCAGCCTTCGAGCACCAGCGTGGACGTCGCCGCCGTGCGGTAGCCGATCGCGGTCATGCCGGCCCGCCGGGCGGCCAGCACGCCGTTCGGGGAGTCCTCGATCACGGCACAGCGCTCGGGGGGCACACCCAGCAGCTCGGCACACTTCAGGAAGATGTCGGGCGCGGGCTTGCCGTGCTCGACTTCGTCGCCGCCGACGACGATCGGGAAGTGCTCCCGCACGCCGAGGTTCGTCAAGACCTGGTCGACCCAGGCATGGACGCTGGAGGAGCCGACGGCGCGCGGGACGTCGTGGTCGGCGAGGCGCTCGATCAGCTCGCGGGCGCCGGGGGGCGGGGTCAGCGGCCGGCCGAAGGCGCGCAGCACCTCGTCGCGGGTCTGGTCGACGTAGTAGTCGGCGCCGTGAGCGAGGCCCATGCGCGGGATGATGTCGGCGAGCATGTCGCGGTAGCGGACGCCGATGTAGCGGGCGTTCTCCTCGGGGCTGAGGTGCTTGCCCTCGCGGGCCAGGACGGAGTTGGTGGCGGCGAGATAGATCGGCTCGGAGTCGAGGAGGACGCCGTCGAGGTCGAAGATGACGGCGTCGAAGGCGCAGACGCGGGCGGGCTCGGACACGCCGGGAGTGTACCGGAAGGCCCTCACCTCCAGCCCCGCTCCCACGCGGGAGCGGGGCGCAGGAATCCTGGCACCCCTCCGCCGGGGGGAGGAAAGCCGACTCGCTGGCCCGATCGATCTCTCGAAGGAGGCGGGCGTTTCCTCACCGCGAGCGTGAGCGAGCGGACCTCTCGCGCCGAAGGTCCCCTCGCTGACGCTCGGAGTGAGGAAACGCAGGCCCTGCAGGCCACGACGATGCAGGGTCGGTGTCAGTAGGGGAACTGGAGGTCCGGGCGCTGCTGGGCGTACCTTCCCTGGGCGACGCCGAGGTTCTCCTGGAGCTGGATCGTCAGGCCGCCGTCGACGACGAGGGCGTGGCCGGTGATGAACGAGGCCTCCTCGGAGCAGAGGTAGACGATGGCGTTGGCGATGTCGACGGGGTGGCCGGTCCGGCGGAGCGGGTACTGCTGCTCGAAGTAGCGCAGGCCCTCGGGGTTCTCGTCCCAGCGCTCTTGCATCCGCTCGGTAACGATGTGGCCGGGGCAGATGGCGTTGACGCGGATGCCGTCGGGGCCGTAGTCGCAGGCCATCTGCCTGGTGACGCCGATGACGGCGAACTTGCCGGCCTCGTAGATCAGCGACTTCGGGGCGGCGAGCAGGCCGTGGACGGACGAGAGGTTGACGATCGAGCCGCCGCCGGCCTGGCGCATGTGGGGGACGGCGTACTTGGCGCCGAGGAACATCGACTTGACGAGGACGGCCATGCCGCGGTCCCAGGCCTCCTCGCTGACTTCGAGGGCGCCGCCGGCGGTGTCGGCGACGGAGGGGGAGTAGGCGTTGTTGACGAGGACCTGGAGCGAGCCCCAGAGGTCGACGGCCCGCTGGATCATCGCCTTGATGTCGTCGTGGTTGCCGGCATCGGCCTCCATGACCTCGGCGGTGCCGCCGGCCGACTTGATGCGGTCGGCGTTCTCGTTGGCGAGCTGGAGGTTGATGTCGGCGATGAGGACGCGGGCGCCCTCCTCGGCCAGGCGCCGCGCGGTGGCCCCGCCGATGCCGGTCGCCCCACCGGTCACGATCGCTACCTGCCCTGCCAGTCGCTCCATGTCACCCTCCTGGAGAGGCCCCACCCGGTGGGCGCAAGCCTTGCGCCCCTACCAGCGCGGATCGGGAGCAAGGGGCAGGTTAGGGATGTGAGTTGAACGGGTTGGGATCTGGAAACCTGCCCCTACACGGGAGACGGCAGTCCGATGCACATCCTGTTCAACCGACCATCCCGACCTGCCCTGTCGCGCTTCGCACTCCCGCACATCGGCGGAGAGCCGTAGGGTGCGGGCCGATGTTGCCAGCATGGTACCGGTCGGCGAGGGTACCATGGCCGGGGTCGTCCCGCGAACCTGCCGAGCACGGGCCGGTGAGCGCCTGCCGAGACGGGTTCGCACGAGCCTGCCGAGGCCGGGGCGGCGGAAGCCCGCCGCCGGTGGGCCGGGGACGCCAGGGAGGCACCAGGCGTGAAGATCGTCGCCATCGACAACCTGCTGATGCGGGTGGAGCGGCAGAACTGGCACTTCGTGAAGGTGACGACCGACGAGGGGATCGTCGGGATCGGCGAGGCGTCCGTCGAGGGGCGGGAGCGGACCGTCGCGGCGGCCGTCGACGAGCTCGGCCGCTACCTGATCGGGGAGGACCCGGGGCCGATCGAGCACCACTGGCAGCGGCTGCATCGGCACGGGTTCTGGCGGGGCGGGATCATCTTGAACTCGGCGATCTCGGGGATCGAGCAGGCGCTCTGGGACATCAAGGGGAAGAAGCTGGGCGCTCCGGTCTACGAGCTGCTGGGCGGGCCGACGCGGAACCGGGTCCA
>Ga0075430_100003207_pt1 | contig 13694 bp, 12 predicted proteins | sample RhiMetdeltSRZDD4_FD_75294 | JGI IMG/M metagenome (GOLD analysis project Ga0075430, IMG submission 75294) | Populus rhizosphere microbial communities from Tennessee, USA - Rhizosphere MetaG P. deltoides SRZDD4 | ecosystem: Host-associated > Plants > Roots > Rhizosphere > Soil | place: USA... | reverse complement strand
GCATGGCCGAAGAGCTCTGCGTCGAGCAGTGTTTCAGGAATGGCGCTGACATTGAGCGCGACGAAGCGGCCGCGATGACGCGGGCTTGTCTGGTGAATGGCGCGCGCGACCATTTCCTTGCCCGTCCCCGTTTCGCCGGTGATGAGCACGGTGCTCTTGCTCTGCGCGACCAGCTCCGCGCACTTGATCACCTCATCCATCGCGCGGCTTCGGCCGACGATGCCGTAGTGGTTGAAGTCGGCGTTACGCTCACTGATGAGATATTGCCGCTCGGACTGGAGGCGCTGCCGCTCGAGGGCGTGGCGGACGACTACCAGCAGTTCGTCCACTTCAAACGGCTTCTGGAGATAGTCGAGCGCGCCTAATTTCATCGCCTCGATGGCGCTTTCGACCGTTGCGTGCGCGGTCATCATCACGACCTGCGGGCGCTCGACGGCCGGGGTCGACTCGCTGAGCTCCCTCACCAGCTCGAGCCCGGTCATGCCCGGCATGATGTTGTCGATCACGAGCAGATCGAAGGATCGCTCCCCAAGCTGTTGCTGCACCGCGCGCGCGGAGGCCACTTCCACAACCTCGTGCCCCTCTTCGCGCAGTGCCCGCCCCAGGCGCTTAAGGATCTTGTCCTCGTCGTCGGCCAGCAGGATTGACCCGCGAATCGGTGTCACGGCCGCCCCTCAGCGCCGAGGGAGAAACGGTCACTGACGTTGTGTGCGGGGAGCGTGATGCGTAGTTCCGTGCCCTCGCCGGGCACGCTCACGATTTCGATGTGCCCGCCCAGGCCCTCGATGATGTTCTTTGCAATGGGCAGGCCGAGTCCGGTGCCCCCCCGTGTGGTGGTGAAGTATGGGTCGAAAATGTGCGCCATGTCGTCTGCGGAGATCCCCACTCCGCGATCCCGGATCGTCACGAGTGCCCTGTCGACATCGCGACGCGTCGAGACGTACACGTCTGCGTCGACGACCCCGACAGGGCCCCTGGCGGTGGCCGCTCCTGCGGCCACGGCATGTCTGGCGTTGGTCAGGATGTTTACAAGTGCCGTGCGCAGGCGTTCCGCGTCAGTGGTGATGACGGGCAGTCCGGGATCGAAATCCAGTGCAACGTGGGCATCGGGCGCGTCCGCCCAGGCGGCATCTACCGACGTTTGGCACAGTGCGTTGAGATCCACCTCGCGTCGCTCGAAGTGCATGGGTCGGGCAAAGTCGAGGACATCGCTCACGATGCGGTTAAGTCGCCTGGTCTCCTCGTCGATGTCCGCCACCGCCTCCCGACGCTCGGCGTCGCTGGCGTCCGCACGGCGCAGGCTTCGCAACGCGGCTTTGATGATCATCAACGGGTTGCGTACCTCGTGCGCGATGACCGTCGAGAGTCGGCCCAGTGATGACAGACGATCGCGCTGCGCCTCCGCCTGTTGGAACGTGGCGATCGAGTCTGTCAGGGTATTGAAGGTTGTCGCCAGCAGGCGTGCGTCCTCATCCTGCCAATCACCCGTCGTGAGCGTGACCTTGCGGGTCAGATCGCCTGTCGCTGCGATGTCACGCATGGCGGACGTCACAGCACTCAGCGGCCTCGTCATTGTGCGGGCCACCGCGTAGCTCAGGATGGTGGCGAGCAGGATCGCGACAATCAGTGCTCCAACCAGGCCCGAGCGGATCGTTGATAGCAGTCGCAGGCGCTCAGTACGCGAACGGAGAACCAGCGCCGCCGGTGCCAGCTCGCCGGGGGGCGCGCCGCCCTCGAGCGCGAGCGGTCGTGAACGGCCCAGAAATTCCTCGCCGCCGAGGGAAAGCGCGATGGGGCCTTCACGACGAGGCAAGGTGGCGACAGAGGTCAGGTCGCCGACACGTACGGTGGATGCAACAACCCGGTCGCCGGCAAGAAACGCGATTTCGCCGCCCGTGAGGCGTTTGAACTGCTGGGCCCGCGCGGCGTCAAGCAGGAACCCGACCGTGAGCCGTCCGAGGATGTCCGGCGGCGTACCGTCGAGTACGATTGGCACGCTGGTGACTTCGAGGAGGCCGTGCTCGAGCAGCCAGAAGGTCGCGTGCTCGCGGAGCGATGGGTCGCTGGCATCCGAGGGAATGCTCGGCAGTGCCACGCCGGACGTCGCGAGGACGTTTCCAGTACGACCGGTGAGGATGAGCACGTCTGCGGTGATTTCCCGGCGGTATTCATCCGCCAGGGGCTGTACGGTCGGAGGGTCCGCGGTTTCGACGGCGGCTTTGAGTTTAGGCAGATCGGCGACGAGGCGCGCCATGCGGGCGAAGGTGTCGGTCAGGGACGCCTGGTATTCCTGAACCAGGACCCCAGATTCATCAAGCTCACGTCCCAGCTCGGTTTCAGCATCCTCCGACGTACGCCAGTAGAGATATCCGAAGGCGAGCGCCAGCGCGAGCGTCACCAGCAGTGTGCACGCCAGGAAGATACGGTTGGTGAGTGAGGTGGAGATCCGCACGGGGTTGCGACACGTTCGGCTGCGAGTTGCGAGCCATCGCCCGCAGCGCTGCCGGAATTATACCGACTGCGGAATGGCGGTTTTTCCGGGTCGCCGCCTGTCGCCGATCGGCGACGAAGGGCGTAACAGCTTACGATTCGCGATCCCGGTCCACGTGCTCGCACGCGGTATACTCGGCGCTGACCCTGGGACCCGCGTCACGGTCGGCTGAGGCGGGTGGGGGCCATGGAGACCTGCGTGGCGTACATCATCTGCGAACCCTGCATCGGCACCAAAGACACGGCCTGCGTGGACGTTTGTCCGGTGGACTGCATCCATCCTCGCAAGGAAGAAGCGGGCTTCGAGGAGTCCACGATGCTTTACATTCACCCAGACGAATGCATCGACTGCGGCGCCTGCGTCCCGGCGTGTCCGGTGGAAGCGATTTTTGCACTCGACGAAGCTCCGGAGAAGTGGGCTCGGTTCATTCCGATGAATGCAGAGTTCTTTCAGAAATAGACCGACCCTCCAGGAAGGGTAGTTCCTCAATGCTGTCCTCGTGGCGTCGTGCGATTCCGGTGGCCGCCGTCGTAGTCGGTGCGTGCACCCTGGCCTTGAGTGCCCAGGACATCTCCAACGCCGACGCCGAGCTGCAGTATCAGCTCGGGAATCTGCTGAGCGACGAGATGCGGTATCCGGATGCGCTCGTGGCGTTCGATCTCGCCAGTCGCGCTCCAGACCTTGACCTCGCCGTACGCGCTCGCAAGGGGAAGGTGAGGACGGCGCTGCGCCTGGCCGAGTTCGTGACCGCGCGTAAAGATGCCGAGCGGCTCCGACAGGACGCGCCTACAGACTCCGAAGCCTCGACCCTCTATGCGGATGCCCTGTGGGCCACCGGCCTCTTCGACGAAGCAGACGTGGTCTATGAAGACGTGCTGCGGCGGGTGCCGGGCTCGTCGCGTGCGCGATTTGGCCTGGCCCGCTCCCTGGCGACCAGGAGTCGGTTGGACGAAGCGCTGAACGAAGGCCTGACGGCGCTTGCCGCCGCGCCGCGGGATGGCGAGATTCACGCCGGTGTTGGCGATATCTACGAGCAGCTCCACCGCTTCGATGAAGCCGCGGCGTCGTACACGAATTTCATCAACCTGCTCCCAAACAAGGACCGCGGCGACAGGGCCGCATGGTCGCGTGCGCAGGTGCAGTTTCTCAAAGCCTTCGACGGACGGGTACCAGTCGAGGTGGCACCGGAGTCACGCTCGAAGCTGCACATAGTGCCGTTCAGGCTCATCAGCGACAAGGTTATCGTGCAGGGACGGGTCAATGGTGGCCGCTTGCGGGACTTCACGCTCGACACCGGATCCGAGGAAGCGGTCATTACGCGCGAGACGGCCCAGGCTCAGAACGTGAAGCCGATCACCTCTACTCTCAGCGCGGGCGTCGGCGAGGTCGGCCTTCGCGGCCTCCAGCTCGCGCGGATAGACCGTCTCAACATCGGCACGCTCGAAGTCCGGAACCTGCCGGTCATGATCAACAACCCGGCACTGCGCGGGCTCCCGAAGCGTGCAGGAGAGAGTTTTTCGCCGATGTCGCTCGGCATGTCGATGACAATCGACTATCAGCGGCGGCTGTTGACGATCGGCGAGACGCTGCCAGACGAGGATGTGGACTTCCGACTGCCTATGCGCGTGCATCGCCTGGCCATGGTGCGCGGGATTGTCAACGCGAAGCAGCCTGCCTATTTCGTTGTGGATACCGGCGGTCAGGTGATCTCGATTAGCAAGGACACGGTCGAGGATCTCAATCTTCCACCCGGCGGTCCCCGCCGCATTCCGCTCCGCGTGTATGGGGTGTCTGGATGGGATCGCGATGCCTTCTTGCTGACGGGTCAGGACCTCGAGTTCGATCGCATCGAGTACAAGAACGTCCCGCTGGTCGTGCTCAACCTCCGCGCCCCGAGCCTGCTTCTCGGCTTCAGGCTCGGCGGGATCGTCGGCCACAAGTTCCTCGGAAAGTACCGCGTCACGATGGACATGACGCGAAGCGAGCTGCGCCTCAAGAAGTTCTGATGAAGGCGGACCTGAAGGTTCGCGTCTACTGCGCCGTGTCCTCCTACGTAGGCCAGGCCTTTAGTACGTAGGCGGGTCTTTAGTACGTAGGCCGGGTCTTTAGACCCGGCACCCCTTAGAAGTCGTATCCGATCCAGACCGCGAAGCGCGCCTTGCGGAAGGCGCTGCTCCCACCTTCCAGCCTGAACAGCGCGTCCTCCCACTGCTTGTTGAGGAGCGTTTTCCACGACCAGTCGAAGTGCACGGGGAATCCCAGTGCGAACGTCTCGAGGCCGAGGCCGTATGAGGCCCGCGAGTCCACAAGTCTGAATCCGGAAATGGTTTCGGCCGGCCCCCGCGTCTGGGTGATCTCACCGGTGATCAGATCCTGCTGCTGGCTGATCGTCGGCTGGTACTGGATGGACTTGTTCGAGAACCACTTGTATTGACCGCCTTCTGCGCCCACTTGATTGTCGAAGCTGGCGCCACCCAGGTTGGCGAACAACACGCCTCGAATCCCTCCGAGCACGCCGATCGGCGTCAGCATGGCCTCAATGAGGGGAAACCGCAGCTCCGCGTTGAAGAAGCCGGACTTCGAACCGAGGAACGAGAGATAGTCGTATCCGCGCAGCTCGGAGTTGCCACCGAAATACATGAACGTTGGCGAGTCGCCCCAGCTCCGGAAGCCACGGGCACGGAGGGCGAGCAGTCCCGACGTTCCAATCCGATGGTAATAACGCGCGTCAACCTCCGCCGTCTGGCGGGACAGCGAGTTGCCGATCTTCGGAGCGACCTCGTAGCCCACACGAACCGTGTTGCCGGACAACGGTCCAAACTCGCGGAACACCGTGGTTTCCTGCACGTAGTTCACACCGAATGGCACGAAGGTACCGCTCTGGAGAAGTTGCCGCCCGAACTGCTGGGTCTGATAGTCCTCGGAATAGGCCTGGAGTGAGGGGTCGTTGAATTCTTCCCGGTACTGCAGGATGCCTCCGGACACCTCGACGCGGCGGTAACGATTGAACGGGTAGATGCCGAATACCGTTCCGCCCCGAAGGGTCCTGGTCGCCTGCGCCAGATCGCGGTCGATGAGACCCGAGAACGATGGGTCGTAGAAGACGTTCGAGAGATTGCCGTAGAAGAACGTGGTCTGCGAGAACCCCTGGACCGCGTAGTTGAAACGGCGTGAGATGTTCTGGAACGAGAAGGCCAGTGTGCGGTACTGGGAGATCGAGGCCGCATACATGTTGAACTGCTTGTCACCCAGTACGTCGCTGAACGTCACGGCGGTCCCACCGAAGACATCGCCGCCGCTCGTCACGCCCACATTCAACGGCGGTCGTCCGTCGAGGAACATCTTCTCGAAGGTGCCCTTCGTTCGCTTGTTGTCGGGAATCAGCGTGTGGGTGAGTGGCGCTTGAAAGTCGATGATCTGCCCGGGCGAACCAAAATCACTCGACGCGGCGGTCGCAATCGGATCCCGCTGATCGAGGGTGTGCAGCTCGTACGTTCCCTTGTAGTAGGAGACGAAGGCGATCTTTGACATGCTGCCTTCTTTGAGCACCACCGTCGACACATTCCCTCCCACCGTGTCCGTGAGCTGGCGCAGCTCGCCGTTGCGGAGGTTCAGGGTCCAGACGTTGTAGACGCGCCCGTTGCGGGCGACTTCCGCGTCGATGGACTGGCTGGGGTCGAGCGCGGTGCTCGAGAAGACGAGCGTATCGGGATCCATGAACTGCGCCGCCGTGTCGTCATGCGTTCCGAAGGTCAACTGCGTCTTCGTGCCGGTGGCCAGGTCAATGCGGAACAGTTTTTCGTTGCCGCTGACACGGGTCAGGTAGACGAGGGAGCGGCCGTCGGGGGCCCAGGTGGGGCCGGAGTTGCCGAAGGCATCCTTGGTGACGTTGGTCAGCGCGCCGCTCTCGAGGTCGATGATGAAGATGTCACCTACGCCACCCTGCAGTGCCGCGAACGCCACGCGTTTCCCGTCCGGCGAGAAGTCCGGCGATTCCGGATCATCCACCGTCCGCATCGCAATACGTTGTTCGATATCGCGATTCAACACGTTCTGAACGATCAGCGTGCGCGACTTTTCGGCGCGGACAAAGTAGGCGATGCGGTCGCCAGTTGACGACCAGGAGATCCACGGGACCTGGTTGAAACGGCCACCGGGCTGCACGACGAACTCGAACCCCTTATCCTGGTCGAACCCGTTGGTCAGGTTGCGGATGACTGAGCCGTCCTTGGCCGAGATCAGCACGATGTCGAGCTCACGCTCTTTCCGGTTTCCCGTGGCGACGGCGATCAGATCGCCGGACGGCGACGGCTCAATCGAGACCGCTGCGTTGAACGGCGACTTCTCGGGATCGGGTGCGAGGTTCCGACCGTAGTCGGCCGGCCGCTCCTTGTCGCGAAAAGCCTTGAACCGATCTTTGAGGTATTTCTCGAACTGCTGGTCGAATTCCTCGGGCGTGAGCTTGAACGCCTCCATGTAGGCGTCTTCACCGCCGCCAATCACGGACTTGCGTAACGCGAAGAGGTATTGCCGCAGGCCTTCCTTGCCCCATTTCGATTCGATGAACTCGAAGACCGAGTGGCCCAGGTTGTAGACCATGCGCGCATTCGTGAAGTTGCCGTACTCGTTCATCTTGCTCATCTTCGGCACGATGTCGCTGACGGCGGCGTCGCGAATGGTCATCAGGTCCAGCGGCTGCCAGATGCCCGTCATGTAGTCCGACAGACCTTCATTGACCCACAGTGGCACGCTGCGGCGGATCAGCGAGGTTGGAATGATGTCGAACTCGAACTGGTGGGTGAGTTCGTGCACGATCGTGCGGTAGAGCAGGTCCGGCGGATCGTCAATCGGGAGCACGATGCGCTGGCGAAACGGTTCAGCAAATGCGCCGACGCCTTCCTGCGCTGCCCCCGGCACCACGTTCTGTTCCTGAAACTCGCTGCTGGTCTTGAAGACAATAAGGGGCACCTTGAAGGCCAAGTCGTACTTCAGCTCGGAGCTGACGTGCTGATAAGCGCTCTCGGCATAGCCGGCAATGCGCTCGAGGTGCTGCTCGATTTCAGGGTAGTAAAAAATCTCGAAATGGTCGGTCGTGTAGATCTGCCACCGGAAGTGGTCGTACCGAACCTGGTTCTTGCCGAAGTAGGGCACGAACGGCGTTTGGGCCGAGACCGGCACTGGCCCCGAAAGCACCAGCACAGCAGCAGCCGCGATGACGAGGAGGAGCCAGCGCAGAGGCGCAGCCCACATGGAGGTGCCGTGCATGCTGCGCAACGCCCCGACCGCACCGCGGACTGGCGTCGGGCGCGGGGTGGTCCCGCGCCGCGTCTGGTGGCTCATTGTTCGTTCTCCTCGCAGGCCGGTCGTAATCGCGAGCGCCGGAACCTGCCGTGTCGAGTGCGCGGAAACCAAGAGACCGCCGCGCGGCGAGACGCGATCTTACAGCCGACGGTTTCTGTGTCGCAATGAGCGACTGCCCAGTTGAAGCAATGGGTGTACCGACGGTGGATGCGAGGACCCCTGTGGGGCGAGCGAATCGAGGCCCTGCGGATGCCTCGGTTCCCGGGACGACTGTCATCCTGCGTAAACGGTCCCCGTATACACTGTGATCCGGGTCCGGGCGGTAGTTCCCGGAATAAACCGCCCTCATCGAGGGTTGTAACGCTCGTGACCCGTAAATCTGATGCTGAGACGTCGAGTTGCCGCGGATGCCGCACGCCGGGAGGCGCTGGCGAACGACGTGCTCGCGTTCCTCGAGCCGCTCTATTCGACCGCGTTACGTCTGACGCGCCAGCCGGCTGATGCCGAAGATCTGGTGCAGGATACCTACGTCAAGGCCCTGCGTTTTGCCGACAAGTTTGAGCCCGGCACGAACCTCCGCGCGTGGCTCTATACGATTCTCCACAATACCTGGCGCAATCGGCAGCGGGATGTGGCCAGGGCCGGGGTAAACGTCGATAGTGACGTCGTCGAGCAGGAGGGAACCAGACCCGAAGGGCCGTTGATGTTCGATACGCCGGAGCGCATCCTGCTTCGCGCGTCCATCGACGCGGATCTTCAGGCGGCGCTCGACGCTCTTCCCGAGGTGTTTCGTCAGGCCGTTTGGCTCAGAGACGTCGAAGAGTTCACTTACGCGGAGATCGCGGAGATGCTCGCGATTCCCCCTGGGACGGTGATGTCACGGATTGCCAGGGGACGGAAGCTCCTCTTTGAGCGTCTCAGTCATGTCGAGGATGCGGAAGCACCGCGCCCCGAGTTGGCTGGGCGGCGACGGTAGTTATGATGGGCAATATTCCGTGTCAGATGGAACGCCGATGAGAGACTGTCGAGGCACGCTCGAGCAGTTACCGGCTTACGTCGACGAGGCGCTCCCGCCTGAGTCACGAGCGGACGTTGCACGTCATTTGAGCCTGTGTCCGGGCTGTCGTCGTGAGGAAGTCGCCCAGCGCGGCGCGTCGACGATCCTGAGGCAACGGGCGGCCACTCTGAAGGCTGAGCACCTGCCGCCGGGCCTCCGGACGCGTTGCCAGGCGGCGATGTCCGCGAAACAACCGCCTTCGGCGCGCCGCTGGCTTGCTGTGCTGGTTCCCGCAGTGCTCGCGGCCGTCCTCATCGTCGCGACCGCCGCTGCGCTCTTCCGGGTGGCGACGGAGCGGTCGAACACCGTTTTGGCCGCGGAACTGACCGCAGACCACATCAAGTGTTTCCGTCTGTTCGCCTCGGGTAAGGGCAAGTCCGCAGACCCGGCGGCGCTCGAATCCATGCTTCGCGTCCGCTACGGCTGGGACGTGCATGTGCCTCCGTCCTCCGGTGCCGAAGCGTTACGATTGGATGGAGCGCGGCGGTGTTCGTACGCGGGTGGACCGATGCCGCATGTGATGTATCAGGCTCACGGCCAGAACGTATCGTTATTCATCCTGGAGGGTGTGACCCGGCCCGGCGCCGATGTCACCACGCTTGGGCATCGGGCGCGAATCTGGACGCGGGGCGGGAATACCTACGTGCTCGTGTCATCGGTTGCGGCCGGTACACTGAGCGATGTCGTCGGTTACGTGCAGCGTGAGGCACAATGAGGCCGAAAGCCCAATGAGTACGCCCCCCGAGCGAGCTGAACCCGAGCCCCTTCCCGACCCTCCTCCCGAGCGGGCGGCGATGAGCAGGGTAGCGGCATTTGCCGCGATGGGTATCGTGGCCTTCGCGATTCTCCTGCTGACGATGCTGACGCCGGGTGATCCAGTGGATCCCGACGCGCCTCCGCCCACCGCCGATGAATCCGCAGGGTCCGCTCCGGCTGATCCCAAAGACGCAGATGCTGTTGGAAAACCGGCGCAGCTCAACTTCACGCTGAAGGACATGAATGGCGTGGACGTGAAGCTGTCTTCGTTCAAGGGCAAGATCATCCTTCTGAACTTCTGGGCGACGTGGTGTGGCCCCTGCCGCGCGGAGATCCCGGCGCTCGTCGAACTTCAGAAGCGGTACGCCAACGATCTCGTGGTGCTCGGCTTCTCAGTCGACGACCCCGTGGACAAGCTGCGTCCCTACGCTCTTGCGTACAAGATCAACTATCCGATTCTGGTCGGCAGCGGCAGGGAAGAGGTGCAGGATGCGTTTGGCCCCCTCTGGGGCATTCCTGTGTCCGTGATCATCGCGCGCGACGGCAGGATTGCCAGAAAGCATTCAGGGATTGGCACGAAGGAACAGTTCGAACAGGAGATTAAATCCCTGCTGTAGTATGATTCGGACATGTTGAAGGGCTTTCCGCACGCCAGACTCGCCTGTGGTTGCCGTCTCGCGTTTCGTGAAGGTGTCGAAGGGAGCCCTGTGACGGTTATCGTCGACGAAAAGGGCGCCTCGTGCGGGATGGCGCTTCACGTCCGCGACTTGCCCGTGTACGACTTCCGCGAAGCCCTGCGTCCCCCGACGCGTGCACTGCCGCTCGAAGAAGAAGAGTTCGGCGAAGAAGGCTAGCGGCGAAGAACGGCTGGCGCTGCCGCCTGGTCGGCACTCACTCCTCAAGAAAACTGAATACGGACATCCGCCGCAAGCGGCAGATGGTCCGATGCGATGAGCGCCAGACGCGTTCGTGGCAGTTCCACGTGCGTCACCTCGACCTCGCCGTCGTAGTAGATGTGGTCCAGGTGCAGTACGGGAAAGACGCCAGGATAGGTTCGGCGGCGCTTCAGCGACCCACGCAGATCGATACTGCGAAGCCGTTCGTTCAGCATCGTCGTCGCGCGTCCCTTCATCCATTCGTTGAAGTCACCGAGAACGATTTTCGGCGTGCCCACCCGCTTGTCGGTGAGCATGGCGCTGAGACGCAGAGCCTGGTATCGGCGCTCGAGCACGGCTGTGCCGAGGTGGACGTTGTAAAGGTGGAGCGTCTTATCGCCAACAGCGATGTCCACGCGCTGGCAGCCCCGCGGTTCGCACGTCTTCCACGACAGGTCGTATTGGGAGTGGTGACGAATGGGCAGCCGGCTCAACACGACGTTGCCGAAGAGGCTGCCACGAAGGTGACGTGTGGGCGCCATCACCCACCCCATCCCGAGGAGCGCCCCCAGTTCCTCGGCATGCCCCGCCGACGTTGGCCCGGCACCAATCACTTCCTGCAATGCCACGACGTCGGGCTCGATCGCGCGGATGACGTCGGCGATGCGGCTCGGGTTGGTGCGGCCGTCGAGGCCGCGGCACCGGTGGATGTTGTACGTGGCGACGCGAAGCTTCACAGGGAGGGCGCCCGGCCCTCAACTACAATAGCTCGCATGGCGAAGCTGAAGAGCGAACTCGAGCTCACCTGTCCCTGTTGCGGCGCCACGATGGTCGTTGACGTCAATCTGGGACGTATTGTCTCCCATCGCGAACCTGAGCGCGGTCAGAGACCAGAGCTGGACCAGGCGGCACGCATCGTCGCTGACCAGGCGGCTCGACGGGAAGCACTCTTCGAACAGTCGGTCGAGGCCGAGCGTACACGAGACGATGACTTGGCGCGACGATTCGAGGAGGCACTGAACCAGGCGCGGAAAGAGCCGATCACCAAGCCGACCCGCGACTTCGACCTCGACTGACGCCGGCCTGAAGGCCCGGCCTACATACCTACCCGTGAGTCCGGAAGTCGGGCGGCAGTTCCGTCCATCGGTCACGTCGCGGGTAGAATTTCCACGGCTTGTAGCCGTGGGCTTCGTAGAAGCGTTTGTATTTATCCCGCCACCGCTCGATGCGCGTGGGGGAGTACGCAATCCGACGGTGCCGCCATTCGAGCAGCATACGCTCGACCTTCCAGACGTTCGTCGTGGCCAGGCGCCAGTCGTACGACCCCAGAACCCTCAGATCGACCACGGCGTAGGCTTTGATCGCGCCCGTGAAATCAACATAGGGGAGCTGGTAGCTCAGTGCGAGGGCCCGTGGCGTTGCGAAAACAGGACGACGACCGTGAAGGCCGGGATCGCGGGAGCGTGCCACCGAACCCCAACCTGTGGTCGTGCGATAGACAAAGATCACGTGGTCGAGCAGGTCGATTGACTCGAAGCTGAGTACGAGCGGGGGATATCGATGCTGCTCGAGGATGGTGGCTGCGGCGAGCGCCGCCTCCAGGCAATGCGCGGTCCCCGTTCGAACCACTCCGCGAAGGGACCTCAGCGTCTCTCCCTCCTTTTCGCTGTTGTAAGGGAGGTCGTTCAACCACCGCTGCACGGCGAGGGGTGTTGACAGACTCGCAATGAGCCGCCGTTCGCCTCTGGTGAAGGCGAGGACCGGCGGCACGATTGCCTTAGTTGGTGGAAGCGGCAGCCGCCTGGAGTTCGGCAATGAGGTCCGAAGGTGTCCATCGATTCGTGGAGTGCAACGTTGCCAGACGCCCCTTCGAATCGATGACGGCCGTGCCCAGATTGTGAATGAGAACGGGACTCCCGTTCCGAGTCACGGTCACGCCGAACCGACTCGCAAACGACGCGATATCCTCGGTCTTGCCCGTGGCAAATCGCCAGACCTTCGGATCAGCCTGCGTGCGACGAGCCTGTGCATTGAGAATCTCAGGGGTGTCGAATTCCGGGTCGAAGCTGATTGACAGCAGTTGCACGTCTCCGAGGCCCTGCGTGCTCTGGAGCGCCTTCTGCACCGCGAGGAAGTTCTGATTCATCAGCGGACAGAACTCCGCATCTGGACACCGGGTGTAGATGAAGGTCAGCGCGAGGCGGCGCCCTCGGTAGGACGCGAGCGTAAACGGTTTGCCGTCTTCGTTTACGAGCGTGACGTCAGGCACAGCGTCACCGCTCTTCACCATATCGAGGGCGGAGACCTCGGGCTGAACTGGAGGCACGGCGACCTCGGCATGTCCGGTCTTCGTCAGCGACGAAAGATAGGCAGTGGTTTCTCCCACGACGAGGGTGGCCGTGATCATGTCGCCTGCGGTCTTGTCCTTCAGCAGGTCGGCGTCATTGACCTTGTACGGCATGGTCATGGCCATCATGAACCCCGGGATGTCCTCGTGCTTGACGAGGACTTCCTGGCTCTCGGGTTTGATGGACAGGATCTGCCCCGTGAGCTGGTACTCCTTCGCCGGCGGTTCCCGTTGGCAACCGGCACACAGGGCGGCGATGACAACTAGTCGTGCGATCGACATCTTCAGTAATGTACCAACTTTGCGTCCCGGAGGCCATGTTCGAACGGTGGCGAGGGATCGCACGTCGGCTGCAGGAGGTCAATGATGGCTGTTCGAGTCGGGACGTCAGGCTACAACTATCCGGAATGGAAAGGGACCTTCTACCCGGAGACCATGCCGGTCGCGAAAATGCTGCCCTACTACGCCGAACGTTTCTCAACCGTCGAGATCAACTACACGTTCTATCGGATGCCGAACGAAAAGATCGTCTCGGGTTGGAGCCTTGCGACGCCTCCTGGGTTCCGGCTGACGCTCAAGGCGCCGAAGCGGATTACACACGATGCACGCCTCCGCAACTGCGGCGACGCGGTACGCCAGTTTCTCGACGTCGCGGCCACGCTCGGTCCGAAGCTAGGGGCGCTGCTGTTCCAGTTACCGCCGAATCTCAAGCAGGACCTTCCGCTTTTCGACGCGTTTCTCGAGGGCGTGGCTCCCGGCGCGCCCGCGGCGTTCGAGTTCAGGCACCCGTCGTGGTTCAGCGATGAGGTATTCGAGCGATTGAGGGCTCGTAACCTGGCGCTCTGTGTTGCCGACAGCGAAAAGCTT
>Ga0075430_100003205_pt1 | contig 13700 bp, 13 predicted proteins | sample RhiMetdeltSRZDD4_FD_75294 | JGI IMG/M metagenome (GOLD analysis project Ga0075430, IMG submission 75294) | Populus rhizosphere microbial communities from Tennessee, USA - Rhizosphere MetaG P. deltoides SRZDD4 | ecosystem: Host-associated > Plants > Roots > Rhizosphere > Soil | place: USA... | reverse complement strand
CACGCGTTTCGCAACGGCCTGATCCCGACGATCACGGTCGCGGGCCTCGCGATCAGCTATCTCCTGGCCGGCGCCGTCATCACCGAGACGGTCTTCGCGCGTCCGGGCATCGGCCGTACTGTCGTCGCCGCCGTCAGCCAGCACGACATCCCGGTCGTCCAGGGCTTCGTGATGCTGTTCGCCGTCGTCTTCGTCGTCGTGAACATCGTCATCGACCTGCTGTACGTGGTCGCGGACCCACGCATCACCACAGGCCGGGCGGCGCTCGCATGATCCGCCGCGTGACGATCGGGCTGGCGCTGGTGGTCGTCGCGGTCTTCGTCGTCTGGGCGATCGTGCCGGGCATGATCGCTCCGGGCGAACCGGGCACGACGGACCTGCTGAACACCTTCGCGTCGCCGTCGTGGGCACACCCCTTCGGCACCGACGACCTCGGGCGCGACGTCTTCGACCGCGTCGTGCACGGCACGCGTTCGTCGATCCTCGTCGGCCTCGGCGCGACGCTGATCTCACTGCTCCTCGGCGGAACCGTCGGACTGGTGTGCGGCCTCTCGCGCGGGTGGCTCGGCCAGGCGCTCGCGCGAGTCGTCGACATGCTGATGTCGTTCCCGGGCCTGCTGATGGCGCTGACGATCATCTCCGTCGTCGGCTCCGGGTCGCGCAACATCGCGCTGGCACTCGGCGTCGCCTCGCTGCCGGCCTTCGCGCGGCTGGTTCGCGGCGAGGTGCTGCGCGTGCGCGACCAGCCGTTCATCGACGCGGCGGTCGGTGCGGGCGTACGCCGCAGCGCGATCGTCATCCGTCACGTGATTCCCAACGTCGCCGGCGCGATCCTCGCCTTCGCCGGCATCGCGCTCGGCATCGACATCATCGCCGCCTCGTCGCTCTCGTTCCTCGGCTTCGGGCCGGCGCTGCCCGCCGCCGACTGGGGCTCGCTGATCGCCGGCGGACGCGACTCGGTCAGCGACGCGTGGTGGATCACCTTCTTCCCCGGCCTGATGGTCGCCCTCGTCGTGCTGGCCGTCACACGGCTCAGCTCGCGCGGTGGCGCCGGCCCGCTGGAGCCCGCGGCATGACCGTCCTGTCAGTCGATCGCCTGGCCGTCAGCTACGCGACCCGCAACGGGTCGGTCGAAGCGGTGCGCGACGCGAGCCTCACGATCGAGCGCGGCGAGACGGTCGCGCTCGTCGGCGAGTCGGGCTCGGGCAAGAGCACGATCGCGCTGGCGACGCTGGGGCTGCTCGGCGAGCAGGCGCGGATCGGCCACGGCTCGATCGCGCTGAACGGGCGCGAGCTCGTCGGGCTCGACGAGGCGGAGTTGCGGAAGCTGCGCGGGGTCGAGATCGGCTACGTGCCACAGGATCCGCTGGCGGCACTGAACCCGGTCCAGCGCATCGGCGCCCAGGTGGCCGAGACGCTCGTGATCCACGGTCTCGCGTCCGGCCGCGAGGCCCAGGCGCGTGCGCTCGAGGCGATGGAGCACGCCGGTCTGCGGCAGCCCGACGTGCTCGCGAAGCTCTATCCGCACGAGCTCTCCGGCGGCATGCGCCAGCGTGTTCTGATCGCCTCGGCGATGGTCGCGCGTCCCGGCCTGATCGTGGCCGACGAGCCGACCAGCGCACTCGACGTCACGGTCCAGCGCCAGATCCTCGACCAGCTCGAGCTGCTGAAGCGGGAGCTGGGCCTCTCGATCCTGTTCATCACCCATGACTTGGCGCTGGCGGCACAGCGCGCCGCGCGCGTCGTCGTGCTGCAGGACGGCAACAGCGTCGAGCACGGTCCCGCGGCCGACGTGCTGACACGGCCGCGGCATCCTTACAGCAAGGCGCTGGTTGCCAGCGCGCCGCGCCTGCGCGGCGACGCACCGGCCGCGGCGACGACGTCGCGGCGGCAGCCGTCGCCACCGCTGCTGCGCGTCGAGGGCCTCGTCAAGGAGTTCGCCCTGCGCGGCCAGCGCGGCGCGCGGCGCCGCGCAGTCGACGGCGTCAGCTTCACGATCGGGCGCGGCGAGACGCTCGGGCTCGTCGGCGAGTCCGGCTCGGGCAAGACGACGGCCGCGCGGATCGTGCTGCGGCTGCTGGAGCCGTCGGAGGGGACGGTCGCCTTCGGCGATCAGGACCTGCTCGCGCTGCGGGGCGAGGAGCTTCGCCAGGCGCGCCGCCACGTGCAGCCGATCTTCCAGGACCCGCTGACGGCGCTCGACCCGCGCTTCAGCGTCGAGCAGACGATCGCCGAGCCGCTGCGCGCATTCCGCGATGGAGATCGGCAGCAGCGTCGCGCGCGCGTGCGCGAGTTGCTCGACGCGGTGCGCCTGCCCGAGGCGCTCGCGACGCGCCGCTCGACGCAGCTCTCGGGCGGTCAGCGCCAGCGCGTCGCGATCGCGCGGGCGCTCGCGCTTCGTCCCGACCTCGTGGTCTGCGACGAGATCGTCTCCGCGCTCGACGTCTCCGTCCAGGCCCAGATCCTGAGCCTGCTCGGCGACCTGCAGCGGGATCTCGGGGTCAGCCTCCTCTTCATCTCCCACGACCTCGCCGTCGTGCGCTCCATCGCCCATCGCGTCTGCGTGATGAGCAACGGCGCAATCGTCGAAGAGGGCGACAGCGCGTCGGTGCTTCTGGCACCGGCGCATCCCTACACCCAAGCGCTGGTCGATGCGGTCCCGGACCTACCGCCAGCAGACCAAGAGGACCAAACATGGACATCGGTCTCGTCAACTTTGGCACGACGCTGAGCGACCCGAACACGGGCCACACCGTCACCCAGCACGAGCGGCTGCGGGAGGTCGTCGACGGCGGCGTCCTGGCCGAGCAGCTCGGGTTCGCCTGGTACGCGCTCGGCGAGCACCACTTCGGCGAGAGCGACCTGATCTCGTCGCCGGCCGTCGTGCTCGCGGCGATCGCCCAGCGCACGTCGTCGATCACCCTGGCGACCGCGACGACGCTGGTCGCCAACCGCGACCCAGTGCTGGTCGCCGAGGATTACGCCACGGTCGACCTGCTCAGCGACGGGCGCCTGCAGCTGATCGCCGGCGGGTCGTTCTTCGAGGAGCCCTACGTGGTCTTCGACCAGGACCCGGCCAGCAAGCCCGCCCGCAAGCGCGAAAACCTTGAGCTGCTGGTGCGCCTCTGGAGCGAGGAGCGCGTGACCTGGAAGGGCACCTTCCGGCCGGCGCTCGACGAGGTCCTGCTCCAGCCGCGGCTGCTGCAGGACGCGCCGCCGGTGTGGGTCAGCGGCGGTCCGGGCCCGGACTCCGCCGAGCTCGCCGTCGACCTCGGGCTGCCGATGGTGTTCGGCACGATCGCCAGGAACCCCGAGGAGCACGTGCCGACGTTCCAGCGCTATCGCGAGCTGTGGGCCGAGCGCGGGCTTCCGCCCGAGGCCGCCCGCACCGGCGCCGCGAGCCACGTCTTCGTCGCGGAGAGCAGCCAGGAGGCGAAGTCCCTGTGGCGCGCCTACTTCGCCAACTACTTCAGCCGCGGCAAGCTCCCGCCCGGCGCTCCTCGGCGCGAGGTCGACTTCGACCAGGCGATCGGGGCCGGGCCGGCGATCTGCGGCAGCCCCGCGGAGGTCGTCGATAAGCTCGGCCGCCTGCATGAGCTGTGGGGTCAGGACCTGCACCTGATGGCGATCGACATCGGCGGCATCCCGTACGCCAAGGTCGCTCGTGCGATGGAGCTGGTGGCCTCGGACGTGATTCCCCAGGTCGCGAGCCTCGGCGCGGAGAGGACGGTGGTGGCGGGTGCTTGACCCTGAGCTTCGCGAGCTCGCGATCGGCCGCTCGAGCGTGACGCTCGCGACGCTGATGCCCGGCGGGCAGCCCCAGATCAGCCTGGTCTGGGCGCACGCCGACGACGAGCATCTGCTGATCGGCACCAACGAGTCGCGCCAGAAGTACCGCAACGCCGCGGCGGACCCTCGCGTCACGGTGCTGCTCGCCGACGAGGAGGGCACGAGCGGCTACGTCGAGGTCCGTGGCAGCGTCGTCGCGTTCGAGCGTGGCGAGGCGGCGAAGGAGCTGGCCGATACGACGTTCACGAAGTGGACCGGCTCGCCGCCGAACTTCCCCATCGGTGACGATCGCGTCGTCCTGCGGATCGCGCCCGATCGCGTCCGCTGGCACCGCCCGCGCGGATGAGCGCGCTCGAGGAACTGGGCCCGGTCGTCGGCGCAGGCTGGCTCGCGTCGCGGCTCGGCGAGGTCGTCGTCGCCGACGTGCGCTGGTACCTCGACGGCAGCTCGGGGCATGACGCGTACCTGCGTGAGCATCTGCCCGGAGCGGTCTGGGTCGATGTCGACAACGACGTCTCCGCCGCGCCCAGCGTCACCGGTGGCAGGCACCCGCTGCCGGATCCGGCGTCGTTCGCCGATCGGCTCGGCCGGATCGGCATCGGCGACGACGACGTGGTCGTCGCCTACGACGACCAGGGCGGCGGCTTCGCCGCCCGCCTGGTCTGGCTGCTGCGCCGGATCGGTCAGCCGGCGGCACTGCTCGACGGCGGGCTCGACGGCTGGCCGGGAGCGCGCGAGGCGGGCGCGGTCGTGCGCCCGCCGGTGACCCGCGTGGCACGCCCGTGGCCGCCGGACTTGCTGCGCACGGCGAACGAGGCGCAGGCGGCGGCGCTCGCGCCCGGCGGCGTGGTGCTCGACGCGCGAGCGCACGGCCGCTACACGGGCGAGGTCGCGCTGCCGGGCGAGGTCAGGACCGGCCACGTCCCCGGCGCGGTCAGCGCGCCGTGGGCCGAGAACCTCGGCGCGGACGGGCTGTTCCTGTCGCCCGCCGAGCTCCGCGAGCGTTACGGCGCGCTCGGTGTCGCCGAAGGACGCGACGCGATCGTCTACTGCGGCTCCGGCGTCACCGCCTGTCACGACCTGATCGCGCTCGAGCACGCCGGCCTGCCGCCGGCGGGCCTCTACGCGGGCTCGTGGTCCGCGTGGTCGGCCGACCCGGAGCGGCCGATCGTGGCCGGGCCCTCGCCCGGTGGGCCCGGGTAACTGGCCACAGCCCGCCGTTCTATATCCAGTTATATTTCTCGGCCGGTGCGCGCGATCGGTCGCGCGGCCGTATCGGTTGAGACGGGGGCGACACCGCCGCCTGCTCATGAGACGCTTGCCCTGAGGAGTCGTGTGGTGCCTTCCGTTTCCTACCGCGGACCCGATCGCTGATGCGCGCCGTGGTCATGCGCGAGTTCGGCGCGCCGAGCGTCCTCGCCGTCGACGACGCCGCGGATCCCACACCTGGGCCGGGTGAGGCACTCGTCCGCGTCGCGGCGGTCGAGGTCTCTCCCGTACGCGACGCGGCCACACGCTCGGGCAAGCACCCGTTCTCACAGGCGGTGACGCTGCCGCACATCCTCGGCGGCGACTTCTCCGGGACGGTCGAGGCCGTCGGCGAGGGTGTCGACCCGGCCTGGGTCGGCCGCCGCGTCGCCGGCATCAACGAGGTCGCCTGCGGGCACTGCCCGAACTGCCTCGCCGGCTTCGACGAGTCCTGTGACTCGCTGAACATGATGGGTGTCCACCGCAACGGCACCTACGCGGAGCTGGCGACGACGCCGATCTCGACGCTGCACCAGATTCCGGACGGAATGAGCTTCGAGGAGGCTGCCGCCTTCGCCTCGGACGGGCCGATCGCCTACGTGCAGCTCGAGAAGGGTGAGGTCACCGAGGGCACCTGGCTGCTCGTCCCCGGCGCCGCCGGTGGGCTCGGCAGCACGCTGGTCTCGATGGCAGCGTCGCGCGGCGCGAACGTGATCGCGATGTCACGCCGCGACCCGGCGATGCTCGAGCGCTGGGGCGCGACCGCGACGGTCAGCGGCAGCGACGAGAACCTCGCCGAGCGGCTGCTCGAGATCACGGGTGGTCACGGCGTCGACGTCGCGATCGACAACATCGCCCTGGCGGGCCCGTTCGAGCAGTACATGCAGGCGCTCGCGGTGCGCGGTCGCGTGATCATGTCGGGCGCCGTCAGCCACGCGCCGCTCAGCTTCTCCGGCCTGCCGTTCTACCTGAAGTCGCAGTCGATCATCGGTGTCCGCACGGGCAACACGGCCAACACCGCCGGCTTCTGGGTCGAGTTCGCCAACGGCCTCCGGATCCCCGAGGAGACGTATGGCAGCCTCCCGCTCAGCCAGGCGGCGGCGGCGCACGAGCTGATGGCGTCCGGCGACAAGGTCGGCCACCTCGTGCTGGTCAACGACCTCGGTTAGCCGGCGGTCGCTCAGCTCGCCCGACCGCGCTACTGCGGTCGGGCGAACATGAAGGTCATCGCGCGAGCTCGCCGACGTCTGCGGCGAGTGCTGCGTCGACATCTTCGTAACGCTGCGCGATCAGCGTCTTGTGCCAGTCGTCGGTGACTGCGAGGAAGCGGCGCTCCGCCACGGCCGCGATAGCGGCTTCGGCGACGTCAGCCGGCTGGCGAAGCTCGATTCCCTCTGAACCGGCTGCCTTGATCCCGGCCTGCGCGGCGTCGACGTGCGTGGGTGTCGCGACCGGGCCGGGACAGACGCAGACGACGACGATGCCCTGAGGTGCGAGTGTGAGGTGAAGCGACTGACTCAGCGCGAATACGGCGGCCTTCATCGTCACGAGCGTCGCGATATCGGGGTTGATGGGCATGAATGCGCCGATCGAGCACGTGTTGATGACCGCACCCTCACTACGAAGCAACATGCCGGGAACGAAGGCTCGGACACCGCGTACCATGCTCAGAACGTCGATCTCGAAGGCGTCTCGCCAGATGCCGATGTCGAGCTCCTGCGGCTGGCCGGGATGAAGCACACCGACGTTGTTCACGAGCACGTCGCAGCGGCCGTGACGTTCGATGACCGCTTCGCTCATCGCCGCGTAGCTCACGTCGTCGGAGACGTCGCATTCAATGAACTCGACACCACCCTGGTGCTGGCCTAGCGCAACGACTGTCTCGTTCCCGCGGTCGCGGTCGATGTCCACGACGACCACGTGCAAACCCTGCTGGGCATAGGTCGCCGCGATCGCGCGTCCGATCCCAGATCCGGCGCCCGTGACAACCGCAACACGTTTGCTCATCACTTGCCGCGAGCGGCGATAGTCACCGTGAGCCGAAGGAATGTCAAAGCGATGATCATGTGCTTACTCCACGAGAAATCGAAGGTGGCATCGAGCGCGGGCTTGCGCTCTGGGCATCGGGCGGCCAGACGGTCAACCTCTCCCGCCGGCAGTTGCTGCAACTTCGAGCAACTGCAAGTATGAGCGCCTTGCCAGAGAATCGGATTAAGCGATTTCTGATGGAGCCATAGCATCTCGCGATGTCCTTCGACGTAGATCTCAGGGCAGTTCGCTTTCTCATCGCGGCCAGCGAGGAGGGATCGCTCACTGAGGCCGCCAGACGACTGCACTTCTCCCAGCCTGGGCTGAGCGTGCAGATTCGGCATCTCGAGCGGCACCTCGGCACACCCTTGCTCGTCCGCGACCATCGCGGCGTGACGCTGACGCCGGCCGGCGAGGTGGCGGTGCGCGAGGGAAGACGCCTACTGCGCCTTGCCGAGTCGTTCCACAATGATGTCAGGGCGCTTGCCGGTGGGGCCCAGCCGCAGCTGCGCCTCCAGTTTCACTCCAATGGCGCCGCGGAACTGATGCCGCTGTTGATCCGAGGGTTCGAACAGCGGCGGCCGGACGTCAAACTCCTGCTGCACGAGTTCGACCTCGCCGATCCGCTTGCGGGCCTCCGAGACGGAACGACCGACGCCCTGTTGCTGCGCTTGCCACTCGACGGCACCGAAGACCTGGCGGTCATGGACCTCTTCTCAGAGCCCCGCGTTGTTGCCCTGTCGCGCGATCATCGACTCGCGACCCACGCCTCGGTCAAGGCGGAGGATCTGCTCGACGAACGCTGGGTCGTCGGAATGCCGTCCGGAACGTCCCGTGACTTCTGGACCCTGCAGTCGTATCGGCGTTCGCCGGCCACCATCATCAGCGAGGGCCGATCGGTCGCCGAACTGTGGCCGGTCGTCGCGTCCGGCCGAGCCGTCTTGACGTGCCCGGCATCGGCAGTCCGCTACGAGAACAGACCCGAGCTGGCCTTTGTGCCGATCGAGGACGTCGAGCCTTCAGTATGTGCTCTGGCCTGGCATCCCGACAACGCGCGACCGGAGTTGCGCGCGCTCATCGAGGCGGCGGAGCACGCATGCAGGCACCTACCGCCTGAGCTGGAACCGGTAACCGCCTGACCCGTGGCGCGCCAGCCGTTACGCGCAGGCAGTTGGCACTGAGAACAAGCCGATGCCGGCTCAAGCGAATCCTTACCGTCCCATCGCAAATCACTGGCAGCCGCGACTCCGGGCTCACTTATTATCGTACGTCTGAGCCGGCCCGGCATACGGTTGGTTCGAGGGAGATCGCGTTTCACGAGGCTTGACGCCGCCGAGGTGTCATCAAATTGTGTGGACCTTGACGACTGCCCCTCTACAGCTTGACTGACCAAGACTGCTGACACCGATCGCGTTCGCCGGCGGGCCGATCTGGGAGGAGAGACAATGAATGTGCGTATGACCATTGCCGCGACCGTCACGATGTGTTGCGTCGCGCTGCTCGGGAGCGGCTCTGCCAGCGCGGCCGACACTGGCGCGAAGGCTGCTGCCGCAGCGCCGATTCGCGTCGGCGTAGTCTGCACGTGCTCGGGCCCTCAGGGAAGTGGGCAGGCGGGCCTGAAGACGTTTGACAACGCGTGGGCCAAGTGGACCAATACGCACGGTGGCATCAACGGCCATCCGGTAAAGCTGTACTTCGCAGACGACGGCGGTGATGCGACGAAGTCGGGAACGCTCGTGCGGCGTTTGATCGCCGAGAACAGGATCCAGGCGATCGCGGGCTACTTCACGACGCAGACCGCGAGTTGGGCGGCAGATGTGGAGAAGGCGGGCATCCCGGTGATCGGATCGCCGAGCACGGCGATCGCAGAATTCACTCAACCCAACTTCTTTCCGACGGGTTACAACCAGGTCAGCGGATCCTACGCAGCCCTCGCCGCTGCCAAGACGTACGGTGTGAGGAAAATGGCAGTGTTTTACTGCGCCGAGGCGCCCGTCTGCAGCCAGCTACCGGGGCTGCTGTCAGCTATGGCGACGCTGCAGGGTGCGGGCGTTACGGTGGCAGCATCCGCGAAGGTTGCCGTGTCGGAGCCGAGCTACGCCGCCCAATGCCTCGCGGCTAAGAACGCCGGCGCACAGTCAGCCATCATTTTCGCCGATCCGAACACTGCATCGCGACTGTTGACTCAGTGTCTTCAGCAGGGGTGGAAGCTGTTTGATCTCTCCCTCACCATTGGACACAACGAGCCTCAGCGGATCAAGGGGCTACGACTGTCTCTCACGACTGCACAACTCGGCATTGAGGACACCACGACGCCGGGCGGACGGCTTTTCCACCAGGTGATCGCCAGGTATGCGCCGAGTCTGCCGAAATCGAATGGGTACAACAGCACGGTTGGGATGGCGAACGCCTCGCTGCAGATGTTCGCCACTGCGGCCAAGAGAGCGAAGTTGACGCCGCGCTCTTCGCCGTCGGTCCTGGTTCGTGGGCTCCATGGCGTGAAGCGGGAGACGTTGGGCGGCCTGATCGCGCCGGTGACGTACACCGCGGGCAAGCCGACGTTCGGAGCCTGCTGGTTCTACAACACGTACAGCGCCACGGCCAAGACCTGGCGGGCCAACCCGAAGCCGGAGTGCCTCTCGGCGACGAAGAAGGCGGCTCTCCAGAAGCTCGCGAGCGGCGGCTGAGGCGGCGCGCCACGCAAGGAACTGATGTTGAAGCTGAGGGGGTGCTTCGTCGGCGAGGCGAGGCACCGCCAAGGCGCGCCTGCGCCGCAGGCCGTCGTATCCACAGATGAGCTCTGGACCGTGTCCCGAGCCCGAGCCGTTCCCGAAGGAGCCACATGTCGCTTGAGCAGAACAAGCAGGTGTTTCTGGACGTCATCGAACGGGTGATCAACCCTGGCGATCTCGTCGCCGCTGACGAGCTGATCGACGAGAACTTCGAGATCCATCGCACAGGCCTGCACACGACGATCACGTTGCTTTCAGCAGGTGCCGAGGAGAGCGACGAACGGCAGATCTCCCGGCTCGATGCGTTCAAACAGGGCTTGGGAATGATGCGTGCGGCGTTTCCGGATTGGCGTCACGAGGTGCAGCGGGATTCGTTGATCGCCGAGGGCGACCTCGTCGCCGGCCGCTGGAAGCTCGAGGCTACGCACCGAGGCAACTTCCTGGGGATCGAGGCGACGGGAAGGCACGTCGTGATGGATGAGGCCGGGATCATGAGGATCGTCGGTGGCAAGATGGTCGAGGGGTGGTTCATCGGTGACGAGCTCGGCTTCGTCACCGCTCTCGATCTCGTGGCGATAAAGAGGTAAGCCGCGAGCTCTTCAGTCGCGACGCACGCCGGCCACTGGGGTGCTCAGGTCAGCGGCAGCCGCGGCGGCGCGGTCTTGACCCGCTGCACCAGCAATCGGATCGTCAGCAGGCCGAAGGCGAAGCCGCCGATGTGCGCGAAGTAGGCGACGCCGCCTCCGCCGACGGGGTCGCTGAGGTCGAGCGCGCCGAAGATCAGCTGCTGGAGGAACCAGATCCCGAGCATCACCAGCGCCGGGATCTCGATCACGGTGAAGAAGAAGACGATCAGGATCAACGTCAGCACCCGCGCGCGCGGATAGAGCACGGCGTAGCCACCGAGGACGGCGGCGATCGCGCCCGAGGCGCCGATCGTCGGCACCGCCGCGCTCGGATCGACGAGCGTCTGCAGCGCCAGCGCGGCCAAGCCGCCGAGGACGTAGAAGGCGATGAAGCGGACGCGTCCGAGCGCGTCCTCGATGTTGTTGCCGAAGATCCACAGGAACAGCATGTTGCCGCCGAGGTGCAGCAGCCCGCCGTGCATGAACATCGCCGTGAACGGTGTGATCCAGGGGCTCGGCTGGTCGGCCGGGTAGACCTGGCCCGAGCAGGTGAAGTTGCTCGCGTCGGCGACGTTGCCGACGACCTCGAAGCCGCAGTGGTGGCCCGGGTGCGTCAGCTCGAACGGCACGGCGCCGTAGTCGGCGAGGTTCGTCAGGTAGTGCGCCGAGCTCGGGTCGCCGAACGTGAGCCCGCCCTTCTGCCAGAAGAAATAGGCGATGACGTTCGCGAGGATCAGCGCGATCGTCAGGATCGGGACGCGATCCGTGGGGATGTTGTCCTTGAGCGGGAACACTCGCGGCTGAGGCTATTCGCGAATCCGGCGCGGCGTTCAGGCGGTCGCCGCGAGCGGGCCGACGCCGGGCTGGTCGTGCTTGACGGCCTCGTCGGCGTGGTAGCTCGAGCGCACGAGCGGGCCCGCGGCGACGTGCTCGAAGCCCATCGCGTAGGCGGCCTGCTCGAGCGCGGCGAACTCGTCCGGGTGCCAGTAGCGGACCACCGGCAGGTGGCGCTCGGACGGGCGCAGGTACTGGCCGACGGTGAGGATCGTCACGCCGTTGCTGCGCAGGTCCTCGAACGCGGCGACCATCTCGTCGTGGGTCTCGCCGAGCCCGACCATCAGCCCGGACTTGGTCTTGACCGTGCCCTCGCCGTAGATCCGCGCGTTGGACAGCACGCGCAGCGAGCGCTGCCACGTCGACCCGCGCCGGGCGACCGAGTACAGCCGCGGCACGACCTCGACGTTGTGGTTGAAGACGTCGGGGCGCTCGGCGATGACCATCGCCAGCGGCATCTCCTGACCCTGGAAGTCGGGCGTCAGCACCTCGACCTTGCAGTCCGGCGCCTGGCTGCGGATCTGGCGGATCGTCGCGGCCCAGATGCGCGCGCCCTTGTCGGGCAGGTCGTCGCGGTCGACGCTCGTGACGACCGCGTAGCGCAGGCCCATGCGCGCGACGCTGCGGGCGACGCGCGCCGGCTCGAGCGGGTCGTTCCACGTCGGCTTGCCGGTCTTGACGTTGCAGAAGCCGCAGCGGCGCGTGCAGGTGTCGCCGAGGATCATGAACGTCGCCGTGCCGCGCTCCCAGCACTCGCCGACGTTCGGGCAGGCGGCTTCCTGGCAGACCGTGTTGAGGTTCTCGCTCTTGATCAGCTTCGTCAGTTCGACGTAGCGCTCGCCGCCGGGTGGCGGGACCTTGAACCACGGCGGCTTGCGCTCGCGGATCGGCCGCACGTCGGGCCCGAGCACCTTGAGGACGTCCATGCCCCCGGGGTTGGCGCGCGAGCGAGTGCTCATGCCACCGAGGCTACAAGTGGGGCGGCGAGCGCCTCGAGCTCGTCGCGGTCGACGACGTGGACGGTCCGTCCGTGGGCCTCGGCGAAGCGCTGGGTCATCCGCTCGCGCATGCTTGCGAAGAGCGGGCCGCCGGGTGAGACGGCGGCCGCGCCGGCCGGATCGAGCTCGGTCGCGACGGAGGTCATCGCGACGTCTGGCAGCCCGCAGGCCACGACCCAGCCGAACGGCGTCAGGTCGTTGTCGACGTTGATCGCGAAGCCGTGCGCCGCCACGCCCTTGACGACGTGGACGCCGATCGAGGCGATCTTGCGATCGCCGGCCCAGACGCCGGTGTAGTCGGGGCCCTCGTCGGTGCGCAGCCTCGTCGCGACGCCCTCGTCGGCGAGGCCGGCAACGATCGAGCGCTCCATCGTGCGCACGAACTCGACGACGTCCGTCGTGCGCATGATCGGGTAGCCGACGAGCTGGCCGGGGCCGTGGTAGGTCACGCGGCCGCCGCGCCGGACGTCGACGATGTCGATGCCGCGGGCGCGGTACCAGTCCTCGCCGAACGGCAGCTCGCCTTCGCCGGTGCGGCGCCCGCGCGTGTAGACGGGCGGGTGCTCGAGCAGCATCAGGACGTCGGGCAAGGCGTCGGCCTGGCGCGCGGCACGGACGCGCTCCTGCAGCGCCAGCGCCTCGCGGTACTCGATCGAGCCGAGGTCGACGACCCAGAGCTGTCGCTGATCGAGCACCACATCCATCGTAGGAGCCGCTGGTGGGTGCCGGAGGTCGCCACGTGGCGACCGGAGGCGGGTCCCGCGCACGTTCTTCCTAGAGCAGCAGCGCGAACGGCGTCTCGAGCAACTCGCGCACGCGCGCGAGGAACTGAGCCGCGTCGGCCCCGTAGAGGATCCGGTGATCGGAGGTCAGCGTCACGGTCATCATGTTGCGGACGACGATCTCGCCGTCGCGGACGACGGCCTGCGGCGTCATCGCGCCGACCGCGAGGATCGCCGCCTGCGGCGGGTTGATCACCGCCGTGAAGTCGGTGACGCCGAACATGCCGAGGTTCGAGACGGTGAACGTGCCACCGCTGAGCTCGGGCGGCGTGATCTCGCCCGCGCGGACCTTGCCGGCGAGCGCGCGTGTGGTCTTCGCGATCGTGCCGAGCGAGATCGTGTCGGCGTCGAAGATCGTCGGGACGACGAGCGCGTCCTGCGCCGCGACGGCGAAGCCGACGTTGACGCGGCCGTAGAGCTCGAAGCGGCCGTCGACGTAGGAGCCGTTGGCGCGCGGGAACTCGCGCAGTGCGAGCGCGCAGGCCTTGACCACCATGTCGTTGTAGGACGGCGCGCCGTTTTCGGCCGCCGCCTCCTTGAGCTGGCCGCGCAGCGCGACGCAGCCCTCCATGTCGATCTCGGTCGTCAGCGCGAACTCGGGGATCGTCGCCTTCGACTCGGCCATCCGCCGCGCGATGACGGTCTGCAGGCGCGACAGCTCCT
>Ga0075430_100003203_pt1 | contig 13709 bp, 12 predicted proteins | sample RhiMetdeltSRZDD4_FD_75294 | JGI IMG/M metagenome (GOLD analysis project Ga0075430, IMG submission 75294) | Populus rhizosphere microbial communities from Tennessee, USA - Rhizosphere MetaG P. deltoides SRZDD4 | ecosystem: Host-associated > Plants > Roots > Rhizosphere > Soil | place: USA... | reverse complement strand
AACAGTCGCTGCACACTCCGGAGCAGCAGTCCCGCGCCAACCAGCAGGACGAGCGCGAGCGAGACCTCGGCCACGACGAGTGCGCTTCGCAGCCCGCCATGCGTGCCCGTCACGCGCGGCGAGCCGCCACGCAACCCGTCGGTCGTCTCCGCCCGCGTGATTTGAACAGCGGGCATGATCCCCACCGCGAGTCCGATGAGGGTCGTGAGCGCCATGCTGAACGCGACGACTGCCCCGTCGAGGCGAATCGCGCTCACGCGCGGAAGCTCGGTCGGACTGATGGCGACGAGCGTCCGAATCCCGAGCTCGGCGACCAGCAGACCGAGCACACCACCGACCGCCGCTATCAGCAGGCTTTCCGTCACGAGCTGTCGCACGAGACGACCGCGTCCGGCGCCGAGCGCGGTGCGCATCGCCATCTCGCCTCGACGCTGCACGGCCCGGCCGAGCAGCAGGTTCGCCACATTCACGCAGGCGATCACGAGCAGGAGCACCACAGCGCCGAGCATCGCGAAAAGGACGGGGCGCACGGCACGGGTGACGTCGTCCTGCAGCGACACGGTCGTGAGCCCGTTGGACAGAGACGCCCATGGCACTCTGACGATCTCGCCCACCGGCTCGCGGGCGATCGCGTTCAGCTCGCGGGCGGCCTGATCGATCGTCGCGTTGGAGCGAAGGCGACCGACCATCCGGAGGTGATGTCCCCACTCGCGCCCGTTCGTGGGCAGCGACGGGTCGTACCGAAGCGGCGACCACAGCTCGGCGGACGCTGCCAGCACGTTCTCGAAACCGCCAGGCATCACCCCGATCACGACGTGGCTCGCGCCATCGAGGAGCACCTGCTTGCCGACGATGGCCGTGTCGCCGCCGAAACGACGATGCCACAGGCCGGCGCCGAGGATCACGACGTTAGGCGCGCCGGGCAGGTCGTCCGCGGCAGTGAAGTCTCTTCCGAACGCGGGCGTGACGCCGAGGACACGGAGGTAGCTCGCGCTCACGCGTTGCGCGTCGAGGCGTTCGGGATCGCCCTCGCCGGTGGCCGTGGGCTGCCACGGTCGCATCACCGCGAGTGCGTCGAACGAGCGGGCGCGGGAGACGATCTCGCGGTACGTCCCGAATGTGACGTCGACGGGCGATCCGTCGGCGGCGCGATCGGCGATGGTGACGATGCGACGCGCGTCGGGATACGGGAGCGTCTCGATGAGGATCGGGTTGACCGCGCTGAAGATCGCGGCCGTGGCGCCGATTCCGAGGGCGAGCGTGACCGCGGTGACCGCGGTGAACCCGGGACTGCCTCGCAGGCGGCGCGTGGCGTATCGAAGGTCGGTGACGAGACTGTCGACGCTGTTCTCCCACCCGTAGGCGCGAACCGCTTCGCGCGCGATGGTCGCATTGCCAAGCCTCATCTCAGCGAGCCGCCGTGCCTCGGGCTGCGAGTGCCCGGCCGCAACGAGCTCCGCCGTCGCGAGGTCGAGGTAGTGCCGGACCTCGTCATCGACGTCCTGATCGGCTGCGCGCCGGCTCGTGAGGACGCGCGTGCCGCGAATGATCTGCCGCCAGAGTGACACGGTCAGGCCTCCGCTTTCAATAGCCGAGCGATCGCGCCGACGCGCCGTGCCCAGTCTTCGGTTTCGACGTCGAGCTGCTTCCGCCCGGCACGCGTGAGCGAGTAGTAACGCGCCCGTCGCGAGCTCGCGGACTGACGCCATTCCGCGTCGAGCAAACCGGCGCGCTCGAGGCGCTGGAGCGCGGTGAGGAGCGATCCCGGATTGACCTTGAACACGCCGCGGGAGATCTGCTCGACGCGACGAGCGATCCCGAAGCCGTGCATGGGCTCGAGGCTCAGCGTCTTGAGGATGAGCATGTCGAGCGTGCCGGGGATGACGTCGGTGTTCGGTTCGGCCACTGGGGTTCCCGGTCGATGACGCCCGGACGATAATGCCGCTTCCTCTTGACTGTCAAGATATGACGATCAAGGTCACCGCACCGCGTTCGCCGCGGCAGTCCCGTCGCCGAGGCCGGGTCGTTATGCTATCGTATCGCATTGCCTGACACCCTTCGCCCCGAGGTAAATGAACCGCGCACTCATCATCGGCCTGACGGCGGCCCTCGCCGCGCTTCCCGTCCCTGCTCGCGCTCAGACGGCAAAGGACTCCGTGACCGCCGTCGTCAACGAGTTCTTCCGCGCGATGACCGCGCGCGATACGGCCGCGTTCAGCCGCACGCTGATGCCTGACGGCATCGCCTACATCGCGGCCTCGCGGGGTGACAGCACCATCGTCGGGCGGCAGCCGTTCGAAGAGTCGATTCGCATGATCGGCACGACGCCCGATACGTACGTCGAGCGGATGTGGAACCCGACCGTCCTCGTCCACGGACCCATCGCTGTGCTCTGGACGCCGTACGACATCCACCGGAACGGTAAATTCGGCCACTGCGGCGTGGACGCGTTCACGCTGGTGCGGTCACGGACGGGCTGGAAGATCGCGACGATCGCCTACACGGTCGAGCCGACCGGCTGCGCGCCCAGCCCGCTCGGGCCGCTACGGTGACCGCCTAACGACACAGCCGCCCCGCTTGTCATCCTGAGCCGCCAGGCGTGTTGTCATCCTGAGCCGTCAGGCGAAGGATCCTCAGCCTCCCGACCGAGGGCCCTCTGCCGTCACGACGAGATCCTTCGCTTCGCTCAGGATGACAATCAAGGCTCCGCCCAGAGTGACAGTACTAAGGCGTCACCTTCGCGCTTCTCGGACGCCGAGCGACGATGAGCCACTGCGGGAACGGCTGCACGATGAAGCCATCCTGACGATCGACGATCTCGAAGCCGGCCGCGCGCAACTCGGCGTCCACGAACGATGGGTCGATCGCGTGACGGCGCACCTGCCCTTCGCGAGTCGAATCGTGGCCGGCGAAGTTGGTGTTATCCACGAGCACGAGCCGGCCGCCGGGACGCAGCGTCCGACGAATGGCCGCGAGGATCGCGTTGTAGTCCGTGAGCTCGTGGTACGAATTCAAAATGACTGCGCCGTCGACCTGCGCCGGCAGTTGGGGATCGGTCTCGGTGCCGGCGACGACCTCGACGTTCGTGAGCGATTCGCGCGCGGCAAGCTCGGTGAGCGCCCGGCGAGCGTCGTCGGAGATCTCGACGGCGTAGACGCGCCCGGACTTCCCGACGGCGTTCGCCAGCGGTTTCGTCAGATACCCCTGCCCCGCCGCGATGTCAGCAACGCGCTGCCCTTCCGTGACACCGAGCGCCGCGATGATGTCCGGCACGCGCTGCCACTCATCGCGAGGAGGAAGTCCGCCGCCGCCGCGCGCCTGCGCGACAACGGGTGAGGCGAACAGGTGGAATGTGACGACAGACAGGACGAGGCGGAGCAATGCTCGACTGGACGCCTCACGAGCTCGAAGAGTATGGGCCGTCATGCTGCTACATACATCATTCACCAACGCGGCACAGCCGCCGAGGTGGCGAGTCAACCGAAACGAGGGACAGACACATGCTCTTCATGGTCGTCGAACGGTTCCGCAATGGCGATCCGGTTCCCGTCTACCGCCGCTTTCGCGACCGCGGGCGGCTCGCACCCGAAGGGCTTCGATACGTGAACAGCTGGGTCACCAACGACCTCCGGGAGTGCTTCCAGGTCATGGAGTGCGACGATCGGAGCCTGCTCGACACATGGATCGCGAACTGGGCGGACATCGTGGAGTTCGAGGTGCATCCGGTCATGACATCACCGGAAGCCGCGGCCGCGGTGGCGCCCCGGCTGTAGGCTGTCATTCCGAGCCGGAGCCTCGCCGCAGGCGGGCAGATGAGGATCGCGGTCATCGTGGTGAAGCTGCTGGTCATTCTTCGCGAAGCGAAGAATCCTCCTCTTCCCGGTCGTGGGGTTCCTCTTGCGGGAGGATAACGACTGACCGAGGGGCGGGCGCACGGATTTCAGGGACCGGCGAGTGATGCGTCGGTTGCAGCGGCCTCGACGCCGGGCCACCATTCGCGAGTGACCCAGACGACCCCGCGACAGGCGCGTCCAAGTTGGCTCATCCCCGCTATCGTTTGGGGCGCCGTCGTCATCGCTGCGATCGGAATCGGGCTATACGCGGATGCGCCGGGACCGCCACGCGGGTCGGTCGGACCGGTGTTTCGTCGCATGCCCGCGCCACCACGCAACCTCTCCGCGCTCCTTCACGAGCTCGGCGTCGGGTCCGTCGTGTGGTACGCGATAGCTGTCGGGCTGCCGTTCCTTCTGTGGGGCGCGCGGCGCGTCGACCTCACGCACGAGCGCCGACGGCGGACGGTGCTCGTCGTGCTCGGCGTGCTCGTGGCGCTGATGATCGTGACCGCCGCGACCGAGTTTGCCGTCGCGTACCGTGGCGCCCCGCGCAAGCCAACCTTCGTTCAATACCTCCCCACGGCGCTTCGCGAAACGATGCTGCCATGGCTCGCCGCTGCCGGCATCGTGGTCGCCGTCGAAGCTCGGCGGCGATCGATCCGCGCAGCACTCGAGCGCGAGAGGCTCCGCGCAGAAGTAGCGGAACAACGGCTGATCGCGCTTACGGGACAGCTTCAACCGCACTTCCTGTTCAACACGCTACAGGGCATCTCGACGCTCATCCACCGCGATGCGGAAGCCGCCGACGAGATGCTGGCGAAGCTGAGTGACCTGCTCCGGGACGTCCTCCGCTACCGTCACTCGGCGCTCGTCCCGATCGAGGACGAGCTGCGGTTCATCCGCACGTACCTCGAGATCGCGCATCTGCGGTTTGCCGATCGCCTCACGTTCGACATCGATGTAATGCCGGGAGTCGCCGACGCCGCGGTTCCTCTCTTCATCCTGCAGCCGTTGGTCGAGAACGCGCTCTCACACGGGATTGGGGGGCGAGCGCGCGGCGGGCACGTTCGCGTGCGGGCGTGGCGGGCAGACGACCGCCTCTCGATGGAGGTATCCGACGACGGCGCCGGAATGCCTAACGGTGCTCCGGTCCACGAGGGGATCGGATTGAGCAACACGAGGGAGCGACTCCGCGCAACGTTCGGAGAAGATCAACGACTCGTGCTCGACGGTCGTGCGGGTGGTGGTTCGGTTGCGCGGATCGAGATCCCCTACCGGCGTCACGCCGCGCCAGCAGTCGCCGGCGCAGGCGCTGGCCCATGAGCGTCATCCGCGTCGTCACCGTGGACGACGAGCCGCTCGCGCGCGAGCGCGTTACTACGCTGGTGACGGAGACGCCCGGCCTCGAGCTCGTCGGCGAAGGGGGCAACGGCCTCGAAGCGCTCGATCTCATCACGCGCCTGGAGCCGGACCTCATCTTCATCGACGTCGAGATGCCCGAGCTCGACGGCTTCGGCGTCATCGCCGCGCTCGACGTTGCGACGACTCCCGCCGTCGTGTTCATCACCGCCTACGAGCACTACGCGCTTCACGCGTTCGATGTCGGCGCGGTGGACTACCTGCACAAGCCGGTGACGCGCTCACGGTTCACCGCTGCTGTCGAGCGGGCGAAGGAACGGCTCGCATCGCGCTCGGTCACGCACTGGCGTGCGCTCGTGGCCGGCGCCGCAATCGCGGAACGGGCGCGAGGGCTCCGAGCGCGCTTCGTCGTGCGACGCGGCAACACGCACTACTTCGTGCCGGTGCAGGACGTGGACTGGATCGACGCCGCGGACAACTACCTGCGTCTTCACGTCGGCCCGAAGTCGCACCTGAGTCGCGGGACGATGAAGCAGGCAGAGGACGAGCTCGACCCCGAAAAGTTCGTCCGCATCCATCGCTCGGCCATCGTCGCCGTCGATCGGATCCTGTCGATCCGCAGCCACGAATCGGGAAGTCATGTCGTGGACCTGCGCGGCGGCGTGAAGCTGCGCAGCAGCCGACAGTACGCGGACCGCGTTCGGGCGCTCCTGCGGTAGCCATCTCCGAGAGGCGAGCCGGTAGCTATCTTACGGCCATTCGCGCCTTTTCGGAGACCGTATGTGGGATGGCTTCGTCGATCTCGTCTGCGCGTCGATCGTCGCCGTCATCGGGCTGTTGATCGTCCTGTGGACGACGTCGAGTGCGGACGCACGGTGCGTGGGGGCTGTGCCGATCGTGTCGGTCCTTCAGAACCGGCTCCTTGTTCGCTACACGAAGCGGCCAACCGAGACGTGACCCACGCCCGGCTCCCGATTCGCCCGTTTCGCGACAGTGACATGGACGAGTGCGTTCGCATGTCGATGGCGCTGTACCCGGATGGCGTGGCCGAAGATCACCGAGCGGACTTCGACATCGCGCAACAGCGACCTGACGCCGAGATCTTCGTCATCGAGCGCCCGAACGGCTCGCTCGGCGGGTTCGTCGAGGTCGGCGCGCGCGCGTACGCCGACGGCTGCGTGACGACACCGGTCGGATACATCGAAGCGTGGTACGTCGACCCTGACCTGAGGAAGCGCGGGTACGGGCGAGTGCTCCTCGGGGCCGCTGAAGACTGGGCACGAGCGCAGGGCTATCGCGAGATGGCGTCGGACGCGTATCTCGAGAACGAGACGAGCCACCGCGCACACGAGCGGTCAGGGTACGAGGTCGTCGATCGTGTCGTGCAGTTCCGAAAATGGATCGGCTAGCGAGAGGACCGTGCCGCGCCCCAGCGTTCGACCCGCGCAGGACACAACGTTGAAGCGTCCCGACACGTCGGCCGAGCGACAGCGGTTCACCGCCGCGCTCGACCGACTCGTCGAGAACCTTCGCGAAGACCGCTCGGTGCTCGCCACGATTCTGTGTGGCAGCTTGTCGCACGATGCCGTGTGGGCGAAGTCCGACATCGACCTCGTGCTCGTCACCATCGACGACAGGAAAGTCGCGGCGACGACCCGGGCGCTCTACGCCGACGGCGTGAACGTGCATGCGTGGCTCATGCCGCGTGCGTCGTTTCGACGAATCGTCGAAGGGTCGGTACGGAACTCGTTCGTCCACTCCTTCCTGACGAAAGGGCGACTGCTCTACACGCACGACGAGACGATCACTGATCTCTTCGCCGGCCTGTCGACGATGGGCGAGCGCGATCGGCAGATGGAGCTGCTTCGCGCCGCGGCCGGTGCGGTCGGCTCGCTGTACAAGGCGCACAAGTTCCTCAACACGCGCGGAGATCTCGAGTACACCGCGTTCTGGATCCTCGACGCCGCTACGGGGTTTGCGCGCATCGAGGTCATCAGCGCCGGACTCCTCGCCGACCGCGAAGTCATTCCGCAGGCATCGACGATCAACCCGGCGTTCTTCGGCACCGTGTACACCGAGCTGCTCAACGAGAAGAAGACGCGGAAGGCCATCGACGCCGCCCTCGCCGCCGCGGACGAGTACCTCGGCAGTCGCGCGACCAGCCTCTTCGCTCCGATCATCGAGCACCTCGTCGAGGTCGGCGAGCCGCGATCGGCGACGGAGCTCGAGCACCACTTCGAGCGCAACTACGATGTGGGCGGCGTCATGACAGCGTGCGAGTACCTGGCCGATCAGGGACTCATTGGAAAGGCGTCGATCTCGGTACGCCTAACGAAGCGGAGCAACGTGGACGTGGAGGAGTTGGCATTCTTCGCGATCACGCCGCCACCCGATCGCTTCTAACGACGCGTGTCGACACCATATAGCCCGAATTTCATGGGGTCAGGTTTCTTGAACCCGGTTCAAGAAACCTGACCCCATGAAACGGCGCATCGAGGAGGAGTGGCTCTGGGGGTGGGACCCTACTCCCGGCATCGTCTCCGTCTGGGCTGAGGGAAATGGTGAGGCAACGGTGTGGCGGCGGCTGCCCGAAACCGGAGTGCTGGTCCGCGAGGTCGCGCGGTATCAGCCATGGATGCTGATCGACCGGCTCGACGACCTGCGACACCTCGGCAACGCGCTCGCGCGCGAAGGTGCGAGCAACGTCAACGGCGCGCGCGTCATCTACCGCGAGCTTCAGGGACCAGGTGAGCTTCGCTATCACGTTCGTGCCAACGATGCCCGTACGCTCACGACGGCGCTCCTCGATGGCGCGTCGCGACGACTGGGACGTCGCCTCTCCAGTCTGCGTGACCTCGACGAGGACACCACGCTCGTGTTGCCGCCCGAGGAGCAGTATCTCGTCGCCAGCGGGCGCACGCACTTCCGCGGCCTCGCGTTCGATCAGATCCACCGGCTGCAGTTCGACCTCGAGACGACCGGGCTCGACCCGCGGCATGATCGCATCTTCATGATTTCGGTTCGTTACGCCGACGGGCGCACCGAGGTGCTCGAGGCCCGCGACGCGACTGACGCCGGCGAGGCGGATCTGATGCGTACGCTCTTCTCGAGGATCACCGAAGCGGATCCGGATGTCATCGAGAATCACAACCTTCACGGCTTCGACCTGCCGTTCATCAACCGTCGCGCGCGGCGTCTCGGCGTCCCGATCACGCTCGGGCGCACCGGCTCACCAGGATTTCGCCAGCGAGCGGCGCAGCGCGGCGTCTCGACAGGTAACGACTCGAAGAAGCGCGTCAGGTTCGTCGCCCCGGGGCGTGAGCTGATCGACACGATGGACGCCGTCCTCCGTTACGACTTCTCGACGCGCGCTCTGCCTGGACACGGCCTCAAGGCTGTCGCGCGGTATCTCGGTATCGCGGCGCCCGATCGCGAGTACATCCGCGGCGCCGAGATCTACGAGACGTATCTCACGGACCCGGAGCGCGTCCGTCGTTATGCGATCGATGACGTCGAAGAGGTCGAAGGCATTTCGCGCATGCTCGGGGGCGCGGCGTTCGCGCTGGCGCAGATGGCGCCGCGTCGATACGAGCGGCTGGCCGACACCGGCGCGGCGACCGGCGTGATCGACCCGATGCTCGTTCGCGCGTACGTGCGCGCAGGCCACGCGCTTCCCGCACACGAGGAAGGTGACGGCACCCCACACAGCGGGGCCGCGCTGCATCTGTTCGCGACCGGCGTTGCACATCGGGTCGTGAAGGTGGACGTGGCGAGTCTGTACCCATCGCTCATGCGCGAGTTTCGCATCGGCCCGAGGCGTGATGAGCTCAACGCGCTGCTCGCACTCGTGGATGGTCTCGTGGAGCGACGACTCGAGGCGAAGGCGCTTGGCCGAGCGGCGCCGCCAGGCTCGCGCGAGCGTCACACGCACGAGGCGATGTCGGCGGCGATGAAGATCGTCGTGAACTCGGCGTACGGGTATCTCGCTGCGGGTGGCGACCTGACGCGGTTCGCTGACGTGCACGCGGCGAACGAAGTGACGCGGCGTGGACGCGAGACGCTGGAGCTCATCTGCAATGCGTTGGCGGCGCGGGGTGTCACGCTGCTCGAGGCGGACACGGACGGGGTGTACTTCGCGGTGCCCGAAACGTGGACCGAGCATGATGAGCGGCGTGTCGTGGGTGAGGTCGCGGCCATGCTGCCGCGCCTCGTGCAGCTCGAGCTCGAGGGTCGCTACGCCGCGATGCTCTCCCACGAGCCGAAGAACTACGCCCTGCTCGGATATGACGGAACGCTGCTCCTGCGTGGCGTCGCGTTCCGGTCGAGCAGAGCGGAGCCGTACGGCGATTCGTTCCTGCGTCGCGCGCTCAAGCACCTGCTCGCGGATGACGTGCAGGGCGTGCGCGACGTGTTCGTCGAGACGATCACGGCCCTTCGCCGTCGCGAGCTGCCGACTCGGCTCGTTTCATCGCGCGTTCGCCTCACGAAGTCGCCGGCTCGCTATCTCCAGTCGCGCGAGCGCCGGAAGGAGCTGCCGTACGAGGCGATGCTCACGAGCGGGCGGGTCGAGTGGAGCGTCGGCGACCGCGTCAGGATCTACCGAAAGAAGTCGGGCGAGGGCGGCGTCGTTGATCCGGATGATGATCCCGAAGACGGCGCCGACCTGCGGGAATACGACGTCGAGCACTATGTTCGGGTCCTGCGGGAGACTTACGCTGCTCGTCTGGTTCGAGCGCTGAAGCCGGCTGATTTCGCGGCCGTCTTTGCGGATCCCGAGCAGTTGCTCTTGCTGCCGCCCGACTTCACCCGCATGCGCGTGATCCTGAAGCGCACCCCCTAACCTGATTCCGACTTGGATCGACTCGAATCGGAAGAAGCCGCTCGGGATGCTACCTCTCCTGAGTACGATCTGTACGCGAGGGCGGAGTTCCTGGAGCGGTTATTCGGATCGAACGGATGAGGCGGATTGAACGGATCGGTTCCCGGCAAGCGCAAGTCGATCGCGCAACAAATGAGAAGAGAAAGAGGGAATGCCTGTCGGGAGGCTACCGGCACCCCGAGAGCAGTTCCCCCTTTCATTTTCGATTCCGGCGCGAGCAACCGTTCGCGCGCGAGCCCAGCGGTCCGCTCCAGCCGTCAGATCCGCTTGATCCGCATAACCTCACGTGAACCCCGCTCGGTCGCGGATGGTACGCAAGCGGTTTGAAGAACCGGCACCAAGCAAACGTCCCGGCAGGGGGTCGAGCCCTCTACCGGGACGCCAGCATTTGCTCGAATGACTTACTGCTTGGTCACCGTCAGCCCCGTCACGATCGCTTCGGTGTTGTGGCCGAACCGGACGCCGTAGACGCCGTCCGTCGATTTCAGCTTGCCCGCGCCGACGACTGCTGACTTGTCGTACGAGCCGACGACCGTGCCGTTGACCGCGCACTCGACCTTGTCGCCCTTTACCGATACCGCGATCTCCTGCGTCACGGGCGATCCCTTGCCGGCAGCCTTCTTCACCGCGTCGTTTGCCTCGCCGCGACGGCCGTTCACCTGGAACGGAGCCGGGCCGAAGCCGCGAACGATGAACGTCCCGTTGCCGTACGCGGCACAGTAGAGGTAGCTCTGGTTGTCCGTGCCCATGTCGTTGCCGCCGATCACGATCCCGTAGGGGTGGGGGTGATCGTTCAACTCCATGTACTTCGCTTCGTTGAACGTCGCCTTGACCGTGTAGTTGCCGGAGGCGGTATTGGCCGGGTTCCAGTACACGACGGCGGGGCCCGTCGTCACGTGGAGACCGTTGCCCTCGCGCGCGAGCTTGGCGTTCTCCAGCTTAGCGCCTCGGCTCGCTTCCTGGGCGTCGATCTTCCCCTGCCAACCTGGAACGGAGATGCCTCCGCCAGCGACCGCGCGAGAAGCGTCCTGGGCCGTGGCAACGCTCGCGACGAGCGTAATGGCACCGGCGGCGAGTGCGAGACCGTAGTTGCGATGCATGACGTAACCCTGCGGGAATGGTGGTTGGGGATAACAATACCACCGCGTCGCGGCGGATGGCCAACCCCCTGCTCCATCCCCTTTCCCTTTGCTGACGAGGCCGAACGGCCCAGATGAAGGACCTGTCCAGGAAGCCCGACCCCGACCCTCACCCGCACCCCCATTCGTCCCGACAGCGCTACCGGGCCTTCGTGGAGGACTACCGGCACCGCCGGCTGGACGAGAAGCTCGACGGGGCCCTGCACGGCAAGGCGGGGGACACGGCCGCGGCGGCGGCGGAAAAGCCGGCGTTAGGCCTGGCGCGCTTCCGCACCGGGAAGCGGCGGCAGTACGTCCGCGACTACCTGCACTGGTTGCGTCCGCATCGGACCACGCTCGCGGGCGTGTTCCTGCTCGCGCTCATCGCCGCGGGGCTGCAGATGATCGAGCCGCTCTTCATGCGGTTCATCATCGACCGCGTCCTGCTCAACAACGAGCTGGACTCGGCAGCACGGCTGCGGCAGCTGAACGTCGCCGGCGCGCTGTTCGTGGCCGTGATCATCGCCGCGAACCTCATCAACATGGCGAAGGACTACCGGCAGCGGCTCCTGAACGTTCGAGTGGTGCTGTCGCTTCGCCGGGCGCTGTTCGACCGGTTCCTGCACCTGCCGCTGCCGAGGCTGTGGGAGATGAAGACGGGCGGGATCCTGTCGCGCCTAACGGGTGATGTCGATACGACGACGGGATTGCTTCAGATGGCGATCGTCTCGCCGTCGATCTCGATCATCCGGCTCATCATCGCCATTGCGGTGCTCATGTCGCTCAACTGGCGGCTGGCGCTCACGGCGATGGCGATCATCCCGGGCGCGATGCTCATGAGCTTCGCGTCGGCGCGTCGCATCCGCCCCATCTACCGGACGGTTCGCAAGGACGTCGAAGCGATCGACGGACGGGTGGGGGAGACGTTCTCGGGGATTCGCGTCGTTCGGGCGTTCGGGCGCGAGACGCGCGAGCTGCTCGACTACATGCGCTCGCGCCACGGGGTGCTCCGGAAGGAGCTGTTCGCCCACCGCCGCGAGCTCGTGCTGTGGACGTCGTGGGGGCTGCTCGTGTCCGGCGTGAACGTGATCATCGTCTGGTATGGCGGCTATCTGAACATCACCGGCGGCGCGTCGGTCGGCGACATCATGGCGTTCCAGTGGTACACGTTCCTGCTGCTCAACCCGGTATGGCAGATCGTGAACTCGTTCTCGGAGCTGCAGCGCTCGCTCGCGGCGATGGAGCGCGTGTTCGAGGTTCTGAACCTGGAGGATGACAAGCCGGACCGCCCGGACGCGACGGACGCACCTCAGGTCGTGCGAGAGCTCCGCTTCGACAACGTCGAGTTCGAGTATCGCGAAGGCCGGCCGGTGGTGCGGGACTTCAACGTCGTCGTCCCCGGTGGCTCGGTGGTCGCGCTCGTGGGTCGCAGCGGCGCCGGCAAGACGACGGTGACGGACCTCGTCGCGCGGTTCCATGACCCGACCAAGGGCCGGATTCTGCTCAACGGCGCGGACATCCGCGACTTCCGGCTGCGCACCTACCGCGACCTGCTCGCGATCGTGCAGCAGGATGTCTTCCTGTTCGACGGCTCGGTGAGCGACAACATCGGCTATGGCCGCCACGACGCCACGTTCGCGGAGGTCGAGGACGCGGCGCGGCGCGCGAACGCGCACGAGTTCATCGTTAGGCTCCCCGAGGGCTACGACACGTTCATCGGCGAGCGGGGCGTGAAGCTTTCGGGTGGCCAGCAGCAGCGTCTGGCAATCGCGCGGGCGATCCTGGCGAAGCCGCAGATCCTGATCCTCGATGAGGCCACGAGCAACCTGGATACGGAGAGCGAGCAGTTGATCCAGGCGTCGATGGCGACGCTGCTCGCGGGCCGGACGACGTTCGTGATCGCGCACCGCCTGTCGACGATCCGCCGCGCGCACATGATCCTGCTGATGGAAGACGGGAGAATCATCGAGCTCGGCACGCACGAGGAGCTCATGGCCGCGCGCGGGACGTACTACTCGATGGTCATGCGCCAAATGGCGTCGGCGCGCGAGGGGGAGGTGGGTCCGTTCGATTCTCTCGCGCTGGATACGCGTGAAGAGGCTGAGCCAGTCGCGTGATTGGGTTGGGTTGAAAGGACTGCGACGCAGAATACGCAGTAACGGCGAAACGCAGATGACGCAGAATGGACGCGGTTACGCGCCATTTCGGCGCCGTTGTACACACCGGAGCAGGTTCTGACTGAGCCACTCCCGGAGGCATCGACGTCTCGAGGCGATGACGGTGATGAGGAATGTCAGCCGTCGCGATGACCTGCTCGCGTATGGCGGCGTCCGCTCTGCGTTTTCTGCGCTTCGCTTCTGCCGCGTATTCTGCGTCGCAGTCCTGATGCCACGATAGCACTCGATCCAACGGCAGCCAGCCTAACGCGGACGCTCGGCGTGATGATCGGAGATGGGTCGACCGCGACGCTCGAGAGCAACGTACTCCGATCGTACCATGCGCTTCACCTGCGCACGCGGA
>Ga0075430_100003202_pt1 | contig 13710 bp, 4 predicted proteins | sample RhiMetdeltSRZDD4_FD_75294 | JGI IMG/M metagenome (GOLD analysis project Ga0075430, IMG submission 75294) | Populus rhizosphere microbial communities from Tennessee, USA - Rhizosphere MetaG P. deltoides SRZDD4 | ecosystem: Host-associated > Plants > Roots > Rhizosphere > Soil | place: USA... | reverse complement strand
CATCTGTTGGTCTAGCTACTACTCCTCCTCCACCTGTTGTTGCTGCATCTGGTGGTCTAGCTACTACTCCTCCTCCACCTGTTGTTGCTGCATCTGGTGGTCTAGCTACTACTCCTCCACCAGCTATTGGTCCAACTACTCCTCCACCAGCTATTGGTCCAACTGGAGAAGTAGTCACCTCTTTAGCTTTTACTACTCCTATCGGAAAATCAAACTCGAATCCAGCCCGCTCAGGCAGTGTGGTAACTTGGGTTTTGACTGGAGCCCCAATAACAAATAGTTCAAGCCTACCATCTTGGTTGTTGGCTACAGCAATTTTTTTAGCTTTGAGTTTAATCTGCACAGAGGGTAGCGAGACCCATGGATGCCATGCCGAATTTGGGCGAACCTGTGCTGTATGCCATACTTGCTCGTCATCAGACCGAATTGCAAATACTTGAAGTCTTCCATCTTGATTCTGTCCAACGGTTAGCTGTGTGACTTTAAATTCACTAAATCGAGCCCAACCACTCCAAGCAGAGCTGCTTGGAGCTGTCTGCCAGTTGTGATGAATAAGACCATTCACATCTATTATAAAGACTTCAAGCCTCCCATCTTGGTTGTTGGCTACAGCGATTTGCGTGGCCTTGATGCCCGGAAATGGGCTCCAAGCACTAGCCCAACCTAGGTTGGGAGGAACCTGTGCTAGATGAGCAACATCGCTGCTATCAGTTATAGCGAATACTTCGAGCCTCCCATCCTTGTTCTTACCAATTGCCATCTGTTGTATTTTCGCACTACGCTCAATCTGCGTCCAAGGAGTCCATACTATTCGAATTGATTTTTTATTATAGTTTATCGCTAGTATGTAAAATTGACGATGGTCTATCATGATGGGTTTGAATAATATAGGAATGTTTTCACCATTGCTGCTTAAGATCTGGTCTAGTCCCATTTGACTAACTAGCGGGGAAATTTCATTGGGAATTGGCAATGTGGGTTGTGTTATTCCAAACCTTGAATTCAGAAGTATAATATCTGTCAGATCCTGCATCTGCAGTATCTTTTCGTCTGTAGGGTGGGCAGGATCATCATTATCATGTTCATTTCTTTGGCCAAGTATTATTGCTGGTGGTACAGTATTATTTGTCAGCTCGTTGGCTCCATGAATGAAAGGACCGATAATCTTGTAACTTTGTGCAGGTATGTCCAATGGAACCAGGCCGCTTCTAGCGTTTAGTCCTGTAGATGGAGAGTTTAGTAAGAGAGAGCCATTGAACAGGATTGGCAAGTGGACTTTCCTGCCAAAAACATCAATCATAACGGCCTCGACGACTTGATTTTGTGTCTGGTCATCTATCTTAAAATAACATTGTGCAAGGCCATTGGCATCTGTAACTTTAGGCAATGTCCGCTGTCCACCAGCTCCTGTATTGGCATCATTTTCTGCAAAGAGGAGGCCATTTCCTGTCGTAACTCTAAAGATTACAGAGACTCCAGATATTGGTTTGTCACCTAACGACACTCCCACGGATAGTGGAGCGGCCAACATCTGACTAGGCCCTGCTGCCTGACCGTCGCCTCCCACGTATTGGAAGGAGACTAAATCTTGCAGAGGGGGAAAGATCTGCCTATAGTCTGCTTCTACTTTAGTAAAGTTTCCAGATAGATAACGTAGAAGTGATAGTGGCCACACCTTATGGGGAACCCTTTGTGAGGATACAAACTGAGGGTTCTTCGCGTTATCTTTTGGCCACAATATGTCGCCTAATGTCGATTCTTCCGTAAGAGAGCTCTTATTGAGCATGAAGGATCTGGCAGGTATTAACCAATAGTCCCCTGAGCGATAGGGAACAGTATTGTCAAACTTAATCTGTATGCCATGCTCAAGAGGAATAAAGCCGTCGTTGTCAGATGGAATTTTAACGGTTTCCTTTCTTTCCCACATGCGAATTTTGGGATTGTATGTTGAGGGAAAATCTGTCTCCTTGATAGTCAGACCATCCTCCGGCTTAAAAATAAGCATTGAACTATTAGCGGGATCTACTGAGAGTCTTCCTAATATTCCTGGAAGGCCCCACATTTCGTATCTATCGTCAATTATTTCACCGATCTTTCCATCAGCAAATCCAAGTGATGCATCCTTGCCTGTCGTACCTATGGATATCTTGTCACCAGTTATCTTGGAGATCTTTGCTACTGTGGTTGCGTTATTTTTCGCAAACTTGAATGTGGCCTCTTTGCCTGGCTCAGCCGCGGTATGTATTTCTACACGGTAAAGCTGGTTTTCAAGTCCGCTGTAACCTGCAGATAGAGGAATCGCACACAAATCATCTTTTTTTCGTTCTACAGGTTTTGCACGTGCACTGAGTTTTCCCACATTGGTATCTGTTAACGCAGCCCAGTCAGGCACAGAGAAGAGAGTTGAAAGATTATCTTGATTCTCTGAAATTGATGGCCGAGTGGTTCCTGCATAAAGGAGCTTTACTTGCCAAATCGTCTTTACCCGAGTAGATGTGTCAGGTCCCCCAAGAGCAGGCTCCTTCATTTCAGGCTCTTCAAGCGAAGTGAGATGATGCTCCCATAGTTCAAGGAATGCAATATAGTAGCCGTCATCTTTTGGTAAAACCATTCCTCTAACAGAGCTTTGCCCAGCCAGGACTCCTTCTCTTGATGGTAGGTTATGTTCTTGTTGCCATTTTATTCCATCCGAAATAGATTCGTCATTTTCAGCTACTAGCCCACCCACATAGTATCTCCCCTTTCCTATCGAATAAGTAGAACCGCTCACTTGAAGCCTGAATGCGTCCTTGTCAGAAGTCCCACTCTGCCCTATTACGTCTGATAGTGTAGCTATATTGTGGTAGGATTGAATATCCACCTGTTCGTTCCAATCTGCATCTACTTGCACTCGTCCTTGCTGCATCTTGACCTTGGAGTAGTGTTTTGATTTATCAAATGTAGAACGTGAAAAATCACCCTTCATATCAACCAAACTTCCCCCTATGTAGCAAAGAAAACTCCAGCCGCCATTCCAAAGCGCATGTACTCATCTAAAGCCATCCTTAAATTACTCAATCTATCCATAAGGCGCAAGTAATTAAATACTCCTATTTCATTGCCATTGTCTGCTCCACTGAAAATCGCCAGATCAGTCATCATCGATAATTGAGCGTAGCCAGGGTCTCCATACCTTGTCGAAACGAAGAAGGGCCTTTTTGTCATAGCACTGCCAGCAGTACCCTGGCCAGCAGCAGCTCTACCACCAGATGAAGGTAAAAAGTTCGGCAAACATTTGTAACATCTAGGCACTTGCGACGAAGGAGGCACAAAGGAGAAACGAATACAGCCAATTTGTCGCCGTTGGGAGAGAACTGATTCTGTGAAGATAGTATTACTAACACAGTCTATAGCAGTAACGTCTGTCCTGCCAAAGACTGTACAGTTATCAAGTTTGATTTTGTAACAAGATATAGCTGGTTTGTCTCCCTTGCCATCTACAATTGTTTCAACACACTCAAGCGCGGCTCTTGAGTCTGTCATGGATATCCTTCCAGAAATTGAACGCTCGAATCGAATTAGCAGTTGATCATTTTCTTCAACAAAGATACTTGAACCTGGCACAGTTCCTACACTACTTTCTTCAGGCACCAATGTGCATTGACGCACTGTCAGAGAACGCACATTTCCTTTTGGAACTTTTATTATATTGTTATCTTTTGCAGCTATCATTAGACCTTCCAACACCACATTACTGTCCTGTGCGTCTGGCTCGCAAGATATCTCTATTGCACTAGCTGGTAATTTGATAACTGGTCGGCTTTTTCCACCTGCTCTTATTATCATGGAAGTCTTATCCTTCAAATGCAAAGTCAGTGATTCTTCCTCATAGATCTCATTATCCTCAATCTCAAAGATTACAGTTGCATTCGGAGCATTGCTACTATTTGATGCCCAGTGAGTTAAAGCCTGACCGACAGATGTGGCTCTATTCTGCCCGTCTTCTTTTATTGTTTTTGAGATAAGATAAACATTTGAAGAAGAGGAAGAGGTGGAAGAAGAAGTTGTAGAAGATTTTAGGAACGGTCCGCTTCCAATATCTCCACTAAAGCCATAACAATAGCTTACCAGTACCTTTTGAGGCTTAACGCCTTCTGGAAATGCTAACCTGCCAAGTACTGGGTCTAATGCAACCTTGTTCTCAGAAAGACGTTGATCCCAATTTTGCAAGTTGCAGACAACAATATCGTTGACATCCTTATCAATTTCGTCGACTGTGATGCTGATGCTCCTTCCACCATTTTTATCATAATACATAGACTTATTCTCAATTAGTGCACGCCTAGTGATCGGTGCAGGCAAATTGATCTCAGAAGTTGCCTGGCTTATGCTAGATTCTGAAACCGGCAGATTAAAAAGTTGCATTTTCTCATGGCCAAGCTGACTAAAAGTAAATCTACCATTTCCAAGGTCTTGGGCGGGCGCATCATAAATGGGATAGGGCTGTATTCTCCATAAGAAAAATCCGATATTTGGGATATTATAGCGTCCGCTACCAGTTTGAATTTCTCTAACATCAAGATTTCGGGAGACCTTATCAAAAGGAGTGCCAAGCACCTCCATTGCACCTACTTTTCGGGTATCACATGTGAGCGACTTTTCAATGCGTTTATGGTTAATATGTTGAGTTGTGGCAAGGTATTGAAAGAATTCGACTACAGTTGAGTCAAAGTTTGTGACATCTCTAGCAAGCTGCTCTAAAATCCAAAGTGTACCCTTTCTGCGTCTATATCCAATTGCATTGGCTACCCATGCTCTTGAACTATGATCTTTTTCGACAACTGGGTTAATCTGCGTAACGCCGATCATATCTGCAAGATAAGGGACTACCCACTCACTGCAAGTCTCTATAAACCAATTATCATAGAGCTTATCTATGTCAGATTCAATAGCTTTGATTTGCTCTGCGATCGTTTTAAGTAAAGCATCTGCGGCACTGGCCTTGTCCTCAGACGCGTGAGGGTAATTCAAATAAATCGAGGGAAGCAATTTTGCCAAATTATCAGAGTAACTAATCATCAATGTCAAGCCTCCTTCAACACTATTCCACCATAAGCTGTATTTATCACCAGGCATTCAGCAGGAATAATCGTTTCGTCCTTCCACTTGGTATTGCTAGACTCAATATGCTCCTTCAACGAAGCATCATCAACTGAATCATATAATTTATCAACATCTACAGATTGTACTCCGTCGACTTTTTGGATGGTATTTATAACTTCATCAATTCTTACGGACTGACCTAGTTCCCGCGATTCAAAAGAAAATCTATCCAATAAAGCCCGCCTGATCTCCTCTAGGACTTTTTCTCCCAAAAATTCAGGCGAAATCATAACACGCGCTTCGATATTGAAAAAGCGGGGGTTAAAAGAATGTACCGCAACAGAGATACCAGGATCTATTGATTTTTTTATCGCTTTAATTAGATTCTTGTACAACAAGTCATCGGATTCATTAATCTTCAGACCAGTAGCAGGTGCTATGGTAAGGTGAACTACTTTTTTATCACCATCCCAAACCCAGATAGCTTGAGCTTTGCCTATTCCTGCAAATGCTCTTGCAAAATCTTGTACATCTTTTAGAGAGACTATCCTCCCCATTGCAAGCAAGCTGAGGGAAGTATTACTACGGGCCATATCTAAACTCTCAGGATCATCTGCGCCGCTGGTAGGTATAGGATTGGTGACGCTGCGAACTCCGAGTGGCCTTGTCATAAGAAGTGAAAGTTGGTCTTGCTTTAGGAGACCCTCTTTTCCTATTCCTACCCTAAATCTTGCTTTAATATTCTCTTTTCCTGCTCTAGGACGAGCGCCCCTGACCCCGTCCCCAAATATCACATGGACTGTTTTGTCATCATCAGTGCGCACTGAATATACGTGGTCGCTTGGACCGACATCAAGTAGGTTTGGAACCTCTCTCCATAACAGATCGTTTACTCGTACTTCCAATGAATTTAGGGTTCCACTCTCAGACATACCAGAAACATACGTAACCGGCTTCTGCATAATAGTAAATTCTTGAAATTTCTTTGAAGGATCTCCTGCTCCGAGAACCTCACTCTTACCCTCACCGTGAGTTGCTTTAGCTAAATTGGCATTGATTGTAACTGTATCACGTCTGTATCTGTTTTTGAGATCCTCTTTGAATCGTAATACGGTGTAGCCGTTTACATGGCGAATATCGCTTATTTCGGCGACTTCGTTTTCAGTGGAGCCAGTTATCTCAGTTCTTCCTCGGATAGTGGTCAGAGTTTTCCCTGTTACTGCAACATATTGACCAATTCTAAACCCGGAGACAAGTCTATCCAATTCTATGTCATTCTTCTCCATCTCAAATTCTTTTTCATATGGTGCAAGTTCCAATTTCTTGCTCGCAGCATACACTGTTGTTTCCCGAAGTTTAAATTGAGAAAGGTCAATTACTTGGCTGGGGTTTCCTTGATGGATTGTTATCCCTGTTGACTTACCAGTCAAAGAGAAATCAGCTAGTGTCTTTTCTTCTATGGCTTCGACTAAGTAGCCTTGAGCTGATGTAGGATTTTGAAGGACCACAAAGGAAGAGACTAGAATGCCTGGGTAAGAGGCATCAAGAAATATTTTATTGTTCTTGGGCTTAATGTAAGCCCCGCCCTTTGAATCTTCGTTGATTAGAATGTCCTTGCCATTATATATGTCCCAATACTCCTCTTTAGCAGTGGATATTACTTTACTATAAGGTAGGAAGAACTGAAATTGTGGTGATTGAGATGTGTCTTGGCTTCCGGAATTTTCCTGAGACTTTGGAATGACTCTATACTTAGGAGCGTTGTGACCAAACACATTACACTTTATCTCAAACATATACAATCCTTCATAATCGGCTGTGCTGATGATGTTCTTTGATAGTATCGAATTTAGAAACCCTTGAAGTTTATCCTTTGGCCATTTGAGCTCAGCTGCATATTTTTCCAGCTGAGATTCAGATACATCGGTTAACGAAAACTTTTTTCCTTCTATTGCCACCTCGCTAAGCATTTCGTCTTGCAAATCATTTTCGGAACTACTTTTTGAGGAGGCATCAGATGTCAAGTATGGAATAACCTGATTGTGAGTATAAACTGTTGTTTGCTGTGATGGCAGATCTATTTCTATTTTGTCTATTATTCTAAAATGAGTCTCTAAGCTACGACTAGCAGGATCTGGCCTTGAAACCAGAAGCAAAAGATCACCTGTCTTTAATTTCGAATTTACACTATCCAGCACAAATATGAGGTCTTGACTTATGGGACTTCTACGATGAAAAGTAGTCCGAGGTTTTAGAGTGTTCCATTCCCTTCGGGCCTCTATTTTTTCGATTGTCTCAAATGTCTGTGCCTTTTCATTTGGTCCTGGAAGGCTCTGAACCTTGGTGCCAATATCTATAATAGCAGTCTCTGCAATGCCAGGTGCTTCTTCTAAATTGAAGGCAAGTAAGGTACTTGCAGCGAGTCCGGGTCGCAATTTGTACCCTGTAGTACGGCCCATTTCTATTATCGACCGACGCTCTCTTGCAGTGCGCAGGAATCCTTCATTAGCTATGCGTTCCTGATAGAAAGTTAGTATGTCTGCAATGACCGCCCAGCAATCGATGAGTGCTGTTGTAAGGTCATCATCCGATCGGACTAGTCCAATAGTATCATTATCACTTCGAAGTAAGGGGCTTGTTCGCTCTTCTTCCATTTTTTCATTCTTGGATCTCTTGTATCCTTCTAGCACGTTGCGCATCCAGAAGTCAAGCCTTGATAACATTATCTCCTTGAATTTGCCATGAGTTGCAATTCTATAAGATATCGACGATAACCCAGGCCGGTTTTTGATCTCTGTATGTTTTAAGTCATCATCTTCGACACAGCATTCATCACGTGTATTGCAGCTAGATTCCATCGTCTCTACATCTCTCCTTCCAATTTGAATTCCAGCAGGCCTCTGTCAGGCTGGTTTGGATCATTATCAAGGCGTGCAATCCCAAATTCAGAGATCTTTATAACCCCCTCTTCAAACTCTTGTATCTCAGGTCTATCTTTTCGTTCAAAAGTCTCTACATAAACTGATTCTACACCCTCTATCTCGGACGCTCTTTCATAAATTCTGCTTGCAAAAACGGGTGTTCCAAACGTAAAATTGTCAGGATGGAAAAAACCAAGCCTGCCATCTGGAAGTTCCTTCCTACCAAAGGCTTCCCTCAAGGCATAGAGTATATCGGTTCCCGAGTATCCACTCTTGACGCGCACTCTAATCTTTACATTGAGGGGAACATATACTGGCTCTAGTATTTCTAGGTCGTAGCCTGTAACTCGGTATTTGTCAAGAAACTGCACTATCTCAGCCTTGAAATCATTATCCACCTCTCGGCCACCGCTTCTATCTATAGCTACGAAAACAGTATACCAGCTACCAGCCCATCTTATTGTAGCCTTCGCCCTTTGAACGTCTGGATATCTCTTGAGGATCGTAGAATAATCGTCTTCGGTAATGGCCCGTTCCTGCTTGAGAAAAGAAGAAGGAGCATACAATTTTACTTCTTCCAAGTCTTCGGGCTCTTGCCCTCCGATTGCCTGCTCGGGGTTGTACACCTTCTCGATCTCATTTCCGTTCCAGATGATCCTATTAATAGCTCCTGCCCCTACATTTCCCATTTTGCCATTTCCTATTCTATAGGAGGCGAAAAAGTGGTTTGGCCTTTCAGGATTCTCAGTAGACTCAGTAGGGACCCTGCCAGCCAATGTCTCTTGGTTGCCAAATCTCAAGTACGAGGACCGGTCATTTTCTATCTCAATTACGAATTCAGGTGCAAATCTATTGCTGTAAAAAAGATCACGTACTGCATGCCATTCCTGTCCTTCTCCATAGAGCCGTACTGCAGCGATTGCAGACTTGGGATCAGAAAGCAGCATTGAGGAGGCAGGGACAGATGGATCATAAGTGGTTGCAAAAGTTAGAGGACCTTCTGTCAATTTGGGTCTAAATGTGGTGCCAAAAGGAACTTTGCCTAGGTACTGCGATGCTATAACTTTACTAGGAGTATTCTTTCCAACGTCGATTTCATCTGGCTCTTGTTCGTTAAAGAGATCCTCAGAACCCACGGGTCCAAGATTCAAAAAGCCAGAGATGCTATCTTGGATAAACTTATTCTTGATGGTATTTCCATGGTCTGCAAGAAGAATATTTCCACGTGCAATGCTACTTCTAAGAATCTTGTCTTCCCTCTGTGATTGCATCAAACAGAGAGGGAAGGGGAGAGCATCCTTTGAATCCCATGTTATCTGTACCAGAGGTGTATCTGTAAGGTTATCTATACCACGTCTTACATCTGTGAGCCGAACAAAATGCTTTTTCTTTTTAGCGACTCGTCCCACGGTCTTTGGATGTTCATTTTTGCCCGAAAGAAGATCTTTGAACTCTGAAACTGAAAATGCTTCCTCAAGGAGTAAAACATCCCCCGCTTGCAAGGTCAGAGCACATACTGCGCGTCGACCAGATATTTCCTTAATATAGAGAGAGAATCGCTTACTATCACTGATTCTAAGTGTGATCTTGTCATTCTCCCCTCTCCCTGCTTGTCCTTCTAATCCTAAAGAAGGTTCCTCAACTCTCATGTGCTGCTCACCAATTATTTTTGTCCCTTTGTTTATGACAAAGTTGTCAAATACTATCCGTACGTCCTGATCTCCAAATCGGTCGTCATGGCTCCACGCTTGTAAGGCAATATGTGTATCTGCAAAAACATTAGGAGGCCCCGAGTGAAATTGGACCCAATTGCCTTCTGAGCTCTTGTAATACCCTCTGAGTATATTGCCAACCCTCTCCATTCTTAGGGAACCTGATTTTTCTGAAGTTCCAGTTGATCCTACAGTAACGAAGTGTTGGATAGCATAGTGGGCAAAGTATGACTCTCCACCAAAAGCAGAATCAGAAAGTCTTTCTGTTGCATCTCCTATAAAAACTCCAGAGTTAGAAGCTACTGCGATTCTTACACCGTTGTCTGGAGGCCAATCAAGAAGTTCATAATCTACCTGCACATCAAAGTCTCCTCTTAAGAGCCAAGTGCTTTGATAGGCAGCTCCAAAAAATGCATTGGCTCCTGTCTGACTAGAATTACCTGGAAGGGTAATAGTTACTCTCCTTCCATCCAGGATAGCTTGAGGTCCGGATCCTACCACAATAGACATCCAATCTTCTTGAGTGAAAAATAACTCTTGTCCTCTGCTCGTTACCATAGTGATGGTGTTCCCATCGCTGCTCCTTCTTATCTCAATTTTTCCAGTACCTGAGATGCCCGCCCTTCCTTGGAGAAAATTAAGAAAATTCCTTGGCAGATTCTGTTCCTCAACCGAGTCTAGCGTTTGCAAATCATCCCATGCAAAAAGCTCAATGTACATTTTGTTGCCCTCGTTAGAGATCGTTGCGCTAGTGGTACCAGGTGCAAGACAGCATTCTATGTTTCCGAATTGATGAAAGTTGAGCTCATTGTTTGCGGCGAAAATAATCCCGTTTTCGATAGTCTCAAAAACCTCTACCTGTCCTTCCTCCTCCCTCAATGCGTCATTGAGCTCTTCAGGCTTTACTACCACTGGTCCTATTTTGCCGGATGTCAGAAGCTTCGTCTTTGCAGGAACATAGGTGGCCCCCGTTTGTCCTTTCGCAACTCTAAAGTGGATCCATGCACGAGAATTACAACCTTCATGAACAAAATAATCCAGTAACCTTGCATGTCTCTTTACAGAAACTCGCCGTCTTGCCGTGCTTAGATAGGCCTCTGTTGCAACTCCATCTTGATAATAGCTGAGATGGTCTCCAATATAGGCCATCAATTCTACCATCGCAATGCCAAAATCTGCAGGGTTGCGTTCTCTCCAATCAGGTATAATTAGCGATAACCTATCTAACAATAGCTGGCGAAAGCTCGCATAGTCTCTAGCCATGTAGTCAATATCCGGGTCTTTGTACGACTTTATTGAAACAGGGGCTTCAGTTTTACAATCAAGATGGCTTTGACAATCTATTCTAAAGTAAAATTGATCTTGAGAAAGAATAGGATCAAAATTCACAAGTGGGCTATTGGGAATAGGTAAAAGCTGTATTGTATACTGTGAAAAATCCCCCCGTGTTGATCTAATGGCTAAGCAGAAAGATGGTCTTTTTAAATTCTTTAGGTATTCCAACTCAGAAACATCTAGGAGATCGGCTGAAGCCTGAGCTTGGGATATTGCTCTATCTACCCTTTTGACCCACCTAATATCAGGTGCTTTGATCCTTGTGCCTCCTTTGATCTCTATTTGAGTCGAGTCAACCTCTAGCAGAGGATTTAACCGACCATCAAGTATTTCTTTAAAACACGCTACTAAGATTATGCAAGAGTCCTGTTCATTTGCTTTATCTGAGGTAAATACCTCAACATAATCAATGCCATTAACTTTTGGTTTTTGCTTCAAAAGTGCTCGGCGGGGTTCGTCTTTGCATTCTGGCCGAATTATACTAACGAACCTCCTTTACAAACTTGGCAGTTTGTTGCTGTTGCAGGTTTTGCTTTAGCCTGTACTGTACTGTGACATAAAGCTTTGAGTCATCATTCTTAACTTCAACAAATTCAACAGTTATGATATCACCAAGCCAATGCTGTAAGGAGCCTTGGACGAGGAGTTGCATCGCCGATGCCATCTCATAGCTATTGCCGGAAAAAATCATTTGATCAAGAGAGGTACCAAAATCAGGACGGTTGACTCGTTCACCCTGTGTTGTAAATAGGACTTGTTTTATTAGCTGCCGTATGTGTTCTTGTTCTCCTACCTCTTGAGTCCGACCTTTTTCATTTATCCTGTATGGAAAGTTATACTGCATATGAGCGATTCACATCCCTTTAACCCTAGCCTGTGTTGAAGCAACAGTTGGTGAACCTTGTGGTATTTGCTCAGCACTTTGGCAAAGTCCAGTGCTATCTTGTAGGATTGCAGGCTGGCCGTTTATGCGGATCCGTGCAGATGGGACAATCCAACTTGCACTTATGCATGGCTGTGGCTTATTTCCGACTGTAAATGGGCAGCCCGAGACTAAAAAATTATCGCCTTGGGTGGCCGCAGGCTGACTGCTAACGAACACTCGTGTGTTTGAAGTTATGATTGAAACTGATCCAGCATGAGGACATAATAGTGAGGATCCGACGTGTACCAAAAAGCCACTCACGGTTCCATCCACTTGACCTTAGTGCATAGTGTTATTATTGATACTATTATCGGTGACGTGAAAGATAATTGTGTTACTTTTGACAGATCCTCAAAAAGTATAATGGGCATCAGTATCTCGAATTAACATAGCCGGGGAACTCATTATTAAGAATTCCTGCATAACGCGATTCTTAAATAATTGTTCTAATTGTCATTATCAATGATTCGAGATTTTTCGAATTCAGTGTTAGAGGAAAATTTCACTAATGTAAAGATGTGCACAGCATGTAAGGGAGACAGAGAAGTATGCCTGTAGCCGTTACCTATCCTGGAGTTTATATCGAAGAACTTCCAAGCTCAGTGCGAACTGTAGTAGGAGTCGCCACTTCTATTACGGCCTTCATAGGACGAGCACAAAAAGGACCGGAAAATAGGCCTGTGTTAATCCACAGCTATGCGGATTATGAAAGGGTCTTCGGTGGGCTATGGAAGCACAGTAGTATGAGCTATGCTGTATATCTATATTTTCTAAATGGCGGTAAAGATGCAATAATCGTCCGAATGCATCGGGGAGCCAAGGCGTCCTCATTTATGAAAGTGCTTCCGCAGGCTGCTTCGGAAGAAGAAGCAGCAGCGGCAAGAGCAGCTGCGGCAAGAGTCTCTGATTTGATGCGGGCTGCAAACCCCGGAAAATGGCCAGAAGACTCGCAGCTAGAAGTTGAGATAGAAAATTATAGCGCCAACGAACCAGCAGAACTTTCGCCGCTAGATAATAAACTCATCAATCTGACTATTCGAATGGTACCAAAAGGCGGTACAGAGTCTGCAATAGTATTAGAGAAATACTATAACTTATCCCTGCTAGAAGCTCATCCGCGCCGTGCAGATAAAGTGCTTGAGGCAGAATCGCAGCTCATTTCAATACCTGCAGAAAAGGTGAAAGCGTTGGTCTATACTCCCGAAGATAACGATTATGATCGGATAAAGGGGACATATACACCTCGAGAAGGTGCCGATGGCGAAAACTTGACTGCTGATGAAATAAAAGGAGGTGAAGGAGGTGAGGCTAAAAAGCAAGGGATTTACGCTCTAGAAGATGCAGATATTTTTAACCTGTTGTGTATTCCTCCTTTTACCGCAGAGGACGAAAGCTCCGCAGAGGCGATCTATGCAGCAGCAGAGAAATTCTGTGAGAAGAGAAGGGCGATATTTTTAGTAGATCCACCCCTCGGGTGGAAGAGACCCGAAAATGTCGCTATTGGGGGCGCTGGGAGCAAAATGTCAAGAGATAAAAATGCTGCAGTGTTTTATCCAAGAGTTAAGATACAAGATCCATTAGAGCAAAATAGGACCAAGATATTTGTCCCCTCCCCCATAGTAGCGGGGGTTATCGCAAGAACAGATTCTGAACGAGGAATATGGAAGTCTCCTGCAGGAATAGAAGCTACACTGACAGGGGTTATTGATCTTGACTACAATCTCACAGACGGTGA
>Ga0075430_100003201_pt1 | contig 13712 bp, 13 predicted proteins | sample RhiMetdeltSRZDD4_FD_75294 | JGI IMG/M metagenome (GOLD analysis project Ga0075430, IMG submission 75294) | Populus rhizosphere microbial communities from Tennessee, USA - Rhizosphere MetaG P. deltoides SRZDD4 | ecosystem: Host-associated > Plants > Roots > Rhizosphere > Soil | place: USA... | reverse complement strand
GGGGGTAGGGGATAGGGGCGGCTAAGCCCGCCGACCGCCCTTCCACCGTATCTCCGCAAACTTACGGATCCGACGCTCCACGACCACGACTCCCTCGGAGCGAAGGCGCTCGGCTTTGACCTGCGGCCACCGGCCGAAGCCGCCCAGCGCGCCACCCGACGCGATCACGCGATGGCAGGGCACCGAGGGATCGTCGCAGCCTTTCATGATGTTGCCAACCGCGCGCGCCGCGCGCGGTCGTCCAGCCACCTCGGCGACATCGCCGTAGGTCGCGACACGTCCGCGCGGAATCTTCCGAACAGCCGCCAGTACCTTTGCGCGAAAGGATGCGCTACTAATCCCCAATCCCCAACCCCTAACCCCTAACCCCTAATATACTGACCCGCGCATGCGCATCGTGGACGTGATCGTGAACAAGCGTGATGGCGGCACGCTCTCGCGGTCCGAGATCGACTTCTTCATCGCCGGCCTGCAGAGCGGAGAGGTCCCTGACTATCAGGCGTCGGCACTGATGATGGCGATCTTCCTCAGGGGCATGGATTCCCAGGAAACGGCCTGGCTCACCGACGCGATGGTGCGTTCGGGGGATCGCGTGGACCTCTCGGACATTCCCGGGGTCAAGGTTGGCAAGCACAGCACGGGCGGCGTTGGTGACAAGGTGTCGATTGTCCTTGCTCCAATCGCGGCCGCCTGCGGCGTGGTGGTGCCGAAGATGTCTGGGCGCGGCCTCGGACACACGGGCGGCACGCTCGACAAGCTCGAGTCGATTCCCGGATTCCGCATCGATCTGTCCATCGAGGAGTTCAAGCACGTTCTGAAGACCGTCGGCACGAGCATCATCGGCCAGACGAAGGCGCTGGCGCCCGCCGACAAGAAGCTCTACGCGCTGCGCGACGTGACGGCGACGATCGAGAGCATCCCTCTGATTGCCGCGTCCATCATGAGCAAGAAGCTGGCGGAGGGCAGCACCGCCCTCGTGCTGGACGTCAAGTGCGGCGACGGCGCGTTCATGAAGGACGTAGCCAGGGCGCGCGCGCTGGGCGAAGCGATGGTGGCAATCGGCGGGCACGCGGGCGTGAGAACCGAAGCCTTCATCACCGACATGGAAGCACCGCTCGGCTCTTCGGTCGGCAATGCACTCGAGATCATCGAGTGCCTGGAGACGCTGAAAGGCGCGGGCTCCGCGGAACTCGCGGAGGTCGCGACTCGCCTGGCCTCGCGCATGGTCGTGCTGGCCGGTCTCGAAAATGATGCCGCGGCCGCGACCGCGAGAGTCGAGGTGGCGCTGTCGTCTGGGCGTGCACTCGCTACCTTCGAGCGGATGATTGCAGCGCAGGGTGGCAACCCCGGGGTGGTCCACGACTACGCGCTCTTTCCGACGTCGCCGGCGGTGGAGGTCCTGTCGGCCGCCGACCGGGGATTCGTGACCGCGATAAAAGCAGAAGCGATCGGTCGCGCGAGCAATGCTCTTGGTGCGGGCCGGGACAAGGTCGGTGATTTGGTCGATCCCGCGGTGGGAATCGTCCTGCAGGTGAAGGTAGGCGATGAGGTGGCGCCTGGACAGCCGGTGATGCACCTGCATCATCGCGATGGTCGGGGGCTCGATGCCGCACGTGCGTTGTGCACGGGCGGTCTGACCATTGGCGACGCGCGCCCGGCGCCTCGCGTGAAGATTCTTGGGGAGGTCCGATGACGGTAGCCACTGGGATTGGTAGCGAAACGGTGCGAGGACCGCAACCCTGGACGCGCGCCGATGCCGTGGTGCTCGGTGGACTCGTGATCATCGCGGCGATGGCCATTGCCCTTGGCGCGGTGGGCGTGGCGCGCGTACAACCCGTCGCCGGGCTGGCGCTCCTCCTCGGGTTGGCCTACACCTTCTCGAGCGCGCGCCATAACATCGACTACCGGACAGTCGCGTGGGGACTCGGACTGCAGTTCCTGTTTGCGATCGTCGTGCTGAAAACCGCCGTCGGACGGCAGGTCTTTCAAGCGGTTGGCGGAGCGGTCACCAAGGTTCTCGACTACGCCTTCGTGGGCTCATCGTTCGTCTTCGGCCCGCTCGGGAATCGTGACGCCTGGCCGAAGATCATGACCGCGGTGCTGGGGCCTGAGGGTGCGCAGTACTCGGTGGTGTTTGCCTTCCAGGTGTTGCCGACAATCATCTTCGTCGCCGCGCTGTTCGCCGCCCTGTACTACTTCGGCGTGATGCAGTTCGTGGTCCGCATCTTTGCCGTCGTCATGCGGAGGTTCATGAAGGCCAGTGGCGCTGAATCCCTGAATGTCGCGGCCAGCATCTTCATGGGCCAGACCGAAGCGCCACTGACGATTCGTCCGTTCATCGCCCGGCTCACGGAGTCCGAACTGATGACGGTGATGACTGCCGGAATGGCGCACATCTCCGGCGGCATCATGGCTGCCTACATTCTCTTTGGCATCGAGGCGCAGCACCTCCTGACGGCGGTCATCATGACGGCACCAGGCACCCTGATGATGGCCAAGCTGTTTGTGCCAGAAACCGGCGTGCCTGAGACCCGTGGCGGCGTCGAGATGAAGGTCGAGCGCACCGACGTGAACGTGATCGATGCGATCGGTCGAGGCACTGGCGAAGGGCTGCATCTGGCGCTCAACGTCGGGGCGATGTTGATCTCGTTTCTGGCGATCGTGGCGTTGGTGAACGGGGGCCTGGGCCTTGTCGGACTCAGCATGCAGCAGATTCTCGGATGGGTGTTCTCCCCGATTGCCTGGAGCCTCGGTGTGCCGTGGCGTGACGCCTCGACGGTGGGTAACCTTCTCGGCACGCGCATGGTGCTGAACGAGTTCGTGGCCTACGCGCAGTTGGGGACGCTGAAGGGCGCCCTTGATCCGCGCTCGTTCACGATCGCCACGTTTGCCCTGTGCGGGTTCGCGAATTTCAGTTCCATCGGCATCCAGATCGGAGGAATCGGCCCGCTCGCGCCAGAGCGCCGGAAGGATCTGGCTCGCCTCGGGTTCCGCGCGATGATTGCCGGCACGTTTGCGAACTTCCTGACGGCCACCATCGCGGGCATGCTTCTGTGACAGGCGATCCGTCCCTCTACGATCAGGCCGAGTCGGCCGCGGCCTTTATCCGGCCGCGGTGCGCGGAGCTCCCGACGATCGCGATCGTGCTGGGTTCTGGTCTCGGGGACTTCGCGGACGCGCTTCAGCACCCCGTCAGCATTTCGTACGCCGAGATTCCGCACTGGCCGGTGTCCACCGTTGTGGGTCACGCGGGAAAACTGGTCCTCGGTCAGCTCGCGGGCCGGTCGGTTGCGGTGCTCTCGGGCCGCGCGCACGTATACGAGGGCCATCCACTCTCGACGGTCGTGTTCGCGGTACGCGCCGTGGGGCGTCTTGGCGTGACCCGGTTGATACTGACCAATGCCGCCGGTGGCATCAACACCAGCTTTACGCAGGGAGCCCTGATGGTCATCGACGACCATCTCAACCTGACGGGTTCGAATCCGCTCACTGGCTCGAATGACGACCGGCTGGGTCCGCGGTTTCCCGACATGAGCGAGGTCTACTCCAGCCGGATGCGCGCGATCGCCGGCGAAGCAGCGGCCGCGAAGGGGATCGCGCTCACCCACGGCGTGTACGCGGCGCTTCACGGCCCGAGTTACGAGACGCCGGCGGAGATCCGGTACCTCCGGACAATCGGCGCCGATGCGGTCGGTATGTCGACCGTCCCTGAAGCCATCGCCGCCAGGCACATGGGCATCGAGGTCCTGGCCATCTCGTGCATCACCAACATGGCGGCCGGTGTGTTGCCACAGCCGCTCGTCCACGACGAGGTCATGGAAACGGCCAGACGCGTCCGCGGTTCGTTCGGCTCGCTCCTCGAGGGAATTGTGGAGCGGTTGTAGGGGTTAGTACGTAGGCCGGGTCTTCAGACCCGGCGTGCCGTACGTGGAGTCGGGTCTTTAGCCCCGGCGTGCCGCTACGTAGGCCGGGTCTTTAGACCCGGCGGAGTCGGCGGAGAGGGCGGCGGGAATGATGATGGCTCGGAAGCGTTCAACGGCCTCAGGCCGGAAGTCGGCGACAACGCTGGTTGCGGCGGCGCGGAAAGCGCGGCGGCAGGCGCATGCACGTTATTCGGGCTTCAAGGTGGGCGCGGCGCTCGAAACCGCTGACGGAACAATCATCACCGGCTGCAACATCGAAAACGCCACGTATGGGCTGACGATTTGCGCCGAACGCGTTGCCATGTTCAAGGCTCTTTCGGAAGGTCATCGCCGCTTCACCCGCATCGCCGTGGTCGCTGACACCGACTCGCCGACGCCCCCCTGCGGCCCGTGCCGTCAGATCCTCTGGGAGTTCGCCGGCGATATCGAGGTGGTGATGGCGAACCTCAAACACGAAACCGCCCGCCTGCAGCTTGCGGAGCTGCTCCCGATGCCGTTCGACGGCAGACTGCTCGACTGAACGTGTAACTCAGTTGAGTCGATGATCGCGGGTCCGGGTTCCGACGACCGGAGCGCGCTGCGATGGCGTTTCTGCCCGAATGGACGCTCGGGTCGCGCTAGCTCGAAAATGCGAGACGGCTCTGGGAGGTCTACGTACGTAGGGCGGGTCTTTAGACCCGCCAAGCCATAGATCGGACGCCGGGTCTGAAGACCCGGCCTACGTACATCGATTGGATGCCGGGTCTGAAGACCCGGGCTACGTACTGCCCACCGCTGCGGACCGCCCCCTGCCGACTGCCGACTGTTCCCGGCTGATATCATCGTCACAATGCTGCCAACGATTGAGTGGAAGGGCGATTCGGTCGTGATGATCGATCAGCGGAAGCTGCCGGCTTCCGAGATCTACGTCACGTGTCGTACGGCGAATGACGTGGCCAAGGCCATCAAGACGATGGTGATTCGCGGAGCGCCGGCGATTGGCGTGTCGGCAGCGATGGGCATCGCGCTCGGGATGTCGAGGAGCCGCAACACCGGAACCAAGGCGTTTACCACCGAATTTCAGAAGACGTGCGACCTCATGGCGTCCACGCGTCCAACCGCCGTAAACCTGTTCTGGGCTATCGAGCGCATGAAGCGCTGCTTCGCCGAAGTCGCGCAGGACGGGCACTCGGTTGACGAGATCAAGGCAAGGCTGGTCGCCGAGTCAACGGCGATCCACGATGAGGACGTGGCGAGCTGCCGCGCGATCGGCGCGCATGGCGCGACACTCGTCCCGCAGGACGCAGTCATCCTGACGCACTGCAACGCCGGCGCGCTGGCGACAGCCGGCTACGGGACCGCCCTCGGTGTCATTCGCGGCGCCGTGGCGGAAGGAAAGAAGGTGGCCGTCCTTGCGGACGAGACTCGCCCGTTTCTCCAGGGCGCCCGTCTCACCGCGTGGGAGCTCGTCAGGGACGGCATCGATACGACCGTTATCACCGACAACATGGCGGGAACGATCATGCGGAACAGTCGCATCGATCTGGTCGTCGTCGGCGCCGACCGCATCGCCGCCAACGGCGACGTGGCCAACAAGGTCGGCACCTACTCGGTTGCGGTTCTGGCCAAGGAACACGGCATCCCGTTCTACGTGGCCGCGCCCATTTCGACGGTGGACCTGGCGACACCGGATGGTTCCGGCATTCCAATCGAAGAACGACCGGCACGCGAGGTGACGCACGTCGGCTCTTCTCAGTTGACCCCAGCAGGTGCCGGCATTCGAAACCCGGCGTTCGATGTAACGCCAGCGAAGTACGTCACCGCCATCGTTACCGAGCGCGGGATCGCCCGTGCTCCGTACATCGACTCTCTGAGGGCCCTTGTCGGGTCCGGTCGTCCGTGAACGTCCTGGGCATCGAAACCTCGTGCGATGAGACGGCTGCGGCCGTTGTCGCCGAGACCGGTGATCCATTGCGCCCCTGGCGCACGCTGTCGAACATCGTTGCGTCACAAGTCGATATTCATCGCGAGTGGGGCGGTATCGTCCCGGAGTTGTCGGCCCGCCAGCACATCCGCGATATCTGCGGCGTGGTGGAGCGCGCGCTTGACGAAGCCGGCGTGCCCGTCGATGCGATTGCCGTCACGCACGGCCCAGGACTTGTCGGCTCGCTCCTCGTCGGGGTCTCATTTGCGAAGTCGCTCGCGTGGGCGCGCGACGTTCCGCTCATCCCCGTGCATCATCTCGCTGGCCACATCGAATCGCTGGTGCTCGAAGGCGGTGAGATGCCACTTCCGGCGATCGTCCTTATCGTCTCCGGGGGGCACACCAGCCTCTACCGCGTCGCCGCACGAGGTGAGTACACACTCCTCGGTCGCACTCGAGACGATGCGGCGGGAGAGGCGTATGACAAGGTGGCAAAGCTGCTGGGGCTTGGCTATCCAGGCGGACCCGTTGTTGATGCACTCGCGCGGCGCGGGAACGACCGCGCCTTTCCGTTTCCCAAGACGCGCCTGACGCACGCCGACCGCAACGCGCCGCACTTGCCGGGCACAAGCGATTTCAGCTTCAGCGGTCTCAAGACGTCAGTCTCGCGACATGTCAGCCAGCACCGTGCGGCCCTGGGCCTTCGTGACGCTGACCCGCTGCCGGAACCTTATGTCCTCGATATCTGCGCCAGCTTTCAGCGCACCGTCGTCGAGACGTTACTTGACCGCCTTTTTGACGCGGCGAGAGCAGAAGGCGCTCGCAGCATTGGCATCGCCGGCGGTGTCTCGGCGAACAGCAGGCTCCGGCAGGATGTCGCCGTTCGCGCCGCAGCCCAGGAACTGCCGGTGTACGTGCCTGGTCTTGCGCTTTCGACCGACAACGCGGCGATGATTGCCGCGGCGGGACTGCGACGATTTCGCGCTGGCGTGACCGCTGGGTGGGACCTCAACGCCTATGCGTCGCTCGCCCTTTCCTAGCCCGAATGTGTAACGAATGAGTGACTCGCGGCTCTATCCCACGCGACCCGTCGTCGGAGTCGGCGCGGTGGTCGTTGATAGCGGAAGTGTCGTGCTCATCCGTCGCCGGTACGAGCCCCTTGCCGGCCACTGGAGCCTCCCGGGGGGCAAGCTGGAGTTGGGCGAGACACTCGAAGAAGGAGCAGCGCGCGAAATTCTTGAAGAGACCGGCCTTGAAGTTCGCGTGGGGCCGGTGATCGAAGTCTTCGATCGAATTATCAAGGACGAGGATTTGCGCGTCCGCTATCACTTCGTGCTGGTGGACTACCTGTGCTGGCCGGTTGGGGGGCAACTGGCACCTGGTTCCGACGTTGATGAGGCGATTCTTGTTCCCGTTACAAGACTGAAGGAATTCGATCTCAGCGAGAAGGCAACCAGCGTCATCGAACGCGGTCTCGTCCTCGACCGGGGGTAAACATCGCGGTTAAGCCTGACGTATCAAGACTTGAAACAGATGACAGACCTCGTGTTTTTCTACGGAACGCTCATGCTTCCCTTTCAAAGGGTCGGGCGTTCTCGCATCGACACTCTTCTTCGGCTGGTTGGCCACGGCACTATCAACGCGGCGTTGTTCGACCTCGGCATCTATCCCGCAGCCGTGCCTACGCCAGATGGCACGGTGCGCGGTGAAGTCCACGAGATGCTCGAGCCTCTGACGGTACTCAGGGAGCTCGACGGCATCGAGGGCTACAGCGCCAGCGAGCCCGAGAGCAGTCTCTACACGCGCGTCCGCACTGCGGTCGTGCTCGATGATGGTCGCGAGGTCAACGCCTGGGCGTATTTCTACAATGCGCCCCTGGGTAGAGCCGAGCGTATCGAGTCGGGCGACTACCTCGAACATCTCAAGGGTCACTGAGCTCCACGGTCAGGGAGCCGAAGGCCGCTGAATCCGCGGGTCCTTCCATGCACTCGCGTGCGTGCAATGTGGAACAGACGGTGGCCTGCCAACAGCCGTATGGTTCCCTTATGAGAAACACTCTTCAGATATTCGCTATCGCCGCATTGCTCCTCGCTCCCGCTTCCGCTGCTCATGCGCAGGTCACCTTTGGCATTCGCATTGGCGAACCGCCGGTGGATCGTGCGTACCGCGTGCCGAACCGGCCAGGCCCTGACTACGTGTGGATCCAGGGCTACCAGTATCCGCAGGGGTCGCGTTACAAGTGGCACGATGGGTACTGGACGCGTCCGCCTTATGAGGGAGCGTACTGGGTTGAGCCGTACTACAGCCGTGGACAGTATTTTCCCGGCCAGTGGGAAGGCAATCGCCGCAGTTTTGGCCATAACCACCGCTGGGACAGAGGCCAACAGCGGGACGAACGTCGTGGTCCTGGCCCGAACGATCGTAACGACGGCCGCCGCTGAACGTCAGAACTAGCCGGAACTGAAGGGCGGTTCCCGGGCGGGGTGTGAACCTCGCCCGGCGTGCCGTCCGCTTTCCAATCCGACCTTCGTTCGAGCGACTGTTCAATTTGGAACAGCCAGTTTTGCCCGGTTGGGGCACTCTCGACCCCGACCATGACGGATCACGCTCACTTGAGGCGGCTGGTACTTCAAATCGAGCGCGATCTACTGACCCGCGCGAGGCTGGCTGAGCTATTGGCATGTGCCGATGCTGCTCTTGTCGGTCACCGCAGAGACCTGCGAGACGCCAAGGCTCTCCTAAGGCGCGACACAGCGAAGCCAACGGGTGTTGCCCTTGATGGCCGTCGGTCCTCCGCACCGAGACAGACGAGATGACACCAAGAACGAAAGCACCTCAGGCATCTTCCAAGGGGTTGCAGAAAGCATTGACTGGCATCCAGGGTCTGGACGAGGTCACCGGCGGAGGATTGCCGCGCGGGCGGCCCACGCTCGTCAGCGGAGGGGCCGGGTCCGGAAAGACCATGCTTGCCCTGGAGTTCCTGGTTCGCGGCGCCAAGCAATACGACGAACCTGGCGTGTTTATCTCGTTCGAGGAAACGATCCCGGACCTGACCAGGAACGCCGCTTCGCTTGGTTTTGACCTCACCCGACTGGTGGCGGATAAGAAACTGTTCCTGGACTACGTGCACGTCTCGCGAAGTGAGGTGGCTGAAACCGGAGCGTACGATCTCGATGGCCTCTTCATTCGCATCGCCGACGCGGTCCAGCGCGTCGGGGCGCGGAGGGTCGTCCTGGACACGATCGAAGCGCTCTTCGGCGATCTGCCGAACCCCGGTATCCTCCGTGCCGAAATCCGGCGTCTTTTCGGCTGGCTCAAAGAAAAAGGGCTAACCACCGTCATCACGGCTGAACGCGATCGACCGGACATGCTGACGCGGCACGGTATAGAAGAGTTCGTCTCGGACTGCGTGATCGTGCTCGATCACCGGATCCGTGAGGAAATCTCGACGCGGCGTCTGCGTGTCGTCAAGTACCGGGGGTCGACGCACGGCACGAACGAATATCCATTCCTCATCGACGAAAACGGCATCTCGGTGCTGCCCATTTCGTCGCTCGGCCTCGATCACGCGGCGCCATCCCTCCGGATTTCGACCGGCATCGAGCGGTTGGACGTCATGCTGAGCGGCAAAGGCTTCTTTCGTGGGAGCAGCATTCTGCTGTCGGGCACGGCCGGAACCGGAAAAACCAGCGTCGCGGGCCATTTCGTAGAGGCTGCCTGCAGGCGCGGGGAGAGATGCCTCTATTTCGCGTTTGAAGAATCGCCGAAGCAGATCGTCCGCAACATGAACTCGATCGGCGTCGACCTCGAGCCGTGGGTGCGGAAGGGGCTGCTGCGGTTCCATGCGTTGCGTCCAACGTACGCAGGCATCGAAGAAGTGCTGCTGGTCACGCATAAGCACATCGCCACCTTCAAGCCGGAAGTGGTGGTGGTGGATCCGATGACCAACCTCCTCACGGTCAGCACGCTGAACGAAGTGCGATCCATGCTTACGCGGCTCGTCGATTTTCTAAAGACCCAGGGGATCACCGCGATGTTCACCAGCCTGACCCTCCCAGGCGGCTCGCTGGAAGCCAACGAGGCGGACGTGTCGTCCCTCATGGACACCTGGCTCCTGCTGAAAGCCATTGAGGTTGGAGGAGAACGGAACCGGGCCCTCTACGTGCTGAAATCACGCGGCATGGAACATTCCAACCAGATTCGCGAATTCCTGCTGACTGACCACGGGCTCCAGTTGCTGGACGTGTACCTCGGACCCGAAGGAGTGCTGACGGGTTCCGCCCGGATGTCGCAAGAAGGGCGAGAGAGAGCCGCGGGTACCATCCGTCGCCAGCAAACGGAGGGACGTGGCAGGGAACTGGACCGCAAGCGGCAGATCTTCGAAGCTCGCATGACGGCGCTTCGGGCAGAGTTCGAGGTCGAGGAAGAAGTGATTCAGCAAAGCATCTCCGATTCGAAACTACTCGACGAGGAACTGCTGCAGGACCGAGGTCAGATGGTGCGCAGCCGCGAGGCGGACGTCTCCGCCTACAAGAAGAACGGGAATACGGCCCGCGGCCGGAAGCGTTGACATGGCTATAACCAAGACCAGAACTCCGGCTCGGCGTCGCAACCCTGTTGTCGAGAGCCTCAAGCTACCTCGGGTCCGTCGAGCGTCGAAACCCAAAAAGCCCGAGGTCTGGAAACTACGTCTCTTCGTGGCGGGGCAGACTCCCAAATCCATTCGCGCCTTTGCGAACCTGAGGGCGCTGTGTGAAGCGCACCTTGAAGGCCGCTATCGGATCGAGGTCGTCGACCTGCTCGAGAATCCACAGATGGCGCGCGGCAATCAGATCGTTGCGCTGCCGGCATTGATCGTCAATCTGCCGAAACCCGTCCGGCAGATCATTGGAGACCTCTCGAACACCGAGCGGGTGCTGGTCGGGCTCGCACTGCAAGAGGTCGGCTGAGACTCGTTGATGAGAAGCAGCCTTGCGATCGCTCGCGCGAAGAGACCGTCTGACTATGAGCAGGAGCCGGCACCCGTTGAGCTGAGCCAGAGTCCGCCGGTGGAGTGGGCCAGTCTCCTTGCCGGAATCTCCACGGGAAAATCCGTATTGAAGTACGGAAAGAACCACACCATCTTCGCTCAGGGTATGCCGGCGGACTCCTTGTACTTTCTGCTGCAAGGCAAGGTCGCGCTCGCGGTGGCGTCCCAGGACGGCAAGGAGGCGATTGTCGCCACGGTGAGTCCCGGTGAGTTCTTCGGCGAGGGATGCCTTGTGGGTCAGTCCATGCGGGCGGGCACGGCTGTCTCAGCCGGAGACTGCGCGCTGATCAGGGTAGAGAAGGCCGCGATGGCGCGAGTACTTCGCGAAGAGCCGGCGCTAGCGGAAACATTCATCACGCACCTGCTGTCTCGTATCGTGCGATACGAGGCGGACTTCGTCGACCAGCTCTTCAACTCCAGCGAGAAGCGTCTGGCCAGGATTCTGCTGTTGCTGTCTCGCTTCGGTAGCGACAGCCGGAGCGAAACGGTCGCGACGGGGATTACTCAGGAGCACCTGGCGCAAATGGTCGGTACCACCCGATCGCGGGTCAATTTTTTCATGAACAAGTTCAGGAAGCTTCGCTTCATCGAATACAACGGCAAGGCCGGACTGACGGTCCACCGCGGACTTCTGAGCGTCGTTCGCGATAGGGATTGACGATACCGGTCGTGAATACGGGACGCGTCCACGCTGGCTAGCCCGCGGCCCCGATAGCCTGACTGCCGAACTGGATGTTGTACAGCTCGGCATAGAACCCCCCGGCCGCCAGTAATTCCTCGTGTGTGCCGCGCTCTTCCAGTTTCGTGTCCTTCACCACAAAGATCGCGTCGGCCTTGAGGATCGTTGCGAGATGATGCGCGATGACGATGCAGGTCTTGCCGGTCATGACACGGTCCAGGGCTTCGAAGACGGACTGCTCGGATTGCGCGTCGAGCCCTGACGTGGGTTCGTCCAGTACGAGAATCGGCGTGTTGCGGATCACCGCGCGCGCAATGGCGATGCGCTGACGCTGCCCGCCTGACAGCGTGACGCCACGTTCGCCGACCAGTGTGTCGTAGCCCTCCGCCATTTCCGTGATGAATTCGTGGGCGTTGGCCAGCTCCGCCGCCTTGATGATCTCGTCGCGGGTGGCTTCCGGTCGCCCGTAGGCGATGTTCTGCCAGACGGGTGCGTGGAAGAGCAGCGTGTCCTGCAGGACGAAGCTCACCTGGTTACGGAGAGATCGGATCGTGAAGCTGCGGATGTCCTGACCGTCGATCGTCACATTCCCCGAAACCGGGTCGTAGAAACGGGCGATCAGGTTGATGATGGTCGTCTTGCCACCACCGGTCGGCCCCACGAATGCGGCAACCTGCCCTGGTTGAATCGTGAAACTGACGTCGTTGAGGATCGGCTGGTCCGCAGCGTACCCAAAGGACACGTGGTCGAACGCGATGGCCCCCTTGAAACCGGTGGCCTTCCGCGCGTGGGGCCTGTCGCGAACGCCGCCCTCGGTGTCGAGCACTTCGCGAATCCGTTCGAAGGCCACTCCTGCACGCGACACCGTGTCGGTCATCTTCGACAGGTCGCGCATCGGCTTGTACATCTTGCCCAGGTATAAGAGGAAGACGACCAGCGCACCCGCCGTGAGCTGCTCGGCGAGCACCAGACGCGCACCGTACCAGAGCATCAGACACGTCCCGGCCGCGAGGATGATTTCTACGACGGGAGAGAGCGTCATCTTGATGCGACGCGCCAGGAGCGCCGTTTCCACGTTGGTCAGACTCTGACGCTCGAAGCGTCCTTCCTCGTAGTCCTCCCGCGCAAAAGCCTTGACCACGCGGATCGATGAGAACACCTCCTGCACGATTGAAACGAGCTCGCTTTCCTGGCGTCTGACGTCGCGCGAGGCCTTCTTGATGCGGCGCGTGAAGAAGTAGACCACCGCGAACAGCACCGGCGCGATCGACAGCGAGATCAGCGTGAAGCGCCAGTTCAAGTACACCATCACACCGATAATGCCCAGCAGCGTCAGGATATTGGTGAGCATGCCCAGCAGCGCCGAGGTGACGAAGTCCTGAATGCTGTCGATGTCGCTCGTCACGCGGCCGATCAGATCTCCAGTGCGCCGTTCATCGTGCTCGGCGAGCGACAGGCGATGGATGTGGTGATAGAGCGTGCGTCGCAGGTCGTGCATGACCCACTGGCCGGCGCTGGACGTGAGGTAGGTGGTCAGATACGAACTGCCCGCGCCTGCGGCGGCAATCACCGCCACTGCAAGCACGGCAACGTTCAGGACGGCCAGCTTGCCCCCGCCAATCCAGTCCACCACCGGCAGCAGCCATTCCGGGAGTGGCCGCGACTGGAGGAGGTAATCGAGGACAACCTTGAGCGGCCACGGTTCGAGCAGTGCGGCGGCAGTTTCTCCCGCCACGCCCACGAGTGCCACGGTCATGCCCTTCCAATGGGGCCTGAGCAGCCCCACGATTGAGAGCGCCGCGCGTGCGCGAGGCGGGGATGGGGGCGTCACGTACGCACCAGGAGTGGCGCCACGAGCGATTGGAGCGTGTCCGCGACCTCGTCCACATTGCCGGCTGCATCGACGACATGGAAGCGGTGCTTGCTGGCCATGGCATCGAGCGCGGTGAGGAGCCGACCCTGGTATTCGACGAAGCTGTCAAAGAGGTCGTCGCCCAGGCGCAGGTCCATCCCCGACTCCCAGTAGTTGAATCCGGTGGTGTTCGTGACACGCGACACAAGCGCGTCGACGTTCGTCCGCAGGTAGATGACGAGATCTGGGGTCGGTGCGAACGAGTAGACGCGCTTCAGCCACTGCGCGTCGGCCCCCCGAATCGCCGCGCTGGCCATGAGCGAGTA
>Ga0075430_100003199_pt1 | contig 13716 bp, 8 predicted proteins | sample RhiMetdeltSRZDD4_FD_75294 | JGI IMG/M metagenome (GOLD analysis project Ga0075430, IMG submission 75294) | Populus rhizosphere microbial communities from Tennessee, USA - Rhizosphere MetaG P. deltoides SRZDD4 | ecosystem: Host-associated > Plants > Roots > Rhizosphere > Soil | place: USA... | reverse complement strand
GTTCATGGCAGGTGAGACGAAGACGTGATCGATTTCCTGCAGTTGGCCGTCTTCGATGTAGGTGTAAGCCTGTTCGATCGGAAGCAGTGTGCCGAGACGCGTGTAACCAGTGTCGAGCAGGGGACGCAGCATATCGCCGTTGCCGTCGTCGAAGGGATGGGCGTTGAAGTCGCCGAGGATGATGGCGTTCTCAGTGCGGAGGCCGGCGGCGATCTGGGCGATGGCGTTGGCTTGCGCCTGGCGCTTCGCGCGCACGGTCGGGTCATTCGCGTTGATGAGGGAGCGTTGGTGGACGGTGACGACGGCGATGGGCAAGCCTTGCGCAGTAGCACGCAGGAGAAGCGGCGGGCGGTCGTGGATGGGGTTGCTCTTTTCAAGCTGCGTAACGCTTTGTACGGTGACACGCGCGGTGTTGACGAGGAAACCGACGTCGATGCCGCCGGGGTCGTTACCCTCTTCGAGGTAGGCGCGCCAGGATGCACCGAGCTTGCGGGCCAGTTGTTCGAGGGCGTTGAGGTTGTCGGCCTCCTGTACGGCGAGGATGTCGGGCGAGCGGAGGAGGTTGGTGATGTGGAGCGCGGTTTTGGTGAGGCGGCGCTCGAAGGCTTGAGGGGTGAGGACGGGGTCGGCGACGCCGGGATCGTCGCGGTCGTCGAAGAAGCGGCGGAGGTTGAAGGTGGCGACGGTGAGTTCCTGGGGAGAGGCTGGGAGGACGGGTTGAACCGGCTTGGAGGTGACGAACGAGAGAAGGGAATTCGTGACGATGGACCATGCTCCATCTGCGAAGTCGAGAGCGCCGGAAGCGGCGGCGTAGTCGCCGAATATTAGGTTTTCGGCGCCGTCGGCTAGTCGCAGCCGTTCCGGGTTTCCGTCGGCGATCGCCGCTTCCGCGACGGGGGAAGGCAGCCTGCCGCCGACGGCCCAGGCAATGCCGTTCGATGTGGCGGTAGCGGTTGCGTCGTTGATCGTACCGCCTGTTGGGCCGACGATATCGAGGCCGATTGGGTGCCGTTGCATCCCCTCGAAGCGCTCCCACTCGTCGAGGCGGGAAGCCGGGTCCAGCGTGGATGGATCGATGGACCCTAACCGTAGGCCTGGTTCGCCCGCCGTCTCGACTATGGGATCGATGATTTCGGTTACTGTGTTGAACTCCGTGACGGTGCCAGTGACACGGACGAGATTGTTAAGCGCAGCTTCGGCGGGGGGCGTGGTGCGTGTGAAGATGAACAGGCCCTCGCTGGTGGCCGGATCGCCGTCGTTGTCGCTCGACTGGGATTCGATGTAGAAACCATTGGAGCGGCGCTGGGTGACCATGCCGCGCGTGACGACGTACTGTCCTTTGTAGGGCGATTCGAGACCGGGGCCTTGGATTTGCGAAATCATCAATTCCTGCGCGGGAGGCGGGCCGACGCCACAGACCTTGACAGGCGAGGCGGAGTTGCGCGGAGCGGGTGGACCGTTGGTGAAGCCATCGCCGCAGCCGGAGTCACGGCGGATCGACGCAGTGGTGTTGGAAAGGCCGGAGTAATTCACCAACTCGAGTTGGGATCCGTCAGCGCGAAGGATGCGAATCTTCGCGGCGGTGGCGCTCATGGCGATGGCGCCGGAGACGTCGGGAGTGGGAAGATCGACCGTGCCGCCAGCGCCTTGCGACTGCGCGATGAGGTAGTAGCCGTTGGCGGGGATCGTGCCTGTAAGAGGCGTGGACTGGTTGAACTCGCCTGTGGCGCTCGCGTATTCGAACCGCCAGCCATCGACAGAGACGGGTGCGTTTGAACGGTTGAAAAGCTCTACGAAATCATTGCGGAGCGTCGCGCCCGCGTTCCCGCCACCGCCGTAGATCTGGCTCACAACTACCCCTGCAGGTTGGGCTTGGGCGAGGCAGGGAGTAAGCGCAAGGAAGATCCAGGTGATTCGCCTCATGCCGCTACAATAACAGTTTGTATAAAGACCTCAGAATCACCGTTATCATTCCTTGTTTGAATGAAGAACAAGGAATCGAGAAGGTGCTCCGACGCATGCCGGAGTTCGTCGATCAGGTGATTGTCGTCGACAATGGATCGACCGATCGCACCTCGGATGTGGCCCGGTCGCTTGGAGCGGAAGTGATCCGCGAAGATGTGCGCGGATATGGGCGCGCCTACAAGACGGGCTTTTCGCAGGCGACGGGTGACATCATCGTGACTCTTGACGGCGACCACTCGTATCCGCCCGATGCGATCAGCTACTTGATCGAAGCATTCCTTCACCTGGAGGTCGACTTCCTGAACGCCTCGCGCTTCCCGGTGCGTGACAAACATGCGATGAGCTTCAAGCATAAGTTCGGGAACTTCGTGCTGTCGGTGGCCATGTCGATGCTGTTTTTCCGCTGGGTGGCCGATTCGCAGAGCGGCATGTGGGTGTTCCGGCGGTCGATTCTCGCGGAGATGAAACTCGATAGCGATGGGATGGCGTTCTCCGAAGAGATCAAGATCGAAGCGCTGCGCAGTTCGAGAATCCGCTTCGAGGAGATTCCGGTGCAGTATTCGAGCCGGCTGGGTGAGATCAAGTTGAACCCATGGCGGGACGGCTTCCACAATTTGTGGTTCCTGCTGCGGAAGCGGTTCGCGCGATGAGGCCGGTGGTCCTCGTCATTCCTAACTGGAACGGCGAGGGTCACCTGCGCCGCCTCCTCCCCACGGTTGCGGCACAGACGCTCCAGCCGGAGCGGGTATTGGTGGTGGACAACGGGTCGGTGGACGGCTCCGTTGCGTATGCCCGAGCACAGGGAGCCGAAGTTGTGCAGCTTGAGCGGAACCTGGGCTTTGCGGCTGCCGTCAATCGCGGTATCGCCGCGACGGCTGAACCGCTCGTTGGCATATTGAACAATGACGTAACCCTCGACTCGCACTACTGGGAAGAGCTCTCGAACGCGATGGGGAGCGGCGTGTCGTTTGCGACCGGTAAAATCTACCAGTCGGGTGGGAACAATGTGCTTGATGCGACGTGGGATCTACTTACGCGTTCGGCGCTCGCAATCCGTTGTGGTAATGGGCTGACAGACGGAGAATTTTGGAGTCAGCCGAGGCCAATCAGCATGGCTCCGCTAACGGCGGCGCTGTTCGACCGGCGGGTGTTCGAGCAAATTGGCGGGCTTGATGAGCGTTTCGAGTCCTACTTGGAAGATGTCGATTTGGGCCTTAGATGCGCGGTTCGTGGATTAGTTGGACGGTATGTTCCGCTAGCGCGGGCCGAACACTGGGGCAGCGGAACGTTAGGCGCATGGCACGGCGACACCGTGCGGCGCATCTCGCGGAATCAAGTCTATCTGGTGGCCAAGCATTTTCCACAAGGGTGGCCGCGCCGGCTGGGTTGGCCGGTTGTGGTGGGTCAATTGCTATGGGGACTTGCGGCCTTGAAGCACGGCAGGGGAATTCCCTGGCTGGTTGGAAAGGTGGAAGGGATCCGGCGGTTTGGGAGCTTGCGGAAATCGGCGCGAGCGGCACGTTCGGATGATGTAGCGGGGTTGCTGCTGGAATTTGAACGCGAAGCGATTGACCTTCAGATGAAAACAGGCGCGGACCGGTTCTGGTCGTGGTATTTTCGATGGACAAAGTGATGAACAGATCCACGGGCGTGGTGATTGTGAGCTATAACTCCGCCGATTGCATCGCCTCGTGCCTGGACGCCGTTCTCGCGCATTATCAACAAGTTGTCGTGGTTGATAATGCTTCGTCGGACGATTCGGCGGCGCGTGCGCGCGCCGTGGCGGTGCGCCCTGGTCAAACTGTGGATGTCTGGGAGGCGGGCCGGAATCTCGGCTTTGCAGGTGGGGTAAACGCGGGAGTTCGGCGGCTCGGGACCGATAACGTTTTGGTGCTGAACCCTGATGTCCGCCTGGCCGCCTGCGAGACGCTGCGCGAGTCGCTGGAAGGCGCTCTGCACCAGGGAAATACGGGCGCCGTGGCGGGTGTGCTTCGTGCGGAAGGACAGGGACCCCAAACGGGTTTCACAGTGCGACGGCTGCCACGGACTCTCGATCTGATGCTGGAAGCGTTGGGTGTGAACGCCATTTGGCCATCGAATCGGGCGAATGTACGCTACCGATGCCTCGATTTGGATTTGCATACAGCGCAGGAGGTTGAGCAGCCGGCAGGCGCGTTCTTTATGTTCCGGCGCGAAGCATGGGAAGAACTGAGCGGCTGGGACGAAGGTTTCTATCCGGTGTGGTTCGAGGACGTCGATTTTTGCAACAGGTTGCACGCGGCGGGATGGAAAATCCGGTTGGCGCCAGGGGCGCGGGCGCTACACGCAGGTGGACATTCGGTGGGCAAACTCAGCCCGTCGGCGCGCGCAAGTTATTGGTATGGTAGCCTATTGAAGTACTCAGCCAAGCACCTTGGGCCATTGCGTACACGGGCATTAGCAGCTTCCGTCGTGATTGGCATCACCGGTCGAATGATATTTCATTTTCTTCACCTGCAACGGGGATCGTTGAGCGCGCTCAATTCGGTTCTGGGGTTTGCTGCGCGTTGCATGGTGACAGGCCGCGCGCCTAAGGTGCCGGCCGGCGGCTCACTTCGAGCGAATCAGGGACTCACAACTCGTCACCTACATGGCTTATAACGATCTGGTCTCGGTAACTGTCGTCACCTATAACAGCGGCCGCTTCATCCGGCGGTGTCTGGAGTCCGTGCTCGCGCAGGACTACCCGAACCTGGAGATTGTGGTCATCGACAATGCGTCTTCGGACGGGACGACGGACATCCTCGAGCATTTTGAAGAGCGGTGCGAGGTTGTGTACAACCAGGAGAACATCGGGTTCGCGGCGGCGCAGAACCAGGCTATCGCGCTGTCGAGCGGTGAGTGGGTGTTGACGCTGAATCCGGACGTTCTGCTAGAGACGGATTTTGTGTCTGCGCTGGTGCAAGCCGGACAGCTCGACAAAAAGGCCGGGACGATCTGCGGAAAGCTTCTATCACTGACGTCGAATTTCGATTTGCCAGAGCAGGCGGTAGTGGATTCGACGGGCATCTTTTTTACGCCCATGCTGCGGCATCTGGACCGGGGCAGCCAGGAGATCGACAACGGGCATTACCGGAAGCATGAGTATGTGTTCGGCGCCACGGCGGCGGCAGCGCTGTACCGGCGCAAGATGATTCTCGACATTGCGGTAGAAGGCGAATTTTTCGATTCGGACTTCTTCGTGTACCGGGAAGACGCCGATGTGGCATGGCGGGCGCAGTTGCTCGGCTGGCGTTGTATCTACACGCCACACGCCCGCGGCTATCACGTGCGAAGCGTGCTGCCGGGAAACAGGCGGGCGCTGCCGCCGGCGATTAATATGCACTCGGTGAAGAATCGCTTCCTGATGCGGATCAAGAACATCACGCCCGGTTTGTACCGCCGCAATTTGCTTTCGATTACGTTCCGCGACATCGTGGTGCTGGGCTGTTGCATTGTACGTGAGCATTCCTCGCTCAGCGCGTTTGCCTACGTGCTCAAGAATTGGAAGCGGGTATTCGCCAAGCGGCGCGAGATCATGCGGCGGCGGCGCGTCACCGATGAGTACATCGCGTCGTGGTTCAACTACGAGCCGGTGAGCCTACCGGTGCGGGCGGCGAGCAAATCGTCTTCCGTAAAGCCCGCGCCGCGCGCGGTACCCAGGCAACGAACCGCGAGCCGCTAACAACGGCGTCCCTCCATGCGCATCGCCATCGTGGGCACACGGGGCATTCCGGCGCGCTACGGTGGTTTCGAAACATTCGCCGAGGAGTTGGGCCGGAGGCTTTCGGCGCGAGGGCACGACGTTTTCATCTATTGCCGCCAGCGGCACACTTCCACGCACTACCTAGGGTGCAGATTGGTGTATCTGCCGACGTTGCGGCACAAATATCTGGACACGGTGGCGCACACCTGTCTCTCGACGATCGATCTTGTGTTCCGGCGCGCGGACGTGGCCCTGTACTGCAACGCCGCGAACGCGATTTTCACCTGGCTGCCGCGACTGACAGGCATTCGCGTGGCGCTGAACGTGGATGGGCTGGAGCGCAATCGAAAGAAGTGGAACCGATTGGGCCAGCTCTGGTATGCATTGAGCGAGCGTTGGTCGACGTGGTTTCCGAACCGGGTAGTGAGCGACGCTCAACTCATCAAGGAGTACTACCGCAAGCGGTACGGCGCCGATTCCGACTTTATTCCTTACGGCGCCGAGCAGGATGCGACGGCCGCGCACGATATCGTCGATGGGCTTGGATTGCGGCGCGGGCGGTACTTTCTGTACGTGTCGCGGATGGAGCCGGAGAACAATGCGCTACTGGTGCGCGAGGCATTTGAGCGGGTCGAGGGCGATTACCAGTTGGCGCTGATCGGCGATGCGCCCTATGCGGCCGAATACATCGCGCGGGTGCGGGACACGCGGGACGAGCGCGTGATGATGCCAGGCGCGATCTATGGGGAAGGATATAGGCAGTTAGGGTCACACTGTTTCGCCTATATTCATGCGACCGAGGTCGGGGGCACCCATCCTGCGCTGATCGAGAACATGGGGCGCGGTGCACTGACTTTGTATCTGGACACGCCGGAGAATGCCGAGGTGGCGGGCGGAGCGGGGATTGCGTTCACGCACCAGAACTTGAGCGACAGGTTGCACCAAGTGTTGGCGATGCGGCCGAGCGAGCGAGAGGAGTGGCGGGAGCGGGCGAGGAGGCGCGTGGAAGAGCGTTACAGTTGGGAAGCGGTGACGGATTCGTATGAGGATCTGTTCCGGAGATTAACGCGATGAATTTGCCGCAACGCTCGTGGGTGGAGATTTCGCGCGGCGCGATCAAAGCCAACTACCGCGCCGTATGTGAACTTGCAGGACCAGGTGTCACGGTGGCCGCGGTGGTGAAGGCGGATGCCTACCGGCATGGAGCAGTGGAGATTGCACGGCTGTTGGAGGGCGAAGGCGCGACATGGCTGGCAGTCTCGAACGCCGAGGAGGGTTTGGAATTGCGCGAGGCGGGAGCGCAGTCGCGCATTCTGGTAATGGCCGACGGACCGCATGTGGGGGATTTGAATCTGACCCCAGTGATTCACTCCCTCGAAGCGCTGGCGGCAGTAAAAGCGGGCACCGCGTACCACTTGAAGCTTGACACGGGCATGGGACGTTTGGGCACACGGGAATCACCGGAGACGTTGATCGATGCAGTCCGAAATTGCCCGGGCGTGATCGAGGGTTTGATGACGCACTTCGCCTCCAGCGCCGATTACATCGGCACGCAGACCGAGGAGCAGGTGGCGGCTTTTGCTGCAATGGCGGAGGCCCTACGCGCGGCGGGCATCCACCCCAAGTACCTTCACTGCTGCTCGACAATTCCAGTCGCTTACGAAAGGCGAGCGGCCTGGTACAACATGGTGCGCCCAGGTATGGCGCTGTATGGATATGTCTCGCCGGCACGCGGAAACGCGCCGCCTTGCAAACTTCGGTTGACGCCCGCGCTCACCTGGAAAGCGACGGTGCTCGAGGTGAAGAACGTGCCCAAGGGCACGCACATCGGCTACGGGGCAGGGTTCATCGCGCCGGGGCCGATGCGGATTGGCATCTTGGCCGTGGGCTACGCCGACGGGTTGCCACACCGCTTGTCTGGGCGCGGCCGCGTGATGGCGGCGGGCGCGTGGGCACCGATATTGGGTGCGGTGTCGATGGACCTGACAACAATCGACTTGTCCGCATCGCCGGAGGTGAAACGGGGTGACGCGGTAACGATCCTGGGATGCGACGGCGAATTGGTTCAAGACGCACAGATGTTGGCGCGGGACGCAGGGACGATCAGCTATTCGGTGCTGTGTGGGATCCACGAGCGCGTCCGAAGAATTTACGTTTCGTAACCTGAGGAGTCATAGGAGTCGTCGTTCTCTACATGCGACGAAGGACATTTCTTCCGTTATTGGCGGCACCCGTGGTGATGGGCCAAGCACAGCAGGAACATTGGCCGCATTGGCGTGGACCGCGCAAAACCGGGGTTGCGACGACGGCCGCGCCGGTGAAGTGGTCGGCGACGGAGAATGTGGCGTGGAAAGTAGATATTCCGGGTCGAGGGTTTTCGACGCCAGTTACTTGGGGCGAAAAACTATTCCTGACGACGGCGATTCCGCAAGGCGCGCCGCCTCCACCGCCAGCCGAGAGTGGAAGCGGCCGGCCGGGACGCGGAGCGGGCGGCGGAGCAGGCCCGCTGGTAGACCACAAGTTTCAGGTGATGTGTTTGGATCGCCGGACAGGCAAGACGATTTGGGAGCAGACGGCGAAGACGGCAACACCGCACGAGGGATATCACCAGGCATATGGGAGCTTCGCTTCGAATTCGCCGATCACAGATGGCAACCGGCTTTATGCGAGTTTTGGGTCACGCGGCATTTATTGTTACGACCTCAACGGGAAGTTGATCTGGCAGAAGGAGAATCCGGCGCTGCGAATGCGGCTGGGGTTCGGCGAGGGAGCGGCGCCGGCGTTGGATTCAGGCGTGCTGTTGATCAAGAACGACCAGGAGCAGGGTTCGTTCGTGGTGGCACTCGACGCAACTACGGGCGAGCAGTTGTGGAAGGCCGACCGCGAAGAAGTTTCCAGTTGGAGCGGGCCGTTGGTGATTACGCACGGCGGCGTGCGGCAGGCTATTGTGAGCGCGTCGCGGCGAACCATTTCCTATGATTTGAAAACAGGAAAGGTGTTGTGGGAGGTGGGCGGCCTAGGGTCGAACGTGATCCCACAGCCGCTGGTGATCGACGACATCGTACTTGTGATGAGCGGCCACCGCGAGCCGAACCTGATGGCGATCCGGTTGGGCAAGACCGGCGACCTGACAGGTACCGACGCGATTCTTTGGCAGAATCAGCGGGGGAATAGCTACACAGCAGCGCCGGTGCTGCATGAAGGGCTCTACTACTTCATTACCGATACGGGCATGGTGAGTTGTTTTGACGCGAAGACGGGTAAGCCGCACTACACGCAGCAAAGGCTGCCGAAAGCGGTGAGCTTCAAGGCGTCGCCGCTGCTGGCGGGCGACAAATTGTATCTGGCAAGCGAAGAAGAAGACGTATTCGTGCTGAAGGCCGGGCCGAGCTTTGAAGTGGTGCAGACGAACACGATGGCGGGGCAGAGTTTCATCGCGTCGCCGATCGTGGTGGGGGGAGCTCTCTATCTACGGTCGCGGACGACTCTATTTTGCGTGAGGGCGTAAAAGGAAAAGCCCCGCCTCCCGTCGGAAGCGGGGCTTTTGTGTTAGCAGCTAGAAGTTCAGCTTGAGGCCGAACTGGAGTTGCCGCATGTTGTTGCGGGTGCCCGTAATTTGGCCGAAGCCGCCCGAACTGACGTTCGTGTTCGGGTTGCCCCAGTTGGGGTGATTCGGGAAGTTGAAGGCCTCGAAACGGAACTGCAGGTAGCGCTGTTCGGCGCCGAGGTTAAAATCCTTCAACAGCGAGAAGTCCCAGCCGATGACACCGGGAGTGTCCATGGTGTTGCGGCCTACATTCCCGAACTGGCCAATGTTGTTCACGACGAACGCGGCGGTGTTAAAGAACCGCTGAGGGTCCTGTTGGCCACGAGACAGTTCGGGCTTCTGGCCGGTTGCATTGGGCCGATCGAACAAACCACCGGTACCGGACGTATCCAGACCGTTGGTGATTGTCATGGCATAGCCTGTTTGCAGGGTCAAGATCGAGGTCGTCTTCCAGCCTCCCGCGACAGCATTGGCGACGGGATTCTCGATATTGAATTGGCGGCCCTTGCCGAAGGGCAGGTCCCAGATCACCGAGGTCACGACCCGGTGACGGACGTCGTGAGTGGAACGGCCGTAGTCGCAAGCGCGGCAATAGCTGTTCTGCGGGAAGAGCGTGTCCCCGCCCAGGGTGCGGATCGAGGTCGAGGTGTCGAGCGACTTCGCCCAAGTGTAGCTTACCAACGCCGTCAGGCCCGCGGAGTAGCGCTTGGTGAGCTTGGCGCCGAGGGAATTGTAGTTACCGGTGCCGCCGTTGTCGACGAGTTGGATGCGGCCAAACTCGGGGAACGGGCGGCGCTGCGAAAGCGACCTGCCACGGAGGGGGTCGGCCAGGCAGCGGGCATAGTTTGGATCACTCGCGGCCGGAAGCGCGCCGCAAGCCGGAAGAGATTCGTTGATGGCCCGAAGCATTTCCAAATGGCGGCTCACGCTGCCGAGATAGCCCACTTCGAGCACGGAACCACCGCCCAATTCGCGCTGGACATTGAGCATGTACTGGATGGCGTAGGGCGTCCGCCGGTCGTAGGGATTGGCGAAGCTGTAGGGCTGGTTCGGAAGCGAAGCGGTTTGACCGCTGCCGCCGCCCAGCGAGTTCCGCCAAACAAGGTCCGGGATGGTGCCGTTGGAGTTATTGCGGCCGCGGCCGGCGAGATTGCGGGCCATGTCGAAGCGGGGATTGCCGCTGTCCTGCGAATAAAAGTAGCCGCCACCAGTGCGGATGACCCACTTCGCGGAGGGCGAGTAGGAGATGCCGAAGCGCGGGGCGAAATCGTTCTTGTCGACGCCGACGAGGCGATTACCGAGCGATCCATCGCATTTGACATTCAGGGTGTAGCCGTCGGTGGGCAGCCAGCGTCCGATCGCGATCCCCTCAAAGCAATTCTGGCGGGGAGCGCCTTGCCGGAGGAAGAAGGGGTGGAGGCTAGTGTTGGTGACAACGGGATTGCTCGGGTCGGGGAAGATGTCGTTGGGCACGATGCCGTTAAACAGCAAACCCGTCTGATCCTCCCATGGTGGCGTCATTTCGTAGCGCAGCCCGAAGTTTACGGTGAGCTTGCTTGTGACCTTCCATACATCATCGAAGTAGAGCGCGAAGCCAGTGGAACGGAACTGGGCTTGCGCAATCTGCACCGCCGCTTCGCCTTGGAAGACCTCGCCGAGAAGGAAGTCGGCGAACGGGTCGCCCGTACGGCCCGACGCCGCGGGGTTATTGGTGGCGTTGCGCGAGAACGCGAACGCGCCGCGGGCAAACTGATTGCCGACTTGATTGTATCGATCCTGGCGGATTTCGCCTCCGAATTTGAAGCTGTGCTTACCGCGAATGATCGAGAAGTTGTCGACGAACTGAATGTAGGAGTTCTTGTTCTCGTAAGGCCCTTCGGAATCGTTTCCAAAGCCGCCCCACACACCGGAGAAGCCGACGCTCGGAATGCCCCACTGGACGGGTGGGCCGCCGCTGAGTCCGGGAATTGCGATTTCGCTGACAACGTCGCGCGTAAAGGCAAGCTCGGTGCCGTTCGTGTTGTAGAAACTCGTGTAACCGAAGCGGGCTTCGTTCACCATGCTCGACGAAAGCACGCGAGTGTTCGACACCATGTACTGCTTGAAGTTGGTGACGATCTTGGTGCCGTTCAGCTTGAGGGCTTCGTTGGCCTGGTTTTCGTCGCCCCAGCTATAGCGGCCCGACCATTGCGAGTTCGAGCTCTCGACCACGTCGAAACGGCCGATGAACTGGTCGCGGTCAATCGGGCGGCCTTGGGCCTGGACGAAGTTGTTGCGCAGGTCGGCGGTATTCAGGTTTGGCACCTGGTAGAACTCGAGGAGTTTTCTCGAGGTCGCATCGAGGCGCGAGGTGGGAATCGCGTTGCCGGCAAACGGCAGGGCGGAAGCCACGTTGTTCGTAACCGTGCGGGTGCGCGGATCGAAGATGCCGTTGGTCTGGCCGGCATTGGTCGTGGCGAGCCCAAGCAACTCGTTAAAGTTTCCGCCCTGCATCGCGGCTGTGGCAACGGTGTTCACCGATTGCACTTGGCGGCGTTGCCGGAACCACTCGTAATTGGCCATGAAGAACAGGCGGTTCTTGCCGTTCAGGATTTTCGGAATCGAGATCGGTCCGCCGAGGGTGAAGCCGAACTGATTCCACTTGAAGGGATCCTTCGGCGGCCGGGCGGCCGTGAAGGCATAGTTCTTCGCATCGAGTTTGTCGTTGCGAAGGAAGTAGAACAAAGTGCCGTGGTAGTCGTTCGAACCCGGCTTGGTGGACATGTTGATTTGTGTCGCGCCGCGGCCGAACTCAGCCGGATAGACACCAGTTTGGACCTTGAATTCCTGGAGAGCGTCGATGCTAGGAAGCACGACAAATGTGTTGAAGTTCGGGTCGGTATTTTCTACGCCGTCCAGCGTGTAGCGATTGTACTGAGGACGTTGGCCGGCAACGGAGATGGATTGATCCGAGCGAATGCCGCCCTGACGCGAACCAGCCTGGCCCGCCGACGGAAATCCGAAGCTTACGTTTGGTGCGATTGCGACGAGATTAAATGCGTTGCGGCCTGCCAGAGGCATCTCGAGAATTCGTTTGTTGTCGATGACGGTACCCACGGTGGCGTTCTCGCTCTGGAGCAAGGCGGCCTGGGCGGAGACTTCAATCGACTCGGACACGGAGCCGACCTGCATGTCGATATTAATACGGGCGCTCAACTGGACTTCCACCGCTATCCCAGTGCGGTTGAAGGTCTTGAACCCCTGCTTTTCCGCTTTCAGAACATACTGTCCGGGCTGCAAAGCGGGAAAAGCGAAGATCCCCTGATCATTGGATTCCGTAGTACGCGTGGCGTTCGTGCCGACGTTTGTGAGTGTGACTGCAACTCCGCCGATGACCGCGCCAGACTGGTCGCGGACCTCGCCGGAAATGTCTCCGAATGTCTGGGCCAACAAAGTCCCCGACACAAGGAGGCACAGCAAGAGAGTAAACAACATTTTTCTCATAATCTGATTCCTTCTATGTGCGAAAGCACCCCTCATTCCCGCGATGTATTCGGGTCCAACCGCCGTGGCCGGCGCGGGCTTCCGTGCCCGGCGGTTGGGTCAATTAAAACTGCAAGCGGAGAGCGAGCTGCAACTGGCGCGGGTTACCAACAATGCCAGTGATGGTACCGGCGTTGGAGGCGCCGATGCTGGCATTGGGCTGGCCGAACTGAGGCGTGTTGAATAGATTGAACGCCTCGGCGCGGAACTGCAGCTTCAAGGACTCGGTGAAGAAGAAGTCTTTGAAGAGCGAAGTGTCGAAATTAATTCGGCCGGGGCCGAATAGAGTGTTGCGGCCGAGGTTGCCGAATCGGATTTCGTTCGGGCGGGCGAAGGCGGCGGGGTCGAACCAGCGCTGCAGGGTCTTGCCGGACACCTCGGGGTTGCCAACGAGATCAGGACGGCTGCCGCCGGAACCATTGGTGTTGGGGTTGGCCAGGCCGGGCGTGAACGGCAAGCCGGTCTGCATGGTGGTGATGCCGTTGATCTGCCAGTCACCGATGACCCATCGGGCGACGCCCGAATTGGCATAAGCGCGACCTTTGCCGAAGGGCAGGTTGTATGTGTAGCTGATGGTCATGCGATGACGGAGGTCGAAGTTGGCATTGCCGCGTTCGCACTCGAAGCGGCAGCCGCGGAACTGTGGAGTGCCGACGCCACCACCGAAGTCATTCGCGACGGTATCGATGGCGTGTCCCCAGGTGTAGCCAACCAACATGCTGAGGCCGGAGGTGAGGCGCTTGTCCACGGTGAGTTGGAAGGCGTTGTAATTGCTTTCGCCGTCGGAAACGGCCCACGTGACGCCCTGCAGCAGGGGCCGGGTGGCGAAGAACGGACGGCGGGTGTTGACTGCCCCGGCACCGAGATCGGGCTGGTTCAAGTCGTAAGTGGTGCCGAGACGCCGGCCAACGTTGCCAACGAAGGCAGCTTTGACAATCAACTGCCAGGGAGCGATTTC
>Ga0075430_100003198_pt1 | contig 13719 bp, 6 predicted proteins | sample RhiMetdeltSRZDD4_FD_75294 | JGI IMG/M metagenome (GOLD analysis project Ga0075430, IMG submission 75294) | Populus rhizosphere microbial communities from Tennessee, USA - Rhizosphere MetaG P. deltoides SRZDD4 | ecosystem: Host-associated > Plants > Roots > Rhizosphere > Soil | place: USA... | reverse complement strand
CCATATTGCCTGCAAAGAAATGGGTGGTGTATTGTTTCTTGCAACACAACCGAATTTGTACATATCGAGATAGTACTGTCTTTCAAGAATTGGGTCGGGAAGGGCAATTGAAGAGCGTTTCCAATAATCATTCCACCAGGCGCTATGCGATGGCCAGCCCGTTGGCTCTTTATGTAACACATTCAAAGCAGGAAGTGAAGCAGGTTGATTATTCGTGATCGTCCATTCACCGATAAGTTTATTACCCGGAAAGCGAAACCATCGTACCAGAACTTCATAATAATTATTGTTCCATGTTTGCTGATGATAAAGAATATGAGCAAATCCTTTTTTTATGGCTCCTTTTTTATAGCCGAGTCGTTCAAGCCTTTGTCCTGACACGTTACTACCGGTTTTTCCATCACTGCCTGTGCTGTAGCTTGGAATGATCAATTCCGGCAGAATATCCTCCTTGATGTTTTCAAAAGCAAAATAACCAACAGGTCTTGTCGCATGAATATAATTATTGAACCTGATCCCATTTTCAAATTCAATCATACTCAACCCATTTGAGATATCGAGTGAAACCTTTTTTACCTTACCAATTTTATCAAGATCGAACTCTATTGCTGCGCCGGGTATCTTTGTTGGAGCAGGATATTTTTCGTAAGGTTCTTCCCCTATTTTTTGTACAGAATCGTATTGATTCAATTTCACTTTTTCAACCACCCATTTAAATTTCAGCTTATCGATCTCCGGCATCGGACGATCGTCCCAGAGATCAACCCGGTCAAGTGATAGGCGAAGCCTATTAAACTTTTGCCATATCAGTGCGCCAAGCAAGCCATTGCCTAAAGGAATCCCCTCGTCCCATCTTCTTGCCAAAGAATCAAAAACAAGATTGTGTTGCGGTTTAGGCTGCGAATATGAATTCAGAGACACCAAAAAAATAAGGATAAAAACAACCCTCATGAATTATTAATTATTCATTATTAATTATTAATTCTTCTTTTCCGGTGGTGTTACAATGGTGGTATCAGACGCAAGAATCGGAACATAATAACCCCCGCTATCTAAAATTACTTTAGGAAAATTATTTTTTAGTGTTGTCCAATCCGCAGAATTGATAAATGTTTTATAAAGATACACAGCCTGAAGCCGGGGAAGCGCTTTTAGTTGCATAAGCCCTTGCGCTGTTACACCTGTACCAACCAGGTTAAGATATTGAAGATTAGTAAGTGATTGAAGAGAGGAAAGCCCTTTATCGGTAATTGTTGTATTATCCAATTGCAGTCGTGTAAGGTTTGTTAGCTGACCAATGATGGTTAACATACTGTCAGAAATCTTTTTATCGCTTAGTTTCAGCCAAATCATTTGTTTCTTTAATGAGCGCAACAGTACCATATCATTATCAGTTACCGAATCAACTATAACAAAGTTGGCGGATAGATAATTGCTGTTTCTTGTAACCGGTAAAATAACAACTCCACGTTTACCAAGTTGCTTTAATATCTTTTCATCAGCCGCGTCAACAGGCTGTTCTGGTACATCTGCTAAAGTTTTTACACGGGTATTTTGTAAAGCAAGCAATGCTGGTTTTATCTTTTCCGTTTGCTCCAGTTCCTTTGTTTTTTTATCAAATGGAGCACCGGATGCAATCCACCAATGGATCAATGCAATTTCATTATCTTTTAATTGGGGTTTTTCTTTTGGCGGCATATGATCTTCGTCATTGCGTGGCAGGAGCAACCTTTTCATCATATCACTTGCTTCAGCATTACCTGGTTCAATCACTTTTCCATCTTTACCACCTTTTAAAATAAAAGAAGGTTCATCCAGTCGTAACCCGCCTTTTTTCTTGCTTTTGTTATGGCAGGTATAACATTTGTCTTCAAATATGGGTTGAATGATATCACCGTACACATTTGCTTCCTGCACATCGGCTATTGGTTTGATCTCTTTTTCTATTGGTTCTTCTTTTGAGAACCCTTTCGTGAGATAATCTGTACCATGCGTAATCGATCCTCCCAAATGCCCTGTAATAATTATTCCGATAACCATCAACAGAATTGTCCATTTTGCAAAAACATTTTCCCACCGGTTAAATAAATACGCTATAATAGAAACAAATGCCGTTGCGATCCCAAACCATTTATGAGTATCTTTTAATCCTTCATCATAATCCCCGCTTTGTGAAAGTAAATAGCCGCTGATACAGGAAAGAATGGCGAAGATCATTCCCCAAAACAATGCGATACTTGTTGCCGCATAAAGACCTGCGTATTTTGGTTTTAATGCGAGTAATTGAAAAACTCCCGCCAATAACAAAATACCAATTGGCAAATGAACCAATACCGGATGGAAACTTCCAATTACTTCAGCAATATTCATTCAGGGAAAAATAATCAATAATCAGTAATTAATGATATTTAAGTATATCGTTTCCGGAGCATTTGCATCATGTGCACATTGATTTCCCATTGATTGGCTAAAGGTTGTCTTGTATAGGCCGTGGTTGGCATGTAATCAGGAGGGCCAAACTCCGTTAAGAATGTCATTCGTTCACCGTTCTTCTTTTTTCTTTCGACTACTTTATCCCACCATGCAAAATGAGCTTTTATCGCACTCTCCCATTCAGGTGCCCGCGGATCATTTACTTGTGGGCCTTCAGGATGACCGATCCTTGCATGAATATGTTCTACCCTTTCTAAGGTCATATTTACCGTTTGCTCCTGGTCTGACAATAAACTCTCATGCACATTACACCAGTGCGATACATCAAAAGTGATCTTCATGTCAGGGTATTTATCCATAAATTGCTTTGCAACCGGCGCGGCATACAATATACGGCCACGATGTGTTTCATGACATATTGTGATACCGGTTTCTTTTGCCAGTGCCAGTGTATGTTCAATGAATTTTTTATTATCATCAAAACTGAAATGATCTCTGCCCGAATGATTATTGATATAAAGAGGTCGCTGGATATTTTGCTTTGCCGCCGCATCGATCATCTTTTTATAATAATCCAAATGTTCTTTTGGATCATTTTGCCAGCCGCCGCAGAGAAATCCAATTTCAAGCTGGTGTTTCTTTAATGCGGCAAACAGTTCATCTTTTTTATTTTCCGCAGGCCACCACATTTCTATCCCATCATATCCTTCTTTTTTTGCTTTGGCGCAAAACTCATCAGTGGTACCATTAAATCCCCAGTTGGTTGCCATGATTTTCAGTTCGTAATTTTTGTTCATGGGAAAAGATGCTTGGGTTGATGACAGAATTTTATCCAGTGAAGAAAACATAGTTACTGCAGCAGTGGAAGTAGTAACTGACAGGAATTTTCTCCGGTTATATTTCATACAGCATTTTAACAAAGATGAACAGTAAGCATTGAGCATTTCAAATTAAAGAAATATTCAATTTTCAATATTCAATGCTCAATTATCAATGCCTATAGTTATCGGGATCAATTTATGAATAACTATGCTAATATTTCTTCGATCACCTTTCCGCTTACATCAGTGAGCCTGAATGGTCTTCCCTGGAATTCGTACGTGAATTTCTCATGATCAAAGCCCAACTGATTTAATATCGTTGCCTGTATATCGAAGGCTTCTACTTTTCCACTTACCACGTTATAGCCGATTTCATCTGTTTCGCCATAAGTGGTGCCTCCTTTGATACCGCCACCGGCCATCCACAAACAAAAGGCATCCGTGTGGTGATCTCTTCCTTTGAATGGTGCTGTTTTTAATTCACGATTCTCCTGCATGGGGGTTCTGCCAAACTCACCGCCCCATATCACCAGCGTTTCATCCAGCAAACCCCTTTGTTTCAGATCAAGTATCAATGCCGTCATGGCCTTATCCACCTGGCGGCATTTGTTGATCATACCAATATCCAATGCCGTTTGCGGATCGGTACCATGACTATCCCAACCCCAATCAAACAACTGCACAAAGCGAACACCTTTTTCTATTAAACGTCGTGCAAGCAAAGCATTGTTTGCAAATGACACCTGGCCCGGCTTTGTTCCATACATATCATGAACATATTGTGGTTCTTCATTTATATTCATTACTTCCGGTGCTGCTATCTGCATTTTATAAGCCATTTCATACTGCGAAATGCGTGATAACGTTTCAGGATCTTTATGTTCTTCATATTGATGCTGGTTGATCTTGTTAATCGCATCAATGGAGGCACGACGAAGATCACGATCCATTCCGTGCGGATCATTGATAAATAAAACGGGGTCGCCTTCACTCCTGCATTGCACACCCTGGTACACACTTGGTAAAAATCCACTGCCCCATGCACTCTTACCTGCATCAGGATCGTTGCCACCTGATGTCAATACAACATATCCCGGTAAGTTTTGATTCTCTGTTCCCAAACCATAAGTAACCCATGCTCCAATGGCAGGACGTCCCAATCGGGGGGAACCTGTATGCATGAATAATTGAGCAGGTGCATGGTTGAACTGATCCGTGGTCATTGATTTAATAATTGCCACATCATCTACTATCGTGGAGAAATGCGGAAGATAATCACTGACCCACAAACCACTCTGGCCACGTTGTGCAAACTTAGCCTGCGGCGCCAGCAGGGATGCCTTACCGCGAATGAATGCAAATCGTTTCCCTTCCATCAAACTCGGTGGACATTCTTTTCCATCGAGTTTTGTAAGCTCAGGTTTGTAATCGAATAACTCCAGTTGCGAGGGTGCACCGGCCATATGCAGGTAAATAACAGACTTTGCTTTTCCTGGAAACATTGGAGGTCGCGGTGCCAGCGGGTTCACCGGGTCAAATAAAATATTTGATGCCGGTTTTGCAGCGCTTCTTCCGCAACTGTTCAATATTGAACCCAATGCGAGTGCGCCCAAACCCATAGCACTTTCTTTTAGAAAATGCCTGCGTGTATGTTGATGAAGAATTTTTTGTTTTGCTTCTTCAAATAATCTTTTGTTATGTAACTCTTTTTGTGTCATCGTTATTGCGAGGCGTAGCTGAAGCAATCACCTCTATTTATATTTTTATTTTACCAGCTTTAGCAATTCTTCTCATCGTCCCTTGCGACGCTCCGTTCATCGTTCTGTAAACCGATAGCTATCGGGTCTATTCAGCAGGTCTCATTCTCTTATCCATTTCCAGCGGGAGAAGGACGGTACTGCAGTACAAATCCAAACTTTATATCTTCCACATCGGCTTCACTTCTCTAATCATCACGTATCACTCTATTTTTTTTATCCATCACTCAATTTCCGTCATTGTAGTCATCATCAAATTCAAATTGACTATTCAGCCTAAGTCCCCCCTAAAGGGGGGACAGGGGGTGAGACTCATGTTTTCGTTATCACTTCATCCAAATTCAATATGGCATTACAAACTACTACCAATGCAGCCGTTTCCGGATTATTATGTTCATTATTCAAACCGATCATTTCACAAGCCATTTCTTTATCTGCATCGAACTTTGTTAACGCATCTTTGTACAGATCTTTTAAGATGAGCAGGTCCTTTTCAGTTATCGCATGTCCGGTTGCCAGTTCATATCCCTTTTTGATTTGGCCATCAACATTTGCATTCACATCCTTTTGCAAGCGATAAGCAAAATTTCTTGCCATATCAATATATGCAGAATCATTTAGTGTGACCAAAGCCTGCAAAGGTGTATTGGTTCTTATTCTCCTTGCGACACACACTTCTCTCGAAGTGCCATCAAAAGTCGTCATGGAAGGATAAGCTGCAGTCCGTTTCCAGTAAATATAAACTCCACGACGGTATTGATCTTCTCCCCGGCTTTGTCTCCATTGTGCGCCACTGTAGGGAGAATTCCAGATCCCTTCCGGCTGGTATGGCATTACTCCCGGCCCGTACATTTTCTTACTTAATAACCCGCTGATGAATAAAGCCTGGTCACGCACCTGTTCCGCAGACAACCTGACTCTCGGCCCTCTTGCATAATATCTATTGTAGGGATCTTTTTGTAATAATTCATCATTCACTTTTGATTGCTGCCGGTATGTGGCTGACATCACAATTGTCTTGATCATCTTTTTTATGCTCCAGTTTTGGTCATTCATGAATGACCATGCCATCCAGTCTAATAACTCCTTATGCGTTGGCGATATACCTTGTGTACCGAAGTCTTCCACTGTCTCTACAATTCCATTTCCGAATAGCTGTTCCCATAACCTGTTCACCATGGTTCTTGCTGTCAGCGGATGTTTTTTATCCGTTAGCCATAAAGCAAGATCCATCCTGTTCTTTCGTCCCTTCTTATCAATTGAAGCAAAAAGTTTCGGGACATCAGGTTCTACTTTCTCTGTTTTCACTAACCAGTTACCCCTGTCAAAAACATTTGTTTCCCTGGTGAGATCTGTTGGGCTTTCGAACATCACCGGTGTTGTTTTTACCGGTTTATTCAGTAATCGCATGTACCTGGTATAAGTACTGTCATAACCTTCGTTGCCTTTGCCCGGAAATGGCTGACCAAAATAAAACCAGTCGAGAAGCAAGGCGGTAAAATCAAGCTGCTCTAATTTTTTACTGTAATACGAAAAATACAGATCATGAACACCGGGCACCGGTTTCGTTTCTACGCCATAGATCTTAGGCTGTCCTTTCGATTCCGGAACTGTCATCGTAGTCCAAACAGGACCATTCAAGCTGTCGAGGTGAATCGTGAAAACTCCATCATTCGGATAGCCCCGGTAACGGAACAGGAACCAGGTTTTATCAGAAAGATCGATCTGTGTCATCCTGAAAGTCGATTGCTTTCTTATCACCAGCCACTTGGTATCCCTTAGCTCGCAGTTATCATATTTATCTGTTCTTTCAAAAGAAGTAGTAGTCGGCTGCCATGTTTTCAGCAGTGTATAATATTTTTTTGCTTCAGGTTCGCTTGCATTTTTTTTCAACCATTCTTTAATACGCAACACTTCAACACTGTCTTCTTTTTCATAATGCCTTAACAAAGGATAGTCTTCTTCAGAGTCAACATCGCGGCTATTGTTAAAGAAGGCAAGAAATTTATAGTATTCATCATGGCGAATGGGATCATAAGGATGGCTATGACATTGCACACAGCCAAATGTGGTACTCATCAATCCCGTCCAGGTTGTATTTACTCTATCAATTACTGCCGCAGTTCTGTATTCTTCGTTGTCAGTACCGCCTTCATCATTAGTTACTGTGTTACGATGAAAACCTGTGGCAATGTATTGCGCATCTGTCGGATCAGGCAGAAGATCACCGGCCAGTTGTTCAATTAAAAACTGGTCGTAGGGTTTATCCTCATTAAATGCACGGATCAGCCAATCCCGGTACTCCCAGATATTTCTGCCCGGATCTTTTTCAAAACCCTTTGTATCCGCATAGCGTGCAAGATCCAGCCACATCGATGTCCATTTTTCACCATAGCGGGGCGACATTAGCAGATCATCAACCAGGTTTTCATATGCTTTATCGCTGTTATCAGTTAAATATTTTTTCGACACGCTTTCATCAGCGGGTATTCCGACAAGATCAAGACTTACTCTTCTTAATAATGTTTGTTTATCTGCTTCGGGTGAGGGTTTCAATTTTTCTTCGTCAAGTTTTTCATAAATGAAGCGATCGATATCGTTTTTTACCCATTCATTATTGATATCAGGTTGTACAGGTTTTTTTACCGGGATATATGCCCAGTGTTCTCCCCAGGCTGCACCTTGCCGTATCCATTTTTTTAAAACGGATATTTCTTCTGTTGTAAGAGGCTCATGTTTATATGGCATTCTCTCTTCTTCGTCAGTCTCGGTAATTCTTCTTATCATTTCACTTTGTCCCGGCTTTCCGGGAACAATAGGGTATTTGCCCGACTTGGCGGCCTTCATCGCATCCTCCCTGAATAACAAACTGAAGTTGGATTTTGCTTTCACGCCTCCGTGGCAGGTAATACATTTTTTATTGAAAATGGGTTTTACCTGTGTGTTGTAATCGATCTTTTCTTCGAAGCGGCCTGAAAAATACCAGATCAACCCACCAACCACTAACAACATGAAGAGGACCACGAACCTTTTAATATGAAGCATCGTTTATTGAGGCGTTTGTAACATTTAAAGTTAAGAAGATTTGAGCAGGTAGTTAAAAACCTGAACGATTTGAAGATCAAACACTAAAATTAAAAGGCTGCTCGCAGTGAACAGCCCTTTAATAATGAAAGCTTTATTTTATTCTTTTACAAACTTCGAGTTGCTTGTAATAACACCATCGCTTGCGCTTACCATATACACACCGGCCGGAAGTTTGGAAACATTCAGCTCAGTATTGGTTTTGTTTGTAAGCTGGCGCATCACAAGATTACCCATGATATTGTAAACCTTTATTTCTGTTTTATCAGTCATTCCTTCGAGTGATACATTGATAAATCCACCAGCCGGGTTAGGGAAAAGGTTCATTCTTGTTCCGCTACCGGTTATCCATCTGCCATCTTCTCTTGAAGCAGTGCCACCACCTGCGCGCAAGGTATAGCAAGCGTTAGCATTCCATGCGCCATTGTTTCTTGGATATACTCTTATATAATAGGTAATGCCTGATGAAACATTAGCATTGATTGTTTCATTAGCGGTGCCATTATTGGTTGACGAAGTGATCACGCCACCTGAACTATTCAATAATGATATGTCATAGTTTGCCGGTAGTGTTGAAAGTGAAATTTGTATAGTGCCACCATTCGCAATGTCTAAGCGGTAATAATCGTTGTCACCTTTTACGCCAAGTGTTCCTCTTATATCAGTATTCAAAGGAATTATTTGTGCCTGTGCAAGGCTGCCGTTTGGCTCAGCATCGTATGAGCCGGGGCAAGCGCTGCCAACATCAGCTGTTGTAAACTGATCGTTAACGTAACTACTGGCGCCACCTGAACAGTTGGCTCTTACTCTCCAGTCATATAATGTAGAAGATGATAAACTGCCAAGGTTGACAGAAAGTGAAGTCGTTCCTGTTGCGGCATTGATCCAGGTTGATGAAGAGTTTTCTTTATAATCTACATCATAATTCAAAGCGCCACTTACTGCACTCCAGTTCACCGTTGCGCTATTGGTCGTTACCGCAGTTTCATTCAATCCTGTCGGGTTTTCGCAGGCCGGAGCGCCACCAATGGTAAAATTAGCATTTGAAATATCGAAGAAGATATTTCCTACAGCTTCTACTTTGACACGGTTAGTGGTACCAGGTGTATTTGGCACGTTTACTAATTGCGAACCATCATTTGGTGTATTCGCCAATAACATGCTGAATGTATTTCCTCCATCAGTAGAAAGAAGAATATTTACATTAGCACAATTAACCGAACCGGTATTTGTATTGTTAACATTCCATGTAACAGTTGCTGATCCGCCGGCACTCCATGTAATGTTGGTGTTTGGCGAGGTAACTGCGAAAGGACCAGCAGTATTTGTCACAGTAATTACTGCGTCAGTAAAAGCTGTCTGTCCTATTGTTGAACCGGGAACATAAGGATGATTATCTCTCACTGTTACCCTGAAGTTCAGCGTTCTTGAAACGGAACTTAATGCTTCAATATTTGCAACCGCATCTCCACCGGGTAGAGGACCGGTAACATTAGCGCCTGCGAGTATGGTCGATAATCTTGGAAACAATCTTGTTCCTGTTGTAGTCGCCGGAAATGATAACCAGTTTGGACCAGTTGTTTTAGTGGGTGAGGCAACACTTCCGGATCCGGATGTGGATGAATTATCATTTTGCTCCCAGCAATAAGTTAATGCATCATTCTCTGCATCTGTTGCAGCGGCTGTTAATGAAAACGGAGTGCTAATCGGGATGATGTAATTACTAACGGCAGCAACAACAGGCGCATGGTTGTTGGTCATTACTGTTGTTACAGCACATGCTTTATTTGCAATATTAGCCTGTATCTGAGCAATGCTAGCTTCATGAAATATATCAATAGAATGCGGTGCCACATCATAAGAGGTAATTCCTGCATAACCCATGATCGTGATACCAGAACCAACTTCTTTATTTACACCTGTGCCTTCCAATGACATGGAAAAAGTATGATTGCCTCCCAATTGGTGTCCTACTTCATGCGCTACATAATCAATATCAAAATTATCTCCCTGTGGGATACCATCTGCAGGAGACGTGATTCCTCTTCCTTTTTGATTATTTACGCAAATACATCCGATACAACCCGCATTGCCTCCGCCACCTGATGCCCCGAACATATGACCGATATCATAATTGGCTTCGCCGATCACAGAAGTAAGTGTCGTTTGTAACTGGTTGTTCCAATTTGACATGGTCGTATAAGGATCTGATGATGGATTATAATAAATTACTTGTGTTGTATTAGCGATCAGGTTTAAATGCAATGCAAGATCCTTTTCATAAACACCATTGCAGCGTGTAAGCGTTGCATTAAACGCAGCCAAAACCAAGGCTACATCAGCAGAACTGAAGGCGCCAAACCAATTAGAATATTCTGCATTGCACGATTGAGCAAGACGGAATGTTTTAACGGTTCCATTTGAACTTCCCGTCAATGCGGCGATCGATCCATTTAATGTTGAGTTCAGCCCTGCATTGATTTGTTTGTCTTCGGTACTGCATGTCCATGGCAGTTGTCCTTTATCCCGATGAGTATTATAAACAGAATAGACTCTATGATCCTGTGAGTAAGGTTCAATAAATTCATTCGCTCTGCCCGCTCTGAATACCATTGTCTGTATTCCTTTCGGAGAAATGCTCAGCTTTAATGAAGCCGCTTTATCGGTAAGACTTCTTCCCGAAAATGCTCTTATCTCCGGAAACTTCGCCTGCAATTCAGGTTCAAAGTTTGAAGCTTCGAATACTTCGAATTGTTCAAAGCCACCTGCAGCATTTGGTAATGTGATGATAGTTGATTTTGCAGATCTTGAATCAACCACAGAAAATAATTGCTGTCTTAACGGAGCAGCATTTAAATTGAACAATTTGAATTCCTTTGGATATGTTAATCGTGCGACCGCTTTATCTGTTGCAATTGCAGCCCTGTTCTCATTGTTTGCGGACCAATAATCCACTTGTGAAAACGCCACAGTAGTAATCAATACTGAGAGTAATGTCAGTACAGGTACCTTTCTCATAATTGTTTGTTTTGGGTGAGATAATTAGTCTTTAAAAATAAGGAGAAACTTACTTCAAATAACAGTTGTTTGTATTTTATTAATCTGCAATGACAATTTTTGCGGGATTGCAGGACGGGCATTCGTAGTTATACCTGAAAGTGTTATTTCTCAACCAGCTTTTCATCTAAAAGAAAGGCCGCCGCCCCGCTTACATTGTCATTTCCATAGCGGTCTTTCAGCGTAACCTTAAAAGAAGTAATTGTTTGAACAGGAAAAGTAACGATCCGTTTTCTTCCTATCGTTGTACCATTTATTTCGCCCACCTGCCGGTCATTATTAAATAAAATGATCCTGAAATTTTCAATGCTCTGTCCCAAATGGATCGCTTCCCGAAGCATGATGCAATTAACCTTTCTGAGTTCCGGCAACTGAACCAGGAAACTTTGCGAATTGATACCATAAGCGCCGCGCCTGTCAAATGTTCTGTAATTGATGCTGTCTTTTAAAAAAGCTTCTTCACTTATTTCCCAATATGCTTTTGCGTCGCTTAATAAGTTCTTGGCAAAATTTTCATCCCTCAATTTTTTGAAAGCCATCAATGCTGCAGAATCATTTTCGTGTATAAGGCCCCTTCTGTCTGGCGGCACGTTTAATAATAAATTCGAACCGCGACCAACCGATTTCAGGTAAAGATCGAATAATTGTTCTCCGCTTTTTACTTTATCATCTTCATTAGCATGATAAAACCATCCTGGACGAATGCTTACATCACATTCAGCAGGTATCCATGTTTTTCCAAATGCATTACCCTGGTTAAGGGTATCGACATGCGGCGCACCGAGACCCGGAGTAAAGCCAACAGTATCGAGATAATTCCAATTTGTTTTACCTGCTATACCCCGTTCATTTCCTACCCAACGAATATGCGGGCCAACATCGCTGAATACTACTGTTCTTGGAGAAATTGTTTTTACTGTTTTCTTAAACCGGTCCCAATCATAAACCTGTTTCTTACCATTCGGACCTTCGCCATTGGCACCATCCCACCATAGTTCCCATATCGGAGAATAACCTGCAAATATTTCTTTCATGGTATTTACATACACATCGTTATAGGCCGCTGTTCCATATTTCGGATGATTGCGGTCCCACGGAGAAATATAAACACCGAATTTCAAACCAACCTCTTTACAGGCCTGTGATAGCTCTTTCAATACATCACCCTTCCCGTTCTTCCACTTGCTTTCTCGAACTGTATGTGTTGAATATTTGCTTGGCCATAAACAAAACCCATCATGATGCTTTGCTGTAATGATGATCCCTTTTGCACCGGCTTGTTTCGCTATTCTTGCCCATTGTCTGCAATCCAATTGTGTTGGATTAAAAATATCTTCAGGCTCATCACCATGTCCCCACTCTTTATCGGTAAAAGTGTTTGGCCCAAAATGCACGAATAAATAAAACTCCATTTCATGCCAGGCTAGCTGTTGTTTTGTAGGTAGTGGAGTATTTTTCACTTGTGCATTTATAGTTGCACATAAAAGAACCAATAAGTAAGAAAGTACTTGCCTCATTTTTTAAATACAGATTTTATTTCTGCGGAAATGGGATGTTTTGCTTTATAAGTATAACCCAAAAGTTTGGCGATGGTTTGTGCAAATTGTTGCTGGTATAACTGGCCATTATTTTTTTGTTCTCCGGTTGCAACAATTCCTGCTCCCATTGCTGCAAACCAAATCTCATTTGCGTCAACGATCTTTTTGCCATGACTTGTCCATTCATCCTTATTCATATCACCACGTCCATGATCAGTAGTAATAAACAAGGCGGTTTTATTCTTGTATTGAGGGTCACTTTGCAGATAATTCCAGATATCTTTTATCCATTTATCAACCAAATGGGCGGCATCCAAATAAGAACGATAATAACCATGATGTGCCCATTCGTCGGTTTCACCATAAGCTATATAAAGAACCTTTGGTTTTCTCGTTTTCAGATATTCCATGGCTGCATAATGAGTAAACACGTCAAGACATTCAGCATTGTCAAACGGGCGATAAGAATCCTTCATCATGCTGTTGATCAGTTTTTCATTTGGTGTAGGTGTGTTGCCCCCAATACTGTCATAGGCCGAAAAAACAGGAATGCCACTTCTCTGTTGGTTCAATATGCGATCAAACGCATCCCACGCGCCAAAAGCGGCTATTTTACTCTTAAACTTTGGCTGTAGATTAAGAAACTCAAGGACCGTAATATGAGGATTAGGATCAAATTCATTAGAATTGATCGCTGTATCGGCATAACCAGTCATGATCTCACTATAACCGGGATAACTGAACTTATATGGATTTGCATTGTCAACCTTGTTATCAAACTTTCTGTTGCCGTAGATCTGCCCCTGACGTACAATTGTATTCCAGAAAAATGGCATCAGTTTTTTTCTGCGCTCATTTTCATCATTGCTCCAGTACTTTTCAAAAATATAAGCGCTATCATCCTGGTTGAATTTTGGATTGTTTACGATAGCAGAATCCATTCCTTTAAATAATTCCTGCCAGCGAAATCCATCGGTGGTAATAATGACGATGTTTTCTGCCGGTTGTGCGCCGACAGAGAGTATAGAA
>Ga0075430_100003193_pt1 | contig 13738 bp, 14 predicted proteins | sample RhiMetdeltSRZDD4_FD_75294 | JGI IMG/M metagenome (GOLD analysis project Ga0075430, IMG submission 75294) | Populus rhizosphere microbial communities from Tennessee, USA - Rhizosphere MetaG P. deltoides SRZDD4 | ecosystem: Host-associated > Plants > Roots > Rhizosphere > Soil | place: USA... | reverse complement strand
GAGGATGCGGGTGCACAGCGCCATCACGAACTCCATGTTGTGCTCGATCACCACGAAGGTCGCCTTGGTGTCCTGATTGATCGCCTGCAGCCGTTCCTTCAGGCTCGCCAGCATCGTCAGATTCACGCCGCCGGCCGGCTCGTCGAGCAGCACCAGCCGCGGCCCGGCCATGAACGCCATGGCGGCATCGAGCAGCTTTTGCTGCCCGTAGCTCAGCGCGCCCGCCGCTTCGTCGGCGAGATGCTGCAGCCGGAAGAACGCGATCAGCCGATCGGCGTCGGCGCTCAATCCCGCGTCGCCGGCGCCGAACAGCCGGGAGAGCATCGAGCCCTTATGTTCCTGGCCAGCCAGGATCAGGTTCTCGCGCACACTGAGCTGCGGAAAGATCTGCAGGAGCTGGAAGGTGCGGCCGATGCCGAGACGATTGAGCTCGCTCGGGCGCTTGCCGGTGATGGTCTTGCCGTCGACCTTGACTTCGCCGCGCGTCGGCTCGAGCTGGCCGAGGATGCAATTGAACAGGGTCGACTTTCCCGAGCCGTTCGGCCCGATCAGGCCGAGGATTTCGCCCTCGTGCACGTCGAAGGATACGCCGTTGACGGCGCGCACGCCGCCGAACGACTTGGCGAGATCGCGAACTTCGAGCACGACCGTCATTGCTTCGCTCGCGTCAGCGCCACGGTGCCATCCTCGACGCCGTTGCGGCGCCTGCTCCTGAGCAGCCGCTGGGCGAGGCCGACGATCCCGGTCGGACAAAATGCCATCATGACGATGACGAGCACCGCATAGATGACGAGGTAGTAGCTCTCGGCGAAGCGCAGCCATTCCGGCAGCAGCACCGCGACCGCCGCGCCGACGAACGGACCGAGGAAGGATCCGGCGCCGCCGATGACCACCATCAGCAGCAGCAGAAACGACGGCGCGAGCGAGAACGGCGCCGGGTCGATGAATTCGACCAGCGGAGCGTAGAGCGCTCCCGCGAAGCCGCCATAGGCCGAGCCGATCGCGAACGCCAGCACGGTGTACATCCGCACGTCGACGCCGAGGCTCTCTGCCCGGATCGGGTTCTCGCGCAGCGCGGTGAAAGCGCGACCCCACGGCGAGCGCAGCAGCCACCACATCGCTATCACCAGCACGGCCGTGATCGCGAGCGTGAACCAATAGAAATAGAGCGCCGGGCGCAGGCTCAGCCCCAACGGCGACGGCCGCCGCACGTCCATGCCGGACACGCCGCCGGTGAGCCACTCCTCGTTGCGGATGACCAGCCAGACGAAGATCGCGAACGCGAGCGTCACGAATGCCAGGTAATGCTTCTGCACGCGCAAGGCCGGAAAGGCGAGCAGGATCCCGACCACGAACGAAACGACGCCGGACGCCGCGAAGGCGACGCCGAACGGATATCCGGCCTTCGTCATCAAGGCCGTTGCATAGGCGCCGATGCCGAGAAACGCCGCCTGCGCCAGCGTCTCCTGGCCGGCATAGCCGACGATGAGATTGACACCCATCGCGGCGACCGCCGTCACCAGCCAGAGAGTCAGAATGTAGATGCCGTAGCGCTTGAGCCCCGCATAGGGGATGCCGAAGTCGGTCAGGTCGAGCGGGCCGAGCACCAGCGCGATGGCGGCCAGTGCCAGGATCAGCAAGGTCCAGGCCCTGCGCGTCATATCACGCGCTCTTCCCTGCGGCCCAACAGGCCTTGCGGACGGAACAGGATGATGAGCACCAGCAGGACCAGCGGGACGGCTTGCCGATAGGCGGTCGACACGTAGGTCGCCGCGAGATTGTCGATGACGCCGACCAGCAGTCCGCCGGCGATGGCGCCGCGCACCTGATTGAAGCCGCCGACGATCGCGGCGACGAAGGCGGCGAGCCCGAGATGCTCGCCGTTGGAGAATTTCGCCAGGTAGATCGGCGAGACCAGGAGCGACGCGATCGCCGCCAGCGCGGCGTTGATCAGGAACGTGTAGAGGATCATGCGGTCGACGTTGACGCCCAGGATCCGCGCCACGGTCGGATTCTGCGCGGTCGCCTGCATCTGCCGCCCGAGCCGGGTCTGTCCCAGGAACCATTGCAGGGTCGCGATCGTGGCGGCGGCCGCCGCCAGCACGCCAATCTGCGCGAGCGAGACCGTGATTCCGGCGATCGAAACGAGCTTGTCGGGGAAGACGCTCGGGAACGGTTGCGCCTCGGCGCTGTAGACGATCTTGGTGCCGTCCTTGAGAAGCAGCGCCACCGCGATCGTGGAGATGACCAGCGGCAACACGCCGCGGCGGATCAGCGGGTCGACGATGACCGCCTTGAACACGACGCCGAGCAGCAGCATGGACGCCGCGATCGCCAGCAGGGCGGCGAGACCGAACGGCGCGCCCCACCAATGCATGGCGGCGAGCGCGAAAAACGCCGGCAGCATGACGAATTCGCCTTGCGCGAAGTTGATCGTCTGCGAGGTCTGCCAGAGCAGCGTGAAGCCGATGGCGGCGAGCGCGTAGATCGCACCGGTCGCGAGCCCGGCCACCACCAGCTGCAGGACATCGGTCATCGCTGTCGTCCTCGCCGGACTGCCGCCCGTCGAGGTCGGCGCGCGGCCGGCGCGATGCGTGACGTGGGATCCGTTGCGGGCGCAGCGCGTCCGCAACGGCTGCGGACTACTTGTTGAGCTTCGGCAGGGTCTGCGTGATCACCTGCTTGCCGTCCTTCACCTCGGCCAGGAAGCTGATGCGGTCGATCTCGCCGGTGTCGTCCCACGTCGCCTCGATCAGGATGCCGGGCAGCTTGTCCGGCGTGATGGTCAGGCCACGCAGGGCCGCCGCGATCGCCTTGGGATCGAGCTTGCCCGCCTTTTCGGCGGCGGCCTTGATCATGTACGGCGCAATGTAGCCTTTGACGCCGTTGTGATCGGGCTTGTAGTTGAACTTGGCCTCGTACTTCCTGCCGAACTCCTGGATCGCGGGAATCGGCGCATCGACGGTCAGGCCGACGTGGCCCTTCACGCCGTTGGCCGCGTCCTTTGCTAGGTCGATGACCTTCTGTCCCAACAGGGTGGTCTCGCCGATCAGCGGCTTGTTGAGCCCCTGCTTCTTCGCTTCGATCAGAAAGCGCGCGCTTTCCTCCTCGTTGAGATAGACGAAGACCGCATCCGCATTGGCGCTTTTGAGCTTGAGAACGTCGGCGGCGAAGTCGGCCTGGCCCGCCTCGGTCGACAGGTCGGCGACCACCTTGATGCCGCGCGGCTCGAGCTCCTTCATGATCGCGTTGCGCCCGCCCTTGCCGAAATCGTTATTGACGTAGACGATCGCCAGCGTCTTGACCTTGGCCTGGTCGCGCAGATAGTTGGCGATCTTGGGCATGGAGACGTTCTGCCCGAACGAGGTGCGGAAGATGTATTTCGATCCCTGCGCGGTGAGATTGGCGGCTTCGCCGCCCATCACCTGCGGCACCTCCGCCTCGGCGGTGAGCTTGAGCGTCGCGTTCACGCTGCCGGAATAGATCGGGCCGAAGATCGCGATCGGCTTGTCGTCGAGCGCGCGCTGAATGGCGGCCCGCGCCTTGCCCGGATCGGTCGCGGTGTCGACGAACTCGAGCACGACCTTCTTGCGCAGCAGTCCACCGGCGGCGTTGATCTCGTCGACCGCCAGCGAGGAGCCGTTCTTCCAGTTGGCCCCGACCGTGGCGCCGGCGCCCGACAGCTCGATGATGTTGGGGATCTTGATGGTGTCCTGCGCAAATGCGGGCGCCGCGCAGAGCAGGCCGAGAGCGGCGGCAAATACAAGTGATCGCGCCGGTTTCATGTGGAGATCCTCCCGAACGTTGCAGGCCGCGTGTCGGCGGGCGCTGGGGCTTTTCCGCAGCGATGCGACCACGTTTCTTGCCGGGAGGCAAATCTATGATTCCGGGGCTCTTTGAACCCGAAATTCGTAATCGCAATTGCCCGCGCGGCGTGGTCGGGTCATGCGCCCGCCTGGACGGTGACAACAGCGCACGAACTGCCGGCGGAGGTCCGGGTGCAATGGAGCGCGACGCGCGGTCAGATCGCATCCGCGCGCCAAGGCGTGCGGTGGTCAGGGCCGCCGATTTCAGGCCCTACGCGATCCGGCTGCTATCGAAGGCGCTGGCAGACTACAAACACCTGCGCAGACCTCGCAGCCGCACGAGCGCGCGCCACGCCTCGTCGTAGCTGCGCAGATTGGCCGCCGCCACGGTCCAGTCCCGACCTTCCGCGCCCCAAGGCGGGCCAGTGTCGTCAAACCAGATCTTGCAGTCGCCGTTGCTCCACCGGATGATCTCCCAGTCACGGTCGCCCCAGCGATGTTTGCGAGCGGCGCCGTCGGCGGAGCTCGAATACAATGCGCCGGGGATCACGATCGCTGCTGCCAGCGCGGCCCCGAGAACCAGCTTGAGCATGGCTTCCTCCTAGATCGATGAGCGGGTAGCAAAATCGTAGCCCGCTTTCGGTCTGCCAACATCACAGGCAAGCGGATTCGACCGATTTTCCCCAACAAATTTCGCGCCCGCCGCGATGTCCGCAGGGGCGAATTGCAGGCCGGGACGAAACTGCCCTCTTATATCGCGGGCTGCGTCTCGCGTCGATCCGCCGGCCTTGTCACGACCATGGCGGTCCACCATTATTCCCCCCGGAAAACGGCGACGACCGATTGCCGGAGGATCGCCGAAACCATCGTCGAGACGGACGCCGCCGCCCGGGAGAGCCCGAATGGTCGAGATCAAACCCACCGGACCATCGCTCGGGGCGGCGGTCGAAGGCCTCGACCTGTCGGAGGCGCTGAGCGATCGCGACTTCGGCATCGTTCTCGGCGCGCTCGGCCGCTACGGCGTCTTGTGCTTCCCGCGCCAGCGGCTCGACGCCGCCGCGCTCAAGGCCTTCAGCGGCCGCTTCGGCGAGCTCGAGGTCAACGTCGTCAGCACCTCGTTCCAGGACGACAAGCACCCCGAGGTGATGATCCTCTCCAACATCATCCGCGACGGCCGGCCGCTCGGCCTCGCCGACGCCGGCCAGGACTGGCACACCGACATGTCCTACAGCCGCACCATCGCGTTCGCCAACGTGCTCTATGCCATCGCGGTGCCGCGCCGGGCTGGCAAGCCGCTGGGCGGCACCGAGTTCGCCAACATGCATGCCGCCTATGCGGAGCTGCCGGACGACATCAAGCGGCGGCTCAAGGACGCCACCGTGCTGCACGACTTCGCGAAGTTCTGGGACAAGATGCGTGACAAGCCGGGCAGCAAGCGCCAGCCGCTGACCGCCGAGCAGCGCCGCAAGAAGCCGCCGGTGTCGCATCCGATCTTCCTCACCCACCCGATCACCGGACGCAAGGTACTGTACGCCAACCCCGGCTACGCGATCCGCATCAACGAGCTCCCGCAGGCGGAAAGCGACGAGCTGCTCGAGTTCCTGTTCGCGCACCAGCTGCAGGACAAATTCCGCCACGTCCATCAATGGACCGAGGGCGACGTGCTGATGTGGGACAATATCGGCACCGTGCACTACGCGCGGCCCGATTACGGCCCCGACGACCACCGTTTGATGAAGCGCTGCCAAGTCATGGCCGACCGGGTCTTCGACAGTGACTTTGCCGGCCGCGCAATATTTGCCTGACAGGTTTCCTGGGCTGCCGACGCGGCCGCTCCAAGCCGGCGCTGATTCCGACGCGTGCCGCCGGATCGACGACCTGCAGACGCTCGCTCTCCACAACGGGAAGAAGCCCGGCTTGCGCAGCGCCAGGCTTCCCCGGAGTAGTGGTACGGAGGCAACAATCCACTACTCCACACGGGGGCGTCAGCGATTGGAACGCTAACACGACGCTGCGTGGTGGGGGCGGTAGGATGGTCGGAGAACATCAAACAGCGGCGAGCGTGGCCGCACGGTCACATGCCTGCGCGCGTCACGAGAGTTTTTGCGGAGGTACGACATGCGGATCGCGGTCATGGCGGCGGGCGCCGTCGGAGGTTATTTCGGCGGGCGGCTGGCCGCGGCAGGACACGACGTGGCGTTCGTCGCGCGCGGCGCGCATCGCGACGCCATCCGCCGCGACGGCCTCAAGATCGAGAGCACGCTGGGCGACCTGCATCTCCAGGGCGTCAACGTCACCGACGATCCCAGTGAGATCGGACCGGTCGACCTGGTGCTGTTCGCCGTGAAGCTGTGGGACACCGAGACCGCGGGCGCGCAGGCGCGTCCGCTCGTGGGCCCCCATACGAGGGTGATCACGGTGCAGAACGGCGTCGACAGCGTCGAGCGGCTCGCGCCGATCCTCGGCGATGCCGCCACCATCGGCGGGGCGACCTATGTGGTCACCACGATCGCGCGGCCGGGCGTGATCCGACACACCGGCACGCTGGCCAAGATCCGCTGCGGCCGCCTCGACCGGCGTCCCGACGCCGTGCTCGCCGGTTATGTGGATGAGATCAAGGCCGCCGACATCGACATCACGCTCAGCGACCACATGCGGCTCGATCTTTGGAAGAAGTTCGTGCTGCTCTCGGGCACCTCGAGCGTCACCGCGAGCACGCGCCAGCCGATGGGCGTCATCCGCGACGACGCCGACATGCGGGCGTTCTTCTACAAGCTGATGCACGAGACGATGGCGGTGGGCCGCGCCGCCGGCGTCGAGTTCGCGCCGGACTTTCCGGCCGAGCTCGATGGTACGGTGGCGGGCTTTCCGCCGACGATGCGAGCCTCGATGGCGAACGACCTCGAGGCCGGCAACCGCCTCGAGCTGGACTGGCTCGCCGGCAAGGTGGTCGCGCTCGGCCGCAAATACGGCGTGGCGACGCCCGCGCAGGAGGCGGTCTACGCGATCCTCAAACCCTACCGGATGGGGCGGGCCCGCCAATTGTAGCAACCGTGGTGAAGTTCGCGGCGAGTCTCACCGCACGCTAGGATCGTCCTAGTCCGGCTTGGCGCCCGAGAACTTGACCACCTTGCCCCACTTCTCGGTTTCGTCGGCGAGCAGCTTGCCGAAATCGGCCGGCGAGCCCGGCAGCAGCGAGGCGCCGAGCTCCGCGAACCGCGCCTGCGCCTTGGGATCGGCGAGCACCGCGTTCATCGCCTTGTTGACCGCGTCGATCACCTCACCGGGCGTGTTTCTCGGCACGCCCAAGCCGTACCACGCGCTCGCCTCGTAGCCGGGCAGGACATCGGCCACCGTGGGCAGGTCCGGCAGCACCCCCGAGCGCGTCGTGCTGGTGACGGCGAGCCCGCGCAGCTTGCCGGCCTTGATATGCTCGGCGGAGGTCGGAACGTTGTCGAACATGACATGGACCTGCCCGGCGATGAGATCGGTGAGCGCCGGCGCGCCGCCGCGGTAAGGCACGTGCACCATGTTGATGCCGGTCAGCATCTTGAACAGCTCGCCCGACATGTGGATCGTCGATCCGTTGCCGGACGACGCCATGTTGAGCTTGCCGGGATTGGCCTTGGCATAGGCGATCAGCTCGGGGATGGTCTTGATCGGGAGCGACGGGTTCACCACCACCACGTTGGGAAAGCGGATGATGCCGGCGACCGGCACGATGTCGCGCAGGAAATTGAAGCTGAGCTTGTCGTAGAGCGTGGCGTTGATGGCGTTCGCCGGCGCGACCAGGAGCAGCGTGTAGCCGTCGCCCGGCGCCCGCACCACCGCTTCGGTGGCGAGATTGGTGGCGGCACCCGGGCGGCTTTCGATGACCACCGGCTGGCCGAGCCGCTCCGAGAGCCATTGTCCGGTCAGCCGCGCGGTGATGTCGGCGGAGCCGCCCGGGGGATAGCCGATGATCATCCGCAGCGGCCGCGCCGGGTAGCTCTGCGCTGCGGCCATCCGCGTCACCGCCGGCAGTGCGGCGGCGCCGGCGGCCAGCTGCAGAAATCGTCGGCGGGGAAGTTTCATCGCGCGATCCTCCAAACCCATAAGCCCGGTGCCGGCGGCACCAACGCGGCAGCTCGGCGGCGAAGGTACAGCAGTCGCCTGTGAGTGTGGAAGGGGCGGCGTCGGCTGGAGCGTTCTAGAACACCGCCGGGACGTACATCTCCTTCGGAATCGGCCCACGATGGTATTCCGGATTGCGCACGCGCGGCGGCAGCACGACCGGCGGGCGTTTGATCTCCTGGTAGGGAATCTGACCAAGCAGATGGTGGATGCAGTTCAAGCGGGCGCGCTTCTTGTCCACGGCCTCGACGATCCACCACGGCGCTTCCGGGATGTGGGTGCGCTCGAGCATCGCCTCCTTGGCCTTGGTGTATCGCTCCCAGCGGCTGCGCGACTCGACGTCCATGGGGCTGAGCTTCCACTGCTTGAGCGGATCGTGAATGCGCATCAGGAAGCGGAACTGCTGCTCGTCGTCGGTAATGGAAAACCAGTACTTGATCAGGACGATGCCCGAGCGCACCAGCATGCGCTCGAATTCCGGCACCGAGCGGAAAAATTCCTCCACGTCGGTTTCGCTGCAGAACCCCATCACCCGCTCGACCCCGGCGCGATTGTACCAGCTGCGATCGAACAGCACGATCTCGCCCCCGGCCGGGAGATGCGCGGCGTAGCGCTGGAAATACCATTGCGTGCGCTCGCGCTCGTTGGGGGCCGGCAGCGCCGCCACCCGGCAGATGCGCGGATTGAGCCGCTGGGTGATGCGCTTGATCACGCTGCCCTTGCCGGCGGAGTCGCGACCTTCGAACAAGACCACGATCTTGCGTTGCTCGTGCGCCACCCAGTCCTGCAGCTTCACCAGCTCGCCCTGCAGCCGGAACAGCTCCTTGAAGTAGACGCGGCGGTCCAGCGTTTCCCGTTCCGGGTGCTCGGCCGCGTCGGCGAGCAGCTTGTCCAACCGCTCGTCGTCGATCTCCAGTTCCAGTTCCTCGTCGAAGCTGTCGGCCATTTCCTCACGGATGCGCTTGTCCAACGACGTGGCCTTGGTCGATCGGTCGGTAGCCATGCGCACGCTCCTTGCATCGGCTGCGGTTTGCGGCCGCGCCTCCATGATAATTCCGGCACCAAATGTGAAGCACGACGCCGCTTCCGCCAAGTGCTCACCCGGGTCCGCTGCGGCTGCGGCTCGTTGTTTGGCCGAGATTTTCACGCCGGCGCCGCACGCAGCATTGTGACAGTCATGTGACAGGGATGCGAAGGCTCACGCGCGCCAGGGCCGGGAACCTTCGCCATGATCGACGGTTGAGGCCAAAGCGGAGGGGCAGCGTCTTCGACCCATCGGGGGATTCCCATGTCGCAAGGCCATTACAACGTCCTGTTTCTCTCCAATCGCAACACCGCGCGCAGCATTTTCGCTGAGGCGGTGATGAACCGCATCGGCCGTGAGAACTTCACGGGCTTCAGCGCCGGCATGGAGCCGGCCGACCGGCTCGACCCGCTCGTGCGCGATATCCTGCACACCGCGCAATATCCGACCGACGGCCTGCACCCCAAGCATTGGAAGGAGTTCGCGGGAGCCGACGCTCCGCCGCTCGATTTCGTATTCACCTTGTGCGATCCGGCGACCGGCGAGCCGGTTCCGCATTGGCCGGGCCGGCCGGTGACCGCCGATTGGCGCTACCCGGATCCCGCAACGCTGCGCGGCGAGACCTGGGAACAGCGCCGGGAGCTGGCCGCCATGCTGGTCGGCCTCGAGCGCCAGCTGATGGCGTTCATCCAGCTTCCGTTCCGGTCGCTCGACGAGATCAGCCTGCGCGAGCGCCTGCGCGAGCTCGGCCAGGGTGTCGCCGCGGAGTGAGCCCGCAACGGACTTCGCCTTGACACCCGCGGCCTCGATGATCGGAATCCAGCGCGCGATCTCGCTTTTGGCCGGGCCAGAAACGACTGCGCCGGAAACGGCTGCAGCCCGCGCCTCGCTGTCGGCAATGTCGCAGCCGGGAAGGGGCCCCTTGCTCAACAAAATGTGTGATTTCACACGCTGGCATTGTCAGCGCTCGGCTATCACCTGCGCATCGATGGTCATGGATCGCGCGCGCCGCGGCGCGGGCGACGCCCCGCCGAGAAGGAGACAGGTCATGAACACGAAGATGGTCATCGCTGCGGCAGCGCTGCTTGTTGCGTTCGCCGCTCCCGCGCTGGCGCAAACCGCGCGGCAGCAGCCCCGCCAGCAGCATTCGGTCAATCCGAGCTATGATGTCTACAAGAACGGCCAGTATCTCGGCTCTGATCCCGACCCGAATATCCGGGCGCTGATGCAACGGGGCAATGGTCCCGCCGGCCAGTGGTGACGACCGGCCCGCGCGTCTCGCCCGGCACGCGGCGACGTGTCAGTCGAGGGTTTCGAACGGCAGCCCGACATATTGCTCCGCCAGCGACGCCTGCGCGTGCTCGGAGCCCTGCAGATAGTCGAACTGGTTGAGCCGCATCTGCTGCTCGAACGGCGTCTCGCCGGGAAAGCGGTGCAGCAGCATGGTCAGCCACCAGGACATGCGCGCGGCGCCCCACACCCGGCGCAGCGCCATGTCGGAGTAGCAATCGAGGTAACGCGTCCGTCCCGTGCGGTAGACCTCGGTCAGCGCGCGCGACAGATAGAACACGTCCGAGACCGCCAGATTGAGCCCCTTCGCCCCGGTCGGAGGAACGATATGCGCGGCGTCGCCGGCCAGCAGCAGCCGGCCGTAACGCATCGGCTCGGCGACGAAGCTGCGCAGCGGCGCGATCGACTTCTCGATCGACGGGCCGGTGACGATGCGCTCGGCCATGTCCTGCGGGCAGCGCGTCTTGAATTCCTGCCAGAAGCGGTCGTCCGGCCAGTCCTCCAGCCTGGCGTCCAGCTCGCACTGGATGTAGTAGCGGCTGAGCATCGGATTGCGCATCGACGCCAGCGCAAAGCCGCGGCTGTGATAGCAGTAGCAAAGGTCCGGGTAGGGCGGCGTCTCCGACATGATGCCGAGCCAGCCGAACGGATAGCTCTTCTCGTAGGTCTTGAGCACGGCGGCCGGGATCGATGACCGGCTCACCCCGTGATAGCCGTCGCAGCCGGCGACATAGTCGCAGTCGATCCGCTGCGGCGCGCCCTCCTTCTCGTAGGTCACGTAGGGCCGGTCCGAGGTGAGTTCGTGCAGCCGCACGTTGCCGGCTTCGTCGGTGACCGATCCGCCGGCCGCGTCGCGGGCCGCATAGAGGTCCTCGGTGATCGCGGTCTGGCCATAGGCCATCATCGCCTTGCCGGTGAATTTCCTGGTGTCGATGAAGAAGCGCGGCCGTCCCTCCCAGGCGATCGCCGCGCCGTCATGCGGATGCCCCTCGCGGTCCATGCGGGCGCCCAGCCCGACCTCGCGCAGGAGCGCGACGGTGCCGGCCTCCAGCACGCCGGCGCGAATCCGCTCCAGCACGTAGGCGCGGCTCTGCCGTTCCAGCACGATGCTGTCGATGCCGTTGCGGTCGAGCATATGCGACAGCAGCAGGCCGGCCGGGCCGCCGCCGATGATCGCCACCTGGGTTCGCGTCGCCGTCGCCACGATCGTTCGCGCAATGAAAGACGTCGCGCAGCAAAGGCCCGATCGCCGATGTTGGCAAGCGCATTTCGCCGCCGGCGCGCGTCATCAGACGGACTCCGCGCGGGCCGCGGCGCGCGAGCGCGGGCTTGCGGCCTCAAGACGGTTGTGACCTGGACGCTCACGCCGGAGGCCGGCGGCACTCGCGTGCGCATGGAGCAGTCGGGCTTCCGGCCGCAGGACGAGGCCGCCCACCGCGGCGCGGGCTACGGCTGGCGGCGGCTGGTCGCCGGCCTCGAGTGCGTGGCCGGCGAGCTCACGTGATGCATGGAGCCAGCCGCAGGAATTTGCGGCGGGCTACTCTCATGGCGTTCGCCTCCGCCGGCTCATTCCGCCTTCGCGCCGGAGAATCGAACGACCTTGGCCCACTTTTCCGTCTCGTCGGCCATGAACCGGCCGAAGTCGGCGGCCGAGCCGGGGAACACCGTACCGCCCAGCTCGGTGAACCGCGCGTTGAGCTTGGCATCGGCGAGGCCGGCGTTGATCTCCTTGTTGAGCCGCTCGACGATCTCGGCCGGCGTCGCTTTGGGCGCGCCGATGCCCTGCACCGCGCTCGCCTCGTAACCGGGCACGAACTCGGCCACCGCCGGGATCTCCGGCAGCACCTGCGAACGCGTTGCGGTCGTCACCGCCAGCGGGCGCAGCTTGCCGGCCTTGATGAACTCCATCGACTCCGGCAGCGGGTTGAGCACCACCTGGACCTGGCCGCCCATCAGATCGGTCATCGCCGGCGCGCCGCCGCGATACGGCACATGGATCATGTTGATCCCGGTCATCATCTTGAACAGCTCGCTGGCGACATGGATCGAGGTGCCGTGGCCGCCCGATCCGTAGCTGATCTTGCCGGGATTGGCCTTCGCGTAGCTGATGAATTCCGGGACGGTCTTCACCGGAAACGAGGGGTTGACCTGCATGACCAGCGGATAGCGGATGAGGCCTGCGACCGGCGCGATGTCGCGCAGGAAGTCGAAATTGAGCTTGTCGTAGAGCGTGGCGTTGATCGCGTTCGACGCCGTGACGACGAGCAGCGTATAGCCGTCCGCGGGCGCCCGCGCGACCGCTTCGGTGGCGATGTTGGTGGATGCGCCGGTGCGGTTCTCGACGATGAACTGCTGGCCGAGCCGCTCCGACAGCCATTGCCCGATCAGGCGCCCGGCCAGGTCGGTGGTGCCGCCGGCGGCAAAGCCGACGATCAGCCGCACCGGCCGCGCCGGATAGGCTTGCGCCCGTGCGAGGGGCGATGCGAAAGGAAGCGCGGCGGCGCCTGCCGCCAGGTGCAAAAACGTTCGGCGCGGAAGTTTCATTCCCAGTCCCTCCTCGGTGTGCAATCCGGTGCGGACGGGCGGCGACGATAGCCTACTCCCCTTTGCGCGGAACGCGGAAGGGGCAACCCTAAAGGGCCCAACTAGTCCGCCTTGAGGCCGGCGAACTTGACCACCTTGGCCCACTTCTCGGTTTCCTCGGCGACCAGCCGGGCGAAGTCGGCGGCCGAGCCGGGCAGCGGCTCGCTGCCGAGATCGGCCATCCGCGCCTTCACCGCGGGATCGGCGAGCGCCGCGTTGACCTCCCGATTGAGCCGCTCGACGATCTCGGCCGGCGTGCCCTTGGGAACGCCGATGCCGAGCCAGCCGGTCACCGCGAAGCCCGGGACGACGTCGCCGATCGGCGGGACGTCAGGCAGCACCGGCAGCCGCGTCGTTGCCGTCACCCCGAGCGGCCGCAGTGCGCCCGCCCGGATTTGCCCCACCGCCGAGCCGAGCGCGTCGAACATCGCATGGGTATCGCCGGCCAAGAGCGCCGCGTGCGCCGCCGGCGTGCCGCGATAGGGCACGTGCACCACCTCGATGCCGGTCGTCATCCGGAACAGCTCGGCGCAGAGATGGGTCAGGTTTCCGGTCCCGCTCGAGCCCACGTTGATCTTGCCGGGATTGGCCTTGGCGTAGGCGATGAACTCGGGGACGGTCTTGGCCGCGAACGACGGGTTCACCAGCAGGGCGAACGAATCGTAGTTGATGCTGGCGGCCGGAACGATGTCGCGCGCAACCGTGAGGGAGCTTTTCTCGTAGAGCGTCACGTTGATGGCGTGCGGCGTGGCGACCAGCAGCAGCGTGTAGCCGTCGGCCGGCGCGCGCGCGGCCGCCTGCAGCGCGAGATTGCCGCCGGCGCCCGGCCGGTTGTCGATCACCACCGACTGGCCGAGCCGCTGCGTCAGCGCCTGACCGACGAGCCGCGCGATGATGTCGGGCGTGCCGCCGGCGGGAACGA
>Ga0075430_100003192_pt1 | contig 13741 bp, 13 predicted proteins | sample RhiMetdeltSRZDD4_FD_75294 | JGI IMG/M metagenome (GOLD analysis project Ga0075430, IMG submission 75294) | Populus rhizosphere microbial communities from Tennessee, USA - Rhizosphere MetaG P. deltoides SRZDD4 | ecosystem: Host-associated > Plants > Roots > Rhizosphere > Soil | place: USA... | reverse complement strand
GGCGAGGGAAGCGTGATTGCCGCGCCGTGCAAGAAGTGCCGTGGCGAGGGTCGTGTCCGCACTGATCACTCGATTCCGGTGCAGATCCCGCCCGGCGTGGCGACGGGGCAGTACATGACGCTGCGTGGCATGGGGAACGCGGGTCCGCGTGGCGGTCCGCGGGGTGACGTGCTCGTGGTCTTCGAGGTGGCGGACGACGCGAGGTTCGAGCGTGACGGCGAGGACCTGTACTGCGAGGTGCTCGTGACCTATCCGCAGCTCGTGTTAGGCGCCGACGTCGAGGTGCCGGCGGTCACGACGAACGTGTCGCTGCGAATTCCCGCAGGCACGCAGAGCGGCCAGGTCTTCAACGTGCGCGGTCGCGGGTTGCCGCGCGTGAACGCGTCGGGTGTCGGCGACCTGCACGTGCGCGTGCAGCTCTGGACGCCCGACTCCGTGAGTCGCGAAGAGGAGGCGCTCATTCGCAAGCTGGCCGAGACGCAGAAGGCGCCGCAGTCTCGCGAGAAGGGGTTCTGGACCCGCATGAAGGAAGCACTCGGCGCGTGATCCGACGCCTGGTCTCGAATCGTGGGCGGGCATGAACTGGCACTCCGTTCGAGTGAATCCGACCGGACGTGACGCAGCGCTCGCTGCGCTGTTCGAGGCCGGCGCGCAGGGCGTGCACGAAGACGGCAGTGCGCTCGTGACGCATTTTCCGCCGGAAGCCGATGTCGAGCGCGTGATCGACGTCGTCCTCGAGGCGGATCCAGGCGCTGAGGTAGTCGTGGGGCAGGCGCCGGACACGGATTGGTCCGAGGCGTGGAAAGGGTTGCTCTCCGTGCAGACCGTCGGCGCGCTCACGATCGCCCCGCCCTGGCTCGCCGGCGGGCTCGATCCCGCGTTCACGGTCGTCATCGATCCCGCGATGGCGTTCGGCACGGGAGACCATCCGACGACACGCGGCGTGACGCGCCTGATGCAGCGCGTCGCGGTTCGCGACCGGCGAGTGGCCGATCTCGGAGCAGGCAGCGCCGTGCTGTCGATCGCGGCCGCGAAGCTCGGAGCGCGCGCGGTGACCGCTGTCGAGCTCGACCCTGACGCGATCGGCAACGCACGGGAGAATGTCGAGCGCAATCAGGTCGCGGACCGTGTGCACGTGCTCGAAGGCGATGCGACTATCCTGCTCCCGCTCCTCGCGCCGGTCGATGTCGTGCTCGCGAATATTCAGTCGACCGTGCACGTGCTGCTGTTGCCCGTGATGGCCTCGGCACTCGCCGACGACGGGCGCGCCATTCTGAGCGGCATCCTGCGCGAGGAGCGGGAATCGCTCGTCAGCCAGCTCGAGCGCGACGGGTGGGCCGTTCGCGACGAGGACGTCGAGGACATCTGGTGGAGCGCGACGATCTCGCGTCGCTAGCCGGGTTTTTCGCCCACGGCGCACGGCTCGCTCCGGGCGAGACGGTGAGCCTTGGCGAAGAGGCTGCTCACCACATGCGCGTGCGCCGGCTCGACGTCGGAAGTCGTGTCTATCTCGCCGACGGTGCGGGGAACCAGGCGACCGGGACTCTCACACGGCTCTCCAAGCGCGATGCAGACGTGAGTGTCGTCCACGTCGCGCACACGCCGCGCACGTACGACGTGCACGTCCTCGTTCCGATCTCCGACCGTGATCGGATGCTCTGGCTGGCCGAGAAGGCGGCCGAGCTTGGCGTAGCGAGTTGGCGGCCCGTGATGTGGACGCGCTCACGAAGCGTGTCGCCGCGAGGGGAGGGCGAGGCATTCGGCGCGCGCGTCGGTGGGCGGATGCGCGCCGCGCTGCTTCAAGCACATTCGCCGTGGCTGCCGTCGCTGCATGCAGACGCGTCTCCAGCCGCCGCAGTGGGCGCGCTACCAGCGAGTGGGTCGCGTCTCGTGCTCGACGCCGGTGGCGAGCCGATCCTGCGTAGACCTGTCGTCGCGCCCGTCACCGTCGCCGTCGGCCCCGAAGGAGGGCTCGAGTCGTCCGAGCAGCGCATGCTCGCAGATTGCGGCTTCCATCCGGTGTCGCTCGGGGCGAACGTGTTACGCTTCGAAACAGCGGCGGTCGCTGCGGTCGCCGTGGTTCGAAGCGTCCTCGCGGTATCCGCCGAGCCCACCGAACAGCCCCTGGAGACCTGATGGCTGACGACTGTCTGTTTTGCCGGATCGTGCGGAAGGAGATTCCGGCGAAGCTCGTTGCCGAGGATGAGCACTCGCTCGCGTTCCGCGACATCAATCCGCAGGCGCCGGTGCACGTGCTCGTGATCCCGAAGGAGCACGTACCGTCGCTCGATCAGGCGAGCGACCCGGCGATGCTTGGCCGGCTCTCGCTCATGGCCGCCGAGATCGCGCGCAGGGAAGGGATCAACGGCGATGGGTATCGAACGGTCGTGAACACCAATAGCGCGGCGGGTCAGACCGTCTTTCACATCCATCTGCATCTCCTTGGCGGTCGGGCGATGCACTGGCCACCAGGCTGAGCGGCCCCTAGGTTTTTTCGTGCCCTCCGCCATGACGCACACCGCCCGCTGATGTCCACCCTACTCGCGCGCCTCCAGCAGGACCTTGGCGCCGCGCGCAAAGCTGGCGACAAGGCAGCGGTGATCGTGATCGGCACGACGATCGCAGATGCGCGCAATCGTGAGATCGAGCTTCGACGCGATCTCACGGACGACGACCTCGTCGACGTGCTGCGCAAGGCGATCAAGCGCCGCCGCGAGGCGATCGAGCTATACCTGACGGCCAAGCGCGAAGATCTCGTCGCGAAGGAGAAGGTCGAGCTCGAAACGCTCGAGCGGTATTTGCCTGCGCAGGTGAGTGGCGATGAGATCCGCGCCGCCGTGCGCGCGGCCATCGAGGGCGGCGCGGCGAACATCGGCGCGGTGATGGGCAAGGTGGTTCCGCAGTTCAAGGGCAGGGCGGAAGGCGGCACGATCAACGCGATCGCGCGCGAGGAACTGAGCAGGCAGGGGTGATCGCTCCAGCCATGATCGACCGAGCCCGAACGCGCGGTGAACTCCGCCCGTTCGGGTTTTTCGTTGCACAGGAGTGGCGGGTCTGGTGAACGCGCACGCACTCGCGGTTCTGGAATTTCAACGCACGCTCGATGTCGTCGCGGGACACGCGTCATCAGCGGCCGGCGCGGCGCACATCCGCGAGCTCCGGCCGTCGGACGAGGTGGCGGAGATCGAGCGCGAACACGCGCGTGTCGCCGCAATGCGTTCGCTGGTCGCGGCGGACGTGCCGTGGTCCCCCGAGGCCGTTCCCGACGTCGCGCGGGGCCTCGCTCGGCTGCGAGTGGCCGGAACCGCGCTTCCAGGCACCGAGCTCCTCGCGGCGCTCGTCCTCCTGCGCTCGTCGCGCCGAACGCTCGAAGCGTTGCGGGATCCGCGTCGTCCTGCCGTCGCGACGGCCGTGCTCGCGCCGATCGTGGCGCGTCTGATCTCGGCGAAGGCGGAGGAAGCCGCGCTCGAGCGCGTGCTTGCCGACGACGGGAGCGTCCGCGACGACGCCTCTCCCTCGTTGCGGCGCATACGTCGAGAGCTCCGCGGCGCGGAAGCCGAGCTGGTGCGACTCCTCGAGCGCCTCATGGCGAAGCTCGAGTCGCACCAGCAGGTGCCCGACATGTCGGTCACAGTCCGGAATGGACGTTATGTGATTCCGGTGCGTCGCGAAGCGCGCGGCGCCATCGGCGGGATCGTGCACGACACGTCCGGCTCGGGCGCGACGCTCTTTGTGGAGCCGCCGGCGGCGGTCGAGGAGGGCAATCGCATTCGCGAGCTCGAGATCGAGGAGCTGCGCGAGGTCGATCGAATTCTGCTCGAGGCGACCGACCGGATCCGGCCGTTGCACGACGAGCTCGAAGCATCACTCGACGCCCTCGTGCTCCTCGACTCGTTGTACGGCCGCGCGCGTTATGCGCTCGCGTACGAGTGTGCGCAGACCGACCTCTCGGCGCCGAGCGACGGATTCGCGATCCGAAACGGTCGTCACCCGCTGTTGCTGGCGCAGGGCGTCGCGGTGATCCCGTTCGATCTCGAGATGCTGCCTGACGAGCGCACGCTCCTCGTCTCGGGTCCGAACACCGGCGGCAAGACGGTGCTGCTCAAGTCGCTGGCACTGATCTCGGCCCTCGTTCAGTCAGGCGTGCCGGCACCGGTGGCGGCGGGAAGTCGCGTCGCCGTGTTCGATAACCTGTTCGCGGACATCGGCGACGAGCAGTCGATCGAGGCGAGCCTGTCGACGTTCAGCGCGCACCTGAAGAACCTGAGCGAGATTCTCGAGCTCGCGAGCCCGCGGTCGCTCGTGCTCATCGACGAGCTCGGCTCCGGGACGGACCCCGTCGAGGGTGCCGCGTTAGGTGGGGCGATTCTCGAGGAGCTCACGAGGCGCGGCTCGATCACGATCGCGACGACACATCTTGGTGCACTGAAGGAACTGGCGACGGAAGTGCCGGGCGTCGTGAACGCGTCGCTCCAGTTCGACGCGGTGGCGCTCGCCCCGACCTACCGATTGATCAAGGGGATTCCCGGCCGCTCGTACGGCATCAGCATCGCCCGCCGCCTTGGCCTTCGCGACGACGTGTTGCAGCGGGCGGACGAGCGGGTGCCGACTGGCGAGCGCGACGTGAACCGACTGCTGGCCGACCTCGAGGCGCGTGACGCGGAACTCGCCAAGCGCGAGCGCGATGCGCGTCAGGCGCAGGAATCGGCGCAGGCCCGGGCGCACCGACTTGCCGAGCGCGAAGCGAAGGTGCGGCAGCGCGAGCGTGAGCTCGAGAAGGAGTCGCGGGCGGGTGCGAGGCGCTACCTGCTCGACGCGCGCGCGGAGATCGAGCGCACCATTCGGGAGCTTCGCGAAGCCGGCGCCGCCGAGCTCGACGAACAGGCCCGCCTTGCACGCCAGGGAGTGGAGCGGCTCGCCGCCTCGCATGGCGAAGCGCTCTCCGCCCTGGAGCGCCGCGAGCGAGGCGGAGGGCGTTCGGACGACGAGCTCGATCTCCCCGAGGACGCCGAGCCTAACGAGGGAGACCTGGTGGAGATCGAGACGCTCGCCGGCCGGCTCGGTCGTCTGATCGAGCGCCGCGACGGTGACGCAATCGTCGCCGTCGGTGGCGTGAAGATGACACTCCCCGTTTCGACGCTGCGGCGATCCGCGAAGCAAGCCCCGCGTCCGAGCGAAGCGGTCCCGCTCGTGGGCGACGTCCCCGAGGTCGAAGCGCCACGCGAGATCGATGTCCGGGGACAGCGCGTCGGTGACATCGACGACGTCGTGATGCAGGCGCTCGACGCCGCCGTGCGCGCAGATCTCAAGAGCTTGCGCATCATTCACGGCAAGGGGACGGGCGCGCTCCGCGCTCGCGTGGCCGAGATGCTGCGGAAGGATACGCGCGTGAAGACGTTCCGCCTCGGCGCGTGGAACGAAGGCGGCACCGGCGTGACGGTCGCGGAGTTCGCATGACGGTGCCAGGCCGCTTGCGATGATTCCCGACGAAGACGTCGAACGCGTGCGCGACGCCGCCGACATCGTGCAGATCATCGGCGAGCATGTGAACCTCCGTCGCGTCGGGTCCGACTGGCGCGGCCCGTGTCCGTTCCACCAGGGCACCCATCGCAACTTCTCGGTTTCACAGAAGAAGCGGATGTACTACTGCTTCGTGTGTCACGAGGGTGGCGACGTCTTCAATTTTCTGCAGAAGCGCCTCGGCATGGATTGGCCGTCCGCCGTGAGAACGGTGGCGGAAAAGTCGGGCGTCGAGATTCGCGAAGTCGATTCACGTCGCGAAGGTCCTGACCCTCGCGAGCCGGTCTGGGAGATCAACGCGACGGCGGCCGAGTACTTCCAGCGGATGCTCTGGGACGACGACATCGGCGCGCCCGCGCGGGAGTATCTCACGACGCGCAACATTTCTCGCGATGCCGGCATGCGATTCGGCCTCGGCTTCGCGCCGCGCGAGATCGGCCTTCTCCGTGGCTACCTCAACACGCTCGGCTTCGACGATCAGCGACTGCTCGACGCCGGGCTGCTCGTCCAACGCGAGGAAGCCGAGGAGCCGCGACCGAGGTTCCGGGGCCGGTTGATGTTCCCGATCTACGACGCGTCGAACCGGCTCTCGGGCTTTGGCGGGCGTCTCATTGGCCCGGGCGAGCCGAAGTATCTGAACTCGGCCGACTCGCCGACGTTCACGAAGGGTCGTCTGCTCTACGGGCTGAACTGGGCGCGATCGGCGATCCGGCGCGATGAGCGGTTGCTCCTGGTCGAAGGCTACTTCGACGTCGTTCGGCTCGTGCTCGCGGGCGTCGAATCGGTGGTGGCGCCGCTTGGCACAGCGCTGACCGAAGATCAGTCGGCGATGATCGCCCGCCAGACGAAGAACGTATTTCTGCTGTATGACAGCGACGCCGCCGGCCAGCGAGCGACGTTCCGTGCGGGTGACTTGCTGCTCGCGCAGGGGGTCTCCGTTCGTGTGGTCACACTCCCCGAAGGGGAAGATCCCGACACCTTCGTCGATGTGCACGGTCGTTCGGCACTCGAGGCGCACATCGAGGCAGCCGTCGACGTGTTCGACCGAAAGGTCCAGATCCTCGAACGACAGGGGTGGTTCGCCGATCTCCATCGGCGCCGTCGGGCGATCGATCGGTTGCTGCCGACCATACGTGCAACCGCCGACCCGCTGACGCGCGACATGTACATCGCGCGCGCGAGCGAAGCGTCGGGCGTCGATCGCGCCGTTCTCTCGCGCGAAGCGGGTGAGCCGTCGGGACGTTCGCGTTCACGGGCCGGGCCACCGCAACCGCCCGCGGAGCAACAGCAGATACGGATGGGCGACCGCCGCGCTGGCGAGCGACGGAACGACACCCAGGCGACTGACGCCGAGCAACAGCGCCCGCGTTCGGGCCCATCGGTCGAGCGATACCTGCTCCGCGCGATTCTCGCCCATCCCGCGTACCTGGAGATGGCGGCCGAAGCGGAGATCGGTCCCGAGTCGTTTCAGGACGCACGCTACCGAGAGATCTTCGAGACGCTCGCCCGGCTGGGCGCGGACGCCGAGCCGCAGACGGTGGTGGCAGCGCTCTCAAGGCCGGCGGCGTTAGCCTATGATGCGATCCTGGGCGAGGCGCCGGAGTCCATAGTGGATCTCGACCGGACATTCCGCGATACACTCGCGCGCATTCGGGTGCGCGAGCTTCGCGCACTGAACGACGAGCTGCTTCGCCTCATCTCGACGGCGCGAAACACCGAGGAGTCGAACGGGCTTCTCGCCCAGCTCGACGCGAACAAGAAATACATGCAGCGGCTGCTCAGCGGGACATGACACAATCGATAGGGAGGATGGGAGTGCACCAGGATCTCGAAGCGTTGCTCGCATTGCAGGCTGACGACGATGTCATCGACGGCCTCGAAGCAAGACTCCGCGCCCTCGGCCCGCGTCTGTCCGAGCTGGAGCGCAAGCGGAAAGCCGTTGCGGATCACCTTGCGACCGCGCAGGCGAACTCGGAATCGGACGAGCGAAAGCACCGTGAGCTCGAAGGACGGCTCGCTGACCACAAGCAGCGCCAGGAGCGCAACATCGCGCACCTCGATTCGGTCAAGCGCATGCGCGAAGCGACTGCGGCGATGGCGCAGGTCGAACAGGCGCGGAAGATCCTCATGGAGGAAGAGTCCGAGCTGCAGGGCCTCGCGCGACGCATTGCCGACGGCCATAAGGCCATCGCCGCGCATCGGGAGGCACTTGCCGTGCAGGACGCCGAGCAAGCCGCCGAGCGCGAAGCGATCGCTGCCGAGCGCGCGCAGATCGAAGGCACGCTCGCCGAAGCGCGCGCCAAGCGAATGCAGACATCCGGGCGCGTGCCGAAGTCCCTCCTCGCGAAGTACGACCGCATTCGAGGCCGGCGGGGTGAACAGGCACTCTTCGCGCTCCGCGGACCCTCGTGCGGTCACTGCGACACGGCGATTCCGCTGCAGCGTCGCAACCTCATGCTCGGCACCGGCCAGATCGAGGTATGCGAGGCGTGTGGAGTGCTTCTCTATGCAACAACATGATGCTTGTTGGTCCCGGGGGGTCCCGATAGGTTGACGGCGTGACTGCGCCGCCCGCTCGCCCACGCCTCAAGCCACGCTGGATCTTCCCACGGGAGCCGGATCCAGCCGCGGTGCAAGCGCTTGCCGCGGAGCTCCATCTCCCGCCGCTCGTGTGTCGGCTCCTGCTCGCGCGCGGCTATTCGGCGGTCGAGCCGGCGAAGGAGTTCCTTCGTCCGCGTCTCGAGCGCATGCATTCGGCGCTCACGCTGCCCGATGCTACCGTTGCCCTCGACCGCCTCGCCCGCGCCTCACGCGACGGCGAGACGGTGCTGATCCACGGCGACTACGACGTCGACGGCATCTGCGCGACGACGCTGCTGACGCGGTCGCTCCGGTATTTCGGCGCGAAGCCGGTCCCGTTCATCCCTCGTCGTCTCGAGGACGGCTACGACCTGAGCGACGCGGGAGTGCGTGCTGCCCGCGAGTTCGGCGCGCGACTCGTCGTCACGTGCGATTGCGGCACGAGCGCCCTCGAGCCCATTCGTGCGCTCTGCGAGTCGGGCATCGACGTGATCGTGACCGATCACCACCTGCCTGGCGGGCCGCTGCCGCAGTGCCTCGCGGTGCTGAATCCAAAGCGTCCGGGCTCGATGTACCCCGATCGCGACCTCGCCGCGGTGGGCGTCGCGTTCAAGCTGATGCTCGCACTCGCCGAAAAGCTCGGTGCGAACGCGAATCCCGTGTACAACATGCTCGACCTCGTCGCGCTGGCGACCATCGCGGACGTGGCGCCGCTGCGCGGTGAGAACCGGATCTTCGCGCGGTACGGTCTCAAGCTGATGGCCGAGACGCCGCACCAGGGGCTTCGCGCGCTCATGCGCGCCTCGGGCATGGAAGGGCGTCCGCTCACAGCCGGGCGAGTGGGGTTCGTTCTCGCTCCGCGGCTCAACGCCGTTGGACGGCTCGACCACGCATTGCGCGGCGTACAGCTCTTGTTGTCCGAGCACGAGCCGGAGGCCAATCGCCTCGCGCGCGAGCTCGAGGAGATGAACCGTCGTCGGCAGGAGATCGATCGCGCGACACTCGAGGCGGCGAGAAAGCGCGTCGACGCGCTCGACCTCGGCAGCACCTACGGCATCGTGCTGGCGGAGCAGGGGTGGCACCCGGGCGTGATCGGCATCGTGGCCTCGCGGATCGTCGAAGAGACTGCACGTCCAACAGTGCTCATCGCGCTGGACGGCGACGTGGGTAAGGGTTCCGGTCGCGCGCCACCGCCGTTCGATCTGCACGCCGGCCTGAGCGAATGTCGTGATCTGCTGGCACGGTTCGGCGGGCACCGGGCCGCGGCCGGCGTCACGATCGACGCATCGCGTGTAGACGAGTTTGCGCAGCGCTTCAACGAAGTTGCGCGGTCGCGGCTCGCGCCGGAGGATCTGTTCCCGGAGCTCCGCATCGATGCGGAGATCTCGATCGATGAGGTGACAGACGAGCTCGAGACGCTGCTCAGGCACTTCGAGCCTTTCGGCGTCGGGAACCCGTCGCCCGTATTCGTGTCGCGGAACGTGCGTCTCGCGTCGCCGGCGCGCGTCGTCGGTACCGATGCCTTGAAGCTGCGCGTAGCGGGCGGGGCGCGAGACCGAGACGCGATCGGGTGGGGAATGGGCGAGCTGGCGGCCGAGCTGGGCCCGGACTCGGGTATCGATATCGCGTACCGCATCGAGCGCGACACGTACCAGGGTGAGACACGGCTCCAGCTGCGCATCGCGGACATCCGGGTGGCGGGCGGCAACGGCCCTGGCGAACCGCGTTAGGCATGCGAATCGTCGCCGGCCGCTGGCGCGGTCGCCGCATCCGCCCGCCGACCGATGCGCGCGTTCGCCCGACGGCCGACCGCGTGCGCGAGGCGTGGATGAGCATCGTGCAGCCGTATCTGGTCGACGCCCGCGTGCTCGATCTCTTCGCCGGATCCGGCGCCCTCGGCCTCGAAGCGCTGTCACGCGGCGCGGCGTCGGCGGATCTGGTGGAGGTGAGCCCGCCCGGCGTGAAGGCGATTCGCGACAACGCCGAACTGTTGGGCGCCGGTGACGCGGCGCGCGTTCACCGCGCTGATGCCATGCGTTTCATCGAGAAGCTCGAGGCCGGCTCGTTCGACGTCGCGTTCGCCGACCCGCCGTACGGCCACGGCCTCGCGCGAGCCGTTGCCGAGCGGTGGCTCGCCGTTCCGTTCGCGACCGTGCTCGGTGTGGAGCACGGCACGAAGGAGGAGATGCCCACCGGCGACACGCGTCGTTATGGATCGACGGCGATCACGTTCTATGTGGCGCAGCCGGGCGAATAACCAGCAGGTCGATTCCCGATTCCCGATCCCCGATCCCCGACCATGCGCATTGCCGTCTACGCCGGAAGCTTCGACCCCATAACGCGCGGCCATGAAGACCTGATTCGGCGAAGCCTGGCCTTCGTCGATCGCATCGTCGTTGCCGTCGCGACCAACATCTCGAAGAAGCCGTTGTTCACGCTCGACGAACGTGTCGGGTTCATCCGTGAAGCGGTCGGCAGCGACGACCGCGTGGACGTGCGGCAATTCGACGGCCTCCTCGTCGACTTCGCGCGCTCGGTGGGTGCGGGGCTCATCATCCGCGGCCTCCGTGCCGTGGCGGACTTCGAGTACGAGTTCCAGATGGCGCTCATGAATCGACACCTCGCCCCCGCGCTCGAGACGGTGTTCATGGTGCCGTCGCTGGAGACGACATACATCAGCTCGAGCCTGGTACGCGAAGTTGCCAAGTTCCGCGGAGACATCTCGGGGCTCGTTCACCCCGTCGTCGCCGCCGCGTTGCGTGCGCGACTCCAGTCGGACTGACCGGGCATGACGAGCGTTGCGGCACCGGCTGGCTTCATCGAGCTGCTTCGCGCGCGGGCCGCGCGAAGGCGCCGGCGCATCGTGTTTCCTGAAACGGCCGACCTCCGGGTTCGCGACGCCATCGCGGTGTTGGCGCGTGAACGGATCGTCGAGCCGATCGCGCTTCTGGACCCGGACGCGCCTGACACCCACGCCGCCGTCGAGGCCCTCGGTGTCGAGACGGTGGATCCCCGTCAGCCGAATGTGCGCGAGCGCACAATCGCCGACGTCCTTCGAGCGCGGGAATCGAAGGGGATGACGGAGGCCACCGCGGCCGGGTACGGCACCCACCCGCTCTTCGTAGCGGACGACCTCGTGCGCCACGGGCATGCTGACGGCTGTGTGGCCGGGTGTGTCTACACGACCGCCGACGTGCTCCGAGCCGCCCTGTGGCTCATCGGTCCCGCGAAAGGCGTCCGGACGATCTCCAGTGCGTTCTATATGGTCACCCCGGCCTTCCGCGGCGACGCAGCCGAGGTGCTGACGTTCACCGACTGCGCGGTCGTCCCGTATCCCACCGCGCAGCAGCTCGCCGACATCGCGTTCGCCGCGGCGACCGACCGGCGCCGCATCGTCGGGGACGAGCCTTGTGTGGCCATGCTATCTTTCTCGACCTTGGGAAGTGCCGATGGGGTTTCCGTGAGCCTGGTCCTCGACGCACTTGCCCTCCTTCGGGAGAAAGCACCGGCCCTCGTCGTGGACGGAGAATTGCAAGGGGATGCCGCGCTGATTCCTTCGGTCGGGAATCGTAAGGCACCGCGCAGTCCGGTCGCCGGCCGCGCGAACGTCCTGGTGTTTCCGTCGCTCGACGCCGGAAACATCGCGTACAAGCTCGTCGAGCGAATCGCTCGCGCGTCGGCAATCGGTCCGATCGTGCAAGGGCTCTCTCGTCCTTGCAGCGATCTCTCGCGTGGCGCGTCGCCGGATGACATTATCAACGTCGCCGCCATCACCGCGCTGCAGGCGGGGATTGCTGGGACCGCGGAGCACCAGCCCTTTGGGAGAACGGAGTCATGAGCTTCTCGATCAAGAAGCAGGGAGAGATTTGCGTGGTTGATGTCGAAGGACAGCTCATCGTCGGGAACCGACAGGAGCTGAAACAGAAGGTCCTCGACGAGCTCGAGAAGGGCGAGAAGAAATTCCTGATCGACTTCAGTCAGACGGGCTACATCGACAGCTCTGGACTCGGCGTCCTCGTATCGCTCTCCAAGAAGATTCGCGAGCAGGGCGGAGAGCTCCGCCTCGCGAACCTCAACGACGACCTCAAGACGCTGTTCGAGCTCACGAAGCTCGACACGTTGTTCCAGATTGCCGACACCCGCGAGCGGGCGCTGGAATCGTTCTGAAACGTCTGACCGCCTTCGGCGGTCTCTTCCCAGGACACAGGCGCAGCGAGGCGATCCAGGCCTCGCTGCGCCTCATTCCATGACCGACCCTCAATGACACCTGGCGGCGAAAGCGAAGAGCACAACCGCAGCCATCGCGACGCGCGCGCGCGCATCGCGTTCGATTGGCTCATTCCGAGCGACGTCCGCGAGATCGAGCCGATCGTCGAACAGGTCACCAAGGAATGCCGCGTACTGGCGCTGTCGGCGCGACAGTGCGCTCTCAACGTGCCGGTGGCGCTCACCGAGGCGTTGAGCAACGCGATCCTTCGCGGCAACCGCGGCATCCGCGACAAGCACGTCCGCGTTCGCGCGATGGTGAGCGATAGCTCACTCGTGCTCGAGGTCGCAGATGAAGGCGCGGGATTCGACCTCGATGCCTGTACGGTCGACCCGACGAGTCCGGGAAACATCGAGCGTGAAGACGGACGAGGGCTGTTTCTCATGCGGTCGCTCATGGACCGCGTCGAGCGCTTCGACGATGACGCGCGCAACGTTGTTCGACTGACGCTCCACCGTTCGTGAAAGAGCTCGGCGCGGTGCTCGCCTCGTTCACCGAGGCCACGCAGTGCGGCGCCGTCGTCTGGACGCAGCCGCCCGGCGGTCCGCTCACCGCTGAGGTGGGCACGCCGGCCGGAGATCCGCCCGCGGTCGTCGACCTCATTCCCGTCGGCGGGCCGCCGGTGGAAGTCCACACGGCGAACGGCAGCATGCTCGTCGCGTCCTTGCCCGGACCCCGGCGCGCCTGGCTCGCGCTCGGGCCGTGTGCAAATCGCGCCGCACCGTCGAGTGGATGGCTCAAGTTCCTGCTCCCGGTCGTGACGCACTACCTCCAGGCGTCGCTCGAGGTCGAGCACGCGGCGAACGAGCTTGCCGAGCGCTACGAGGAAATCAACCTCCTCTACACCACGAGCGAGATCCTCGGCCGCACGGTGTCGTTGCGCGAGGCCGCCGCGACGATTCTCCACGAGATCTCCGAGACCGTCGGCGCTCGTCGCGCTTCGATCTTCGTGCACGAGACCCAGACGGACACGCTCGAAGTCGTCGCATCGATCGGCGTCGAACCCGGCGCCCCGCCGGCCATCGACGCGGCCGACGAGTGCAGCGTCTCGGCGACCGTGTTCCGCACGCGCCGGTCGATCATCGCGGAGAACGGCGAGATGCCGTGCGAGCAGGAAACGCTCTACCGCCGCGGCATCATGCTTTCCGTCCCGATCATGTGGACCGGGCCCGATGGCAGTCGCCCACTGGGCGTCGTGAATCTCTCCGATCGCCGGTCAGGGCAGCCGTTCTCCGCGGGCGATCAGAAGCTCGTCGAAGCGATCGCGACACAGATCGGCACCGCGATTCAGAACGCCCGTCTCGTGAGTGCGTCGATCGACCAGCAGCGGCTCTCGTACGAGATGAGCCTCGCGCACGACCTGCAGATGAAGCT
>Ga0075430_100003190_pt1 | contig 13745 bp, 6 predicted proteins | sample RhiMetdeltSRZDD4_FD_75294 | JGI IMG/M metagenome (GOLD analysis project Ga0075430, IMG submission 75294) | Populus rhizosphere microbial communities from Tennessee, USA - Rhizosphere MetaG P. deltoides SRZDD4 | ecosystem: Host-associated > Plants > Roots > Rhizosphere > Soil | place: USA... | reverse complement strand
TCAATCTCGGATTCGGGGATATCGCTCCCATCTAGCGCCTCGAGCGCCTCGTCGCTGATGACAGCCTCGTACTGCTCGCTCATGGCTCCCTCCCCAACGGGATGTAGGACGCCAGTGTAGGCGCAAGGCGTGTGGCGGTCTATCAGCTTGCTGACACTGCCCACGCCGGCCCCGCCTGCGGCTCGTAGCCGGCACCCGCCGGATCGACGACGCCAGGTACCGCGAGCGTGACGACGAGATCCAGGCGCTTCGGCGTCGACTCCCGGCCGTCACTCTGATTCGCTGAGCAGGCGCCAGGGAGCCAGGACTCGCAACCTGGCTCCCGACCTACGTGGGGCACGCCATGCACGCGGACACCATCGCAGACCGCTAGGCGCTCGACTTGAGGGCGCGCCGACCGAATGAACGTCTCGGCTCACGGCCACGACGCGGGGTATGATCCACGTATGGACCGGCAACCACGCGCGGCGTCCCGATGGCCACTGGCGGCGCTCATCGCCGCGGGGGTCGCCGCGCTGCTGGCCACGGCGCTGGTCGCTGCCCAGGACATTAATTTGGATGACAGCACCCCTCGGGAGACGGGCGAGCACCCGCCGAAGGCGGCGGGATGCCCGAAACTGGCCGACGCGCTCTGGAGAGTGACCCAGTCCGAGGACTGGGTAGCTACCGCGACAGGACTTGGCGTGCCGGTCGTCAAGGATCGGGTACGCGTGATCGTCGAGTTGGCGGCCGAGCAGGAGCCACCGGCGGACATGCCCGGCCTCGTCGAGGGGCGCTACCTGCAGTTTGTGCAGGTCCTCGTCGAGCCTGCACTGCTCTGTACCCTTGCGTCGACGCACGGCGTCGTAGCGGTCAATCCGCCCTTCCCGTCCGCCCCGGCCGAACCAGTCCGGCCCTGAGGGCCTGGGGGCACGAGCTCGTTACGAGCCCGCCCCGAAGAATAGCGGATAGGAGCCGCAGCCATCGGAGAAGCTGAGCTGCGCGGTGTAGGCACCGCTGGCTCCCGTACGCTGGACGAAGAACGTCACCGAGGCAGTACTCAGCGGCAGGGCCTGGCCGTTGGCGGTGAGCGTCCCGCCGGCGAGTTGGACCTGGACGTTCGTCAGCTTCGTCGCGGTGATCGATGTCAGCGCGCCGTGACCGGCTGTGACGGTCACCTGGAGGCGGCCGCCCCCGACCGGCGTCACCGACCGGGGCAGGTTGGGACGCGGGGTCGGGCACGGAGTCGACGGGGGGGAGCCCAGTGCCAGCCTGCCGAAGCCGAACTCGTTGTCCTTGCCGGGCACGCCCTGATCGATGGCACGTCCCTCTAGGAACGATTGCAGTTGGAGCGGGCCGAACGCTGGGTTGGCTTGCCTTACCAGCGCCGCGGCGCCCGCCACCGCCGGTGCCGCCGCGGAGGTACCGGTGAAACCGCTCCCGCACCCGGTAGAGTTGCCATATGTACCACCGCTTACCGCGTCCTGGCCGGCGATGTCCGGCTTGATCCGGCCGTCGATCGTCGGCCCCCGCGAACTAAAACTTTCGAGCGCGTTATTCTGCCAGCAGATCGCGCCCGCCGCGAACGCCTCCGGTGCCGTGGCAGGCTCGACGACGCTCCCTGCGGCGGTCTGGTACTGCAGCGTGCTTCCGCCAGATGTGAACAGATCGAATCGTGGCGCCTGAGTGGCGGAGAACCGAAAGATCGCGATCTCGAAAGCCTGAGTTGCACCGGGATTTATGTAACAGAGGGCTTCCGTCGGCGGCTGCGTCCCCGATTGCTGATTCTCGGATGCTCCAACGAACACGCCGTCGGCTAGCCGAACCAGATAGAGATCGTAGTCCTGCGCCGTCGTCGGCCAGCTATCCCATTTTAGACGGACGCAGACTTGGTCACCCGAGTTGATCTGGATGGTGTTGCCTTCATCCGAGTCCGTGAAATTGTGAAACCCGTCCCCGTCCGGAGACGAGAAACTGCCGCTCCAGTGCCGCTGGGCTGAATTGCCGGCGGCGTTGACCCAGAGGATCCCGCTCGCCCGCGCGTCCTCCACGATGCCGTCCGGCGTTCCCGCGCCTCCGGAGCCGTCGCCGCGGCTCGTGTTGAACCACCCGACCGAGTGATTGATGATGTGAACGCCCTGTGCCTTGGCGTAGTCCTTAGCTTGCCCGAGCTGGACCTGCGTTCCAACGCACAACAGATAGAGTTGAGCGCTGGGCGCCATCTCATGAACGATCTCGGCGACACCAACCCCATGCACCTCCGGCCCGTTGAAGCCTCCATTGCAGAAGTCCTGAGTGACCACGCCGGCCGGAAGGTCTCCCGCGGCCTGCCGGGCCGCCAGCCCCCCGAAGCCCAAGTCGATAATCGCGATCTTGACGCCCGTACCGTTGATGGCGGCGGCATGCCACGCGTTGGCTCCGGTCGCGGCCACTTCCTCGCCCGTGACCGCGAGCGGCTCCGGAATCGCCGGCGGAGCAACGCGGATGACATCCGCACGCCCAGCCAGCGCATCGAGTGCCTGGATCGGGACCAGTGCCTGAACGAGATTCGCGTATTCCGCCTCGATCGTGCCACCGAGCGATGCGGCGCCGGCCGCTACGGCTGCCCGAGCGTTGGGAGCGGCCTCAATCACGACGCGGACGCGGACGTCCTTCGTCCCGAGACGGCGCTGACGGGCCTCGTCTAACGCGGCCCCCACGCCGCGCTGCTGCAGGGTCCGGCTCAGTGCGGCGAGTTGGGAGTCGAGCTTTGGGTGCTTATCCGTCGGCCGAGGGGGGCTCGCCGGCAGTTGCTGAATTTCAAGGCTAGAGCCAACGCTCGCCCCGGGCGCGGGCAGCGACCGTTCGTCCCGCTCATTCGACGCCTGGGCCGGCGTCGCCCACAGGCCGCTCAGGGGAGGCAGGAGGAGCGCGAGCGCGATCAGCGCGGTCAGCAGGAGGCAACGCCGATCGCGGCATCCGATCCGACCCATCAATCCCCCCAGGCTGCCGTCCCGCCGGCGGCTGCGCTTCGCCCTGGAGCGGCGCGGTGCTCAGCGCTGTTCCCAGGATAAATGTCCTGTCAAGCCCCATCCTACTGCGCGACGACGTGCGGCTGTCCTGCTCGATGGGCGCTCCACGGGCATCGGCCACGGTGTATCCGGCCATGTCGATCACGAGGCCGCTGGCCGCTCTATCGTGCTCAATAGTGACCGACATCACAGTGGCCGCGGCGACGAGCGTGCTATCCTGGCGCCGTCGCGCAGCGGGGCGAAGAAGCCGGGGTGAACATGATGGCGGACGATCGCGACGCGAGGATCGCGCAGTTGGAGGCGGAGAACGCGGCGCTGAGCGACCGCGCGGTCAAGGCTGAAACGGCGCTGGCCGAGGCACTGGATCAGCAGACGGCCACCGCCGGCGTCCTCCGCATCATCGCCGGCTCGCCGAACGAGATCGAGATGGTGCTGCACGCCGTCGCCGAAAGTGCAGCCAGAGCGTGCGGGGCTGAAGACGCTGCCGTCCGCCTGCTTGAGGGGAACAGCCTTCGCCTGGTGGCCGCGCATGGCGATGTTCCAGGCGTAGGCGTTGGCCACGAGTTCCCGGCCGGACCTGGATCTGCCAGCGGTCTCGCCGTGACTGAACGGCGTACCGTGCATGTCCCCGACATCGATGCCGAGCCGGACGATCGATTTTCGGCGGCCAGAGCTCTCGCCAACCGCTACGGCTTCCGGGCGGTCCTCGCCGCGCCGTTGCTGCGAGACGGCCCACCGATTGGCAACATCGTCCTGCGCCGCATGGAGCCTGGGCCATTCACCGATGCGCAGATCCGGCAGTTGGAGACGTTCGCCGACCAGGCCGCCATCGCCATTGCCAACGCCCGTTTGTTCGACGAGGTGCAGGCGAAGAGTCAGCAGCTCGAGACCGCCAGCCAGCACAAGTCGCAATTCCTGGCCAACATGTCCCACGAACTTCGCACGCCGCTGAACGCCATCATCGGGTACAGCGAGATGCTCCAGGAGGAGGCCGAGGAGATTGACGCCGACGCCTTCCTGCCCGACCTTGTGCGGATCAACGCGGCCGGCAAGCACCTGCTCGGGCTCATCAACGACATCCTCGACCTCTCCAAGATCGAAGCCGGCCGGATGGACCTATTCGTGGAGACGTTCAGCGTCCACGATCTGATCCAGGAGGTCGAGGCGATCGTCCAGCCATTGGTCGAGAAGAACGCCAACAGAATGGACGTCTCCTGTGCCGATGATCTCGGAACGATGCGCGCCGACCAGACCAAGGTCCGCCAGGCGCTTTTCAACCTGCTGAGCAACGCGAGCAAGTTCACCGAGCGGGGCACGATCAGCCTGACCGTGCAGCAGGAACCGGACAACTGGATCACCTTCGCCGTCTCGGACACCGGGATCGGGATGACCGAGGAGCAGCTCGGGCGGCTGTTCGAGGCGTTCTCCCAGGCCGAAGCGTCAACCAGGAGCACGTACGGCGGGACCGGGCTGGGCCTGGCGATCAGCCGCCACTTCTGCCGGCTGATGGGCGGTGACCTCACGGTGGAGAGCACCTACGGCGAGGGGTCGACGCTCACGGTCAGGCTGCCGGCGGCGGCGGACGTGGCGTCGTAGTCGGCTGCCTCACGGACCATCGCGCCAGTGCCGAGCGGTCGTGCCGATGCCGACGGCCGCGCCGAGCTGCGGGGGACGGAGCTCAGCTCCCGCTCGGCAGCCGCCCCTGCGGCCGCCCGTCATGCCAGGGCATCCCGCTACCGACAGTCGGAGCCTCCCACCTGCATGCAGATGACCGTGATCGACGCCGGTACCGGCGGGCTCGCGTCGGGCACGCCCTCGTTGGTCGTGATCAGCAGCCGCCGTGAGGCCACGTAGATCACGCCCTCGGGCGAGACCCCGGTCGGCACGAACGCCAGGGTCGTCGGGGGCAGCGGGTCGGAGACGTCGAACAAGATCACCGCGTTCGACCGCTCCAGCGTCACCGCCGCGACCTCCACTTCGCCCACGGTAAACGTCGTGATCCCCTCCGGCTCCGGGCCACGGTTCCTCGCCCGCGTCTGGTCCAGGACCCCGTTCGCGGCCGCCGCCAGCTCGATCTGCGCGCCCGTGTCGGCCACGATCGCCGGCGGCGTCACCGACGCATCCGGCCGACCCTGCCCCGGCTCGAACCACGCCGCGCTCAGCACGGTCAGCGTCCGCCCGCCGGAGAAGACGGTCGCGGAGACGGTCGGTCGCGCCGTGTCGCCCTCGTCGGCCGTGAACAGCCAGTGGCCGTCGCGGCTCACCGCGACCCCATCGGACTCGCGGCGCCCCGTGAAGGGGTCGCTGACCTCGGCCCCGTCGCCGTTGCGGACGTCCGCCGGGTGGCGCGTCGCCCCCAGCGAGATCACCGACGCCACGGTGGCCGTTCGCAGGTCGATGGTCGCCAGAGCGTTATTCTCCTGCAGCGTCACGTAGGCGAGCCGGCCGTCGCCGCTCACTGCCAGCCCCTCGGGCTGCGGGTCGTCCTGGCAGCTTGTGCCCTCGACGCCCAGCAGGCCGATCGGGATCGCCCTCACGGTCGGCGCCTCGCGCCCGTCATGGCGGAGGTCGAGCAGGTCCACCCGCCCCGGCACGCCATTCGGTTCGTTCGCGGCGGTCGGGCAGGCCGTCGTCGTCGGCTGCTCGATCGGGCTCTCCTCGGCCTCGACCGCCACCAGCGCCTGCCGGCCATCCGGCGTCACCACGATCGCGTCCGGGCCGATCCCCACCGCCACGTCCCAGAGCGGCGCGCACGTCGCGACGTCGAACGCCACCACCACGCCGGGCTCGGGATCGCGCTTCACCGCCGCCAGCGCCAGGTGCCTATGCGGGACGATGGCCACCGAGGTCGGCTCGCCCCCGCCGGGCGGTGCGAACGTGCACACCTCCGGCAGCGTGGCCGGCTGGCTCAGGTCGAAGACCGTCACCTTCCCGATCCCGGTCGCCGCGAGGAAGCGGCCGTCCGTCGTCGCCGCGCCGACCTCGGTCCCAGCCGGCACCGGCCGCGTCGTCATCACCGAGAAGGCGAGCGGCGCATCGGCCGTCGCCGGCATGGGGGGCATCGCCGTTGGCATGCACGCCGTCGGTAGGAAGAGGAGCACGGTCAGCATCAGCGCACCGACACCGCGACGCATCAGGCCCTCCCGATCGGGCCGGAACGACCGGCCCGGCTGTCTAATCGCGACTGTAGAGCGGACCGGCCGGCATGTCAGTGACGCAGATCACAAGCAAGAGAGCCATGGAGGCCACGACCAGGCGACGGCGTTGAACGCCGCCCCCCGCCCCCGTATACTCGGCCATCGACCCCGCCCGCCGATCGTCCGGGGAGCGCGCCATGGGGTGCCCGTCGTGCGGCGCCGAGAACCCGTTCGGGGCCAGGTTCTGCAATAGCTGCGGGGCGCCGCAGACGGCAGTGTGTCCCGACTGCGGCAACGGCAATCCGCCGGCCAGCCGATTCTGCAACGCCTGTGGTAGCTCGCTGGGAGCGACGTCATCACCGGCTCACGATGAAACGGCGCCGCCACCGCAGGCGTACACGCCCCGTCACCTAGCCGAGAAGATCCTGGCCGGCCGCGATGCGCTGACCGGCGAGCGTAAGCAGGTCACAGTGCTCTTCGCCGATATCGTCGGCTCGACCGAGCTGATCCGCGACCGCGATCCCGAGGAGGCCCAACGCCTGCTGGACGGCGCCGTGGAGCGGATGATGGCCGCCGTCCACCGCTACGAAGGCACGGTCAGCCGGTTGCAGGGCGACGGCCTGATGGCGATGTTCGGCGCCCCCGTCGCGCACGAGGACCATGCCGTTCGGGCCTGCTATGCCGCCCTGGCGATGCTGGAGTCGGTCAGATCGTATGCCGAAGAGGTCCGCCAGGAGCACGGCGCCGTCGTCGAGATGCGGGTCGGCATCAACAGTGGTGAGGTGATCGTCCGGCTGATCTCGGACGACCTCCACATGGACTACACCGCGATGGGTGAGATGGTGCATCTCGCCGCGCGCATAGAAGGGCTGGCGCGGGCGGGCACGGCCTTGCTGTCGGCCACCACCCTGGCGCTCGTCGAAGGGTTCGTCGAGGTGCGACCGCTCGGGCCGACGCCGGTCCGGGGATTCGATCAGCCGGTCGACGTGTACGAGCTGTTCGGGGCCGGCGCCGCGCGCACCCGACTCCAGGCCTCGGCTGCCAGGGGCTTGTCCCGCTTCGTCGGGCGGCAGCACGAGCTCGAGGTCGTCCGAACAGCGCTCGAGCGAGCCGGGGCTGGCCACGGCCAGGTCGTCGCGCTGGTCGGCGAGCCGGGGATCGGCAAGTCGCGCCTGGTCCACGAGGCCACCCAGGCGCCGGGTGCCGCCGGCTGGCTGGTGCTCCAGAGCGGTGCGGTCTCCTACGGCACGGCGACGACGTACCTGCCCTTGATCGACCTGCTGAAGGCGTACGGTCGGATCGAGCCATCGGATGACGCTCACACCGCCCACGAGAAGCTGGCCGGCCGGCTGCTGGCGCTGGATCGTGGTCTGGCGGCCATCCTGCCGCCGCTGCTGGCCCTGCTCGACCTGCCGACGCACGATCCCGGCTGGGCCGACCTCGATCCGGCGCACCGGCGGCGTGCCACGCTGGACGCGCTCCAACGCCTGTTCTTGCGGGAGAGCCAGGAGCAGCCGCTGCTGCTGGTGTTCGAGGACCTCCACTGGATCGACTCGGAGACGCAGGCGCTGCTGGACGCCCTGGTCGAGGCACTGCCGACCGCGCGCATCCTGCTGCTGGTCAACTACCGCCCGGAGTACACCCACGCCTGGGGCAACAAGAGCGCCTACACCCGGCTCCGCATCGATCCGCTCGAAGAGGGGAGCGCTGACCGGCTGCTCGAAGCGCTGCTCGGGAGCGACGCGAGCGTTGAGCCGCTGAAGCCGCTGCTCGTCGAACGTACCGAGGGGAACCCGTTCTTCCTGGAAGAGAGCGTCCGCGCCCTCGTCGAAAGCGGCGCCCTGGCCGGCGAGCGCGGTGCCTATCGGCTGGTGCGCCCGGTGGAGAGCATCCGGGTCCCGGCCACCGTGCAGGCGGTGCTCTCGGCGCGCATCGACCGCCTGCCCCCGGACGAGAAGCGCCTCCTCCAGACCGCCGCCGTGATCGGCAAGGATGTGCCGTTCGCCATCCTCCGGGCCATCGCCGACACGCCAGACGTCGATCTGCACGCCGCCGTGTCTCACCTCCAGGCCGCCGAGATGCTCCATGCAGTCAGCCTCTTCCCGGAGCCTCAGTACACACTCGAGCACGCCCTGACCCACGACGTGGCGTACGGCAGCCTGCTCCAGGAGCGCCGTCGGGAGCTGCATGCTCGCATCGTCGGAGCGATCGAACGCCTGTACCCGGATCGACTGGCCGAGCACGTCGAGCGACTCGCGCACCATGCCCTCCGCGCCGAAGTGTGGGAGCCGGCCGCGGACTACAGTCACCAGGCCGGGAATCGCGCACGGATGCGGTCGGCCTTCCGCGCGGCGGCGGTCCATCTGGAGCAGGCGCTCGCGGCGCTGAAGCATGTGGCCGCCACCCGTGACCGGACCGAGCAGGGGATCGACATCCGCCTCGGGCTGCGGAGCGCGCTGCGCCTGCTCGGTGAGCACGAGCGGATCCCCGAGCTGCTTCAGGAAGCCCAGTCACTGGCTGACAGCCTCGGCGATCGCCGGCGCCTCGCTTTTGCCACCTACGGCCTTTCGAACTTCTACTTCCACAACGGACAGCACCTGGAAGCGATCGAAGCCAGCCAGCGCGTCGTGGCCGCCGCCGATGCCCTCGGCGACGCCCAGCTCGCGCTGCTCGGACACGTCGGCGTTGCGCTTCCTCGTGCGTGCCTCGGCGAGTACCGGTACGCGGCGAACCACTTGCTCCAGGGCGTTGCGGCGTTGGACAAGGATCAGCTCGGCGAGCGTCCGGTCGAGTCGACCGGATCGGATGGGATCGTTTCGCTGGCGTGGGTGGCCTGGTGCCTCGCCGAGCTTGGCGAGTTTGACGAAGGGAGCAGGTACGGGGAACAGGCGATCCGCCTGGCTGAGGAGGCCGGCCTGCCGTATCCGCTGCTCGTCGTCCTGAATCGTTCGGCCATGCTGACGCTGCTCCGGGGGGATACCACCAGGCTCGTCCCGCGCCTGGAGCGCGCGCTCGAGCTCGTTCACACCCAGGACATGCCGTGGTACGCGGTGCAGACGCGCCTGCGGCTCGGCGCGGCGTACATGCAGGCGGGGCGCCTCGACGACGCGCTCCCGCTGTTCGAGCGTACGGCCGAGCTGGTGATCGCCGGCCAGGCCGACGCGCAACAGGCACCCTTCGCCACCTTCGTCGCCGAGGGCTACGCGCGGAGCGGTCGCCTCGACGCGGCGGCTGACATGGCCGACCGGGCGTTCACATTGGCAACCACCCGAGGCGAGCGGGGCAACGCGGCCTGGGCACGTCGGATGCAGGCCGAGATCGCCGCCCACCGCGACCGGCCGGATAGCCAGGAGGCTGTGGCCCGCTATCGGGATGCCCTCGCCCTAGCCGAGGAGCTTGGCATGCGCCCGCTCCAGGCCCACTGCCATCTCGGCCTTGGCACGCTGCACCGCCGCATGGGCCGCCCCGACGGGGCCCGCGCCGAGCTGGCGACGGCGGTCGCGATGCTCAGGGAGATGGGGATGGCGTTCTGGCTGCCGGAGGCCGAGCGGGAGCTGGCGGGGGCGAGCGGCTAACACTGTCGCCCCAACCACCTCGGATCTCCTCGCGCATCCGCCGTCTTTCCGCACACGGGCGCCTGCGACGCCGACTCGGCTGTCGCCGAGCGCAGCGAGCCACACGCCAGCTACACAGCCCCGAGCAGGGTCATCGCTACTGCCCGCGGAGTAGGGAGAAGAGTCGCCGCCGTGCCAGCGCATCGTCGGCTGGCACGACGGTCACGATTCGAGTTGCCAGGCACGTGATGGCGGCCGAGGCCGGGCCGCCTCGCGGGAACCCGCCGCGGCCACGAACAGCCATACACCGCACCTCGCCCTTGATGCCCGCCACTCGTTCGCCTCCTACGGCAACGGCGCGCCTGTAGGATTCGCCGTCGGCGTCACGGTTAGCGTCCTCGTGGCTGTGGGACCGGCGGAGCTGCTGGGGCGCGGACGGACGGCTGCGTCACTGTTGGGGCCCCGCCGGTGATCCGGAGCACGCCCCGGTTCGCAAATACATTGACACCCGGGCGAGAGGTCAGCTGCTCCTCGGGGCAGGTGCCGCAGGTGCCGTCCTGATTTAATTTGATAAGGGCGAGCTGCTGTCCCTGGCCAGCCACGGGCTTGTGGAACACGATCTGCGTGCCATCGGGTGACCACGAGGGTGTCAAATGCTGGCCACTCGTGGTCAGCTGCGTCTCGACCCACGCGCCGTTGACCTTGTTCAATACGCAGAGCTGCATTTGGATAACGCCGCCTCTCCTGCACATGAACAGGATGCGCGTGCCATTCGGCGACCAGGTGGGGGACCGCTCCTCTCCCGTGTTGGTGGTGGTCAGCTGCTCCCGGCCCGTCCCATCCGCATTCATCATGTAAATCTCGCCATGAGTATTGTTGTGATCAGGTTTCTCCCCGTCGTGACTAGTAAACACGATCTTTTGCCCGTCGGGCGACCAGTCGGGGTCCTCGTCGATGAATGTTGGGCTCGTGGCGAGCGTGAGGTTCTTCACATGCTCTCCGGGTATTTGGCGGCAGTCATCTACCCCATATTGCTCCTTCACCTTACGGCAGTCGTCCACGTTCATGACGAAGATGTCGCTGTCCAGCGTCGGCGAGCCCGGGTCCTCCCTGGCCAGCGTGGCCGCTGAGTAGATCCCCGACCTGGAGGCGTGGAACGCGATCTTCTTGCCGTCCGGGGAGGACCAGGTCGCGGAACTGCCCCGTGTCAGGTGGACCTGCTTCGCGTCCGGAACCGGGTGCTGCAGGTTGTCGGAGTCCTCCAGGTTCATCACGTACAGGTCCGAGATGAAGCGGCTCTCGTTATGTGCGACGGCATCGCGATTGCTGTCGAACACCATCTTCTTCCCATCCGGCGACAGGGTCGCGAAACCCTCACCGCTGGTCTGGGCACCGTCGTTGTTTGTCAGCCGCCGCGTCTGCGTGGGGTCCGGAGTGCCGTCCTGCTTCGTCAGCATCAGGTAAATCTCACCGGTGTTCATCGTGAGCATGGGGTTGTCGCGTGTGCTCGTAAACGCGATAGCCGGGCACAGCGCAAAGTTGCCGTTGTCCTGAATCGAACAGGATTCTGGCAGGGCACTGGCGTAAGCGCTAGGATCGGTGTGAGCGACCACGGCGCGCGCGGAGCCCCCGCCGAGCAGCAGGGCAAACGTGAGCATGCCGAGCACGGACATGCGGAGCAAACGCTTGATCATGATGTCCTCCTTCGGGGGTCACGCGGGGCTGGCCCTCTTCCAGCCGATGACGCCACCCTACGGCGCGCCGCGCCGTCAGGCGTCCGTAGGATTACGGAGACCGCCTACGGATCTTGGGCGTCGGTAGGATCTCCGCACCCGGGGGCCGGCTGGGTCGACACTCGCTGGCCGCGGCGGGTGGCTCAGGCGGGCCGGGCGGCGGCCAGACCCTGCTCGACGGCCCAGGCGGCCAGCCCGGCGCGGGTCGCTAGCCCGAGCTTGCCCAGGCAGTGGGCGACGTGCGTCTCGGCCGTCCGCCGGCCGATCACCAGCGCCTCGGCGAGCTGGGCGTCGGTCAGCCCGCGCGCCACCAGCGCCGCCACCTCCCGCTCGCGCGGGGTGAGCAGCGACAGCTCGCGGTCGGCCGGCGGCTCCCCCGTAGAGGCGGCGGCCGGGACCGCCTCCGCTAGGCCGCGCGCGTCCTCGACCGTCGCCTCGAGCGTCATCGCCTGTCCCTGCTCGAACGCCGCCACGAACGCGCCCTCGCCGAGGGCCGAACGCGCCGCGCGGACGGCGCGGGCGTGGTCGTCGCGGCTCGCCGGCCAGGGGGCGGCACCGAGCGCTGCCCAGATCGCCTCGGTCGCCGCCAGCAAGCGCGCCGCCCGCCGATAGTCGTGCTGGTCGCATGCGACGCTGGCCAGGTAGTTGAGCGCGACCCCGATCCACGCCCGACCGCCGACTTTCGACGCCTGCATCAGCCCTTCCGTGAGCAAGGCGGCCGCCCGGCGCTGGTCGCCCAGGCGCCAGGCAACGAGCCCCAGCTTGCAGCTGGCGATCGCGATGCCCCGCGGGGCCTCCAGCTCATAGCAGATGGCCAGACTCTCCTCACACAGGGCCGCCGCCCAGAGGTACTGGCCGCGCATCCACGCGAGGAGTCCGAGGATGTGCAGCCCGCTGGCGAGGTTGCGCTTGTCCCTGTGGGCGCGCAACAGGGCCACACTCTCTTCCGCGAAGGTCACCGCCCGGTCGTAGTCGCCCTGATCCTGTGCCAACAGACTCAGCGGCTTGAGCACGAAGGCGACTCCCCACGAGTCCCCCAGCGTTCGGTTCAGGGCCAGACTCTCCTCGAGGAGTGCCGCCGCCTGCTCGACGGCACCCTGGTGCCGCGCGGCGATTCCCATCCGAGTTAGGGAGTGGGCGACGCTCCGCTCGTCGGCCAGCGCGCGGCTGGCAACGACGGCCGCCTCATGCAGCGCGAATGCTCTGCCATACTCGCCTTGCGCGAAGGCCAGAAATCCAGCGGAATTCAACGCCTTCACGCGCGCCGGTGTCGGCGCATCGTCGCTCGCCGCGAGCATCCACTCCAGCCACCGGCGAGCTTCGCCGAGATGGCCCCGGATGGACCAGAGCCAACAGAGCGGCGAGGCTATTCTTAGCGCGCGACGAGCGCCTCCCGCCCGGCCCTGCCTGGCCTCCTCGCGACTCCAGGCCAGGGTCGCCCGCAAGTTGTCGAGCTCGCCCTGGAGCCGTCCGAGCCAGACCACCTGCTCGGCACGCTGAAGCTCGGGCTCGGCGGCGGCCAGCAGCCTCAGGTAGTACTCGGCGTGCCGACGCCGGGTGGCCGGCGCTTCGCCGCTCGCCTCCAGGCGCTCGAGGCCGTCTTCCCTGATGGTCTCGAGCATCACGAAGCGCGGCTCGCCGCCCGATTGGTCCCTTTGCTGGAGCAGGCTCTGGTCCACCAGGGTCGCCAGCCGATCGAAGATGGGCGAATCGGAAGGCGGCAGGCCATCGCCGTCCGCTTCCTCCGGGCCGAAGGCGCAGACTGCCTCGGCCGCCTCCAGCGTGCACCCACCCGCGAAGACCGCCAGCCGCCGAAGCAGCCGCTGTTCCCCGGCCGACAGCAAGTCGTGGCTCCAGGCCAGCGCCGCCCGCAGCGTCTGGTGCCGGGCCGGCCGGTCCCGCTCGCCGCCCGTGAGGAGATCGAGCCGGCTCCCCAGCCGCGCCAGGATCGCGTTCGGCGACAGCACCTTGACCCGCGCGGCGGCCAGCTCGAGCGCCAGCGGCAGCCCGTCCAGGCGCACGCAGACCTCGGCCACCGCGGGGGCGTTCTGCGCCGTCAGCCGGAAGTCCGGCCGGACCGCCCGCGCCCGCTCCACCAGCAGCGCCACCGCCGGCACCCCCGCCAGCGCCTGCGGGTCAGCGATGCGCTCGAGGTCCGGCAGCGCCAGCGGCGGGACTGGGTACTCGTGTTCGCCGTAGAGGTGCAGCGGCGCGCGGCTGGTCGCCAGCACCGTCAGCCCGGGACAGGCCGCCAGCAGCTCGGCCACGGCTGGGGCGGCCGCTGGTAGGTGCTCGCAGTTGTCCAGCACCAGGAGCAGCCGCCGATCGCGC
>Ga0075430_100003187_pt1 | contig 13747 bp, 9 predicted proteins | sample RhiMetdeltSRZDD4_FD_75294 | JGI IMG/M metagenome (GOLD analysis project Ga0075430, IMG submission 75294) | Populus rhizosphere microbial communities from Tennessee, USA - Rhizosphere MetaG P. deltoides SRZDD4 | ecosystem: Host-associated > Plants > Roots > Rhizosphere > Soil | place: USA... | reverse complement strand
CGTTCTCCAGTATCCCTTCGACCGCACTCGAAACCCTAGCTTGTCCCACACGCGGGGAGAATACACATGCCACTCACGATCACGTCCCCGGCCTTCGAGCCGAACGGTTCGATCCCGAAGAAGCACACGTGCGAGGACGACGATGTCTCGCCGTCGCTCCAGTGGTCGGGCGTTCCGGAGCGCACCCGCAGCCTCGCGCTGATAGCGGACGATCCTGACGCCCCAGACCCCGCCGCACCGAAGCGCGTGTACGTGCACTGGGTGCTCTACAACGTTCCTCCGACGTCAAGCGGACTGGCTGAAGGCGCGAGTCGGTCACGGCTGCCCGAGGGCGCGCGAGAGGGGAAGAACGACGGCGGAAACATCGGCTACATGGGCCCGTGCCCGCCGATCGGACGGCATCGCTACTTCTTCAAGCTCTACGCGCTCGATACGACGCTCGGCGACCTCGGTTCCACGGCGACGAAAGCCGATCTCGAGGCGGCGATGCGCGGGCACGTCATCGAGCAGGCTGAGATTGTCGGAACGTACCAGGGCGAGCACGGACCGGCACAGCGACGTAGCCGTTGACCGGTGTCATTCCGAGCGAAGCGCGGCATGACAAGCGCCCTCTTAGCGCCGAGGTCGCCGGGGGATAAGTTGGGCGTGTCACAGACCAAAGGGAAACCGGCCATGACGCGCTCGGATGACGCGCCTGCACCCTATCGTGTCGGACTGTTCGGCACGTCCGCGACTCTCATTCTGGCGATCGGACTTGCGGCGCCGACAATGCTGGGCGCCCAGGGCCAGCGAACCAGCGCGCCACCCACGCCTCGCGGCTCCGTCGAATCGTCGGTCGTCCCGTCGCTCGGGGCGCTGGCAGCGATCCGCCCCAGTGAGCTCGCCGAGATCGTCGCGCGGTACGCCGAAGACCGGTCGGCGTTAGGCAGGCGCTACGGCGGCGAGTACTCGCCGGCGCGCGTCAAGCGCATGGAGGAGTTCACCACGAGCTGGCTCGGGCGACTTCGCGACCTCGAGTTCGACGAGCTCTCGCAGGAAGGGCGCATCGACTACGTCCTGCTCCGGAACGAGCTGGAATACGAGCAGTACGAGCTCAAGCGAAACCGGCAGCAGCTCGCCGAGATGCAGTCCTACACGCCGTTCGCGTCCACCGTCTTCACGCTGATGGAAGCGCGCCGGCAGCTGACGCCGATCAACCAGCAGGAGGCGGGCCGAACGCTCTCCGATTTCGCGAAGCAGGTGGACAGCGTGCGGCGAGTGGTCGAGCGCGCGACCGCCGGGCGCGTTGACACGACCACCGCACGCGTTCGCGATTCGCTGCGTACCGCGCGCTTCATCGGCTTCCGGACCGCCGGATTCGTCGAGAGCCTCCGTACGACGCTCGGCCAGTGGTATCGGTACTACACAGGCTACGACCCACTCTTCAGCTGGTGGGCGGCGGACCCCTTCAAGAAGTCCGACGATGCGCTCAAGGCGTACGTGAAGGCCCTTCGCGAACGCGTCGTCGGCATCCGCGATGGCGATACGGATCCGATCATCGGCGACCCGATCGGCGCGGCGGGGCTCACCGTCGATCTCCAGCACGAGATGATGCCATACGGGCCCGACCGCCTGATTGCGATCGCCGAGCGCGAGTACGCGTGGTGTGAGGCCGAGATGAAGAAAGCGTCGCGCGAGATGGGTTTCGGCGACGACTGGCGTAAGGCGTTGGAGAAAGTGAAGAACACCTATGTCGAGCCGGGGAAGCAGCCGGAGCTCATCCGCGACCTCGCGCGTGAGGCGGAGGAGTTCGTCGAACGCCGCGAGCTCGTGACGGTGCCGCCGCTCGCGAAGGAAATCTGGCGGATGGAGATGATGACGCCGGAGCGCCAGCGCGTTTCACCGTTCTTCCTCGGCGGCGAGACGATTCTCGTCTCCTATCCCACCGACGGGATGACGCACGAGGAGAAGATGATGAGCATGCGCGGGAACAACCCGCACTTCTCCCGCTCGACGGTGCACCACGAGCTCATCCCGGGGCATCACCTGCAGGGCTTCATGACGGATCGCTACATGCCGCACCGTCAGGTGTTCAGCACTCCGTTCTGGGGCGAAGGGTGGGCGCTGTACTGGGAGATGCTGCTCTGGGACCTGGGCTTCCCGCGCTCGCCCGAGGACCGTGTGGGGATGCTGTTCTGGCGGATGCATCGCACGGCGCGGATCATCTTCTCGCTCCGGTTCCACCTCGGCACGATGACGCCGCAGGAAGCGGTAGATTTCCTCGTCGAGCGCGTGGGGCACGAGCGCGCGAATGCGGAGGCGGAAGTGCGGCGCTCGTTCAACGGGACGTATCCGCCGCTGTATCAGGTCGCGTACATGATCGGCGGGCTTCAGTTCAGGGCGCTCCACCGCGAGTTGGTCGGATCGGGGCGGATGACGAACCGACAGTTTCACGACGCGATTCTTCAGGGCGGACGAATGCCGGTCGAGATGGTGCGCGCGCGGTTGCAGAACGTGCCGCTCACCCGCGACTACCGGACCCAGTGGAGGTTCTCGGAGGAGCGATAGCGCGGACAACGGGGCGTCCGAGATCGGTGCGGCTCTACATCGCGTGGGGACGCTCGAGATCGCGCAGCCAGATGTTGCGATACCGCACCGGCGCGTCGTGATCCTGCAGGAGGATCGGTAGTCGGTCGGCGTGGCGTTCGTACGGCGGACGTCGCTGGTGTGCCGTCGGGCCAGACAGGACGGCATTGTCCTGCACGAGGACGCCGTTGTGAAGAACCGTCACCCGCGCGGGGGCCGTGACTTTCCCGCTCGCGTCCCACCGCGGGCGGTGGAAGATGATGTCGTAACTCTGCCACTCGCCCGGCGGACGACTGGCGTTCACGAGCGGCGGGTATTGGCCGTAGAGCGCGCCTGCCTGGCCATCGGGATACGTGATGTTGTTGTACGAGTCGAGCACCTGCACCTCGTACTTCGTCATGATGATGACGCCGCTGTTGCCGCGATCCTGCCCTTCGCCCTTTACCACCGCAGGTGACATCCACTCGATGTGGAGCTGCACGTCGCCGAACTCATCGCGAGTGACGATACCGCCGGCGCCCGGCACGACCTCCATGTAGCCGTTGGCAACCGTCCATCCCGCCGCCGAACCGTCCCCCTTCATCCAGCGCGAGAGGTTGGTGCCATCGAACAGCACGATGGCGTCGGCTGGCGGGGCGACGGTTGTCTCGCCAGCAGGAGGTCGCACGACGCGCGGCTGCGGGCGGTCCTTCGCGTGAATCGGCCAGCGCGTGGACGGCTGTGCGTCGCTCGTCCTCACGAACCCTCCGAGGAGTGCGCCGCACGCGAGCGCGGCGAGCGTGTAGGGTCGCATACGGTTGCTGGAAACGGTCGAATAGCCCGAGTGAGACGCGCGTCACGGCGGACGCCGAGAATGATCTTAAGCCTGTGGGGGGCTCGCGTGCCATTCCGCCCGCACCCTGCCACCAGCATGTTAGCGGCCGCGACCGCACCGTAGCCGCGGGTGATACCGCTCTACCCGAGGAGGAGGATCGATGGACGATCAGTCGCCGGAGGACGAAGGCTCGCGAACGTCAGACTCCGTGTCGCGGCGTGAGTTTCTCGAACGCGGCGCGCGCTACGGCATGGCGCTGAGCGTGGGCACGTGGGCGCTGCAGGCGCAGGGTTCGCAGCGTACCCGGCTCGTCTCGCTCTCGAACGCGGCCATTCTCGCCGAGTGGTCCGTCGACACCGGCCGGTTGCGGTTCGTTCGGATGCGGGAGCCGAACGGGGCTTCGCTCGACGTCGCGACCGACACGTTCACGCTCATCCTCAGCGATGGCGAACCGCTTCGGGCGAGTGAGCTGCGGGTGGTCGGCACGCCGCGCGTGGAGCCTGCGTCGCCCCGACTCGGCGCCTCCCGACTGTCCGAGCGGCTCCCGGGCAAACAGTTCGTCGTCGTACTGGAGGATTACGCGAAACGGCTTCGCATCGACTGGCGCGCCGAGCTCCGAGATGGCTCACGCTACATCCGGCAGGAGCTCGTCGTTCGGCCGACGTCGAAGGACATCGGGATTCGCGAGGTCATCCTCGTCGACCTCGAGGCCGCGAACGCGACCGTGAACGGCACGGTGAACGGTAGTCCGCTCGTCATCGGCCGGTGGTTCGCCGCGGTCGAGCATCCGCTCGCCGTGAGCACGATCAATGGCCCCCGCGCCCGGTCATCACTCGCGCGCGCGCTGCCACTTCGCGCCGAGACGACGCTCATGGCGTCGTCGGTGATCGGGACGACGCGTCCGGGGCAGCTCCGTCGCGACTTTCTCGCGTACGTCGAGCGCGAGCGCGCGCGTCCGTATCGCCCATTCCTCCACTACAACTCGTGGTACGACCTCGGCTACTTCTCGAAGTTCAACGAGCCCGAGGCGCTGGCCGTCATTGGCGCGTTTGGGGAGGAGCTGAATCGCAAGCGTGGCGTCGATCTCGACTCGTTCCTGTTCGACGATGGGTGGGATGATCCAAAGACGCTCTGGGGATTCCATGCCGGCTTCCCGCGTGGCTTCTCGGCGCTACGGGACGCGGCCGCGCGCTACGGCAGCGCACCGGGCGTGTGGATGTCGCCGTGGGGCGGGTACGGGCGCCCGAAGCAGGATCGCCTAACGAACGGACGCACGAAGGGGTTCGAGACGAACGCCGGCGGCTTTGCGCTCTCCGGGCCGGTGTACTACCGACGGTTCCTCGAGACGTGCCAGCGGATGGTGCGGCAGTACGGCGTGAATCAATTCAAGTTCGACGGCACCGGGAACGCCGATCGCGTCATCCCGGGGAGCGCGTTCGGCAGCGATTTCGAGGCGGCGATCGCACTGATCGAGACGCTTCGTCGTGAGAAGCCGGACCTGTACATCAACCTCACGACGGGAACGTACCCGTCGCCGTTCTGGCTGCGCTGGGCGGATTCGATCTGGCGGGGCGGGGAGGACCACGAGTTCACGGGCGTCGGATCGAGACGCCAGCAGTGGATCACCTATCGGGACGCCGACACGTACGCGAACGTCGTGCGCCGCGGACCGCTCTTCCCACTCAACTCGTTGATGCTGCACGGCCTCATCTTCGCGCGATCCGCGCGGGATCTCGAGACCGATCCACAGAACGACTTCCCGTCGGAGATTCGGTCGTACTTCGGTACCGGGACGCAATTGCAGGAGATGTACGTGACGCCGCGGCTCCTGAAGAAGGAGCATTGGGATGTGCTCGCGGAGTCGGCGAAGTGGGCGCGTCGCAATGCCCAGATCCTCGTGGACACGCACTGGATTGGCGGCGACCCGGCGCTGCTGCAGCCGTACGGCTGGGCGTCGCTCAACGGCAACACCGGGATCGTGACGCTGCGGAACCCGAGTGACAAGGTGCAGGCGATGGCGCTCGATGTGGTCGACGCGTTCGAGCTCGGCCCCGACGCGCCGCGGGCGTGGGTCACGCGCAACCCGTTCCCGGTTGCGCGAGGGCGCATGATTCCCGGCCGGTTCATCATCGGGCAGCCACAACGCATCGATCTACAGCCATTTGAGGTGTTGACGATAGAGTTCCGGGGATAGTCTGAACAGCGCCAAGGGGTCAGAGTCCAAGGGCATCGTTCCATTGCCCCGGCAATGGAACGATGCCCTTGGACTCTGACCCCACCGCGCCTTTCGCGATTCGCCTGACATGCGCCTAACGACCCTGGACTGGTTGATCGTCATACTGTCGATCGTCGTGTCGTTCATCCCGGCGGTGGTGCTTGCGCGGCGGGCCGGGTCGAGCACGGCGGAGTTCTTCACGTCCGGACGCGCGGCGCCGTGGTGGCTCATCGGGGTGTCGATGGTCGCGACGACGTTCAGTACCGACACGCCGAACCTCGTCACGAACATCGTCCGCACCCGCGGCGTCGCGGGGAACTGGGTGTGGTGGGCATTCCTGCTCACCGGCATGGCCACCGTGTTCTTCTACGCCCGCGTCTGGCGCCGCTCGGGCGTGCTCACCGATCTCGAGTTCTACGAGATCCGGTATTCCGGCCGGCCGGCGACGTTCGTGCGCGGATTCCGGGCGCTCTACCTCGGGCTGTTCTTCAATTGCGTGATCATGGCGACGGTGAATCTCGCCGCCGCCAAGATCGCGAACGTGCTCCTCGGGTGGCCGATGACGCAGACGCTCGTCGTCTGCGCCGCGCTCAACGTCGCCTTCGCGGCGACGTCCGGGCTCTGGGGCGTGCTCGTCACCGACTTCATTCAGTTCGGCATCGCGATGACCGGCTCGGTCGCCGCGGCCGTCTACGCCGTTAGGCAGCCGCAGGTCGGCGGGCTCAGGCAGCTGTTCGAGCGGATCGAGCCGTCCACGCTCGCGCTGCTCCCCGACTTCGGCGACTGGAGCACGGCGCTCGCGATCTTCGTCATCCCGCTGACGATCCAATGGTGGTCGGTGTGGTACCCGGGCGCGGAGCCCGGTGGCGGCAGCTACATCGCGCAGCGCATGCTCGCCGCCCGGTCGGAGAAGGACGCCCTCGGCGGCACGCTGCTCTTCAACTTCGCGCACTACGCGCTCCGCCCGTGGCCGTGGATCATCGTCGCGCTCGCGTCGATGCTCGTGTTCCCGACGCTCGACGACATCCGGCGCGCGTTCCCGTACGTCGATCCATCGCTCATCGGCCACGACCTCGCCTATCCCGCGATGCTCACGTTTCTCCCGGCCGGACTGCTTGGGCTCATGGTCGCGGGGCTGCTCGCTGCCTACGTCTCCACGATCTCGACGCACCTCAACTGGGGCACATCGTACCTCGTTCACGACTTCTACCGCCGGTTCATGCGGCCGGGCGCCGACGAGCGTCACTACATCGTCGTCGGGCGGCTCGTGACCGCGCTGCTCATGGTCGTCGCTGCCGCGGTGACCTACATCCTCGACACGGCTCAGGCGAGCTTCAACCTCCTGCTCTCGATCGGCGCCGGGACGGGCCTCATCTATCTCCTGCGCTGGTACTGGTGGCGCATCAACGCGTGGAGTGAGATCGCCGCGATGGTGAGCTCGTTCGCCGTCGCCGTCGCGTTCGCGATTGCGCAACGAAGCGGTGCAGCCGTCGCGTCACACACGTCGCTGCTCGTGACCATCGCGGTCACGACGGTCGTCTGGGTGGTCGCGACGTACGTCACCGCGCCGACCGATCGCGCGACACTCGTTGCGTTCTATCGTCTCGTACGACCGGCGGGCCGAGGCTGGGAATCCGTTCGCGCTGAAGCCGGAGTGGGGCCGTCGCCGGACAGCATCGCACAATCGTTGCGCTCGTGGGTTCTCGGATGTTTCGTCGTCTACGCCGCACTCTTCGGCGCCGGTAGCTTCCTGTATGGACGGACAGGTCAAGCCGTCATGTGGACTGTCGTCCTGATCGTCGCGGGAGGCGGGCTGATCCGACAATTGCGCCGCAAGCCCACGACGACTTCCGACGAATAGTCGTACGGCCGGGCACCGGCACGCGACCAGGAAGCCAGCCCTCAACAAGGCACGAAGATGACGGTCGCAGCCGCAGCAATCTTCGTATACCGACCCGGACCACGCGGGGAGCGTCAATGAAGGCAGTAGTGTTGGCGCGTGGTCTGGGAACGAGGATGCGAAGGGCCGACTCCCGCGCATCGATCGACGACCGGCAAGCCGCCGTCGCCGATCAGGGGATCAAGGCGATGATCCCCATTGGGCGACCCTTTCTCGATTTCGTGCTCAGCGCGCTCGCTGATGCCGGCATTGCTGACGTCTGTCTCGTCATTGGCCCCGAGCATGGCGCGGTGCGCGAGCATTACGAGCGTAACACGCTGCTCGATCGCATTCGTGTGAGCTTCGCCATTCAGGAACGTCCGCTCGGCACGGCCGATGCCGTGCTCGCGGCCGAGCAGTTTGTGGACGGCGATCGGTTCCTCGTGATGAATGCGGACAACTATTACCCGGTGGCGGCGTACGAAGCGCTTCGCGCGCTCGACGAGCCCGGGCTTGCCGCATTCGACCGCGACGCGCTCCTCGCGGACGGACGGATCGATCCCGATCGTATCATGCGGTTCGCCTTGCTGGACGTCGGTGGCGATGGTTATCTCCGTCGGATCGTCGAGAAGCCGGACGCGGCGACGGCGCGCGCGATGGGGCGTTCGGCGCTCGTGAGCATGAACCTGTGGTGCTTCGAGCCGACCATCTTCGAGCCATGTCGGACGGTAGCGCCGTCGGCGCGCGGGGAGCTCGAGGTGCCGGTGGCGGTGCAGCACGCGATGGAGGCGTACGGATTGCGGTTTCGCGCGGTTCCGATTCGGGCGCCGGTCCTGGATCTGTCGAGCCGAGCTGACATTGAGAGGGTCGGAGAGGCACTGGTGGGGGTCGATGTCAGACTTTGAGCGCATGGCAGGCGGTGGTGGCGGAGTCGTCGTGCGGGATATGACCGGCCACGCGCTCGAGGAGCGCCTGACGCTGGCGGGCATGTCCGATGTGGAGGTCGCGCGGAAGGCGCGACTGTTCGCGCGGGCGTCGGCCGCGCTCTCGAAGCGCCAGACGCTTCGGCTCTGGGTGCCCGGGCGGATCGAGTTTCTCGGGAAGCACACGGACTACGCCGGCGGGCGGAGTCTGGTGTGCGCGGTGGAGCGCGGCATCGCCATCGTGGCGTCGCCGCGTGACGACCGGACTGTCCGCGTGACCGACGCCGTCAGCGGTGATCGCGTCGAGGTCGAGCTCAACACCGCTCTTCCACCGGCGCCGGGGAGCTGGACGAACTACGTGATCACGGTTGTGCGACGGATCGCGCGGAACTTCCCCGGCCCGTTACGCGGCGCCGAGCTTGCGTTCGCGAGCGACCTTCCGCCGGCGGCGGGACTCAGCAGCTCGAGCGCGCTCGTCGTCGCGACGTTCCTCGCGATCGCTGATCTGAACGCGCTCGGCGCTCACGACGAGTATCGTCATGCCATTACGAGCGCCGACGATCTCGCAGGGTACCTCGGCGCGATCGAGAGTGGCGCTCCATACGGTCCGCTGGCCGGCGATCGGGGTGTCGGCACGTTCAGCGGAAGCCAGGATCAGACCGCGATCCTGTGCTCTCGGGCGGGGGCGCTCGTACAGTACGCCTTCGCGCCGGTGCGGTTCGAGCGGAGCGTGCCGCTTCCGTCCGATCTTGTGTTCATCATCGGCGCGAGCGGCGTGATCGCCGAGAAGACGGGCGCGGCGCTCGAGCTGTACAATCGCCAGGCGCGCCGGGTGCACGCGTTGCTCGACCGCTGGCGGGCGGCGACGGGGCGGAGCGATCCGACGCTCGGTGCGGTGTTGGCGTCGAGCGACGATGCACTCGACCGGCTCCGGAGCATCGTGCGCGACCCGGCGCTGCGCGGGGTGGCGAACGACGGGTTCGACCATTCGGACCTGCTCACCCGACTCGATCAGTTCGCCATCGAGAGCCGAGAGATCATCCCGGTGGCTGCCGATGCGCTGGAAGCCGGCAACCTGACGGCGCTCGGCGGACTGGTGGATCGCTCGCAGCGGGGTGCCGAGCTCCTGCTCGGTAACCAGGTGCCGGAGACGTTCCACCTGGCGCGGTCCGCGCGTTCGTTAGGCGCCGTGGCGGCGTCGGCGTTCGGAGCCGGTTTCGGCGGGAGCGTCTGGGCGCTCGTCAGGCAATCGGACGCGCAGGCGTTCGCGGACTGCTGGTTCGAGAGCTACGCGACCGCGTTCCCGGAGCCGGCGGCGAGGGCGGCGTTCTTCGGTACCGCTGCCGGTCCGGCCGCCATGCGTCTGTAACTCCAGGGTGTGGTCGATGCGCGCGACGAAGCGTCAAACCGTAACGACCTTGAACGCCGCCTTGAGTGACGTCATGGGGTCGTTCTTCGGAATGAACTCGTGCGCGATGTATCCGGTGAAGCCGAGATCGGCGATGGCGGTGGCGATGGCGGCGTAGTTCAACTCCTGGCGCGCGTCGATCTCATTGCGGCCCGGGACACCCGCGGTATGGAAGTGGGCGATGTGCGCGAAGTTGTCCCGGATCGTGCGGATCACGTCCCCTTCCATGACCTGCATGTGGTAGATGTCGTAGAGCAGCTTCACGCGCGGCGAGTCGACGCCCTTCATCACCTCGACGCCGAACGCGGTGTGGTCACCCTGATAGTCCTTGTGATCGACCTTGCTGTTCAGAAGCTCGATGCACAGCGTCACGCCGTGCTCCTCGGCCAGCGGCTTGATCTTCGACAGCCCCTCGACGCACGCGGCGACGCCGTCGGCGTCGCTGCGTCCGTTGCGGTTGCCGAACATGCCGATGACGTTAGGCACGCCTTCCTTCGCCGCACGGGGGATCGTCCTCTCCAGCTCGTTGAGCAGCATCCGGTGATTCGCCCGGTCGTTGAATCCGGCCGTGAGAAAATCACGGCGGTTCGCCGGATACCCCATGGTGCACAGGAGTCCGTACTCCTTCACGACCGGCCACTCGTCAGGCTGCAGCAGGTCGATGCCGACGAGCCCGATGCGTTTCGCGGATTGCGCCAGGTCGCGAAGCGGGATGTTCTGGAAGCACCAGCGGGCCACAGATTGCTTTAGTCGGGAATAGGGAATCGGGAATCGGGAATCGTCCGGTGCACTCGCTGGCAGGAGGGTCTTGACGCCGGTAAGACCGGACAGACCGACCGCGCCGGCCACAACGAATTCGCGCCGGGAAGGTTTGTCCGATTCCCGATTCCCCCTGCCCGCCGGAGGCGCGCACCCGCCCGATTCGCGACTCATAGGCCGAGCTTCGCCATGTACGTGTAACTCGTCCTGATATCCTCGAGCGGCGACTTCGGGTTGTCATGCTCGACGAAGAAGTGCTGGATCCCCGCCTCGCGGCGCTTCGAGAACAGGTGTGGCCAGTCGATCGCGCCCTGACCCACGTTCACCATCGTGCCGCCACTCGCCATATCCTTCACGTGCACGAGCGGGAAGCGGCCCGGCCACTTCGCGAAATACGCCAGCGGATCGTACCCCGCCTTCGTGATCCAGAACAGGTCGAGCTCCATCTTCACGAGCTTCGGATCGCAATCCGCGAGGAGGATGTCGTAGCCGATCTGACCGTCAGGCAGCTTCGCGAACTCGAAGTCGTGGTTATGGTAGGCGAACGCCAGCCCCAGACGCTGGAGCGATGTGGCGAACCGATTGAAGTCCGCGGCGATCGTCTTGTACGCCGCGGCATCGCGTCGAGCGGCGGCGTCGATCCACGGACAGACGACATAGCGGTTGCCGAGGACGCGGGCTTCCTCCGCGACGCCCGCCAGGTCGTTCTTGAACCGATCGTATGGAATATGGCTCGTCGGCGAGGTGAGCCCGAGCTTGTCGAGCTTCTCGCGCACCTTCTTCGCGCTCTTGTCGAAGAGCCCTGCGAACTCCACTTCCTTGAACCCGATCGCCGCGACCTGGTCGAGCGTGTAGTCGAAGTTCTTCCCCATGAGGTCGCGCAGCGTGTACAGCTGGATCCCGATCGCCTGCGCGGCAGATGCAGCGCTCGGCTCGGCAGCGCATGCGAAGGTCTCGCCGCGCCGCCCGAGCAGCAAGGCGCCCGCACTGGCCGACGCCGCGAGGAGGAAGCTGCGTCGCGACGCAAACGCTCCGGCGTCATTGCCGAGCGGCGCTGGCGTGGCGGATCCGTTGCCGTTCGTCCCGTGGAATTTTGGGCTCGTCCCTGACGTTGCCGGTCGTTTCACCGATCCTCCTCTCGTGATCGATCCCGCCGCAAGCCCGGCGTGCGCACCAGGCCCCGGGTCCTCGCGCTAGAGCTATGGTGCGATTCCCGAGCCGTCAACACTCGGAGGCGTCGACCTCGCGAGCGAAAAGGGCGAACTGGTTCGCTGCTCGGGCGTACAATGGTCGTGCCGGGATTGACACCTTCTGGCCACTCTCAGACGTTGCAGCCCCTGCCGCGTCTACCGTCCAATCTCCACCAACATGTCGATCTTTCTTCCCGTTGCGATGCTCGCCGCCCTTCAGGCGCAGCCGGCTCCGCCACCCCCGAGCGTGCCCGAGTCGCCGATCGTTCGCATCGTGGTGACGCCGACGACGTCCGAGGTCACTGCGGGTGACACGGTTCGGTTCACTGCCGAAGCGCTCGACGCCAGCGGCCGGCGGATCGAAAATGCGATCATCCGCTTCGTCGCGAGTGGCGGGCAGGGCGAGGGCTCGATCGACTCGACGGGAACACTGATAGCGAGCTCGGTCGGCAAGATGCCGATCAACGTCGTGGGGCTCGTACCCGGCACGCGACCCAAGGTTCATGCGATGCAGATTCGCATGGTGCCGGGTCCGGCATCGCGCGTCGAGATCCGGACGCCGGTGCAGCGCCTCGTGGCCGGCCAGCAGCTGCGGCTCGCGGCGCTCCCGTTCACGAAGGTGAACGACCGGGCGCGCGACGCCATCCGTTGGACGAGCAGCGCGCCTAACGTGGTGCGCGTGGACGCCGACGGCATGCTCACCGCGGTGGCGCCCGGCAGGGCGACGCTCACGGCGAGAGCGGGCGACGCGCGAGCGACGAAACAGGTCGAAGTCCTCGCGAACGTATCGTCGGTGAGTCTGACGCCGTCGAAGCCGCGAGCGCGTCAGGGGGACGTGCTCCGCTTCGAGGTGTCGGCAAAGGATGCTGCCGGACGCGAGATCGCCGGCCTCACGCCGACGTGGTACGTCTCGCCCGGTAACGGGCAACTCGATCAGGACGGCGCGTTCGTCGGCTATGAGCCCGGGGACTACGTCGTGACCGCCAACCTCGGCGGCAAGCAGGCGACTACGACGGTGACGCTCGAGCCTCGCGACGTTCGGCGGTCCGTCACCGTCGTCGGGCGGTTGCCGCGCATCGCGTTCCCGACGTCCGAGGTCTGGATCCACCCGAACGGTAAGGTCGCATACCTCGGCACCCATGGCGGCGGTGATCGCGTCTACACGATCGACATCAGCTCGCCGGCGAATCCCGTCATCGTCGACTCGATCCGCGTCAACACGCGGCTCGTGAACGACATGCAGACAACCGCCGACGGGAACATCATGGTGTTGACGCGCGAGGGCGCCGACGACCGCAGGAACGGCATCGTCATCGCCGACACACGCGACCCACTCCGTCCGAAGCAGATCGCCGACTTCACCGACGGACTCACTGCCGGCGTGCACTCGGTCTACATCTACGAGCACGCGACGCACGGCAAGTTCGTGTTCGCCACGAACGACGGCACCGGCGCGATCGATGTGATCGACATCAACGACCCGGCGGCGCCGAAGCGCGTGACCGAGTACAAGACGAACCGCCCGGATGCGGCGCGATACGTTCACGACATCGACATTCACGACGGGCTGCTTTACGCGAGCTATTGGAATGACGGCCTCGTGATTCTCGACATCGGCAACGGGAAGTGGGGTGGTCGCCCGCAAAAGCCGGTGGTCGTGTCGCAGATGAAGTACGACCTCGACTCGCTCTACAGCGAAGTCGAAGCCGTGTCCGGCGCCGGCTTTACGCGGGGGACGCACACGGCGTGGCGCCAGCGTGACGGGAAATACGTGTTCATCGGCGACGAGGTCTATCGCAACGCGCCGATCGAAGGGGCGAAGGACGCGGCGGCGAGTCGCATGTACGGCACGCTGCAGGTGATCGACGTGAGCGACATCGAGAAGCCGCGATCGGTCGCGTGGTACAAGCCGGAGAACGGCGGTGTCCACAACTACTGGGCGGTGGGCGATACGCTCTACATCGGGGCGTACGATGCCGGTCTCCACGTGTACG
>Ga0075430_100003185_pt1 | contig 13749 bp, 10 predicted proteins | sample RhiMetdeltSRZDD4_FD_75294 | JGI IMG/M metagenome (GOLD analysis project Ga0075430, IMG submission 75294) | Populus rhizosphere microbial communities from Tennessee, USA - Rhizosphere MetaG P. deltoides SRZDD4 | ecosystem: Host-associated > Plants > Roots > Rhizosphere > Soil | place: USA... | reverse complement strand
GAGCGGAACGGCGTCAAGCTCATGGATCTCACGCTGACCATGAGCCAGACATATAATCCCTACGTCGTGATGCCGGTGCCCGAGAACATCAAAAAGGCAGCGGCTGCGGCGAAATAGGACGAGATGATGTCGTTCGCGCTTCTTTCTTCCCGCTGATCGGTTCGTGTTCAGGTTCGCAGGCACCCGGGTCTTCGCTTGCGGGGTGAACCTGAACCGAACGTGAACACGAACGGAGAAGCGACAGGGCAGCAGGGTGAACGCGATTTCAAACTCGAGGAGGTCGGCAATGCGTTACGGATTTGCGGGGGCGGTGATACTGGGCGCGCTGCTCTGGGCAGCGGCGGATCTGCGGGCTCATCACGCCGTTCAGGCCGCGTTCGACCAGGACGACCATGCCACGCTCACCGGCGTGCTGACGAAAGTTCTGTGGATCAACCCGCACGTGCGCTGGTTCCTGGACGTCAAGGATGAAAGCGGCAAGGTTACGACCTGGACTATCTCCGGCGCCGGTCCGGGCGGCTTCCGCGACATCGGGATCAGCGGACGGGACGTGTTCAAGACGGGTGAAACATACACGGCAATTGTCGCGCGCGCTCGAGACAAGTCGCCGAATGGATATGTCCTGACGTTCATCCTGCCGGATGGCCGGAAGATCGATCTGTGGCACCAGTACAAGTCTGAGGCCACGAGCACAGGCGCGGATACGAAGTGAGACTCACCGTCCAATCTCCGATGTGATTGAGCATCGACGCCACGAGGAGACTTACATGACGTGCGGTCCCATTCGTCGCTTTGTTGTCACCGTTGCCGCAGCAGCCGCTGTCTCGCTGTTGCTGATTTACCTGGACGCTGCGGCACAAACGCGGCCGGCGTCGAATGGCGCTGCCGCCTCAGTGCCCACTCCGCGCACACCCGACGGGAAGCCGGATCTGAGCGGACGATGGGGAGGTGGAGGCGGTGGTGCAGGCGGCGCTGGCGGAGTTCAGGCGATCGAGCCGAACGGACAAGTCCATCAGTTCGAGCATTATTCGGAGTACTCGGCAGCGCTCGCCGCGGGCAGGGTGAGTGCAAATGCGAAGATCGTCGGGCGTCAGCCGAACTACCGTCACGGAAACAATCTGTACTCGGAGCGTGATGCCGGATTCACGCAACGGGCGTTCGGCAATCCGCCGCTGTACAAGCCCGAAGTCTGGGAACGCGTCCAGTATCTGGATGAGAACGGCAACAAGGAAGACACGACGTTCTCGTGTTTCCCGCCGGGAGTTCCGCGACTCGGTCCGCCAATGCGCATCCTCCAGACTCCCAAGGACGTCGTCCTGCTGTACCAGAACAGGAACACCTGGCGCGTCATCCCCACCGACGGACGCCCCCACGATCCAGTCAATTCGCAGGACCAGACGTTCATGGGCGATTCCGTTGGGCGCTGGGAGGGCGATACGCTCGTCATCGAGGTGATCGGCTTCAACGACGTCAGCTGGCTCGGCTGGCCCGGATGGTTCCACTCGAACAACATGAGGGTCGTCGAGCGGCTGCGTCGCGAGGGCAACACGCTGCATTACCAGGCGACCGTCCACGATCCCGACGTGCTGATGGAGCCGTGGGAGATGGATCCCCGGGCAATGCCGCTCAACACGAGCGATGCGCCTTACCTGGAAGACCCGCCCTGCCTCGACTTCGATCTGTCGCACATGCTGACGAAGGAACGGGGCTAATCTCGCAATGACATTGACGAATTTACGGATTTACGGATTTACGGATTGATTGTTGATTCCACGCGTGTCTTCCAATCCGTCAATTCGTAAATTCGTAAATTCGTCAATTCTGATCGTCGCCGTCGCTCTCGCTCTCCTGTGGCTGACGTCGATCGGCGCCAACGCTTCCTCACAAGCTCCGCCGGCGCAAAACCCGGTGAGGATGGCCGAGGAGGTCTTCCAGAACGTTCAGGTTCTGAAGGGAATTCCGGCCGACGAGTTCCTCGACACGATGGGGATGTTCTCGTCAGCCCTGCTCTTCGACTGCGTGAGCTGCCACGCTCAGGAGATCATTTCGGATCCGAAGGGATTCTCCATCGCGACGCCGCGGATTCAGCGCGCCCGGCAGATGGTCGTGATGATGAACGCGATCAACAAGCAGTACTTCGGCGGACAGCCGCGCGTGACGTGCTTTACCTGCCACGGCGGCGGCAACCGGCCGAAGGCAGTGCCGAATCTCGATCTTCAGTACGGCGAACCGGTTGACGATCCTTACGCAATCGAATTCTTTCCGAGCTTGTACGCGCCTCCGATCGATGCGGTGTTCTCGAAGTATCTGCAGGCGATTGGAGGGGCGGAACAGCTTGCGAAGTTCACGAGCTTTGCGGGCACCGGCACGTACGCCGGCTACGAGACCGAGCAGATGGAGGTTCCCGCCGAGATCTACGTGAAGGCTCCCAACCAGATGGCCACGATTGCAAAGTCGCCCGCCGGTGTCAGCGTCAAGGCGTTCGACGGCCGCAACGGCTGGAGGCTGCAGCCAGACACTCCGTCGCCGCTGCTTCCGCTCACCGGCGGCAATCTCTCCGGTGCAGCCCTCGAAGCCATGATCTGGTTTCCTGCGTCGATTCAGCGCGCGTTCAGTCAATGGCAGGTGGGCGTCACCGCGATCAACGATCGCGACATCATCGTCGCGCAGGGGACCAATCCGGGTCAGCCTCCGATCAGACTGTACTTCGACGAGTCGGGTCGTCTCGTGCGGCTGCTGCATTGGCGGCAAACGCCGGTTGGCGCCATTCCGACAAGGATTGACTACTCCGATTACCGCCCCGTCGGCGCGATTCAGATGCCCTTTCAATGGACGAGAACCTGGACGAACAACCAGGTCGTCATTCAATTGAAGGAAATCCGGCCGAATGTCACGATCGACGCCGCACGATTCGGCAGGCCGTAAAGAAACACCAACCGCCAACCACCAACTACCAACTACCAGCTACCAAGTAAGGCCCATTGACAGTGCCGCGCTGTCGGTGATACCTAACGCGCGCACTCCATCGCGCGTCGTCCGACGTCTCGGTCCCCGTGGCAGTAACTCCGCATTTCTTCACGAAAGGGAGGGTTATGAGGTACCAGGGGTTCTGGCGCATCGTCCGGAAGCTGGTGGCAACCGGTTTCATTCTCGCGTTGCCGGTAGCCGGCTACGCCCAGGAAGCGGTGGTGAGCGGGATCGTCCGCGACGCGACTGCCGGCGTGCTTCCTGGTGTCACCGTGACGGCCATTCACGAGGCCACGGGAAACACGTTCGAAGCGGTCACCGACGATGGTGGTGCATATCGAATTCCTGTACGTACGGGAGCATACCGCGTCACGGCGGCGATCACGGGGTTTGCCACCGTCACGCGCACCGGCCTCGAGCTGCTGCTGGGTCAGCAGGCCGTCGTCAACTTCGACTTGTCGATTTCCGCGCTGCAGGAATCGGTCACCGTCACTGGTGAAGCGCCGCTGCTCGACGTCACCTCGTCGACGCTGGGCGGCAACATCGATCCGCGGCAGATGCAGGAGCTTCCCGTCAACGGGCGCAACTGGATGGATCTGGCGATGCTCGCCCCCGGCAGCCGCCAGAATCAGTCGAGCGGCGCGCCGCTTATGCGCCAGGGCTACTCCCAGATCAACGTTGACGGCCAGCAGGTCACCACGAACTTCATCGGCCTCGGTGACGATCAGCCGCGCTTCAGCCGGGACGCCATCGCCGAATTCGTCCTCATTACCAACCGATTTGACGCCACGCAGGGTCGATCCACAGGGATGCTGGTGAATGCCATCACGAAATCGGGCACGAATATCGCGTCAGGAAGCCTGTCCGGCTACTTCCGCGACGACAGCTTCAACGCGGCCGATCACATTCAGAAGCGTGTACTCCCGTATTCGAACCAGCAGGTGAGCTCGACGTTCGGCGGTCCAATCCGCCGCGATCGTGTTCACTTCTTCGCCAACTACGAATACGAGCGCGAGCCGCAGACCATCACGTTCGACAGCCCGTATCGCGAGTTCAACATAGATTTCCCCAACACCCGACAGCAGCATTCGGGCGGGGGCAAGGGCGACATCCAGTTTTCACCGCAAGTCCGCCTGTCGACGCGCATGCAGGTGTACGACCAGGTGTATTACACCGGCGGTGGCAGCACCAACCATCCGTCGAACACTCAGTACGAAAGCCGCCACACCACGCAGTTCCTCACGACGTTCACGCAGGTAATCGGGAATCGCGCGGTCAACGAAATCAAGGGCGGCACCAGCCGCTACACGCGCGTCAACGAGCCCGTAAGCCGATGGAACGGCGGGAATTTTCCGAACGCAGCGACCTACTCATTCCGCACCGGCACCGCCACGCGGGTACAGCTGCGGGGCTATACGTTTGGCGGCGGCAACGTTCAGCACCACAATCAGTACAAGAACTCGATTCGCGACGATTTCTCTGTGACCTACAACAAGGCCGGGCGCCACGCGCTCAGGCTCGGCGGCGAGTACATCTTCGATCTGTCGATCCTGCGCGGGTGCGGCAGTACGTGCCGGCCGACGCTCGTCGCCCAGGGCGGGGCGATTCCGGCCGACATCGCGCAGGTGCTCCCGGTGTGGAACGATGCCTCCACGTGGAACCTGGATTTGCTGGCGGGGGTTGCGCAGCGCTATGAACTGAGCGTCACCGACACCAAGGCCTTCTATCGTGAGATTCCACAGCACCTGTACGCCGGCTGGATTCAGGACGACTGGACCGTTTCGTCGCGTCTCACGATAAACCTGGGAATGCGGTGGGATCTCGAAACCGGCGTCGGCGCGAAGCTGGCACTGCCGCCGATTCTTCCCGGCGACAATCCCGAAGACAAGAACAACTTCGGCCCCCGCGTCGGCTTTGCATATACGCTCAACGACCGCACGGTCGTGCGCGGCGGGTACGGCAAGTTCTTCGCCGAGGGCACCGCCGACGAATATCACCAGACGCAGCTGTTCATCATGTCGGCTGCCCCGCAAATTCTCAACGACGGCCGGCCGAATTTTCCGACGAACCCCTACAACGGGCCGGCGCCTACGCTCGACCAGATCCTCTCGCGCGCCTGCGATCTCAACGGCTCGCAGGCAGGCTGCATCCGGCGGGAGTTCGTTCCCGAAATGGTCGATCCATTCTTCGAAACGCCGTACAGCCATCAGGCGTCGATCGGCATACAGCGACAGCTCGGCGCCAACATGTCGATTGAGAGCAACTACGTGTTTACGGCAGGCCGCCTCGAGGAGGACTCGAGGAACGTCAATCTGAACTACAACCCCGTAACGGGCGCGAACTATGACTACCGTACCGTCGCGACGCTCCCGATGCCGGAATTCGGGCGCATCCAGCTGACCTCGTTCCAGGGCCGGTCCAACTTCCACGGCTGGGACTGGTCGTTCTCTAAGCGTATGAGCAACAGGTGGCAGGCGTCTGCAACCTATACCCTGTCGAACTTCAGTGACGCCGACTCGAATCCATTCGCTCACGCCATCGTAAACCGCCGCCTCACTCGGCAAGCGCTCGGCTTCGAGGTGCAAGCGGATCTCGGCGCCGAGTACACGCTGGCCGCGACCGATCAACGTCACCGCGCGGTATTCAACGGGATCTGGGAAGTCGGCTACGGCCTGCAGGTCAGCGGGCTTTACTTCTACGGGTCAGGCGAGCGCCGCAGCACCAGTTATGGAGGGGATCTTCGAAACGAAGGCGTGGCCTCGTCGGCCCGATTCCGGCCGGACGGCACGATCGCGCCCCGTAACAACCTTGTCGGCGACCCGATTCACCGCATTGACGTGCGTGCACAGCATCGGACGCGCCTGGGCGGCACCCGCACAGTGGATGCGCTGATCGAGGTGTACAACCTCTTCAACCGCGCCAACTACGGCACCTACACCACGCAGGAAAGCAACGCGCAGTACGGGTTGCCATCGTTCAACAACAACATCGCGTTCAGATCGCGATCGATGCAGTTGGGTTTCAGATTCGCGTTTTGAAGATCTCCGTCCGGGCCGCACTGGTGATTGCTGCCACGGCGGGATGCGTGAGACGGCGTTCGGCTGAAATCGCATAGTACCGTTCCCGCACGACCGAAGTTCGTCCAACGACTCCGACCCGGCGACCGCGGAGGATTTCCGCTTCAATGGCGGTTGGGGCCGCAAACACGGCATCTCCGCGCTCGCCGAATGTGTTGAGCAGCGCGGGATCTTCGAACTCGCCGGCCACTACGGGCCTCACGTCCTCCGCCTCGAACCACTGCTCGAGAGCCCGCCGTACCGACGTATTGACCGTCGGAAGGAGCATCGGCGCACCCCCGAGTGACCGTGGAAACCGCGCCCGAAGCCGCCGCGCCAGCCGCGTTCCCGCAAAGAACGTCGTACCCGACTCCCCGAGCAGATGGTTGAACACCTTCACGCGCACGTGCGGCGTGGCCGGCGTATCGCTGATGACCACGTCCAGGGTGTGTGTCGCAAGTCGGGCGAGGAGCTGCTCAGGGTCATCTTCCGTGCACGTGATATGCACCGGGTCGGTGCCCTCCACCGCGGGCCGCAGCAGCCGGTAGACCACGAGCTTTGGCACGGCGTTCGCCACTCCAACGGCCAGCCGCAGCGCACGGCCGGACGGCCGCTGCCTGAGTGTCTCGAGGAGTTCGGTCCCCGCGCTGAAGATTTCCGTCGCGTAGCTGTCCACTAGCCGACCAACGTCGGTGAGCACGAGCGTCCGCCCCTGCCGCTGAAACAGCCGCTCGCCGAGCGCCGCTTCCAGCGTCTTGATCTGCGCGCTGATTGCCGGCTGCGACAAGTGCAGCTTCTCCGCCGCCCTTGAAACGCCGCCTTCCCTGACGACCGTCCAGAAATACAGCAGGTGATGGTAGTTGAGTGCGTTGGCCACCGCGGAGAACCTTCGACAAAATCAAGACATAACAAAAATCTTACTAATCGCGCACAACTATCTATTTGTTAACAGTCGCATGGACCCGTATCGTGGATCAATATTGTCTTTGGGCATTGGATGACACCTCTACCTCAACCTGAACTCAACACCGCACCGCCGCAGGCCGACGACGCCTCAAGCTGGCATACACGGTCGATCGACGAGGCACTCGAACACCTCGGCGCGGAATCTCATGGCCTTTCTACGACCGACGCAGACCGACGACGGAGCACTTACGGCGCAAACGAGCTGGAAGCCACGTCGCGCGAGTCGGCATGGCGCATTCTCGCTGCGCAGTTCCAGAACGTACTCATTCTCATTCTCCTGGCAGGCACTGTCGTCTCCGGCTTTCTCGGACATACGCTCGAGGCGGTAGTCATCACCGTCATCGTGCTGCTGGCCGTGTGCCTCGGGTTCATCCAGGAACACCGTGCCGGCCGGGCGCTCGAAGCGCTGAAGGCGATGGCGGCGCCGACCGCGCATGCGCTGCGCGACGGCACCGAATCGGTGATTCCCGCACGAGAACTCGTGCCCGGCGACGTCGTCATGCTGCGGGCGGGCGACCGCGTCCCTGCCGACGCCCGTGTCATGCAGGCCGTCAATCTTGCCGTCGACGAAGCGGCACTCACCGGGGAGTCTGCGGCGGTCGCGAAGACTACTTCCGCACTTGAAGACCCGAGGCTGCCCATTGGCGACCGGACCAATATGGCGTACGCCGGCACCATGGTCGTCCGGGGCCGTGGACAGGCCCTCATCGTGGAAACCGGCATGTCGACCGAGTTCGGGCGGATAGCGCAGATGGTCCAGGCCGTCGAGGCGAGCCGCACTCCCCTTCAGGTCAACCTCGATCGACTCGGCGCAACGCTTGGCAAGGGCGCGCTCGCCGTGGTCGCGCTCATCGTCGTCATCGGTCTGACGCGGGGGCAACCGGTCGTTCAAATGTTCATGTTCGGCATTGCCCTGGCAGTCGCAGTCGTACCGGAGGCGCTTCCGGCAGTGGTGACCATTTCACTGGCGATCGGCGTACGGCGGATGGTCCGACGCAACGCGCTGGTTCGCCGGCTGCCGATCGTGGAAACGCTCGGCAGCACCTCGGTGATCTGCTCCGACAAGACAGGCACGTTGACGCGGAACGAAATGACCGTCCGTCGGATCTTTGCGGACGGACGGCTCCTGGAACTGACCGGCGTCGGCTACGACCCCGCGGGTCAGTTGCTCGACGGCGGCGCCGTGATCGAACCGCCCGACAGTGTCGGCCAACTATTGAGTGCAGCGGTCCTGTCATCGGATGCAAAGCTGACACGGCGTGACGGTCGGTCACAAGTGGAGGGAGACCCCACCGAAGGCGCGCTGCTGGTGGCGGCGGTGAAGGTGGGGCTCGACCAAGCCGAGCTGAACCAACGTGAGCCGCGTACTGCGGAAATCCCGTTCACGTCGGAGCGCCGCCGAATGACCACGCTGCACATGGCGTCCTATGGCACGGTCGCCTATTCGAAGGGCGCAACCGAAGAAATCCTTGCGAGCTGCAGCTGGCGATCGTGCAGCGGCCGGGACGAGCCCCTCACCGATGTGGATCGCGAACGAACACGCGAGGTCGAGCAGCAACTGGCGGTGGAGGGACTTCGCGTTCTCGCCGTTTCGCGCAAGTCGGCCGCTCGGCTCGACGGTGCAGAGTCGGAAATGACGCTGCTCGGCCTGGTGGCGATGATGGATCCACCTCGCCCCGAAGCGCGCGCGGCCGTCGAAACGTGCGAAGCAGCCCACATCCGGCCCGTCATGATCACCGGCGATCATCCGTTGACCGCCCGGACGGTCGCCGCCGAGCTCGGACTGCTCAAAGATCATCGCGTGGTGACTGGCCGCGAACTCGAGAGGATGAGCGACCAGGACCTATCGCGTGAAGTAGGGAACATCTCCGTCTATGCACGCGTCTCACCTGCCGACAAGCTCCGAGTCGTGAATGCGTGGCAGAAGCGCGGTCAGGTTGTCGCCATGACCGGCGACGGTGTCAACGACGCACCGGCCCTCAAGAAGGCCGACGTCGGCATCGCAATGGGCATCACGGGCACCGACGTCAGCAGAGAGGCGTCGGGCATGACGCTGCTCGACGACAATTTCGCCACCATCGTCGCGGCTGTCGAAGAAGGACGCATCGTCTTTGGCAATATCAAGAAGTACCTGACGTATCTGCTCTCGTGTAACGTCGGCGAGATCGTCCTCCTGGCTGGCGGTGTCATTGTCGGACAGCCGCCGCCCCTCACTGCCGTCCAGATTCTGTACGTGAATCTTGCGACCGATGGCCTCCCTGCGCTCGCGCTTGCTGTCGATCCACCAGACCCTGACCTGATGCGGCGAAAGCCGCGCGACCCGAGGGTGGGGATCTTCACGCGGCCCGTTGTGGCCATGCTGCTGTCGGCGGGGTTGTGGTCTGCGCTCGTCAACATTTCCCTGTTCACATGGCTGCTGCAGACGGGGCGCCCGCTCGCAGAAGTGATGGCCATGACGTTCGTCTGCCTCGTCCTGATCCAGTTCTTCAACGCCTACAACTGCAGATCGGACCGGCTGTCAGCCTTTCGCCGCCCGTTCAGGAACCGCTGGTTGAACATGGCTGTCGGTTGGGAGCTGCTGGCCCTCTGCGCGATCGTGTATGTGCCGTTTTTTCAGCGCGCGTTCGGCACGTTCAGCCTGACGGCCGGAGACTGGGCGCTTGCGGTTGTCCTCGCGTTCTCGATTGTGCCCGTGCTGGAATTGATGAAGTGGATGGTCCGCCGAGGGTGGTTTGGAGAGATTGAATAACGGGCGGGCACATGGTGCCCGCCCGCCGAAGGAGGAACCACGACGTTCGCTAGAAGGCGACGACTCCCTCGAGCATCATTCCGTTGAACTTCCCGCCGTTTCGAATGTGGGTTGGCGGGAACCCTTCGAACTTCTGCGTGACGTATTCGGCTTTCATCAGCACGTTCGGCGTGATGAACCACCCGCCCGCCAGCTGCCATCTGTCCGCCCCGACGTCGTTGGGAATGCCGACCAGCGTGCCGTTGGCCTTGTTGTAGCGCAGGCCCGCATACATCTGCTCGCGCGGGAAGAAACGATAGATGACGTCGCCAGCGTACTGATTCCACGTGCGCTCGGTCGTCTCCACGGCCGCCTTTCCCTCGGCTCGCTCCACCACCCCGAAGAATTCCAGGCCGTGGAACTTCACGAACGGGTTGAACTGCAGCGCCGTCACTTTGTTTCGGAACCCGGGATTGATGAGCCCCGACAGGTGCTGCGCCGCCTCGGTGGCCAGTGTGTTCTCCATCACCCAGTAGTAACGCGAGCCGGCACGGTCGCCGCCGTAGAGCGTGCTGTTCATTGCCTTGTTCGTCTTGTACACGGAGCCCGTGGCACGCACGCGCAGGTTCGGTCTGACGATCCGGTCGAAGCCGACCTTCCCGATGTAAGCGGGCCCGCGCTGGTCAGGCGTCACCACGGTACCGCGAATCTCGCCACCGGTCACCGCGCCCATGCCCATGAACCCCTTCGCTCTCACGTACACCTCGCCACCGACCTCCGTCGTGAAGGCGTCCATCAGGTAGTTGCCGACAAACGGGCTGTATATCGCGTTGCCATTGTCGCTGCGCCGGAAGTGTGCATCGCCGTAGTTGACCTCCATGTGACCGACGCGCAGCGTGACGTACCTCATCATGTCGTTAAGCGGGCCGAGGTTAACTGGCAGCTCGTCGATCAGCAGGAAACCGTCCTTGACCCAGGTCTCGTTGTGATGCCGCGATGAGAGATAGCTGGTCAGCTGGACACGGACGCCGCGTGCGAGCTGTGCGTGCAGATATAAATTCGCGGTGGAGTTGTTGAAGCCGAAACCGATGTCCTGCAGCTGATTCGTGTCAACGCCGTTGACGATGACCGGGATGGCGGTATTCTCGTGGTCCAGCCACTGCACCTGCGCGGCAAACGCCGCGCCGAAGTCGATCTTGAAGCCGGTGTACTCGACCCCCGGCGCCTTGGGCGTTTCGAAGATATTGATGCCTCGCTGATCCAGCGGACGGAAATGCTGCATGGTGATGGGCCGGCCGTTCTCCGGCGGCTGCTTTTCCTCCGGTGCCTGCTTTTCCTCCGTCTGGGTGGTCGTCGTCGCACCCGGAGCAGGGTCGCTCGGCGGCGCCTGCGCGGCTATCGGCGCGGCATACAACAGAACTGCGCCCACCGCGGTGGCAATGCAAACTGTGGGTTTCATGATCGGTTCCTCCGTGTAGAAGCCAGACGCCGTCGCACAGGGCAACCGTCGTGCCGCGCTGGATCGCACAGGTTTCCCGCCGAATTCGCAGACAGGCGCCGATCACGGTGCCAGACGGCGGGGAAAATCTCGCACCCATCGCAAATTTCCCCGGTCCGCACGATGGCCCGTCGCATGAACCCCTGATTTGTCGGCAAATCCTCGCAAAAGAACCACGGTACGCACGTTGCCCTCAGGCATGTCGCTCGCGGCCACCATTGTGATGACCGCGACACCACTGACGAGGGACTCACAATGCGTTCACTGATATTCGCGCTTGCCTGGGTTTTGACAACCACCCTGCCCATGACTGTCCGCGTCACCGCGGCGGGCTCCTCCGATGGCGTGGTCACGTTCTCGTCTGCGCGCGTGTCGCTCGAGGGCACGTCGAACATGCATGGATACAGCGCGTCGACAACGGCCGTGCGCCTGGCTTCGGTCCATATCGACGGCACGCCGACCGGTGATGCTCTCGAACAATTGCTGGCCCCGGGTGCATTGAAGACCTTGGAGATCGCCATTCCCGCAGCGACTCTCAGCTCGCCCCGGGAAGGGATAGACAAGAACATGCACAAGGCGCTGAAAGTCGAGGCGCATCCCGATATTCGGTTCCGGCTGCGGTCGCTCGAGCCGGATGGATCGCCGGCCGGCGCTGCAGCGAAGCCGGGCACCGCTTATCGCGCTTTCGGGTGGCTGACGATTGCCGGTGTGGAAAAGGAAGTCGTTCTCAACCTCGCCGTCGAACGCAAGGGTGCGGCGCTCATCGTGACCGGCGGCACGGATCTGCTGATGACCGATTACGGGATCACGCCGCCCAAGGCGATGCTCGGAATGCTGCGCACGAATCCAAAAGTGCAAATTCGGCTCGAGCTGGCCGTCGCCGCGACGCCTCTGAGCTGACCCCGGAGGCCAGCGGAATGACCCTCCGTCTTCCACTCACGTTTGTGGCCCTTCTGGGCGCCACGATAGTGGCGGCGGCCGCGACGCAGCGGGAGCCGTCCATCTCCGTCCTGAAGAGCGGCGGCGCGTTCGTGGTGGCCGCACATTTCAACGTGTCCGCGCCGCCGTCCGTCGTCCGGGACGTGCTGACGGACTACGCCAACATCCCGCGCTTCATGCCCAGCGTGCGCACCAGCCGCGTCGTCGATCGGCAGAAGGCGATCGTCCGCGTCGAGCAGGAAGCGGTATCCACGTACATGTTCTTTTCGAAACGGGTTCACCTGCTGCTCGACGTCGAGGAAGGGACCGACACCATCCAGTTCCGCGACGTGTGTTCCTCGAGCTTCGAGCGGTACGAAGGCACGTGGACGATCACCGACAACGGCGACGACACCGAGCTCAGCTATAAACTGACTGCGCAACCGGCGTTCAGTGTGCCGACGTTTGTGCTGCGCAAGCTGCTCGACCGTGATGCTCGCGCGATGATCGAAGGCTTGCGCGCCGAGATCAGCGCGCGAGAAACACGGTAGGCGCGGTTCTGTATTTCTTGCAGACGACTTTGTAAAAAAAATTTCATGACGCGCGCGATCGATGATGTTACTCTTGAGTAACACTCACATTCGGAGCAGCGCGATTCTTGCTAGCGGCGCATAGCATTCCCGCGAATTCGAGCGGTGACTTCAAGCCGGTGCAGCTTGGCGGCGGTGTATCGCCAAGATCGGCTGTCAGCGATCCTCAATCAGCAAAGGCAAGGGATGAATCGGTGCTAGTGGAGCGTCGAGCAACCTTCTCCGCACACCTGAGGGCTGCGCGCGAATCGAAAGGAGTGTCGCTCCAGCAGATTGCCGCTGCCAGCAAAATCAACGTCTCGCTGCTCAAGGGTCTCGAGCGCGGCGACGTTTCGCGCTGGCCCAAAGGGCTGTACCGGCGTTCGTATCTTCGTGACTATCTTAGGGCGGTGGGCCTACCGATCGAAACGACGGTGGCTGACTTCGTGCGCCTCTTTCCGGACGACGAGGACCTGTCGATCGAAACGACAAGGGCGTGCGAGGAAGACGAGTCGCCTGCATTGTCGATGACGCTCGAAGGTAATGAGGACGGCTGGCGTATCAGAGTACGTCGACACGCTGCTGCCGCAATCATCGATGCCGGCGTCGTATTGATCGCGTCTGGCGTCCTCGTACTGTGGGTTCAGGCCGACTTCTCGGTGGCGCTTGCGTCCATTGCTCTCGTCTACTACTCAGTTACCACCACCGCGCTCGGCCACAGCCTTGGAGCACATTGGGTAGTCGATCGAAACCGGCGGCGCTGGAAGACCACGCTATCGGTCCCTGGCCGGCGGGATTCGCTCGCCGAAAGAGTTCGCCGTCTGCGCGAGTTGTCAATTCCCCGGAGTTCGGGCGTCCCGCGCGAGGCTGCCCGGGTCGCGTGGAAACGCGAGGGCACCCGGGTCCCGTGGAGGCGCGAAGCCGCCCGGGTCCCCTGGAGCGCCATTCTTCTTCGAATCCGGTTTCTTCGCTAAAGGGGGGCTGCAACAGCCCAACCATTTCGTCGTGAACGAAATGGCATGAGACGCAGCGTGGCGGTCATCCGCA
>Ga0075430_100003180_pt1 | contig 13753 bp, 11 predicted proteins | sample RhiMetdeltSRZDD4_FD_75294 | JGI IMG/M metagenome (GOLD analysis project Ga0075430, IMG submission 75294) | Populus rhizosphere microbial communities from Tennessee, USA - Rhizosphere MetaG P. deltoides SRZDD4 | ecosystem: Host-associated > Plants > Roots > Rhizosphere > Soil | place: USA... | reverse complement strand
CAGCCGAGATCGACGCCCATGGGCGTAATGAATACGGCGAACGCGTAGGACAGAATCCCGTACGCGACGGTGGTCGTGACGCCGAGCGTGACGACCATCGCCCAACCGTAGTAGACGTGTGGGGGCCACCAGTGCGGTACGCGGCGGGCGGACTCCGCCAGCGCGGTGCCTACCGCTTCTGGTGGCCCGCGGTCCTTCACGCGACGGCCGTGACGGTCGCGGTGCGGCCAAGTCTGACCGGTGCCTCGTTCGACACGCCACACGATCCTATCCCAACGGATTGATCAGCACCCGCGGTTGTCGAGCAGCATCCGCCGCCACTGAGATCGGTCTGACACACGCCAGTCTCCGGCAGCACCAGCGCCACGTTGCGCGCGCCTTCCTCGTCGCCCACGAGCGCACATGCGACTGAGCGCACCTGCTCGTACCCCGTGAGCATGAGGAACGTCGGCGCGCGACCGTAGCTCTTCATGCCGACGACGTAGAAGTCCTTTTCCGGATGCGCCAGCTCGGTAGCGCCGTGGGGGTAGACAGTACCACAGGAGTGCAAGTTCGGGTCGATGAGCGGCGCCAGCTGCTCCGGCGCCTCGAGCCACGGGTCGAGCCGCAACCGCAGCTCGCGTGCGAGCGAGAGGTCGGGCCGGAACCCGGTCGCCACGACGATCTGGTCCACCGGACCGAGACGCCCGCCTTCATCGTTTTCAACGACGAGTGCGCTGCCGTTCTGCAGCACGCGGGAAGCCCGGAAGCCGGTGACGAGCCTAACGCGGTCGTTTCGGACGAGCTCCTGGAGACGGGTGCCGAGTGCTCCGCGCGCCTCCAGCTGGTCCTTCCCTCCTCCACCGAAGAGCAGGCCGATGTCGGTCCTCCGCACTGCCCAGGTAATGTCGGTACCCTCGCTTTCGTCGCCGAGCGACACGAGGTCGAGAATGGCGTTGAACGCCGAGTGGCCGCTCCCCACCACGAGCGTTCGCCGGCCGGCGTAGTGGTTGCGCTCGCGGCCTCGTACGTCGGGGATCCCATACCGGATACGGTCGGCGTGCTCCGCCTCCCCCTCGGCAACGAGTCCCCCGCCACCCATCGGGTTCGCCGCGTACCAGGTGCCTGAGGCGTCGATCACCGCCCGCGCGAGGACGCGGTCGATCCGGCCGTCGGGGTGGCGGACGACGAGCTCGAACGGCGCCGAGTCGCGGCCAGCGCTCTTCACCTTGTCGAAGCCGCGGCGGCTGACCGCGATAACGCGCGAGTCGAGCCGAATGTGTGGCGCGATCGCCGGGTGGCTCGCGAGCGGCTCGAGGAGCTTCGCCGCGAGCTCGGCACCCGTGGGGAGGCGTTCCTCGTCAGGCATCGACCATCCGGCGGGTTCCAGCAGGCGGCGCGCTGCCGCATCCACGAGGTACTTCCAGGGCGAAAAGAGACGAACGTGGCCCCACTCGCGGATGCTGGCCGCAACCGCGCCGCCCGCCTCGAGCACGAGCGGCGTTTCACCTTTCTCGACGAGATGCGCAGCAGCCGCAAGTCCGATCGGCCCGGCACCGATGATCGCGACCGGGAGTCTGCCGGGCTCGGCGGACGCGCTGCCGGCGGGCTGTCCTTGGCGCGTCTCCTCGGCGTTAGGCGACTGGCACGCGCAGCTCGCGGCTGGCTCGGAGCAACAGGCGCCTGTCTCGGCGTTCGGGGTCGGGTCGCCGCAGCACGCGGAGGGAGGCAGCGTTGCGGCGGTCGGAGAGTTCTGATTCGCGGCTGGTTTGCTCCCGCAGCAGCTAGCGGGCCCGGCGGATCGAGAAGCAACCGTAGTCATAGGGGGACAATCTCGTCAGTAGCCGAGCTAGGCTCGGACGTTAATCAAGAAATGTTGATATATTGGACGACACAACAGCCAGAGTTTTGCGTGAATCGAGTCAATCGAGCAGGGCTTCCTAGCAGCAGTCGCCGCCGCTCCGGGCGACGACGCGACGTCGAACGCTGCGTGCCGCGCCCGCGGGCGCACGTTCGAGTGAGTGCAGTTTGAGCGACGCCGCCGCCACTGGCGCAGGCGTCGCGAGCGTACCTAACGCCGCGGTCGCGTCAGCAAGTCGGTCGGCGTTGAGCGCGTAGTAGGACCAACGGCCTTCCTTCCGGTCGGTCACCAGTCCGGCATCCTTCAGCACCTTGAGGTGGAACGACAGCCGCGACTGCGCCGCACCAACCGCGTCCTGCAGGTCACAAACACATCGCTCGCCCCCGCGCAGCAGGTCCATCACGGCGAGACGGGTTTCGTCCGAGAGAGCGTGGAACAGCCTGGCGGCCGCTCCTCGGTCGGTGGTTCCGATTCGTGGCCGAACTGCGGTGGTGACCATGGGCAATTATACATCAACAGATATTGATGCGTCAAGCCCGGCGTGTGGCTTGTCGGCGGCCGTTACGACCGCTCCGCTGCGGCAGCTGCCGGCTTCCCCCCGCTGCGCAGGGACTCGGCAAAGTCGTGAGGCAGGTCGCTCGCGAGGATCGCGCGCACCGCGGCATCCAGATCATATGCGACGCGAACGAATTCCACTCGCGTCGGCCCGTCGCCGATATCCAGCAGGGCGTACCCAGCACGCCAATCGCCATCCTTTGGGCGACCGACGCTCCCCGTGTTCACGAAATGGATTCCCTCGACCTCACGGTGCCACGGCTTGTGAGTATGGCCAAACGCAATCACATCGCCCTGCGTCGCGCCGGCCTGGTGCGCCATCTTGAGGCAGAACGAGTCAGGCCGGTCTTCGGTCCAGTACAGCGTGTTGAGCGTCGGCGTCCCGTGCACGAGGATGACCGTCGGCCCGGCCGCATGACCGCCTAACGGCTTGAGGTCGAGGCGGAATGGGAGCCCGGCGAGGTATCGCTTCGCGTCGGGCGACGTACGGAGCTTCGTCCACTCGAAGGAAAGGTGGGACTGCTCCTCCTGTTTCGGATCCTCGTACCTGCACCCGCAGTGCTTGTAGTCGGTCCCGACCGTGGAATCGTAGTTCCCGGCGATGCCCGTAATAACGGCTGCGCGCAGCAACTCGACGGTCTCGTTCGGCCACGGCGCGTAGCCGACCAGGTCACCGAGATGGTACGTGGCGTCGACGTCACGGCCGTCGATATCCCGGAGGACCGCCTGAAGTGCGGGGAGATTCGCGTGAATGTCGGAGATGAGCGCGTAGCGCATGGTTGCAGTTGAATAATAACAATGACGCCGAGCTTGGTCGGAATCAGTCGCGGTGACCGGTCACGATTAGCCGAACCCGTCCGCCAGCGAGCCGGATGTCCTCGCAGGCGACTAGTCCCGACTCGTCGAGCAATGCGGGAACGTCGGCATCGAGCCACTGGTCGACTGCGCGAGTCTCGATCCGGTGAAGAACCCGGCGCCACGCATCGCCCGCGACCGTCGACGGTAGTGCGTGGTCGGCGATGACGAGACGACCCGACGGTTCCAGCCCCGTCGTCAACCGCCTTAGAACCGATGGCCAGTCAGATGCCGAAAGCTCATGCATCACGAACGAAAGCAGGATAGCGTCGAACCGGTCGTCGGGCGTGTACGTGCGGACGTCAGCCTGCTTGCGCGAGGCACTCGGCACCCGGCGCGCTGCGACACGAAGCATCGCCGCCGAGGCGTCCACCGCGACCACTCGCGCGCCGCGCGCGACGAGTGCGCCAGTGAGGACTCCGGGCCCGCAGCCCATCTCGAGGACTCTTGCCCCTGGTCGCGGCGCACACGCCTCGATGACGCGGGCGCGAATTCGCATCAGCCCACCGAACGGCGCAAACAGCGCTCGCGCAGCGGCCTCGTACAGGAAGGGTTCGAGCGTCACGAAACCGTGATCGTCATGCGCGCTCGAAGCTGTTCAGCGTCTCGCGGAACAGCGCGAACAACGTCTGCCAGTGCCTCTCCGTCGCCGCTTCGTCATACACTGGCGTGTCCCGCAGCACCCATCCGTGCAGCGCATCATACGTCTCGATCGCGTGTTCGACACCCGCTTCGGTCAGCGCCTGATCCAGCCGCGCCCTCTGGGCGTCGTCGAAAGTGGGATCGTTCTTCGCGCCGGCGACGTAGACGCGGGCCTTCATTCGTGCCGCGAGGCGGTGCGGGCTATCCGGAGCGTCAGTCGCCAGCCTGCCACCGTGGTACGACGCCGCCGCGGCGATGCGATCCCCGAACTGCCCGGCGGCATACACCGCGAGCCGCCCGCCCATGCAGTAGCCCGTGATCCCGATGCGATCGTCGCGCACCTGCTGCTGCGCGGCGAGGTGGGCCAGCAACACCTCCGTATCGCGCATGACGTTGGCGTGGCTTGCCGAGGGCATCACCCGCGTCATGACGTCCTGGCGGAATGCGGAATCGGTGAAGAATCGCGTCGCTTGGCCGGCGTCGAACTCCACGCGGTAAAACAGGTCCGGGAGCAGCACGTAGTAGCCCGCGTTCGCGATCCGCTCCGCGACCTCCATCATGGCCGGCCGGATGCCGACGGCGTCCATGTAGACGATCACGCCGGGCCACGGCCCGCTCCCGTCGGGATGATAGGCGTGCGTCGGGCAGCGACCGTCGGCTGTCTCGAGCTGCAATTGCGTGTGCGGCATCGACGCTCCTGGCAGAGCCCGCGGTCGAACCGGCGTCCGCGCCGCGGCCTGTGTCCACTGACACCAAGTTAAGTTGCAAGGAGACTCACCATCAACCGCGGCCACTGCGTATGCTACCCACTCGCACGTTAGGCACCCAGGGGCTCACCGTCTCGGCGCTCGGCCTCGGGCTCATGGGAATGAGCCAGTCGTATGGGACCGCCGACGAGCGGGACGACCGTGAATCGATCGCCACCATCCACCGGGCCATCGAGCTCGGGGTGACGTTGTTCGACACGGCCGAGGTCTACGGGCCGTACGCGAACGAGCAGCTGCTCGCACGGGCACTTGGGCAGCTCCCCGGAGCACGCGATCGCATCGTCATCGCGACGAAGTTCGGATTCAAGATCGACGAGGACGGCAGCGTGACGGGCGTAGACAGCCGCCCCACGCATATCCGCGAGGTGGTCGAGGGCTCCCTGCAACGCCTCCGGACCGACCACATCGACCTCCTCTACCAGCACCGCGTCGACCCTGCCGTACCGATCGAGGACGTCGTTGGAACGATGGCCGCCCTCGTCGGCGAAGGGAAAGTGCGGTTCCTCGGTCTGTCCGAGGCGGGCGAGCGGACGATCCGCCGCGCGCACGCGGTGCACCCGATCTCGGTGCTGCAGAGCGAGTACTCCCTGTGGGAACGGAACCTCGAGCCTCGCATCATCCCTCTCCTCCGCGAGCTCGGGATCGGCCTGGTCCCGTTCGCGCCGTTAGGCCGAGGCTTCCTCACCGGTGCCGTCAAGCGCGCGGAGGAGTATGCCGAGGGCGACTACCGTCGCGGCGACCCGCGATACCAGGGCGAGAACTTCGATGCGAACGTACGCGCAGCAACCGCGGTGCGCGACGTCGCGGGACAGAAGGGCGTCACGGCGGGCCAGATCGCGCTCGCCTGGCTACTGCACAAGGGCCCGGACATCGTGCCGATCCCTGGCACGAAGCGCCGACGCTACCTGGAGGACAACGTCGGCGCGGCGGGCGTGTCGCTCAGCTCCCAGGAGATGGCCGCACTCGACGCGGCGCTCGCTCCTGGGACGGTGGCCGGACCGCGCTACGGCGAGAAGCAGATGGCGCAGGTCGACCGTTAGGCATTGAAGCGAGCCCGCGGTTGAGCGGGCTCGCTCGAGCTGTGTCAGCGCTTTCCGGGCGGCACGACGTACTCGAGGGTGTGCTTGCCGAAGTACGTCACGGTGTACGCACCGTGTGCGCGGAGGATCTGGATCGCGCGGTCCTTGCGCTCGTCCGTGGGCGTCGCGACTGCCACCACGAAGCGATTGTCCCGCATCGCCTGCTCGTAGCGGTGCTTGGTTTCCAGCTCCTCGTCGGCCGCCCCCATGCGCTCCGCCAGGCGAAGCAGCACGCCCGCCAAGCCCCCGCGCCCAGGGCTGGCATGCACGGCGTCAGCCTCCTGCGCGCCAGATCGGCAATCGATCTCGGACTCGAGGAACCCTCCACTCTCGAGCGCGGAGACCAGCGCCGTCGCCTGCTCGCGTGTGTCGACGATCCCGAGCAGGTGATTCGTCGGATAACGAACGGGCTCCTGGGCCTGTCTACTCGTGCTCGTCGCGTCGTGATGGTCCGGTGCTCCGGTCATGCTGCCTCCATATTCTGGCCGGGGTCTGTGGAATCAGCACGGACCGTTCCGGTCGGCGTATGGCCGAGCGTAAGCCAAGCGCAGGCCTCGGTGGCGGGGCGGTGATAGCAGACCGTACTATTCCTGTGAACTAGCGACAGGTCGGAGGACGCAGCTATGACGACGGGACTGGCGCCTCGCACTGCCCGGGAGGATTGGGGCAAGCTCGTATTGCGGTTGGCGGTCGGCGGGTTGTTGCTGTTCCACGGCATCTTCAAGGCGCAGAATGGCGTCGCATGGATGGCCGGCCCGCTCTCGGCCGTCGGGCTGCCAGCGTTCCTCGGCTACGGCACTTTCGTCGGCGAGATCGTCGCCCCGATCCTCGCGATCCTCGGCAAGTACACGCGTATCGCCGGGCTCATCATGGCGTTCGACCTGCTGATGGCGATCCTGCTCGTCCAGCGAGAGCGGATGTTCTCGGTCAGCCCGCAGGGTGGCGGGTTGGGGGTCGAGCTCGAGATGTTCTTCCTGCTCGGGGGCCTCGCCATCGCCCTTCTCGGTAGCGGGCGGTACGCCTTGTCGAAAGGTCAGGGACGCTGGGACTGAGAGGTCCCGGTTTCTGGCACGTGCGTTAGGCGTCGCCCCCTGCCGCGGGCCGTCGCAGCACTGCGGCTCCAAGGTCCAGCGTCAGCTCGCGATTCCGCACCGATCGGTCGAGGACCCGTCGCTCGAATGGGTGCATGTCCGCCGCGGCGAGGCGTTCCCGGACGGCAGCCAGCTCTGACCACGTGGTCGCGCTCATGATCGTTTCGAGCAGGGCAAAGTAGTCGTGAGCGCGCATGAGGACCGGTCTTCGGCTCCGCCAAGGAATACTGTGCCTCGACCATATGCACACGGCGGGCCAGCTGTGCGCTCTCGAAAAACGGCGCACGATCCTAACGGCGCACCCTAACGGCAACGGCGCAGGACCCTAAAGGCGGTTCGCCTTTGACGCTTGGGTCTTGCGCCGTCTGGGCCTTGCGTTGTCTGGGCCGTGCGCCGTCCGGGCCTGCGCTGTTTGGGCCCTGCGCCGTTTCGTGGTTAGGTCTACAAATGCCAGCCGAGCAGGTTCCATTGACTCAGCGACCACGCGAATAACAGAGCGAGCACGACGACCGATGCATAACGAAGGCGCGCCCCGCGCGTGCCCGCGCTGCTTCGCCACTGCCGTGCGGATACCACCGCCGCGCCCAGCGCCAGCACCGCTCCGAGCACTGGCAGCGCGAACGCGATCTTGAGACCCGTCATCGGGCCCTCGAGCAGCCCGCCGCTCGACCCGAGTATCACCCCCACCGCCACGAGAAACCCGACGTTCAGCAGCGCCACCGTGACGACGAGCGCCCGGCCCGGCAGCGGATCCTCCGGCCTCGGCGTCCCGAAGCGGCGCCGGGCGAAGCGGCGGACCGCCGCGACAATGGTTGCCACGAACACGAGCACCCCGAGGCCAAGGACGACCCAATGCAGCTGGGGCGACGCGTACCACGGCACCCGCTCCAGGGCCATCATCGGCGCGACGCCGAGGAAGCCGTACTGCACGGCGCCGTTAGGTCCCGCCTTGAACGAGACCAGCTCATCTCGCATGGCGTCGCGGTACAGCATGGGCCCCACCGGCACCAGGTGCGAGTCGCCGAGCGGCGAGTGCAGCACCACGCGGCCGCTGTCCCCTGCGCTGACCTTGACCGCGCCGGCGAGGCCGAGCGCTGCCTGGAACGTGGTGTACGAGCGTCGGTTGAACTGGTACTCTCCCGCTACTCGCTTCGCCTGCTCGGCCGCGTCGGCCAGTGTCGCGGGTGTCGCCGGGGTGATGGGGTAGTAGTGATCGAGGAACTGCCGGAGGAACGGCCCGAAGCTGAGCTCTCCGCCGCTTGCCGTGTTGTACGAGACGAACACGCCAAGTCGCTCCGACGGGATGAGCGCCAGATCGCTGTGGAACCAGCGCGTGTCGCCCCCGTGCCCGATGATCTCGAGCCCATGGCTCGACTTCTCGTAGAAGCCTAACGCGAAGCCGGGGAGCCGCGGATCGTGCGTGAAAGTCCGGGTGTGCATACGCACGGCGGTGGAGTCGGCGAGGATCCGCTGTCCGTTGTACGCGCCGTTGCCCAGGTGCGCGAGCATGAACTTCGCCATGTCCGTCGCGCTCGACGCGACCGACCCCGCAGGCCCAGGGTGAACGATCTCGAACTTCTCGGAATCGTACTTGCCGCCGCTCCACTTGAACCCGCCTGACATCTCCGACGCGAGCTTCGCCGGCAGCGGCTGCCGCGTCGTCGTCTGGGTCATCCCCAGCGGCGCGAGAATGCGTTGATCGACGTAGTCATCGAACGACATTCCGGCGACGCGCTCAACGATGTACCCGGCGAGGGCGGTCGCATAGTTCGAGTAGGACGAGAAGGTGCCCGGCGGGCGGACGCGCCCGGGGATGTGGGTCGAGAGCCACTTCCCGAGCGTGATGATCTTCGTCGAATCGTCGCCGATCAGGTCGCGCCCGTCCTCCTCGAAGCCCGGCGTGTGCGTCATGATATGACGCAGCGTAATCGGCTGCTCGAAGGTGTTCGGGATCTTGAAGTCGAGGTAGCGATTCACGTCCGCGTCCAGATCCAGCTTCCCCTGCTCGACGAGCTGCATCACGGCCGTCCACGTGAACAGTTTGCTGACCGAACCGATGCGGAAGAGCGTCCGCTCGGCGCTGACGGGAGTGCGCTTGTCGACGTTGGCCCAGCCATACCCTTTCGCGAAGAGCAGTTGGCCGTCCTTCACGACCGCCACGGTAGCCCCGGCGACATGCTTGTCGCTGAGATTTGCGACCATCACGCCGTCGAGAAACGCCTCGAGCTCGGCGCGGTCCTTGATCCCCCGCGTCGCACTCGTTGCCGTGGGTGTCGGAGCGGGCAGCTCCTCCGGGCGGACGATGCGCGGCGCCGGCGGCTGGCTGATCGGCTGCGCGGGCCGTTGCGCGCCGAGAGCGCCGGCACTGAGGGCCAGGAGTTGGAGTCCGCGCCGGACGGCGGCTCTCGGGTACGGTGTGAACATGAGTATCCAGGCTCCGCGGTGCAGGTCGGCCGAATTTGTATACAAATCCTGTATACCAAAATGCACCATTTCGCCGGCGGCGCAACCAACGTCGGTTGCTGGACGAACTGGAGCACCCGACGCAGGTTGGTCCTTGCAAATGGTCCGCTGTCCTCACAAGGAGGGGATTGCCGTGAAGCGTTCGTTCTTGCTCGGTGCGTTGCTGTACAGCACGGTCGGCTCCCGTGCGCTGGCCCAGCGGTCCATCGATTGGAAGGCTGTGGACGCCGCCCTGGGGCGAGCCGGCACCGCACAGCCCGGTGAGGTGTACCGCTACTCGATGCCGCGCAGCGACATGCGCGTCAGCGCGGCCGGAGTCCAGCTTCGTCCTGCGCTCGCGTTAGGTTCGTGGGTGGCGTTCAAGGCCCACGGCGACGGCGCGATGGCGATGGGGGACCTCGTGCTGTCCGAGAGCGAGGTCGCGCCGGTGATCTCGCGCCTTCAACAAGGCGGCATCGAGCAGACCGCCGTCCACCATCACGTGTTGCACGAATCCCCGCGGGTCGTGTATGTGCACATCCACGCGCATGGCGATCCGGTGCGGATCGCGGAGACCGTCCGCGCCGCCGTCGCACTCACGAAGACGCCGCCGGCGGCTCCAGCTGCCCCGCCGTCGAACGAGCCGTTCGGGATCGACACGGCCCAGGTCGCGCGGACGTTAGGCTACGGTGGACGCATCAACGGCGGCGTGTATCAACTGAGCATCCCGCGAGCCGAGACGATTCGCGACGGCGACTTCGAAGTGCCGCCGTCGATGGGGCTCGGCACCGCGATCAACTTCCAGCCAACGGGTGGTGGCAAAGCCGCCATCACTGGCGATTTCGTAATGATCGCCAGTGAAGTCAACGCCGTGATCCGGGCGCTGCGGGAGAACGGCATCGAGGTCACCAGCCTCCACAACCACCTGCTCGACGAGCAACCGCGCCTCTTCTTCATGCACTTCTGGGCGAACGACGACGCGCTGAAACTCGCGCGCGGGCTCCGCGCCGCGCTCGACAAGACGAACTCCCGAAAGGGTGGTCAATAGACGGCGGAGCGCATCGACGCCGGCCGGCAGCTCCGCCGGCTCACCATCACTCCAGTCTCCTCAATGTTCTCCCGCCGGGCACGCCTCGCGGTAGCGATTCTCCTATTTGCACCATTCGTTGCGGCCGCTGGCCAGGATCGAAACGGCGGCGTTCGCCGGATCCAGGCGGAACGGCCTGCGCTGCGGACGAACGTACCGGCGTCGCATGGTGGAGGCGCCCTGCGGCTCGACGGCGTGCTCGATGAACCCGCGTGGAGCACCGCCGATTCGATCCCGTCGCTGACCGAGATCGAACCAGTCGCCGGCGGCACGCCCCGGGGGCGTACGGTCGTGCGCGTCGTCGCCGACCGGGGTGCCCTCGTCTTCGGCATTCGGGCCGAGAATCCTCCCGGGGTCGGCCTCGTGGCGTTTGCGCGGAGTCGTGACGCCGCGCTCGACAGCGAGGACCACATCAAGATCGTGCTCGACACCTACCTCGACGGTCGATCCGGATACGTCTTCGCGGTGAACCCGAACGGCGCCCGCTACGACGCGCTCGTCGCGAACCAGGGCGAGGGGGAAGACAGCAACTGGGATGCGATCTGGGAGGCGGCCACGACGCAGTCGGACGCCGGATGGGCCGCGGAGATCCGCATCCCGCTCAAGAGTTTACTGTTTCGCCGCGGGCTGAGTGAATGGGGCTTCAACATCCAGCGGCGCGTTCAGCGACTGCAGGAAACCGACCGCTGGGCGAGTCCGGTGCGCGACTACAAGATCACGCACGTCAGTCGCGCCGGCCGGCTCACTGCCCTCCCCGGCTTCGACCTGGGGCTCGGTCTCAGTGTGCGGCCCGCGTTGACGGCGGGGACCGGCAAGCCGGGGCCTAACGAGCGTACCGAGCACGACGCCGACCTGAGCCTCGACGCGACCCAGCGGCTGGGCGCGAACACGCTGGCGTCGCTCACGGTGAACACGGATTTCGCCGAGACGGAGGTGGACACCCGGCGCACGAATCTCACGCGGTTCCCGCTCGTGTTCCCGGAAAAGCGTACGTTCTTCCTCGAGGGATCCGACATCTTCACGTTCGGGCTCGGGTTGAACGACGACGTCCGGCCGTTCTTCAGCCGCCGCATCGGGCTGCTCAACGGTCAGGAGGTTCCGCTCGACGTCGGGCTCAAGACGAACGGCCGGGAGCGCGAGACGAACTTCGGCGCGCTCGTCGTACGCACCGGGGATGCCGACGCGCCCGGCGTCGACACGCTGCCAACCGCCAACACGATGGGCGCGGTGCGCGTGCGCCAGAACGTACTGCGGGAGTCGTCGGTCGGGTTCATCGCCACGTTTGGGGACCCCATCGCCCGGGCGAACTCGTGGCTGGTCGGCCCTGACCTGACGTACCAGACGTCCCGGTTCATGGGCGACAAGAATTTTCTCGTCGGCGTCTGGGGACTGAAGATGGACCGCGACAGCCTCACCGGGCGAAAGGGCGCGTGGGGCGGGAAGATCGACTACCCGAACGACCTGTGGGACATCGCGTTCACATACAAGTGGCTCGGCGACGGATTCGACCCATCGTTAGGCTTCGTTCCGCGCCCGGGCGTGCAGATCATCAACTTCAACGTGAACTTCCAACCGCGCCCGAAGCACCCGATCTTCGGCCTGCATGTCCGGCAGATGTTCAACGAGTTTCTGAACACCGTCGTGACGGACCTCGACGGGAAATGGGAGAGCTACCGGATCTTCACCGCGCCGGTGAACTGGCGACTCGAGAGCGGCGACCGGTTCGAGTTCAACTTCGTACCGACCGGGGAGCGGCTGACGGCGCCGTTCGAGATCGCGGACGGCGTGATCATCCAGCCCGGGAGCTACCACTGGACGCGCTGGCGTCTCGAAGGCGGGCTCGCCTCCAAGCGGAAGATCTCCGGTCAGCTCACGTGGTGGTTCGGTGACTTCTATACCGGGAAGCTCGACGAGCTGACGCTTACGGCCAGCTGGAAGCCGTCGCCGCTCTTCATCGTCGAGTTGAACGGCACCCGTAACACGGGCCGCCTCGCCGAGGGCGACTTCACGCAAGAGGTCATCGGCACGCGGTTTCGCGTGAACGTCTCGCCGGACCTGCAGCTCAACAGCTACCTGCAGTATGACAACGAAACCGACAACTTCGGCACCAACACGCGGCTCCGCTGGACGTTCTCGCCGTTAGGCGATCTGTTCGTCGTCTACAATCACAACGTCGCGCGATTGGACACCGCCGAGGGGGTTCCGAGCAGCCCGTTCGAGCGACGCCGATGGGCGTTCGCGTCGAACGAGTTGCTCGTCAAGTTGCAGTATGCGTTCCGTTACTAGCACCGTCTCAGACAACTGCGGTCCCCCCGCTCACTCCCGGAGTACGGTCACGGGGTCGACGCTCAGCGCGCGCCGCGCGGGGAGACACGCCGCGACGGTAACCGCCACGAGGAGAACGCCTACTGCGCCCAAGTAGGTTGCCGGGTCAATGGGTCCGACGTCGGGCATCCGCATCTGGAGCGCTCGCGTTGCGACTACCGCAAGCCCAGTCCCAAGCATTACCCCCGTCATGGTAATCCAACCAACTTGGCGCCCAACGGACCTGAGAATACCCGCGGCGCTTGCACCGAGCGCCGTGCGGATGGCGAGTTCGCGTGATCGCATCGTCAGCGCGATCGTTAGGGCTCCGTAAAGGCCAAACCCCGCGAGCGCGAGCGCCGCGGCGGCAAACGCACCGAGCACGCGGACACCGACCCGCGGGATGAAGGTTGCGCCCTCGATGTGCGTTGCGAGCGTCCTCGGTTGCAGCGCAGGCAAATCGGCGTGCACGCCAGTGAGAACATCGCGCACCGGCTCGGTGAGCGCCAACGGGTCTCCCGAGGTGCGAACGTGTAACGTGATCGCCCGTTGCGCCCACTGCTCGAGCGGAAGGTACACCGCGAGCTGCGGCGACTCCATCAGGCTGCCGTACTTGCCGTCCGCTACCACGCCCACCACCGTGGCCCAGCCGCGCCCCGCGTCGATCCGGCCGCCGAGCGCGCTCGTGTTCGGCCAGAAGCGGCGTGCGAGTGTCTCGTTCACCAGCGCCGTCGGCGTCGATCCGGCGCGGTCCGCGTCGGTCAGGTCTTGCCCGCTCAGGACTTGGATCCCCATCGTGCGCGCGTAGTCGGAGCCGACGAGGAAACGGACGGCCGACATGCTCTCGTCGGTGCTCGGCGTGAAGCCGTCGACTTTGAGGTCGATGGTTCGCACGCCGCCGAGTCCGAGGGGTACGACCGTCGACGCCGACGCGCTCACGACCCCAGGCAGGGCGCGGGTGCGCGTCAGCAACTGCCGAAACGCGGTCGCGGCAGCGGTGTCGTCGAGACGCGCTGCGGAGAGGTCAGTACCGACGAGCAGGACGTGCGTCGGATCGGCGAACCCGATGTCCACCGACGCGCTTCGCTGCA
>Ga0075430_100003177_pt1 | contig 13757 bp, 11 predicted proteins | sample RhiMetdeltSRZDD4_FD_75294 | JGI IMG/M metagenome (GOLD analysis project Ga0075430, IMG submission 75294) | Populus rhizosphere microbial communities from Tennessee, USA - Rhizosphere MetaG P. deltoides SRZDD4 | ecosystem: Host-associated > Plants > Roots > Rhizosphere > Soil | place: USA... | reverse complement strand
GTCGTGGCGCTAACCTCACGTGCCTCGTCGGAGTGGCGGAATCGGCAGACGCGCTAGCTTGAGGGGCTAGTGCCCGCAAGGGCGTGGGGGTTCAAGTCCCCCCTCCGACACGAGCGGTTCGCACTTGATTGCTTCGTTGAGGTAGTACGAGCAGATGCGCGCGTCGCGCACGACTGCACCGCGGAGGGTGAGGATGTTGTGCGGGTTGTGGGTCGCGTTCTCGGCCATGCACAACGCACGACGCTCGGAGAAGAGGAAGTTCATCTCGACGGGACACTCGGTGCCGGGCGTCATCTGGAAGCGGATCAGCACCCCGTCGAGGGTCTCCTCCTGACCCGTGTGGGTGATCTCCAGCGTCGGGGGGATGAGCCCGATGCTGCCGGTCGAGGTCGTCTGTCCGAGGCCCGCTCCGATCTGACCGGTGGGGCCCTTCTCCAACATCGACCCGTACATGTATTGCGCACGTCGGTTCGCGCGTGACGCCGCGGCCCGAACGTTCTCGAGCGTCTTCACCCTCGACGAGCCGCGCGATCCCGCCACGTGGCCGACCCCGACACCACGCCCCGTACCGAAGTTCACCCTGGACGTCCTCGCCCTCGGCAACGTGCTCTCCGCGTTGGGGAAGGACCTGCTCGACATGGTCTGCAGCCGCGCGCAGCAGCAGGGGATCAAGATCCAAGGCATCCCCGACGACCCCAACGTCGAGATCCCACCCGAGAACATCGTCGAGGTGCTGCAGAACACCATGGGAGTGTTCTTCCCCACGTTGGTGCCTCCTGCCGCGACGGCAGGCGCCAACACGACTGCCGACGCGCCTGTGACGTCAGCCTGAGGAGCGCCGCCACGATCGGCATGCCGGGGTGGGACCACGCCTCCGATGGACACGCACGAGAGAAGCGCCTCGACTTGCTCGAGGCGCTTTTCGCGTCACCGACGAGGTGCCGTCCGGATGTCGCGCCCGGCCTCCCACGCTGCCCACAGTTCCGCGTACACGCTGCCAGCAGCGACCAAGTCCTCGTGCGTTCCGACTTCGATGATCCGGCCGTGCTCCATGACCACGATCCGATCGCAGCTTGCTGCTTGTGAGAGTCGGTGCGCGATGACCAATCCGGTCCGACCACGCAGTGCCGCCTCCGCCGTGCGGTCGAGCAGGCTCGCGTGGGCGGAGTCGGCTTCGGCGGTCGCCTCGTCGAGGATCGCCAACTCAGGATCCGCGAGCAGCAGTCGCGCCAGCGCGATCTGTTGTGCCTGGGCATCGGTGAGCTGGTGTCCGCCCGCGCCGACGAGTGTGTCCAACCCGTCGGGGAGGAGCGCGAGCGCCGCAGCGGCGCCCGTCACCTCGAGTGCTGCACGAACCTCTCGCTCGCTCGCATCGGGCGCGCCCAGGGTGAGGTTGCCTCGCACGGTCCCTGCGAAGACGTGCTCCTCCTGAGTGATCAGGGCAGTCCGGTCGGGGCGGGTGACGGTCCCGGTCTCGGTCGGATGGATGCCGGCGATCACTGCCGCGAGTGTGGTCTTGCCCGCCCCGGACGCTCCGACGACGGCGACGTGCTCACCGGCGGCGATCTCGAGGTCGATGTCGTCCAGCACGCGAGGCCCGTCCCCGTAGCGGAACGAGACGCCGCGGAGTCGGACCGAGGTGTCTCCGGTCGTCCCTGGTTCGCCGGGGTCGGTGTCCGGGATGGTGGTGATGCCGATCATCCGGCTGAGGGACGCGGCGGCGGACTGGATCGTGTCGATGACGAGCAGCAGCTGGTTGATCGGGCCCAGGAGCCGCAGGACCAGGAGCAGCGCCGTGGTCGCGGCACCGACGCTCGACACGCCGTGGTCGATGAGGACGAAGCCCGTGACGAGGACGGTGGCGAGTGACAGGAGCTCGGCGAGGTTGAGGCGGGCGCTGAACATGCTCTGCACCGTGCGTGCCCGCAACGCTTGGACGGCGACGCTCCACGAGGCGCTCATGACGGCGAGGTGGCGTTGCTCGCCGAGTCCGAAGCCGACCACGGTGGCATGTCCCCGCTGCGACTCGACGATCTCCTGGGCCCGCTCGCTCATCGCGGCGCGTTCGACCCGATAGATCTGAGGGCCGGTGCGGAGATACCAGCGCATCGCGACCGCGTAGACGGGCAGCACGACGACGAATGCCGCCGCGTACGGCCATTCCAACGCGAGCAGGCCGCCCAGCGACGCGACGATCGTGAAGGCGGTGACGGTGAGCACCCCGATCACCGCTGGGGCGGCGTCGGCGACGGCGGTGACGTCATCGCTGGTTCGCGAGATCAGATCTCCTGTGCCGGCACGCTCGATCAGATGTTGGGGGAGCGACAGCGCGCGGCGCACGAGCCGTTCGCGCAGGTCGGCGAGCACGGTCTCGTAGATCCGGGTCGCCGAGACGATCGTGACCGTGGTTCCGCCCGCCCCGACCACTGCCGCGATCGCCATGACGGCTGTGGTGAACACCACGGTGCCGAGATCGGCCGTGCCTGCCTGCACCTCGTCGATGAGCACCCCGATCATGACTGGCGGGATCACGTTGACCGCAGCGCTGGCGATCCCCAGCACGACGACGGCCACCAGTCGAGCCCGGTGACCGCGGCTGATCCGAACGAGCTCCCGAACGGTCTCCCGTCCGGACGCGACCGGCAGCCCGAGCTCCGCTGCCGGACGGGTCGTCGCCGCGGGTCTCGTCCTCATCGGTCGACCGCCTGCTCGGCGGTCGCCTGGTCGAGGATCGATTCGGCGGCCAGGGCGCCCTGTCGCCCCGGCGCGTCGGCGTGCAGGTCGATGACCCGCTCGCAGCAGCCGAGCAGCGCCGGTGACGAGGCGATCACCAACGTCGAACGGCCGGCGCGAATCCCGCGCAGCCGATCGGCGATGGTCTGCTCGGTGACCGAGTCGACCGAGGTGGTTGGGTCGTGCAGCACCAGCACCGGTGCGTCGGTCGCGAGTGCCCGGGCGAGCGCGACCCGTTGCCGCTGCCCACCGGAGAGCCGGCTCCCGTTCTCACCGACGGCGGCGTCGAGGTCGGTGGCGAAGTCGTCGCACGCCGCTGCCGCCAGCGCCGTGTTGAGCCGGTCGGGTGCACTGGCCGGGGTGGTGAGGTTGTCCCGGATCGACCCGGTGAACAACGTGGCCCGGTGCGGTGCGACGGTGACCCGGGAGCGGTACTCCGCTGGGGCCAACCCGCTCGCCGGGTGCCCGTCGAGGCGCACCGCGACGACGCAGCCCGGGTCGCTCGGGGGGCGCGGGTTCAGCAGCGCATCGGCGATCTGGGCGGCGGTCAGGTCATCGGCATGGACACCCACCAGCTCGCCGGGCTCGATCCGGTACGTCACACCGGCAACGCCGATCTCCAGGAGACACACGCCGGGCGGGGGGACACCGAGGCTCGGCGCCAGATCGCCCGGTCGCACGGGCTCGGCGGGTCTTGGCTCCCCGGCGCGGGCGTCGTCGAGCGCGTCGAGGACGCGCGCGGCCGAGGCGCGGGCCGCCGCGAGATTGGGGATGGAGAGGCTCGAGATCCCCTGGATCTGAGGAAAGAGTGCCTGGGTGAGGCCGACCGTGGCGATCAATCCGCCGATGCTGATCTGCCCGTCGACCGCAAACCAGCCCGCCAAGCCGGTCACCGCGGCGACGAAGATGCCGTTCAAGGCTCCCGACACCATCTGGAACCTGCCCAGGAGCCCGGCGTTGCACTTCGCGGCCGCCAGGGTCTCCTGGCTCGCCTGCTCGTACCGGCGGCCGGCTTCGGTCTCGGCACGGATCCCTTTGATCACCCGGTAGCCGGCGACCATGTCCGTGGCCCGGCCCACGGTGGCAGCCAGCAGCGCCTGATACACGCGGAGCTCTCGCGACAGCCGTTCACTCAGCAGCGCCATCAGCCACACCAACGCTGGTGTCCCGACGAGCACCAGGACACCGAGTGGCCAGTGCAGGATCAGCAGGGAGACGGCGATGAAGGCGATGGACGCGATCCGCGAGATCGGCATCGTCGCGAGCAGGACACCGTTGGCCAGGCGGCCGACGTCGTTGGTCATGGTCGAGACGACATCGCCTTCGGGGGCTCGGGTGGTCCCATCGGTGGGGTGGAGCAGCCGGGTCGAAAGGGTGGCGCGGAGCCGGTGTTGCAGCACTTGCACGGCGTGGACGTTGAGTCGGTTCGTGAGCCTGGCGGCGCCCGTCAGCGCGACGTACAGCGCGACCAGAACCCCGATCCACAGCAGCAACTGGCCGGAGTCGCCGGTGGCCAGGGCTCGGTCGATCGTGAGCCCGGTCACGACGGGGACCGCGGACTCGCTGACCTGCCAGACGATCGCCGACGCCATGGCCGGAACGGTGATCCGTGGCACCGAGAAGATCACCATCACGAGGAATCGGCCAGGCGTCATCGCGGGGCCGACCTCGTAGGGCCGCACCGGCGGTGGTTCGGGCGCAGCCTCTCCCAGCACCGGCAGCCAGCGCGTCAGCGGACCCCGGCCCAACCCGGCAGGGTCGTCACGCATCCCGGTCGTCCTCGCGCGGGAAGCACCACTGCAGCGCATCGGCGAAGAGTCCTCGCCACCATGCGTAGTCGTGTCCGCCGGCGAACTCTCGGTAGACGGTGTCGTAGCCCTTCCCGGTGAGCACCTGGTCCAACCAGCGACTGTGGGTGTTTGAGCTCTCCAGCTCGCCGACATCGTGGAAGACGCGTATCGGTGCCGGTTCCGCGGCCAAGAAGTCGGCGATCAGCGTCGGTACGGGGTTGCGTCGCAGCAGCTCACCTGCCCCGGTGCCCCACGTGAGGTCGGGGTGGTACCCGCACGAAGGGGACTGGATGATGGCGTTGCCGAACGTTGCCGGGTGATGGAGCGCTGTCCATCCGGCACACAGCCCGCCAAAGCTCTCGCCCGCCAGCGCCACGTCGCCGGGGTCCCGCGAGAGCGGACATCGGCGGTGGAGCCACGGCAGCAGCTCCTCGACCAACATCTGCGAGAACGCCGGATTGCAGCGCAGCTCGTGGTCGCGCTGCAGTCCGATTTGATCGACGAGGACCACGACGCAGGGCTCGATCAGGCCCGCGTGGAGCAGGACATCACGAACGCTCGGCGCGCTGTGCTCCGGCGTCCCGTCCAGGTGGATCACGAACGGCAGCGCTCGCTCGTCCGGGAGCTCCACCGGGGGCATCGAGACCCAGATGCGGCGTTCGTTGCCCAAGACGTGACTCGCCAGCACCGCGGACTCCATTGCCGGTGCCGGTTGCGCTTCGGCCCGATCGAGCCAGGGCAACGGCACCGCATCCGGCAGCACCGCGACCGAGGCCCCGGAGAACCGTTCCACCGAGCATTCCGAGAACCTCGGTGGTGGGTTGAACGGGTCCGGAACCTGTGGGGCCTCCCCGGTCGGCCCGCGTCGTCGGAACGCGTACGAGAAGCGCAGATCGGAACGCATCCGCAACGTGAGCACGCGAAACGGCGTCCCAGCCACCGCAGTGAATTCCGTGTCGATCGTGTTGAAACCGATCCTGGAGCCGATCACGACCGCGAGGGTGACCGTCGTGTTGTCTCCGGGCTCGTCGACGAACGTCACCTCCACCTCGTCCGCCGTGGCCCGCTCGACCAGCGGTGTACCTGTCTCCTCGAGGTGCCGCCTGAATCGGTCAGGACTCCACTCACCCGTCGACAGCTTCTCGACGAACTCGTTCACCGTTTGTGCTGTCGCCGTTCCCGTACTGCTCGGGCTCATGCCTTGCGTTCCTTCCGCGCGAGGGAGTGGGCGGCATCGCCAGCAGCGTGCTCCGGTCGGGCTCGTTCGCGGCCGAGTGGCACCACTTGCGGTGTGCCCACCGCCGGGTCCGGCACGACCAGGCAACGCAGCCCGAAGACCTCCTCGACCAGTTCGGCGGTCACCACTTCTTCGGGCGGGCCGACGGCGACGACGTTGCCGTCCTTCATGGCGATCAAGTGGGTGCCGTAGCGGGCCGCGTGGTTGAGGTCGTGGAGGACGGCGACCAGGGTGTGGCCGACGTGGTGGAGGTCGGTGAACAGCTCCAACAGCTCGATCTGGTGGGCGATGTCGAGGAAGGTCGTCGGTTCGTCGAGGAGGAGGATGTCGGCATGCTGGGCGAGCGCCATCGCCACCCAGACCCGCTGCCGCTGACCACCCGAGAGCTCGTCCACCAGGCGGCCGGACAGGTCGGTGACCGCGGTCTGGTCCATCGCTCGGGCGACGGCGTCTTCGTCGGCCTCGGTCCATTGCCGGAGGAACCCCTGGTGCGGGTACCGACCTCGCGCCACCAGATCGGCGACGGTGATGCCGTCCGGCGAGATCGAGGTCTGCGGGAGCAGCCCGACCCGCCGCGCGACCTCTTTGGTCTTGTAGGCCCCGATGTCGGCCCCGTCGAGGATCACGTGTCCGGATCCGGGTCTCAGGAGTCGGCACAGGGCGCGGAGGAGGGTCGACTTGCCGCACGCGTTCGGACCCACGATCACCGTGAACGACGCGTCCGGGATCGACACCGACAGGCCCTCGCTGACGACGCGCCTGTCGTACCCGACGGTGGCGCCGTCGACGTAGAGCCGCGAACCGGTGGAGTGTCGGCCTTCGGGCATGGATTCGCCTTCCGCGTTCGTCCGGGCAGTGGGAGCGGTCACAGGCGTCTCCTGGCTTCGGTGAACAGCAGCCAGCCGAGGTAGCCGCCGCCGAGCATGACGGTGATGATCCCCACCGGCAGGGGCGTCGGTGCGACGTGCTGGGCGAGGTAGTCCGCCATCAGACAGAGGAGCGCGCCGACGAACGCGGCGGGTGCAAGGGTGATCCCGGCGGTTCGGGCGAGCCGACGGCCGATCTGCGGGGCGACCAGGGAGATGAACACGATCGGCCCGGTCGCAGCGGTGACCGTCGCGGTGAGCGCCACACCCACCACGATCAGGCCGAGGCGGACCTTCGCGACCCGTACCCCTTGGGAGGCGGCCGCCTCGTCGCCGAGCTCCATCTGTCGCATCGGCCGGCTCAACGCGGCGGCGGGCACGAAGAGCACGAAGATGCACGCGCCGCCGATGACGACCTGATCCCAGGAGATCCCGTTGAGCGATCCGGCACCCCACGCAGCGGCGGCCATCGCCTGTTCCAGGTCGGCTTTGAGCATCAGCCACGTGTTCAGCGATCCCAGCATCGCGGAGACGGCGATACCGACGACGATGAGCCGGAACCCCTGGACGCCTCGGCCGTAGGCGAGCAGGTACACGAGGATGGCGACGGCCATCCCGCCCAGCAACGCTCCACCCACCAACTGCGCGTACGTCCCGTTGACGACGAGGATCACGATCAGCGCGCCGGTATAGGAGCCCTGGGTGAACCCGAGGATGCCGGGATCCGCGAGCGGGTTGCGGAACGTCGACTGGAAGATCGCCCCGCTGACACCCAGCGCGGCGCCGAAGACCAGCGCGGCAGCGACCCTCGGCAACCGCCACTCGACGACGATGTCGTGCACGAGTCCGGTCTCACCGCCGGCCAGCGCGGAGATCACCTGCCCGGGCCTGAGCCGGAACGAGCCCGTCATCAGCGCGAGCACCGCCATGCATGCGGCTGCGAGCGCAAGCACTCCGCAGACCACGATGGAACGCCGATCGAGCCGCACCGCGACGCTCCCGCACCGCACCGTCAGCACCCGCCGGCCGAAGTCCACCCGTTGCGGGGGAGGAGTGACCGTCGCGCGGGCGGGAGCCGACGGCGGCCGAGACGAGACGCGGGTACTCACAGCGCGCTCGCCTGCTTGCGACGGACGAGCACGATGAGCACGGGCGCGCCGACGAAGGCGGTGACGATGCCGACGGGGATCTCACCGGGCCGGATCAGGACCCTGCCGAGGATGTCCGAGGCGAGCAGCAGGCTCGGGGCGAGGACGATGCTGTAGGCGAAGATCCACCGTTGGTGCGGGCCGACGAGCCAGCGGGCCACGTGCGGGACCATGAGCCCGAGGAACACGATGGGGCCGGCGATCGCCGTCGCACCCCCGGCGAGCAGCGTGAGCGCGATCACCGCCAACGCGCGAGTACGCACCAGCCGGACCCCTTGGGCGGCGGCGAGCTCGTCGCCCAGCGCCAAGGCGTTCAGCGGACCCGAGACGGCAAAGGCCAGGACGAGCCCCACGACGAGGAACGGCAGGATCGGCCAGATCAGATCGAGTGGGCGGCCCGCGATCGAGCCGGCGTTCCAGGATCGCAGCGCGTCGAAGGCGTCGGGATCGGTCAGCTGGAGCGCCTCTCTGACACCCCCGAGCACCGCACCGACGCAGACCCCGGCGAGCACCATGACCACCGGCGACCGGCCTCGCCGCGTCGACCCGAGGGCGAGCACCATGAGCGTGACGAGCAGCGCACCCGCGAAGGCGAACCACATGTAGCCCTGGATGTCGTCGACGCCGAGCAGCCCGACGGCGACGGTCACCGCGAACGACGCGCCGGCAAAGACGCCGAGGATGCCCGGGTCGGCCAAGGGGTTGCGGGTGAGCGCCTGGATCAACGCGCCCGACATGCCGAGCGCAACGCCGACGACCAGACCGACGATCGTGCGCGGGAGCCGGAAGTCGCGAATCGCGAACTGGTCGATGCCGGCCCCCGAGTGGAACAGCGCGTCCCACACCGTCGACGGTGCGATCGTCGTCGACCCGATCATGATGCTGAGCACCAGCAGGACCATCAGCACGACGAGCGCGAGGACCAAGCCGATGACGCGACGGCGGGGGCCGGGTGCCGTCGTGGCACCCGGCCCCCGCTTCGTCGCAGGGAGTGCTGTCACCCCTGGTTCGGGAGCGTTGCCAACGCGGCGTCGAGCGAGTCGAGGTACTGGAGGACGGGCCCGTACGTGTTGTTGTTGGGGCAGAAGAGTCCGAGCGCACGACTCGACTTCACAGCCGGCAGCGCCTTCCAGGTGTTCGTCTCGACCACCGGTTCGAAGTTCTCGGTCGGTCGGCCGTTGGCGTCGATGGGGTACGTGATCACGTCGTACTTGGAGAGGCTGCTGAGCTGCTCGAACGGCAAGGCCGCATAGGCAAGGGGATCCTCGCCCTCGGGTGCCTCGGGGAGGTTCAGGCCGATGTCGTCCCTCGCGATCTCGGAGCACCCGATGTCCGCGATGACGAACGTGCCGGGATCGCTGCTCGAGTAGCGGTTGAGATCGACGAACGAATCGCTGCTGATGATCTCGCCGTAGTCCTTCTGGATCTTCGCGACCTTGGCCGCGAACGCCGTCTCCTGCTCGCTGAGGGCACCCTTCACGTTGCCCACCGTCGCGATCTCGCCGGCGAACGTCTTCCATTCGGTGTCGAGCCCCCAGAAGACGGTCGGGGCGATCGTCTCGAGCTCCTTGCCGACCTTGTCCCAGTCGCTCGAGCTGAACTGGACGAGGATGACGTCCGGCTTCAGGCTGGCGAGCTTCTCGACGTCGACTTCACCTCCGTCGGTGCCGACGACCTTGGCTGCCTTGAGGGCCTTCTGCTGAGCCTTCGGGAGGACCTCCTTGTCGGAGTCGGCGACCTCCGTGACCGCGACCGGCTTCCCGCCGAGGTCGAGGAACGGCACGGTCGTGTTGCCGATCGTCGCCACCCGCTTGGGCTTCGCGGGAACCTTGATCGTGCCGTTCTCGGCTTCGACGGTGCGCGTCTTGCCGTTCGTCTGGGCAGAGGCAGCGCCACCACCGACGGTGCCGGTGAAGACGAGGGCTGCGCCCAGGATCGCCGCGGCCAGTGCCGTGCCGCGTCGTCGGACAGGGGTCATGGTCATGTCTGCTTCCTTCTTCCTTGTTCGGGGAACGTCAGCGCTTGGCGCGTGGGACGAGCTCGTGGATGCCGGTGCCCCAGCCGACGGTGTGGGTCGCGCACCGCGCGAGGTCGGCGCGGGTGATCACGGCGTCGAGCTCGGTGGCGGTCCGAAGGCCCGAGCCGTGCACGACGAGACCGAGGAGATCGTCCGCGGCGTCGTGCTCGTCGGGATCGGCGGCGTCGAGGGTGTCTTCGATGAGCAGCACCCGACCGCCCGGACGGAGGTGTTCGGATGCTCGGCGCAACGCGTGGGCGGCGTCGGCATCGGGCAGGGTCGTGAACGCGCGGCTGATGAACACCGCGTCGGCTGCCGGGCTGGGCTCGAAGACGGACTGCTCGACCACGGTGACGCGCGCGCGTTGCTGCTCGTCGGGGATGGTGTCGGGGAGGTCGCGGCGCAGCCAGTCGGCCTGGGCAGGGAGCGCGCAGATCGTCACGCGCAGGTCGTCGTGGGCGGCGACGAACGCGCGCGCGTGCTCGGCTGCGCCGCCGGAGTGGATCACCAGCTGCCGCACGCCCGCGAGCAGATCGGACTGGGCGATCGGCTCGGCGAGCGCGGCCTGGAACCCGGCCAGGCGCTCCAGGTAGCGGTCCTCGTAGCTCTGTTCGGCTCGCACGTCGGCGTAGGTCTGGCCGGTCACCGAGGCGTACGAGGCCTTGCCGGTGCGGATCGACTCGGTGAGCCCGAGGATGCCCAGCAGTTCGCGACCCGTCACGCCGGCGGGGTGCAGGCGGTCGGCGACGAACTCGAGGGTGAGGACTTCGCCCACCGGGGTCAGGCCGTACTCGCCGGGTCGGGTCTCGGCCAGGATGTCGATGGCGTGCAGGTAGCGCAGCAACTTGCCGAGCGCCCGCTCGTCGCTGTTCGTCCGTCCGGCCAGCTCCGCCACACTGACGACGCCACGCGAGATCAGCTCGGGAACGTCCAGTTCCACGGCGGTGCGGAGCGCGAGCGGCCGGACCAGCTCCGCCATCTCGTTGAGCTGGTCGAACGGCGTGATGGACTTGTCGGGGTCGGGGACCGCCTCGTCGCCGTCCACCGCGACGACCTCGCCGCGGCGCCAGTAGCCGTCGGACTCGATGTCGTCCTTGGGAAGGCCTCGATCCTCGAGCAGGTGACGGCGCAGGTCTCGCACCACGGTGCGCTCGCCGGCGAACCACGCGTACGCCCGGCCGTCCCACCAGTTGCTGTTCTTGACCGCGTCGACCAGCAGGGTGGTGGTCCCTGCCTCGGCATCGCCGCGCACCAACCAGGTGACCTCGACGTGCGGCAGCGCGCGCAGTTCCAGCCGGTGAGCGTCTTCGGCGACCTCGACGAACACCTGCGCTCGCGCGTCACTGGGGAGCTCGTCGAGCAGACGGGCGATCGCGGGGATTGCCGTGTCGTCACCGGCGACCAGGAGCCACTCCACATCGCTTGGCAGCGCCCGAGACGTCGAGGGTCCGTAGAAGTGGATGTTGTCACCGGGTCGGGCGCGGTAGGCCCAGGTGGCGCCGATGCCGATGCCGTGCTTGACCACGTCGACGTCGAGCTCGCCGGCTTCGGGATTCCAGCGGCGGACGGTGTAGGCCCGTGACAGCAGCCGGCGATCGCGCGGCAAGTCCAAGGCCGCGTCCTGCTGCACCGGCAGCACCGGCTCGGTCTCGCCGGGGGAGCAGAACAGCAGCCGGATGCTGTCGTCGAAGCCGGACGAGTCGAACGCCGGCCGCTCGGACCCGTGTGCCGAGGTGAACGCGCCGAGTTGGGCGCCGGCCAGGGTGATCCGTCGCATCCCCGTGGTCACATCGACGATCCGGACGACGGCCACCTCCCGCAGGGTCGGCGGGTGCACGGTGAGCCGGCGTGTGGTCTTCGGCATGCTGCGACACCCCTTTCCGAACGCGGGTGCTGGTGACGAGGTCGCTCACGCGGTCGGCACCGGTGACTGAGGAAGGTTTGGTGAACCTAACCCGCAGCGGTGTGCGCAGACTGCCATATTGTTGAGGGGGTGGTGTCGTCACGCCCGTCCGCCGTCGATGCGAGCGACCCGCCCCCGATCCCGGGAGCACGGTCGGATTCAACCGGACACCCCCGCCGTCCGCTGCTGGTGTGGGTCCGTACCGGCACCGCGCACGTCCACATCGACGGCGTGGAGGCGTTCTGTCTCACCAGCGGGGAGGGGGCATGGATCCCCGCGGACGGCTGGGACCACCGCGCGATCGTCACCGAGCCGGGCACGGTCGCCTTCCCGCTCTGGCCCAACTCGAGCGTTGGCGCCGGTGCCTTGTCGCAGCCGACGCGATTCGACGTGCCCGACGGCTGGCAGGACTGGCTGATCCAGCTCTTCAACTTCCAGACGACGCCGTTCAGCGGTCGCGGCTTCTCCCAGGACGTGATCACCGAGCTGCTCCGCCGTCCCGGCTCGCCCCCGGACGCATACCAGCGAAGCGGCAGCACCGTCGCCTCACCTCCGCTGACCCTGTCCGAGATGCCGAGATCCACCAGTTCACGAGTGGTGGCCGAAGAGCTGATCCGCGACCCCGCGCTCGACCTCACCGTCGAGCAGTGGGCGTCGCGGGTGTTCTCCAGTCCGCGCACCCTGCGACGCGACTTCCTCGCGGACACCGGGTTCACCTTCGAGCAGTGGCGTCTCCGGAACCGGTTGATCGCGGCCGTCGAGTTCCTGGCCGCGGGATACGACGTCGACCAGGTGGCCGCGCGCGTCGGTTTCAACAGCCGCAACGGCTTCACCCGTGCGTTTAAGCAGCAGTACGGACCGACTCCCTCCGCCTTCAGCCGGAAGCTCGCTGCCAGCTCCACGCGTGTTGCCCTGACGCCACGCGCCATCGCGGCACGTCAGACCGATGACCTCGTGCGCATGGTGCGGGGGGACGGTGCGTTCGTCACTGCGCCAGACCTGCTGCCCGCGACCCGCACGCCGTCGCACACCAACGACATGCACGTGCTCAGTTGGATCTACCGCGGTAGCGGATACCTCGACATCGGCGATCAGCGCTACGAACGCGAACAAGGTGTTGCCACCTGGATCCCCGCGGGGCTCGAGCACGTCACCGGTCTCCGCGAGGACTCCGTCTCGCTCCCACTCGGTGACGCCAGCACCGCCGACGTGCTGCTCACCGAGCCGCTCCAGGTGCGGTTCCCACCCGCCTGGGACGACTACCTGATGTTCTGCTCCGTCAGCGCCCGGTCGGGGTTGCAACCCGCCGACCACGATCCCCGGCACATCCTCGATCTGTTCTCCGAGCAGGTCGCCAGGCAGCGGGCGCTGTCGGTGCCGATGCCCACGGATCCGCGCGCGCGTGCGGCCGCGATGGACTACCTGCGTCGCGTGGGCTCGTCCGGCGAACCACACGCGTTCGATCTCCCACCGGAGGTTCACCGAGCCTTCCGCGAGCAGACCGGCATGACGTTCTCCCGCTGGCGCTACGCGGCTCGCATGCGCATCGCCCGCGATCTCCTGGCCGGTGGGGCGAAGTCGGGTGCCGTTGCTCGCCGCGTCGGCTACCGCCACCTCCCGACGTTCAGCGCCGCCTTCTCCCGCTTCCACGGCCTCTCGCCTCGCGAGTACCAGGAGCGGGAAGCCCATTCCGATCGCGAGTGGAGGGCCGAATCGCTCCGGAACGACATGCTCTAGGGAACGCCGTGGTCTGTTCGTCGCACCGAGGCGCTGTCGGTTGCCCCGTCGCTGTCGCAAGTCGCCGTCGCTGACTGAACGGAGCCGCATCAACGCCGACGGACCGGAGTCTCGGCGACATCGGCGCGAGCAGATGTCGAGCACGCGGCCGTCCGACGCGAGTCGATCCCGAAGGTCGATGACTCAACGGTGCGACTTGACGCTCTTCCTCGACGTGAACAAGAGTGCCCGCGTGCATGGGCGGGCCGCGAAGTGGGTGGGCGTCGTCGCCGCCACCGTGCTCACGACCGTCTGCTTCGTGGCCGCCGCATCGTGGGCGCCGGCGG